>Ga0209309_10000010_pt1 | contig 395808 bp, 370 predicted proteins | sample COGITO_mtgs_1204_2_FD_184807 | JGI IMG/M metagenome (GOLD analysis project Ga0209309, IMG submission 184807) | Pelagic marine microbial communities from North Sea - COGITO_mtgs_120412 (SPAdes) (version 2) | ecosystem: Environmental > Aquatic > Marine > Epipelagic ...
AAAAAATATATGTAATTTTGATTATTCAAAAAGCAAGCCATTCTTTACAAAAATAGCACTTAAAGCATTGCGAACAAACTCACATTATATACTTTTTTCTTGTGTTTTTTTGCTGTTAGCTCCAATATTCTCTTTGGCGCAGGAAATAAAACCGGGCGGTAAGATCATTCTTGAAAAAGATAGAGACAGCGTAGTAACCGTAGGCGATTCTCTGTCTACATCTGCACAAATTGTACTACAGGATACTATAAAATCAGATACTGTAAAAAAGGCTCCCGTACTATTAACAGATATTGTAACCTATTCTGCTAAAGATTATATGCGTTTAAACGTAAAGGAGAATAGAATGTATCTTTATGATAATGCCCAAATTACCTATGGAGATATGGTAATAACAGCTGGAATGATCATCTTAGATAATGAGAAAAAAGAGGTTTATGCCTACGGAATTCCAGATTCTATAGGTAGATATTCTCAATTACCGGTATTTACTCAAGCTCAAAACACAGTAAAACCAGATTCCATTCGCTTTAATTTTGATACTGAAAAGGCGCTTATATATAATACTAGAACAGAAGAAGGAGCTTTTAAAGTTAAAGGTGAAATCACGAAGAGAGAAAATGATTCGGTTTACTTTATGAAGAATGTGAGGTTCACCACGTCTGAAAATGAAGAAAACCCTGACTATTATTTTTATGCCAGAAGAATCAAATTTGTTCCGGACAAAAAGATCGTGACAGGTTTGGTAAATATGTACATAGCAGATGTTCCAACTCCTTTAGGATTACCCTTCGCATATTTTCCGCTTACAGATGAGCAAACCTCAGGTTTTATCTTGCCTTCTTTTGGGCAGAGTAACAACCGTGGATATTTTCTTCAGAATGGAGGGTATTACTTTGCTATTAGCGATTATATAGACCTGCTTGCACTTGGAGATTACTATACCAATGGTAGTTATGGATTGAGATTGCAATCTAGTTATGCAAAGCGTTATAGATTTCGTGGGAATTTGAATTTTAGATATGAGAATCTTTTAGATAGTGAACGAGGCTTCCCAGATTTTGCTCAAAGAACCGTATACAACTTACAATGGTCTCATAGCCAGGATACAAAATCCAATCCAAACTCCAGATTTTCAGCTTCTGTTAACCTTGGGAGTAGCGATTATTTTAGACAATCTGTAAATCAATCCAACACCGGAAATTTCTTAAATAACACCCTAAATTCCACAGTTTCATACTCAAAGACCTTTCCCGGGGAACCGCAAGTTAACTTTAGCGCTACCGCAACTCATTCTCAAAATACCAACACCAAAGAGATAAACATGACCTTGCCAACAGTGCAAACAAGTGTATCTAGAATATATCCTTTCGCACCTAAATTGGGAGCTAAAAAAGGATTGATTGAAAACATTAACTTTCAATATAACTTCAGAGGCGAAAATAGATTTAAAACTACAGACTCTTTATTCTTTAAACCTGAAATGTTTAAAGATGCTAATTTCGGAGCGCAACATACTATACCCGTTTCTACGAACTTTAAATTATTCAAATTCTTAAGTGTAAGTGCAAATGCCAATTATGAAGAGAATTGGGTCTTTAAAACTTATGAAAGATCTTATGATCAAAATTTAAGAAAGGAAGTTATAGATACTGTATCTGGATTTGATTCTTATAGAACTTATGGCTTTAGCACAGGAATAGGTACCACTATTTACGGATTGGTAAATTTTGGAAAGGACAAGAAAATACAAGCCATTCGTCACGTAATTAGACCTAATATTAGTTACAATATCAATCCAGGTTTCGATCAATATTATGATCAATACACCATTTTTAATGAGCAAGATCAAACGTTGTCGGAAAGAGTGGTAGATTATTCAAGGTTCCAAGGTTCACTTTATGGCGCACCGGGTAGAAATTTTGGTAGTTCTATTGGACTTTCTATCAATAATACTTTGGAAGCAAAAGTAAGAGATAAAGATAGTACCGCTACCGAACCTAAAAAGATTACATTGTTGAATAACTTCAGTATGAGCACAGCGTACAATCTAGCTGGAGATTCTTTAAAATTATCACCTATAGCATTAAGAGGTAGTATCCCTATTATTCAGAATAAACTAGATGTGAATTTAGCTGCCAATTTAGATCTTTATGCTTTAGATAATAATAATCGCAGAATAGACAAGTTGAATATAAATAATGGTGGTAGCTTATTTAGATTTACCTCTGCCAACGTAAGTTTTGGATATTCTTTCTCTAGTACCGATTTTGAGAAGGATGCTAAAAATAAAGATAAACAGGAGAACGATACTTTTAGAAATGGTGGAAGACCCGATGATCTCTTTGGAAAAGGAACAGATCTGGATGGTAGGTTCTATGATGAGGAAAAGGATCCGTTTGATAAAGAAGGCGAAGAAACGGCTGCCAATTCTTGGTATAACTACAAAATTCCGTGGAATCTAACTTTGGCTTATACTATGACCTATAGTAATAGAGCCAGAGAAAGTGAAATAACCTCACATTCTATTATGTTCTCCGGAGATGTAGAACTATCGCCAAAATGGGTTGTTGGGGGATCTTCCGGATTTGATATTAAAGGTGGGGGATTTACATATACTCAACTTAGATTTCAGAGAGATCTGGATAGCTGGAGAATGAGTTTTAACTGGGTGCCTTTTAGCGAGCGTAGTTCTTGGTATTTCTTTATCGGGATAAAATCTTCTATTCTTAGCGATATTAAATACGACAAGCGTCGTGAACCAGATAGAAGGTTATAATAATCTTTATATTCTGAATTAATCAATTCAATAAACTAATCTTTGCGATATGAAAAAGATCATAAACACTTCTAAAGCACCTGCTCCAATTGGACCATATAATCAAGCTGTTCTTACAGGAAACATGCTTTACACTTCAGGACAAATCGCCTTAGACCCTGAAACCGGAGAATTAAAACTGGGAAATATTCAAGATGAAACCGCATTAGTAATGGAAAATCTAAAAGCCATTCTTACTGAAGCGGGAATGACTTTTGAAAATGTTATAAAAACTTCAATTTTTATTAGCGATATGAATAATTTTGCGCAGATCAATGAAGTTTATGCCAAGTATTTTGATGCAGATACTGCTCCTGCCAGAGAAACTGTAGAAGTAGCTAATCTTCCTAAATTTGTGAATGTAGAAATTAGCGCAATAGCCGTTAAATAGCTTTAATCAACAATTTGGCGGTTGCAGGATTTGTAGCCATTGGAATATCATGTACATCGCATAATCTCATCAACATAAAAATATCAGGTTCATGTGGATGTTTATCCAGAGGGTCTCTAAAGAAGATCACCATATCAATTTTCCCTTCGGCCACACGAGATGCAATTTGTGCATCGCCACCAAGTGGACCGGAAAGTAATTTTTCTACTTCAAAACCTGCGGCTTCTGTTTTTGCTCCGGTTGTTCCGGTTGCTACTAAATGTATTCCTTTTGCGTGAAGAGCTTCCTGATTTTCATTTAAGAACTGAACCATTTCAGCCTTTTTCCCGTTATGGGCTATAATCGCTATATTCATATTATTTTTTAAGTAGATAAGATATCAGAAATTCTAAGTAGTTCTTTATTTATATTATGCTTGCTTTTTAGAGCTTTATCAAGACTGCAGGCTTCTACCTGATTATTTACAAAACCTACCATAAGATTGCTTTTTCCGTCAAGAATAAGTTCTACTGCTTTTACACAAAGTCTGCTGGCCAAAACCCTATCAAAACAGGATGGGCTCCCCCCTCTTTGAATATGACCTAATACGGTTACTTTCGCATCATATTCCAGATTACTTTGTTTAAAATATTCGGCTAATTCAAAGACATTTTTACCGATTTTATCACCTTCAGAAACAACAACAATACTAGAGGTTTTTCCAGATCTTCTGCTACGTTCTAGCGAATCTAATAATCTTTCTAGCCCCAAATCTTCCTCCGGGATCAAAATCTCTTCTGCACCAGCTCCAATTCCGCTATTAAGGGCGATAAAACCTGCATCTCTTCCCATAACTTCCACAAAGAATAATCTGTTATGTGAGCTTGCTGTATCCCTTATTTTATCTATGGCATCTACCACAGTATTCAAAGCAGTATCGTACCCAATAGTATATTGAGTTCCAAAAATGTCATTATCTATGGTACCCGGCACCCCAATAATTGAAATGTTATGTTCTTCGCTAAATATTTTCCCACCTCTAAAAGTTCCATCTCCACCTATCAATACCATTGCATCTACCTGAGCTTCTTTAAGGTGATCTGCAGCTTTCTGTCTGCCTTCTCGAGTTAAGAACTCTTTAGATCTAGCAGATTTCAAGATAGTTCCGCCACGAGTAATTATGTTTCTAACGCTTCGGGCGTCCAAAACTTCATATTCGCCTTCAATCATTCCTTGAAATCCTCTGTAAAAACCTACACATTCTGTATCATAATAGGCACAGGCACGCACTACGGCTCTAATTGCAGCATTCATTCCCGGAGAATCTCCTCCAGAGGTCATTACTCCAATTCGCTTGATCTTTTTTGACATTTGTTGAATTTTGAATTTTGAATTTACGAAGTAATATTAACGTAAGTAAAATACAGAGGTAAATTTTATCTAAAATTAATATGAAGGCAGAAGATGTTCTATTGCTTCGGGAAAACTATATAATCTGGCGCTAAAGATTTAGCCGATTCTTCTTGCTCTTTTTCTTGGGTTGATTTTGCTATTTCCTTATTCAATATTTTTCTAATCAACTCTTTAAAGGTGTCAAAATCTACAGAATATGAAAGACCTATACCTTGTGTGAATCCTATTTCTTCTCCTATATATTGAATATTATTTTCTCTATTAAAAACCTTCGCTCTTAAGGTTCCATCTTCATTCAATAAAAATTCAATTTCAACATCTCCTACTACAACAGATTCTGTAACTCCACCTACAGGAATACCAACTTGCCCGTTAATAAGCACTCTATTAGTAATTTGAGTAGACAAAGTTAATCCAAATCTATCCACAGTTTGTTGATCTGGGGTTCTATCTCCCTGAACATAATTTACACCTACTTGAAACTTTCCATCTTCATCTGCAAAAATATCATTAACTAAACTTGAGGCACGCTCCACCAACGTTCCTGTAATCGCATTTTGTCCTATGGCAAATTCACTATAAAAAGACCCTTGAGTTACTAAAAATAAAGCTTGTAACTCCCTGCTGGCTCTATCGTTCATTCTATATTCCAACTCCGATCTTACGGCAGAACTAGCATTTGGAAATTGTACATTAAAGGTAATGTCTGGCTGTGCGATCTGCCCTTGAAGTAAGATAATAACTTCTACAGGTATTTTTCTATTAATAGAAGGATTCTCAAGCAAAACAGCCGGGTTGGCATCTACTTCATAGATTGCGCTTACATCCAGATCGGCCTGAGTAGGGTTTCCATCCCAGTTGATACTGCTTCCAGATTTTACCTGAAATACTTTTTGAACAAGACCCGCATACTTAAAGTTGTACACCCCTTTATACACCACGAAATCTCCCCACATATTAAATTTTCCCTTGGTATTGATCTCTATTAAAAGGTTACCTGCACCGCGACCTCGTAACGTACTTCCACTGGTTTGATCTATTACCACTTCTACTTCTGCATCGTTGGTTACATCTAGATCAAAATTAAGTTCCAGGCCTTTTACATCTGGTAATTCTAATTCTCTCCCTGCTAATCTGTTCGCTTTTTCTTCCGGACTTAGGAAATGTATATAAGAATTGTCTCCAATAGATTCTGTGTCGTTTAACGGAATTTTAAAAAGAGTTCCCTTAGCAGTGGAAGCGTTTACATCTATCACTAACTCGTCTGTAGGGCCTTTAATACTTGCAAAACCATCTATAAACGCTGTACCATAATATAATGCATCTTCTTCTGCCTTAGTATCTAAAACTACGATTCTATCACTATTAATATTAAGGTCTAAAAACCACTCTCTAAAATTCTTATGTGAAATAATTCCATCTAGAACTCCTTGAGTGCCATACTTGGTATCTACAATATCTATTTTATCAAAATTGAATTGTTGCTTGGTAAGATTTACAACAGCATCATCTTTTAGATCAAAATCTACGTTGAGATATGGAATTCTAAATCCAGCATCTGTAAGATTGAGTTTTCCTGTTATATCCGGATTTTTATAGCTACCGGTAACTTTAGCATCTCCCGTAACAAAGCCTCTAATTTTATCTATTGCCTCCCCTCCCAAAGGACTAAAAGCCATTAAATTGAAATCCTTTAGCGCTACATCTAAATCTATAGTAGGATTATTTCGGCCTACATCTATTCCTCCTTTTGCATTTAAAGATTCAAAGCCTTGATTTCTAAGTGTAGCATCTACATTGTAATGCGTAAGGTTTTCATTTCCATCTACATTCAATTTTAAATTACCTAAAAGTGTTTCATTTACTTTTAAACTATCAATTTTTAAATCGGTATTAGGGAAATAGGCACCTTTTTCCTGAAGTAGATGCAGTTTACCATTTAAGGTTCCTGCCAGATCTAGGCTATCTATCTCGGGAGTGATCTTACCAATATCTACATCTTCAAACTCGATCCTAAAGTTTTTATAAGTGGTATCTTTTAAGGAACCACTCAACTTTATAAGTTCATTTTTATGACTCAATACTAGAGAATCTACCACCAGATCATTAAAACTATTATCGAAAACTATTTTATTATTCTTATTATTTGTTTCATTTAAGAACCAAACATTGTCTTTAAATTTAACATCCGATTTTTGAATTCCTACTACAGATTTGTTGTTTTCATTAATCGTATGGAAAAAATTCAGATTAAAAACATCATTATTATTCTTACCGCCCTGAAACTCTGAACGTATAAATAAGGTATCTCTAAGCGTAACGTTAATTAAGCTGAATTCAGAAAAATTGTAATAACCTGTAGAAACACTATCAGCTTCAACGAAAGTGTTATAGATAGGGTTTGTATTGTCAACTTGCACATTTATATCCTTCATCATATTTCCGAAGGCTTCAATCTTTGGAGATTTAAAAGTGAGCTTAAATTCAGATTCGTCAGATTCTACCCTACCCCTAATAAATGTGTTTGGCGCCAATGTTATTTCCGGGTAAAATACTTCAACAATCTTATTATAGATGTTGAAGTCAAATTCCATGTATTGATTATTGGTGATGGTATTGGGGCGATAGTTGGTATAAATACTTCCAATAGAGTTTTCTATAAGCGCTGCAACTTCTGATACCTTAAATTTACCTGATACTTCCCCATTAATAACATCTGGAGAATTAACAGCAATTGTTCTGACTCTTTGCTCATCAAAACTTGAATTCACGTTAAGATCATCAAAATAATAGAGATCATTTTGATTCTTATAAGAAGTATTGATTAGCATAATATTACCGGAAACATTGTCAATGTTGGTTCCTTTCATATTCATAATAACATCTCCTTTAAAAATAGAAATGCTATCTCTGCTTATAAAATTCAATTTATTTAGATCGGCATAACCAACAGAAGCTTCAAAATCATAAACAGCATCTTTTTTAGAAATATCAACTAACCCATTAAATTCCATCTTAAGATTAGGGTCTTGAGATACCAGACTTCCGTTATAAATAGAATTCTGAACTGTTCCCAAAACAAGAATATTGCTATAATTATAATTGTTATAATTGATCTTGGAAATTCTCCCTCTTACTTTGGTGTTCAGGCTTTCTGAAGTAAAGCCTTTTCCATCTATATTAAGATCTAAACTTGCTTTACCTAAGTTTTTCTGATTTAATAATCTTCCAATGTTAAATTCATTGAAAACAAGATTTCCTTTATAAGTTGTTAAAGCCGAATTATCGAAATTATTAATAATCATATCTCCTTTTACGGAGCCAAGTTGAGTATTAATAAAGACATTGGCATCTAAAGAATTTTTAGTTACTACTGTTTTACCCTCAACCTTTAAATTTCCAAACTCTCTAAGGGTTATAGGCAATTTATCTTTTAATATTCCCGGTAAGAGGTTGACCAGATCATAATAATTGGATGTAAGATTTTTAAGATCACCGGTAATTTTAAAATCTTCTGCCTCTGGATTAAAAGCACCTTTAATAGTAACCACACCTTCCAATTTACTCCTATCCATACCAGAAAGATCTAGATCTGTTAGGGTGAAATCGTTTAAAGTACCTAAGAAATGGGTGGAAAGTTTAAGATCTTGATTATCTCCAAAAGGCTCATAGAAGTTTTGCAGGTCCATAGTAGAAACTTCAGATTCATTAAAAGTAGCATCAAAATTTACTTTATTAAGAAAGTCTGAAAAATCGTCTATCACATAATTCATTGTGATCTCTCCATCAATATTCGAATATGGAGTAATAATTTCTAGATCTTTCAAGACCATTTTTGTTGGGCTATAAGAAAAATCTGTTGCTAGTTTCTGAATATCAAAACCTCTTCCTTCTTGTGCTTTTAATGAATTGATCTTTACCGAAACATCTTCATCTATAATATGAAGATCTTCAGCATTAATCTGAAGTTTGCTTAAACTAACAATCTCCGGATTCTGATTATTTTCATCTATAAAACTGTAATAGCCATCTTGTACCTCAATAGAACTAATAAGTAGATCGAAGGTTTTAGGATCTCCTGTAGGCTCAGTTCTTAGTTTTTCTAGTAGAACGCTAAGATTATCACGATCTTCACCTTTGTAACGTCTCATCTTTAAAGTGAAACCTTTAGCGGTAGTATTTCCTAATTTAGGAGTATTGTTAATAAGGTTGGAAAGACTGAGTATAGAAGTTTTTAGTTCCTGAATATTCAACAAGGTATCTTGGTGATGGTCTTCAACATAGATCTCATTTAGTTTTACTTTACCAAAATAAGAAAAGCTAACTCTACCCACAGAGACGTTTACGTCTGAGCTCTTCCGTATAGAATTTGTTAACCTTTTTGCCACCGAAGTTTGCACGGCAGGAACGGAAAATAAAATCAATAAAACCACGAAAAACAAAAGCAGCGCAGCGACTGTTCTAATTAGTATTTTCCAGAATTTTTTGATACGCTTTAATGTTATAACTTTGTAAACAATATTAACAATTTATATGCCCTTTCTTTCTTAATGGCTTCCCAAAATATATACATATTAGCAATAGAATCTTCTTGTGATGATACCGCTGCTGCGGTATTAAAAAATGATACACTACTATCAAATATAGTAGCTACTCAAGAAGTACATCAAAAATATGGAGGTGTGGTCCCCGAACTAGCTTCTAGAGCTCACCAACAAAATATAGTGCCGGTAATTCATGAGGCTATTTCTCAGGCAAATATCGACAAAAAAGACATATCTGCAATTGCTTTTACTAAAGGACCCGGACTCATGGGTTCACTTTTAGTAGGAACCTCCTTTGCTAAGTCTTTAGCCATGGGATTAGATATTCCTCTTATCGAAGTAAATCACATGCAAGCCCACATTCTTGCTCACTTTATCAAAGAAGAAAACTTTGATATTCCTACTTTTCCTTTTTTAGCAATGACCATTAGTGGTGGTCATACTCAAATTGTAAAAGTTTCAGATTATTTTGAAATGGAAGTTATTGGTCAAACCATTGATGATGCAGTTGGAGAAGCTTTTGATAAAAGCGCTAAGATCTTAGGTTTATCTTATCCGGGTGGACCCCTTATAGATAAATATGCAAAATTAGGAAACCCGAAGGCTTTTAAATTTACGAAACCGAAAGTAGGAAATCTTGATTTCAGTTTTAGCGGACTTAAAACCGGAGTGCTTTATTTTATTCAGAAACAGGTAAAAGAGAATCCAGATTTTATAAAGGAGAATTTAGAAGATGTTTGTGCTTCAATTCAGTATACCATTGTTGAAATTTTGATGGATAAACTTAAAAAAGCGGTAAAACAAACCGGCATTAATCAAATTGCTATAGGTGGTGGAGTTTCAGCAAATAGCGGAATTAGAGAAGCACTTAAAGGTGGCGAGAAAAAATATGGTTGGAAAACCTACGTTCCTAAATTTGAATATACCACAGATAATGCTGCCATGATTGGTATTGTTGGTTATTATAAATATTTAAAGGAAGAATTCTCAGATCTTTCGGTTACTGCTCAGGCACGTTATAAAATCTAATTTATGCAGTTATTCTATAATCCAAATGTTAATGCTGAAGACAAGGAAATCATATTTCCGAAGGATGAAAGCAAACATATAGTAAAAGTGCTTCGTAAAAAGGAAGGTGATTTGCTAAATGTTACAAATGGAAAAGGAAATATATTTAAAACCGAGATCACTTTAGTGACTCCACAACAGTGTATTTCTAAAGTATTAGAAGTAGAAACTCAAGCTGAACCGGACTATTATCTACATTTAGCTGTTGCTCCTACTAAGATGAATGATAGATTCGAGTGGTTTTTAGAAAAAGCTACCGAAATTGGAATTCATGAGATTACTCCTATTATCTGCGATCATAGCGAACGAAAAGTTGTTAAGCTTAACAGGTTTGAAAGAGTAATACAAAGTGCCATGAAACAATCGTTACACTTTAGTATTCCTAAATTAAATGAAGCTGTAAAAGCTTCAGATTTTATTAAAGAAAATAATTTTGAGCATAAGTTTATAGCGCATTGTGAAGAAGGTGAAGAAAAGCTTTCCTTAAAGAGTTCCGTCAATAAAGGAGGGAAAACTGTTATTCTTATAGGTCCTGAAGGCGATTTTTCTATAAAAGAAATAGAACTTGCACTACAAAACCATTGGCAACCTGTTAGTTTAGGAAACAGTAGATTGCGTACCGAAACGGCTGCAATTGTAGCGTGTCATACCGTTGCTTTAGCAAACGAAGATTAATAATTATTAATTCATGAGGTTGAAATTTTCTTTCATAATTCTCTTTTTTTTAGGATGTACCCAGCTTCAAGCTCAGGAAATCGCTTTGTTAAAATATAATGGCGGTGGAGATTGGTATGCTAACCCCACTTCCCTACCAAATCTTATAAAATATTGTAACGAGAATATTCATACCTCCATTAATTCTAAACCGGCTACGGTAACTCCGGGTAGCACAGATATTTTTCAATACCCATTCGTGCATATGACTGGGCATGGAAATGTAGTTTTCAATGATCAGGAAATTGTAAACCTTAGAAATTATTTATTGAGTGGTGGCTTTCTTCATATAGATGACAATTATGGAATGAGTCCTTACCTTAGAAAAGAATTGAAGAAACTTTTTCCCTATAAGGAATTGAATGAGATACCTGCTAGTCATCATATTTTTAATGCAGCATTCAACTTCCCTAGTGGATTGCCTAAAATTCATGAACATGACGGATTACCACCTCAAGCTTTTGGTATTTTCGAGAAAGATAGGTTGATCTTATTGTTTACATTTGAAAGTGATTTAGGAGATGGATGGGAAGATGCAACGGTTCATAATGACCCTTTAGAGGTTAGAACAAAAGCTTTAAAGATGGGAGCCAATATTATTAAATACGCATTCGAAGATTAATTATGCAATTAGCACACCTCGATCATTCCAAGATCAAAAATAAATTTCCTTTGGTTATCCTTACCGATAATATTATTGGAGAAGCCAATATTGGTAGTATTTTCAGGCTTGCTGATGCCTTTAATATTGAAAAGATCATTTTTACTGGAAGTCCTATAAATTTAAATAGCAATAGATTAAAGAAAACTGCCAGATCTACTTTTAAATATGTAGATTTTGAATATATTGAAAATGCCCCAGCAGCCCTAAGATCTTATAAAAAAGAAGGTTATAAGGTTTTGGCATTAGAAATAACTTCTGACAGTCTATCTATTGATAGCTTAAATTATCAAAATAAATCTAAATTGTTACTTATTATAGGAAACGAAAGAAATGGTATTAGTCCTGAACTACTGAAATTATCAGATAAGAATCTGCATATCAGGATGTTTGGTGAAAATAGCAGTATGAATGTGGCACAAGCTACAGGGATTGCTTTATATGAAATCACAAAAACCCTTCTTCCCTTTCAGGAGAAATAATATCTTTACAAGGTGAACGCGAAAACTTTTTCTTACGGAATATTACGTGCATTAGCAATATTGCTGGGAATAATCCTGCTACTTTACTTTTTATATCAAATACAATCGGTGCTTGTTTATATAGCAGTTGCCGGGGTGATCTCGCTTATTGGTAGGCCTGTAGTGATCTTTTTAAGATCTAGACTACGCATTCCAAATCAAATAGCTGTAATAATGGTCTTACTGCTGGTATTGGCGATTTTTGTTGGGATCATTTTCGTTTTTGTACCTATTATTATAGAACAGAGTTATTATCTAGGTCAGATAGATATTGAAGCCTTTAAGAGTGATATTAATGAGTTAAACACTCAGATAAACACCTATTTAGGGGTTAATGATATAAATATTATCGAAGGCTTAAAACAAAGTGAATTTGCACAGAGTTTAAACCTTAACATGGTGCCTAAATTCTTGAACAGTGTTTTTGGAATTCTTGGTGCTACTATAATAGCTATATTTTCCATAATCTTTATATCCTTTTTCCTCTTAAAGGATAGTAAGCTAATGCTAAATAGTATTTTAGTTTTTGCAAATAAAGGGGAAGAAGACAAATTTCAAAGAGTTTTTAATAAGATCAAGATCTTACTTTCTAGATATTTTGTTGGACTTACCTTGCAGGTAACCGTGTTGTTCATATTATACATGTTATTGCTGAGTATTTTTGAGATAAACAATCCTGTAGCTATTGCATTTATATGTGCTACTTTAAATCTAGTTCCTTATTTAGGGCCTATTGCAGCCGGAATTTTAATGAGTTTATTTGTCATTTCGAGTAATTTAGGAGCAGATTTTCAAGAGATTATTCTACCAAAATTGATATATGTAATGCTCGGTTATTCTATTTGTCAATTAATAGACAACTTTATTAGTCAGCCATTAATATTTGGAGCCAGTGTTAGATCTCATCCATTAGAGATCTTCCTTATTATTCTTATTGCAGGACTAATCTTTGGTGTTGTAGGAATGGTTGTAGCAATTCCTTTTTACACAGCGATAAAAGTTATCGCTAAAGAATCTTTAAGCGAATATAAGATCGTTAAAAGACTTACAAGAGACTTGTAAAATTTAAGGCTTGAATCAAGCAATTCTACATCATGAAGTTCAAGATTTCATTCTGAAGAACCAGAAAGAGAATCTCGCGAAACTTATTTTAAAAGGAAGTCCTTTTTCTGAAGTGACTATCCAAGAAATCGCAACACAGATTTCAGCATTAAACAAAGCTGAAAAAAAACTCCCTACTTGGTTTTCGAATAAAGATATTATTTATCCGGAAGCTTTGAATTTAGAGCAAACTTCTTCTGAAACGACTGCAAAGTATAAGGCTTCAATCATCTTTGGAGATAATCTTATAGATCTTACCGGCGGTTTTGGAATAGACGATTTTTACTTTGCTCAAAGTTTTAAAAATATCACACACTGTGAACTTAATATTGAGCTTTCTGAGCTGGTTTCTCATAATTTTAATGTCCTAGGCTTAATTAATATTAAAACTGTAAAAGGAGATAGTATAGAGTATTTACAAGCTACAGATGAACATTTCAGCTGGATCTACCTAGATCCCGCCCGTAGAGATGATTATGGAGGGAAAGTATTTCATTTAAATCAATGCACGCCTAATGTTACTGAACATTTAAGTCTATTATTTGATAAGACTGATAACATACTAATTAAAACTTCTCCACTTCTAGATTTAAAGGCTGGAATTATTGAGTTGAAATTTGTAAAAGAGATCCATATAGTTTCTGTTCACAATGAAGTAAAAGAATTACTGTGGATTTTGAAGAAAGGTTACCAAAAGGAAACTCAAATAAAAACTATCAATTTTTTAAAAGATAAGTCTCAAAAATTTGAAGGTTGTTTTAATGAAGATCAGGAAAATTATAAACTTCGAATGCCTGAGAACTATTTGTATGAGCCAAATCCAGCCATTATGAAAAGTGGTTTATTTGGAACTTTATCACAGGAAACCAAAACTTCAAAATTGCATGCTAATTCTCACCTTTACACTTCAGCTCATTTACAAGATTTCCCAGGAAGATCTTTTGAAATACTTGATATTTGGGCTTATAACAAAAAGAGCTTAAAGAAAAACTTTAAGTCAGAAAAAGCAAATATTACTACTCGGAATTTTCCAAAATCGGTAGAGGCAATTAGAAAAGAGCTAAAAATTAAAGATGGTGGAGATCACTATCTATTCTTTACTACAGATATGAATGATAGTAAGATTATCATCAATTGTAAGAAAATATAATCCCCGTTTTATCTATTATCAATAAAAACTCTGGGTTTTCTGCCATCTTCAGAAAATTTCAATTTTTCAATTTCTGAAGGTAAAACCATTTCAAGTTTAGGAGTAACCTGAAGTTTAGATTTCAGAAATTCTTTGAAGATGGTGATCATGGTTAAGGTTGAAGTGTCCGGAATTTTAATTACAAGTTCATCCATTCCTAAATCTCCTCGGTAAGCTTCTACAATATAAAGGTCGATCTTATCAAATTCATTTATTGCCTCGATTACATTTTGAGGATATAAGCTCGTGCCTTTCAACTTGATCATCTGCTTATTTCGGCCAATCACAGGACTTAATCTTATCGTTTTTCTGCCACATTTACAAGGTTCATCATAATAACTCACCATATCTCCAGTTGCATACCGTAATAAAGGCATAGTGGTGTTTTGAAGGGTGGAAATCACCAACTCTCCTACTTCACCAGATTTTGCAGGGTTTCCAGATTGATCCAAAACTTCAGTAAAAATTAGATCTGGTTGAGAATGATTACCAACATGATATTCGCATTCTGTAAAGGCCGTAGCCATTTCTGAAGAAGCGTAGGTAGAGAAGAGCTCGATTCCCCAAAGTTGCTCGATCTTTTTACCCAACGCATTTAACTCTAAGTCTATTTTTCTGACAGATTCTCCAATACAAATAGCTGCTTTAACAGAAGAATTTTTAAAATCTATATGATGCTCTTGGGCATATTCTATCATTTTCAGTAAAAAAGATGGAACAGCAATCAAATATTTTGGTTTAAAACGTTCTATAGAATCCCATTGTAATTGTGGCAATCCGCTGCCGGTTCTTACAACTCCTGCTCCAAGTTCTCTCAATCCTAAAAAGTAGGCCATTCCTGCCATAAAACGACGATCTAAAGTTGTAGTGATCTGAACTACATCTTCTTTCTGAATGCCAACAATTTTAAAAGATTGCATCTCGTTCATCGCCAACCTTTGCAGGTCTGAGTTGTTAAGAGCTAAACTCACCGGTCTACCTAAAGTTCCTGAGGTGGTTACATAATCTATAATATCAACTTTTGGAACGCATATAAAATCATCGTTATAGAACTGCAGTTCTTCTTTCGTGGTTACAGGTATTTTTCTGAAATCTTCTAGAGTATTGATTTCACTTAAATCGATCTTATTTTTTTTAAAACTTTTATGGTAGAATTTGGAATTCTGATCTAGAAACAACATTTGATTCTTCAACTGTAGCCACTGCAATTTTGCTATTTCTTCCGGAGATGCGGTCTGGATGTTCAACATTCTGTTATAATTTTCTATAGCTCTTTCTAATCATTTTCTCTAGTCTTTCTTCATCTGGCAAAGTTGTCACTTCCAAATTTAATGCTTTCTTGTAATTTATAATCGCCTTTTTATAGACTTCTAAATTATAGTAATAATCTCCAGCTAAACTATAAGATTTCCAATAATACGGATTCAATTTCTGTAATCTTAAAATATCAACTTCAGAAATACTTTCTTCTTTTGAAATACTATTTTCAATTTCATGGCTCAAGCTTCTAAATTCTTCATAATCATGAAATTCTTTAGAATGCACAAAATCTGACTCAGGAATGGTTTCATTTAAATTTGCTACAGAACTTCTAACATTTCCCTTTTCAAATTTATTAAAAACACTATCCAGATCATATGCTACAAAAGCTCCTAATTGATAAGGATTTGCTGAAACCCATACTTTTCGCTCTTCAGGTTTAAATACAATACCATGATGCGCTAATAACTGGTTGATGGCTTTCTCATTTCCATAACCAATTTTCTCTCCATGCAAACCATCTCTATTTCGAAGAATGGCAACCGCTTTTTCAGGATCTAATTTTTCTTTATTTTCAATTAACTCCTGCATTCTTTCATATCTATATTCAGAATGACTTTCCTTAATTGTTTTAGCATTTCTTTTATCATCTTGATAAGCATCACTTTGAAAATGATTACTACACACTAAATGATTTGAATTTTCCACTTCAAAAACTCCAAAATTATGGGGAGCAACTTCAATTAAAACTGCTCTATGATCTGAAGCACTTCCCACCATAATAGCTTCTGAAACAAAAACTTCTCTCTTTTTTGCTATGGCAATGGCTTCTTCAATATTGCCAGCATATTGCAAAATTTCTCTGGCAACTAAAGAAATTGGCGTTTTCGCTAGTAATGGTATTTTAGATTTTCCGGCATTTATGGTTACTGTTAATCCTTCTTCATTCATTCCACTCACGGCACCAATAAATCCACCCCAAGTGTACATCATGAACTTATGGCCATGGTCTGGGTTTACAAATGCTGCTATTTTCTCTTCAGCAAAATCATCACCTGCATAAAAATCAAAATTTCTACCTAATAATAATTCACCATCATTGGTTTTATTATCCCAAGCAGCAAAAGATGTACAGCCAACTAACATTAGATCTTGCAAAGCATGACCTATATCATGAGCACCGTGTAGATATAATGCTCTAACGTACGGGGGAGCAAACGAATCATATTTACTTAACGAAAACCTAGAAATGCCGTAGATCTCCTGTTTATATTCTTCAGGAACATATTTATACATTTTTCTATTGAAGAATTTTACCATCTTACTAAGGAAATTCTGATAAGAACTTGAAGGCACCAAACTTTCAATCTTATCCATAATGGCAATTTCTTGCTTTGCCATTAACTCCCTGGTAAGACTTCCATTAACAAGTCCGCGCTCCAAGGCATCACCTTCTACATAAAGTTCCCAAACCCCGAATTTATTCTTTAATAAGGTATTCTTTCCAATGGTGAATAAACTATCGTTATGCTTAACTCTAATGGTATCTATCTTAGAAATTCCTGTTAGATCTGGTCTATCCTGAAGAGATTTATTTACACCACAAGAAGTAAAAATTACTGCTGTAAATAGTGAAAAAAGAAGATAATTAAAATGTCTCATTTTATTCCATTTTCTTTAAAACTACCACATCATTTTGTCTGTAATCTATTTGAAAATTAAGATCTACAACCCATCTATATGCGTAAGAAGGATCTAAGATTATCACCTTATTTGCATATCTATTTATCATTTTTTTGATCTCCTTTTCCATTTCTGCTGAAGGAGACTTAGAGATGATCACCACATTAAATGGGTTTGAATCTTCTGGTACAGATGGATAAAAATGAAGTCTTGAAGATCTAGCAGCAAAGCAATTTTGAGCTATTACCAATTCAGAATTATTAGGCTCGATTCCGGTAATATCAATATCTGAATTTTTGTAACCAAGAAAGATTTCTAAGATGCCACAACCAGAATAAAAATCTATGACTCTATCTCCGTTTTCAATAAAACCTGAAAGCTTTAAATATCTCTCTTTTTGTTGCTCAAATAATCTTTTCACCGAACTGAAAACACTTTTATAACGATAATTATCTAACACTAAATTCTTATAATATAATCTGTCGATGCTTTTCTTATCAAAAATATTAAGCATTAGCGTTCTAATATTAAAAGCTGGTTTTCCTTGTTTTACTCTTTCAAGAAATAACAAATTCAGAAAATACCCTTGAAAAACAAATGCTACCATTACTGCAGATAAAACTCCGATGATGGAAACCAAAGAAATAGATTCTAAGGCAGGATGTTTTGCAAAAAACAATGCTCCAATTCCTAATAAAGTGGTGAAAACAGATAATATAATAGAGGTTCTATAGGTGGTTAATACCTTAGTTCCTGTTTCATATTCCTTCAAGAAAGCATTGGTAATAAAAATGCTGTAATCTAAGCCAAGACCAAAAATAAATGTGGAGATAATAATGTTAAGGATATTAAATTCTATTCCCAAAATAGCCATTATTCCTAAGGCTATAACCCAAGTTATTCCAATAGGAATAAGCGTTAGCACACTAATTTCAAGAGATCTGTAAGAGAATAATAAGATTAGAAAAACCGCAATTATAGAATACCCAATTAAGATGTTGAAATCTGATTTTAAATGTCCAAGAAAGTTTTGATTGATCTGTTTTCTATCTATTACTACCACATTTTTGGTAGTTTTAAAATCTTCAATAAGTCTGGGAATATCTTTTTCGTTTACACTTACCGATGTTGTTACAGTGGCAAAATTCTTTTTAGATGAAATAAAATCATTCAAATATAAATTAGTGGTCTCGCTGTAATCTTTAAGATAAATAGGATTAAATTCTGAAGACAATAGTGTATAGAATCTATTGAAACTTTCCGGCTTAAATCCATAATTATCAGATATCGAAATCAAATCATTTTGAATATTCTGCCTTTTTTCAACTGTCCAAAATTCCTTCCATCTGTCAATTTTTTCCAGTTGTGTACTGGTAGAAAGCACTACTCCACCAATACTGCTGTAATTAATTACTTCCTTATTTTTCTTTAGTCTGGTAAGTTGAGAATATAGATCGTTATTATGTTCTAAAGCTTCATCTATGCTATTTCCATAAGAGACCAAGTAAATAGACTTGGAGGCATTTCCGGCTATATCCTGAACTTTTTGTTCAGCATTTTTAATATTCTCAGGCTCATAATTTAAGGCTGAAAGATCATTATTGAATTTGATCTTGGTAAAAAAGAACAATCCAATTATAAAAAGTATAAATATGAGATAGGTTAAAGGTTTCTTTTTATGAAATTCTATAGCCGCCAGTTTATCAATGAAATTGAATTTCACCGGTCCCTGTGCTTTTGGTATTCGATATAATTGCGGAATTAAGATTAAGGCAAAAATAGAGGCCACCATTACGCTAATGGCTGCAAAAATACCAAGATCATTTAGCGCTTTACTCTTTACAAATATCAAGCATAAAAAAGCTATTGCTGTAGTACCACTGCTCATAAGCACCGGTCTAGTTACTTCTTTGTAAAGTTTAGTGATATCATTATTGTTTCTGTAATGCGTTAAAATATGCAACGCATAATCTATACTTATACCTAAAAGAACAGCACCTATACCCACCGAAATTGCTGAAATATTGCCTTTTATTAAATATAGAATTGCCAAGGCAGTAATTGCTCCTATAATACTTGGAATGAACAGTAATAGAGGAACATATATTTTTTTGTAATAGAAAACCAACAAGACTAAGAGAATAACAGTAGCTATGCCTAAAGTGATCTGTATATCTTTTTTGATCTGATTAGCGTTGGCTACAGAATATCTTACACCTCCAAAAAATTCTCCGGAAACGCCTTTAAATTCATCATTTAAACTCGACTGAATTTCTTCTAATCTGTTGATGAAAATGGTATTCTTATGGGTTTCTGATGCAGGATATTTTGGGGAAATAAAAAGCAATAAATGCTTATGATCTTTAGTAACAAGAAAATTATTATAGAGTTCAAAATCTTCACCTACCTGCAGTTCTTCTAATTTTTTGAGTCCTAAGGCAGATATAGATAAAGGATCTTTAAAAAGATATTCTTTGGTAACCAGCCCGGTTGGTGAAATCAAACTTTTATAATTCTCTTTTAACCTATCCTTTAAACTGTCTTTATCTAGTCTATTCTGAATTTCAGTATAATCAGATTCATTTAAAAAGAGTGGTAAATGTTGAAAAACGAAATTGTAGATCTCTCTTATGCCTTCTTCAGGAACTTTACCCTGAATTTCTTCCACATATTCCGGTAACTCTTGGTTGATAGAATCTATGAATTGCTGAGAATATTGCGTGAGTTCATCGGGATCTTCTAGGCTAGAATCCGCAGAAACGGTAACTATAATCTTATCTGAAAACTCAGTCTGATCTAAAACCTTCTTAAGAATATTTTGTTGCTCACCGCTGGGAATAAGGCTCGTAATATCTTCTTCTAAAGTAATTCTTGAAGCAAGAAAAGTGATGGTAGCAAGAAATAAAACCCCTACTAGAATAGCAGCTTTTTTATGCTGATTTATAAAATGATAGATCTTTAACATTAAGGCTCCACTACTCGCTTTTGGTTTGACACCGAAAATAACAAATAAAAGACAATCCACGTTAGGAAAGACATGATAAACGCTAAGGTTAAGCTACCAATTATATATTGCCATAATCCCTGAAAGATCTCTGAACTAGAGTGGATTTCAGAAATATCAAGATCTAATGAGATTCCGTTACCTGAAATTAAAGATCCCATCTGATAACTAAAATAGACAATAATGGGAATAAATGGAGGAATGCTGATATTAGAAAATACAAACGCAGATACTTTATTTAGCTTAAAAATAGCTGCCAATAAGAATACCAACATAGTATGAAGTCCCCAAAATGGTGATATTCCTACAAATATTCCTAATGCAATTGCTTGCGCCTTTTTATTAGGAGATTCTTGACTTCTTAAGATATCTTCATTAAAGAACCTCTTAATGCCTTTCTCTTTAAAATCTTTGTATTTGTTTTGTGGATGGATATAGAAAAAACTAACCAAGACAAACCACATATAAAGAATAACAATTCGAGTAATATCCCAAAAAGGTCTAAAATGGGTAACCCTATTTTCCTTCTGATAAAAGACCTTAATAGGAACATTTCTTACATCTACTTTCCTCCAAGAAGCTTTTACAATAACTTCTATTTCCAGTTCAAACTTCCAAGTGTAAAGCTTGATATTATTAACTACGTTCAAAGGATAAAGTCTGTAACCACTTTGCGTATCATGAAGTTCGGAGCCAGTAACAACCATATACCAGAAGTTGGAAAACTTGTTGCCAGTACTGCTTTTTCCGGGAACGTTCTCACCTCCCATATTTCTGTCTCCCACCAATAATATTTCTGGATCTTCATGAGATTTATTTTCAAGTTCAGTTAAGAAAACATCAAGATCATCAGGGTAATGTTGTCCATCAGAATCTATAGTAATAGCATAAGAATAGCCTAATTCTTCTGCAAATTTGAACGCTTTTTTAAGTGCAACCCCTTTACCTCTATTCTTGCTTAAATGAAGAACTTTTAAACGAGGATCTTTATCTAAAATTTGTTTGGAACTATCTGTAGATCCATCATTAATTACAATGATGTTATGAGTGTAAACCTCCAAATTTTTTAATACACTAGCTAGAGAACCTTCATTATTATAAGTAGGCATAATAATGCAGCAATTCAGGGCTTCAAATCTAGATTGGTATATTGGGGAAGAACTCAAATTTAGTAACAATTAGACTACAAAAGTATTATTTATAATTGGAGTGACATAGTACACTGCACCCTATATTATATTATGAAACTATCTTATAGGTAGAATTGATCTTTAAAGCTATCTTATCTTGATGTTTTGCAATTCCTTTAAGATGAATAAGATCATCTTCTTTGGTGATCTGAGATTGTAATAAAAATTTATCTGAAAGATTTGGATCTACCACAGCCATAAATTTCACATTCACAGCATTTTGAAGTTGAAGGTTGCTCTTTGTTCTTTTCTCTACTTCTTCTTTAAAAAGTTGCATTAGAATAACTCCTGGAGTAACCGGCCTATTAGGAAAGTGGCCAATGTAGATTTCATGATCTTTATTAATAGAAATTTCGGTAGTGAATTCTCCGTTTTCTTCAATAGTACTTAATTCTGAATAGAAATCTTTTAAATGCATTTTTCTAACTTTTTAAGAAGTCACTAAAATAGATAGAAATTTGATTTTAACATCCCGAACAGTGATTTTAATTGATAAATAACAAAATAAGAGTTGTTATTCTTTAAACACTTTAGGATCAATTTGTTTGTTGATGGTAATATTTTTAAAGTGGATCTCTGTAAAATCTCCAGAGTCTTCTACTAATTTTACGGTATCAACAAGATTTTGTCTATTAAATCTAAGAATAATTTGGGCGAACATTTGCCTAAGCATCGCATCGCGTGGTACAAGAACCACCATTCTGTCGGCATTTATACGTACATACGTAATATCAAAATTTTCGGTATCTGCCAGCAATTTACCATTTACACTTCCCGAAATTAGGCTTACCAGCTTTTCAAAAAGCTTATTAGATTTTAAATTTGTGACCGTTTTATCACCTTCATCATCTACATAAAGCTGCCCATCTTTGAACAACATCTGATAATTATATGGCTTATAATACTCCCATTTCAGAATCTCAGGTGACTTAAAATATAATTTTCCTGCGCTTACCGCTTCGGCTTGCATCATCTGAATATATTTTACCTGCACAAAATCTCCCGACATCGTTTTAATATCGTCTGCACGATTTTCAATAGTACTTCTAAAATTAGAAGTTGCGGAAACCGGGATCTGTCTTTGCTGAGCCATTCCGACTACAGAAAACAAAAGAAATAAAATTTTAATAATACGCATCTATTTGAAATAAATTATCTACCCTAACCGGTGTATAATTGTTCTTCTCCAAAAATATCAACAACTGTTCCAATATGAGTACAGTTTTAAGGTTGTTATCATGTAAAAGAATTACATCTCCAGGTTTTATTCTTTTTAAGATTCTTTTCAATATAAAATTTGGTGAACTAAGTATGGCATCATAAGAACGTACATTCCAACCAATAACAGCATGATGAGTTTCCAACAATGCCTTTTGCGTATTTGGATTTATAACTCCAAATGGCGGTCTAAATGTCTTAGGTCTTATTCCTGCTACCTTCTCACAAATATCATCACAATCTTTTATCTCTTCAATTATTTTTTTAGCAGATAAGAAACCCATTTTCTTTGTGTGAGAAAAGGAATGATTTCCTATAAAATGTCCTTGCTCCAAAACAGCTGTAAAAATTTCAGGATTTTTTTCAATATTTCTTCCAATGCAAAAAAAACTCGCTTTCACATTATATTTTTCAAGAACCTTTAAGATCTGTATAGTATTTTCAACAGGGCCATCATCAAAAGTAAGTGCCACTCTCCTATCCAACTCATAAGGATTTCCATTATGTGCTCTTACAAAGAAGTTGAGTTTTACATTGGTGGAAACTACCAATAAAAATATGATGTAGCCTATGAAGACCCCTAAAACAAGCCATAGGGAGACTAGATTTAGAATTACCAAAATTACCCCTACCGTTATAAGGGTGACCATACTTATATTTAATATTCTAAATTTCAATATTTCTTAAGCAAGATAAAACTATGATTTTCACCAAGGTATTGATTGTATAGAAGTACGTACTTTATTTGTTCAGGATTTTTCTTGTTCACTTTTAAAACCTCAGGAATAGTTTGAAGTTTTAGGATCTTACATGCCAACCATAATGCGTAACCTGAAACCGTATCATAATCTCCAACCAAATGTTTATAGACCAGTTGTGGAGTTTCCTTGAAAACATTTTCTTTTAAGGCTGAATAATAAACATCAAAATTCACATCTCCATTCTTTCCCAAGATCAGAAGATTTATTTCTGAAATTTCAAGCTGATTTTTCTTTAAAAAGCCTTTTATGTTTTCTGATATTTCATCTGAATTTAATGAAGCTATAACAGAAACATCCAGTAATTCAGCATAAGTAGTTTCGATACTATGATTGGATAAAGCGAAAAAATGCGCTCCTTCTGAAGTTATTGTTCCAGAAGATTCCTGTTTGTAAAGATCTAGATTCGAAAATTGTTCTTTTTTCAACTGATGATCAAAATTCATAAACCCGGTGATGGTCTTAGAAATTTCATCTACTCCGCCCACCAAAATATTTTCTACATCTTCATCTAAATTTAACTGCATCTGGGCATCCAAAAGTGCCCATTCCAAAGAAGCTGAATCTTCAGAATAGGTAATATTATAGGCATTGCTGTTCAAATACAAAGCAATTTGTCCTCCGATTGTATTGTGAGTAGAATGTATAAAAGCTGTTGGAGAAAGCAAACCTTCCTCTTCTTCAAATATGGATTCTAAAAATCGCTCTGTATCCTGCTTACAGCCCTGTCCTGTTCCAGTAATTATAGCATCAGGAACTAGATCTCCAGAATCTTTTAAGGCAATTGAAGCCGCAGAAATTGACATTTTCAAAGCTTTCGAAAGTCGACGTAAAGATTTTGCTGGTATAAATTCTTTGTAATCTATAGCTGTTGCAGGAAAAACAGACTCGTTATAGCTATATACTGTGTTTTCAAAAACAGAAGCTTCGGTTTGTGCTGCAATACTAGAAATTCCGTTAATAAAGATCCTATTTTTCATTACTGCTGAAAATTAGTGAAGTACAATTACCTCCAAAGCCAAAGGAGTTAGAAAGTATGTGACTTAATCTTTTATGTTTTAAATCGGTTATAGGGATCAATCCCGATTCTTCCATTTTATTTTGAAAATTCAGGGTTGGATATATCTGTTGATTTTTCAGCATTAATAAATTTAAAACCGCTTGTAAACCTCCTGCAGCAGCCAAAGTATGACCTGTAAAGCCTTTAGTAGAAGAAAAATCAGGTAAACTATCTTTAAAAACTCTATTCATAGCAACACTTTCTGAAAGATCGTTATTTCTGGTAGCAGTGCCATGCGCATGTATAAAATCTATATCCCGAGGATTTAATTTAGCAGTTCGTAATGCTTTATTCATAGCCATATAAGCTCCTTCTCCTTCCGGCGAAGATGCGGTTTGATGAAAAGCATCATTTGCATTCCCATACCCAGAAACTCTCCCGAGAACTTGTTTTGCACCTAAAACATCATCTGCTTCTAATACCAAATAGGCAGCGCCTTCCCCTAAATTGAGGCCATTTCTGTCCTCGTCGAATGCTTTGTTAGGCTTTTCTGAAAGTATCATTAGAGAATTAAAACCGTTTAAAGTAAACTTGGTTAAACAATCTGTGCCGCCAACAATCACTCTTTTCAATTTTCCGCTTCTAATTAAGCGAGCTCCTAACATAATTGAATTTGCAGCAGAAGAGCATGCTGTACTTATGGTTGAGACCTGGCCCTTAATTTCAAAGTAATTAGCTATTTGTTTAGAGGTAAAACCAGGGTGTTGTGCCTTAATAAATTCTGTATAATCTCCATCTTGGAAATTCTTATAGTATTTCTCTGTAGCATCTATACCTCCCACACTAGTTCCAGAAATAAAACCGCAAGTTCCTAGTTGGGTTTCATGAAGATCTGCATTTAAAATTGCTTCCTTAACAGCCACGATACCGAGTAATGAGGCTCTGGTAATGGGCTTAGAAGAATTCAACTTTAAACTATCAAGCAATTCTAGATTTGAAATTTTGATTTCTCCTACCGGTAAATGAGTGTGTTTAGTTTCAAGGATTTCAGAAAAAGAAAGTCCGTTTTTGCCAGAAATTAATGAAATATAATTTTCTTCAAGGTTTTTCCCTATTGAAGAAATTATACCCATACCGGTAACGGCAATTCCTTTCTCCATAGATTATTTGGTACGGTGAGCTTCTATAAATTCTGCCATCCTATTGATAGAAACAAAAATATCTTTCCCTTGTTGAGGATCGGTAAGTTTAATTCCATAATCTTTTTCCAATAATACGATCAACTCCAATGCATCTATAGAATCTAAACCAACTCCATCTCCAAAGAGATGTTCGTCATTCTCAATATCTTCAACAGATAATTCTTCCAGATTTAATTGTTCTATGATGCTTTCTTTTAACTCTGTACGTAAATCACTCATTTTCAAAATAATATAACTGCTCTAAATTCTTTTGAGTAAAAGGAACATCCCCTTCCTCTGAAATAAGGCACAAAAATACATCATATTCGGCATTTTTCAAGTCTATCCACCCACAAACCGCATTCTTAGCCTTCTCAAATGCTAATAAATCATTAGTATAATCTGCAATTAATTCGGCATCAAAGGTATCCGAAATAAAAAATGCATTTTCACTTTGTAATTGATATTTGATGCTGATTTCTCCAAGCACAATATTCGGTAATGTATAAACGAAAATAGAAGGTGAAACTATTTGATTTATAGATTCTTGATGTGTCTTATCTGTATTTAAACTTGAGGTTGAATTAGATAAAATTATAGCGGTATCACTTTCTAGACTTTCATTCTTTAAAAGCACTTCTGATGCTAAAATTCCAAGTTTCGACAATCTATCCATTTTAAAGAATTTCGGATAAGAGAGCGCCAAAAAATTATATGCTTCCTTTAAAAAAAGATCAATTTCATTCAGCTCTAATTCAGATTCAAAAATTTTATTCTTGGCATTATAAACTGCACCTTTCTTAATACTCGTAAAATTGCTGATATAATATTGCTTATTCATCCTCTTCCTTTTTAAAAACCATTGCAAGGTTGCAGCCTCCAAATCCTGAAGAAGTTTTTATGGCATAAGTTAAATTCGAATCTTTATGATCTTTTATGATGTTTAGAGGATTCTCACCTTCTGCAACTTCAAAATTCTTAGAAGAAAAAAGAGTGTTTTTCAATAATGAATGTTTTACCAAAATACTTTCTAATAAGGAAGCAGCACCCAAGGTATGACCATAATAACCTTTGTAACTATTAATTGGAACTTCTTGTAAGCCAGATCTTGTAAAAGCAACAGCTTCCATACTATCGTTAAAGATAGTTCCGGTACCATGTGCTGATAAATAATCTATTTGGCTTGGAGTTAACCTAGCTTCATTTAAAGCTATGGAAAGACATTTATAAAGTCCTTCTCCTGTTCTGGAAGGTCCTGAAATATGATTTGCATCATTAGCAGAAGAATCTGCAAACAAACTCACATTCTTCGAAACTTCTCTATTTTTAGAAACAAATACAGCGGCAGCTGCTTCTCCTAAGCTAATTCCATTTCTATTGGCAGAAAAAGGTTTACAAGGCTCATTACTGATGGCCTGAAAGGAGTTAAAACCGGAAACCACGAATTCTGATACCAAATCTCCTCCAACAACAATAGCTTCTTCAAATCTATCTGAGTTAATGAATCTGCGAGCTACCGCTAAAGCAAGTCCTCCGGAAATACAGGCATTAGAGATTACAATAGGCTTCTTTTTAAAGCCGAAAAACTCTTTAACTGTGTTCGCCAATTCCGATAATAAAACGCGATTTTCTGGAAAATTAGAATTCGATTGTAAAATATCTATATTCCCTTTTGTGGTAGAAACTATAAGCTGTAATTGCTGAAAATTTGTCTGTTTTCTATTCTTTAAAACACCATCAACAGCTAATATCATCATTTGCTCTAGCTTGGTGTATTTACTAGCATCACCAATCTTAAGAAAAGCTTGAGATAAAAGATCGTTATCAATTATTCCGGCATAAAAATTATTATTCTCAAACCTGGAATTAGGATGCAGTTTTAAAGCAGACTTTTTTGCTGAGATTGCCTGAATATTTTCAGTAGTAGTAAATCCTAAGGGTGAGATAATAGCATCTTCATGCAGATAGATCTTCTTCATCTAATCAATTTCCATTTTCTTCTTCCAATCTAAGAAAAATGGTGGATTGGTCAATAATAATTCTCTGTTTTCTCCTAAAAACACCTGAACGGTCTCCCCTGTACAAACAAGTTTATTCTGTAAATAAAGCTTATAAGTAAAATGCATTTTAGCCGCATTATGAGGATTAAAGCAAGTTTCTAAGTTAAAAACGTCCCCATATTTCAAAGGTAATTTATGTTCACAAACAGATTTTACTATTGGCGTAGAAACCCCATTAGCTTGAGCATCTAGATAAGAAAGTCCCTGTTTTCGGCAAAAATCTTCTCTTCCTTCTTCAAAATATTTCAGGTAATTACCATGCCATACAATTTGCAAAGGATCGCATTCATAAAACTGAACCCTTCTCTCTAAGCTGGATATTAGTGATTGATTCTGCATTTTAATCTACCGTAACAGTTTTCATTTCTGATGTAGCTATGATTACCCCCTGTTCATTCTTGGTCGTTGCAGATACAGAAGTGACATTCATGATCTCATGCAAAATTTCTACAGAGGTAGTGAGATGAGTTCCTGCTTTTGGTAACTCTATGATTTCAACAGATTTAATAGCCCCTATAAAGCCGGTTCTTGGATTTTTTAAACCTTCTAAAAAACCTTGAAAACCTCTGTGCAAAGACATACTTTGCGCCATGTGCTCTATAAGTCCTGGTTCAGAAAAAATACCGTCTTCAACCAAAATATTATCTTCTAAAATATCGAAACCAGTAGTTCCTGTAAGATTTGTAAAATCATACAAAGTATCTACCATTACAAATGGAGGTTTCTGTGGAATTAATTCTAAAATTCGCTCTATTGAAGTGATAGGCTCTTTAAGTAAATTTTCTGCCATGAAATTTTGTTTTATTTGAAATCTTTCCAATAATCATAGTAATTATACCACTGATGGGGATATTTTTTCACCATGATTTCCAGGTTTTCAAGATACGATTTTAATAATTCTTTTGACGTGTGTTCTGTTCCTGAGTAAGGTCTTGCATAAAAATGATAATGAAAATTGCGTTCTCTCATAATATGCACAAAGACCACGGGAATATTTTTTCTTGTGGCTAATTTAAAAGGACCTTGCGGAAATTTCACTTCTTTTCCCAGAAATTCTTCTGTGTAAGTTTTTGCATTTTCTAAGTACCTATCTGCTGCAAATACAATAAGTTCATTATCATTAAGAGCTTCATTCATTTTAAAAATATGCGAGAGATCGTCTTGCAGAACGATAGTTTTAATCATAGATTTCCCGGTAACAGATTCTAGATAACTTTTTATTTCTTGATGTTCTAGATCTGTCATTACAAGATTTACAACTGCGGGATTATTCTTTTCATCAAAGAAATGTTTCGCCAGATTAAAATTCCCAATATGGGCTGTGAGAAGAATTCCTCCTTTTTTTTCAGCTAGTAGATCTTTTATATAGTGAATTCCATCAAACTCAAACGTAAATTTTTGTTTTAACCCGACAGCTATCGCAATTCTATCCAGCTGTATTCTACCAAATGTAAAGTAACTACAGTATACCTGAAATGCTGAACTTAAAGCCGAATAACCCAATCTTTTTCGAAAAAGGTAATACGTGCTTTTGGTTGAAGTAAATGAAAAGAGAATGAAATAGGCAGCCACAAAAAGGAGAACAAAATATGCCATCCATAATCCAAAGGTTTTTATGATAAATACATAAACCTTAAAACCAAGAACGGTCCCTCTGGATTGGCCTTTCCACTCTGCCATTTTATGAATATAAGCCTCCGTTGATATTTATAACTTCTCCGGTTATGTAAGAAGCTTTTCTTGAAGCCAGAAAAGTTACAAGTTCTGCCACCTCTTCTGCTTCTCCAAATCTATTCAACGGAATTTCTTTTTTTAGTTCCTTCTCATCAAAATCTGCAGTCATATCAGATTTAATATAACCGGGAGCCACTGCATTTACAGTTACATTACGCTTTCCTATTTCTTGAGCCAAAGCCTTTGTAGCAGCAATTACAGCTCCTTTTGCAGCAGAATAGTTTACTTGCCCAGCATTTCCTTTAAGCCCAGAAATGGAAACTACATTAATAATTCTTCCAAATCTGGAAGTAAGCATATCTTTTAAAATTGGCTGGGTAACATTATAAAACCCATTCAGGCTTGTATTAATTACCGAATGCCAATCGTTGGGTTTCATCCACATAAATAACCCATCTCTAGTTATTCCTGCGTTGTTAACTATAACTTCTATTTTGGCTTCAGGGTTATCTTGTAGCCATTTATCTAGGCTTGCAGTAGTTTCTTCAGTATTTGAAACGTCAAATTTCAGTAAATCACAGGAAACATTTTCAGCATTAATTAAATCTTGAGTTTCTTTTGCGGCTTCATCATTAGAAGCATAATTCAGAAGAATATTATAATTCAACTCAGCAGCCAATTTTAAAGCGATTGCTTTTCCAATTCCTCTGGAAGCTCCTGTAACTAAAGCATATTTTTCACTCATCTTCTTCAATCTCTTTAATTAATAAGCTTCATTATTTTGTAGATAAATTTTCACTTTTTCCAAGGTATCAGAAAGCGAAATATCTTCCTTTATCTCCGGAATAATATTTTCAAAAACCTTTACTTTTTCTAAGGTTTTACTTGATAACTTATCGTTAAAATCTAAATATTTTAAAGCCTGCATGATGGTAAGTATTTCTACTGAAATTACTTGATATGCATTTTCGATTACCGTTTTCGTAATATTCGCAGCATTTGTCCCCATGCTCACGATGTCCTGATTATCATTATTATTAGGAATACTATGGACATACATAGAATTTGAAAGCATTTGATTTTCTGCAGTAGTGGAAACCGCACTGAATTGAGCTCCCTGCATTCCAAAATTAAGACCTAGGACTCCTAGGTTTACAAATGGTGGCAGAATATTATTTAGTTTATCATTCAACAAATAATTTAATTGTCGTTCTGCTAAAATACTCAGTTTAGTAATTACCAGCTTGAGTTTATCCATTTCCAGAGCCACGTAATCTCCATGAAAATTACCACCATGATAAACTTGCTTCGTATTTACATCGATAATTGGATTGTCATTGGCAGAATTTACTTCTTCTATCAAGATCTTGCTCACATTTTCTATAGTATCGTACACCGGTCCTAAAACCTGAGGCACACAGCGCAAACTATAATATTCCTGAACTTTCTCTTTAAAATATTCTTTTTCTGAATGATTCCCGCTGTATAAATGTTCGTTTCTATCTCTCGTGAGCTTACTGTCTTTTAAATGATCTCTCATTTGAAAAGCAATCTCTTTCTGACCAATATGTAATTTGGAACTATTCAATTCTTCAGACAAATGATCATCATAAGCCTGAACGATCTCATTGATGGCAGAAGAACAGAAAATAGACCAATTTAATAACCTTTTTGCATAGATCACATTTACAATACCAATTCCCGTCATTGCAGAAGTTCCGTTCATAAGTGCCAGACCTTCTCTCAATTCAACTTGAATTGGATCTATATTTTCTTTTTCGAATATTTCTAAAGTCTTTCTTCTTTCTTCATTATAAAACACTTCTCCTTCGCCTATAAGTACTAAAGCTAAATGCGCTAATTGCACTAAATCTCCAGACGCTCCTACTCCACCATGCTCATAAATAACCGGAGTAATATCCTTATTGATAAGATTAGTCATTGTCTTTATTACCGATGGATGAACGCCAGATTTTCCTAAGGCTAGCGTATTAAGCCTAGCAAGCATCAAAGCTTTAACACAGGTAGGATCCATAGTTTTTCCCATTCCTGATGCATGACTTCTAATTAAATTGAATTGCAGTTTAATGCGATCTTCATCTTTAATCTTATACTGAGCCATTGGTCCAAACCCAGTGTTCACCCCATATATCACTTTATTCTCTGAAAATTCTTTTAAAAAATCAAAGCTTTCAGAAACTCTTTTTAGGATCTTTTCATCCAATTCGATCTTTTCATCATGAAGTAGAACCTGAAAAAAATTCTCGAAGTTTAGGGCATCTTTTATATGAAGCATATACGTGAAATCGGGGTTATTATGGAATGGTAGAGTTGTTAAAACTCTTAACAAATGTACTATATTTACCGCGCAAATAAAATGTAATGAAAAGGGAAATTACTGATATTCTTATTATTGGTGCCGGCCCATCTGGAATGGTCTCTGCCTCTTATCTTCATAATCAAGGTTTTAAAATTAAAGTGATCGAGAAATCTAAATTTCCAAGATTTAGTATTGGAGAAAGTTTGATTCCGAGATGTATGGATAATTTTGAGGAAGCTGGTTTATTAGAAGCTCTGAAAAAGGTAGGGTTTCAGAAGAAATTTGGAGCAAGATTTATAAAGAATAATGAGGTTGGCGAATTTGACTTTTCAAAAAAGCATGGAATGGGTTGGGACTGGACTTGGCAAGTTCCGAGAGCCGATTTTGATAATGTTCTTGCTCAAGAAGTCATTAAAAAAGGAGTTGATATCTTATTTGAAACGGAAGTTGTAAATGTTGAATTTGACGAAGAGTCTTCTATAACTTCTATTAAAGATTCCGAAGGAAATACTTCAGAGATCCACGCTAAATTCATCATAGATTCCAGCGGATTTGGTAGAGTTCTCGCCAAACAATTAGATCTAGAAGCCCGACCACAAATAGCTTCCCATTCTTCAATTTTTACACATATAAAAGAATCTGATAGACCTAAAGGAAAAGAAGGGGAACTTATAACTTTTGAAGTTCTAGAAACTCAGGTTTGGTTTTGGTACTTCCCTTTCTCTAATGGAAATTCAAGTCTAGGATTTGTAGGGCCAAATAATTGGTTTAAAAAATTTGAAGGTTCCAAAGAGGAAAGATTCAGTAAAATGCTCGAAGAATTAAGATTCTACTCAGGAAGATTTAATGATCACCCATTTCTTTTTGAACCTATTCAAGTAGAAAATATCTCTAAAAATGTTACCAAGTTACATGGATCTGGTTTTGTATTAACCGGTAACAGTGCAGAATTTTTAGATCCTGTTTTTTCTTCTGGTGTTTCCTTTGCTACAGAATCCGGATTATTGGCTTCCAAATTAATCACGAAACAGTTAAAAGGTCAACCTGTAGATTGGGATGTGGAATACACTGCTTATATTAAAAAGGGGGTTGATGTATTTTCGAGTTATGTAAAAGAATGGTATACCGGTAATCTACAAAAGATCATTTTTCATCCTTCCCCAAGAACAGATATTAAAGAACAGATTTGCGCCGTTCTTGCTGGTTATGTTTGGGATGACACCAATCCTTTTGTAAAAAAGCATTCCAGAATTATTAAAAATATAGCTCAGCTTATAGAAATGGAAGAAAAACAAGTATATAATTTCAGATCTTAATTTTCTGAGGTCAAAGGCTTTATAAAAAAAGAGAAAAAATTACTTGAAAAATCTTCAAAAAGGTTTGCATGGTATGAAGGTAAAAGTTACATTTGCAACCGCAAAATTATTGCAAAAGTTCATATTATAACGGAGAGTTGCCAGAGTGGTTAATGGAGCAGTTTGCTAAACTGTCGACGAGCAATTGTCGCGTGAGTTCGAATCTCACACTCTCCGCTATTTTTCGGGGTGTAGCGTAGCCCGGTTATCGCGCCTGCTTTGGGAGCAGGAGGCCGCAGGTTCGAATCCTGCCACCCCGACCAAAAAAAGCCTTGAACAAATTGTTCAAGGCTTTTTTGCTTTATAGCTATTCCACTTAAAAAAACAGACTGCAACTTCTGATTCCTATCTTTTTACTAATCAATATGTTATGAAATATTTCTTGTTTTCAATGTTAAGAAATAGCAATTTCAACTTGAAAATAGAATGACATATTTCAAAAAGCAGTATCTTCATTGCGCCCTTTTTAATTAATTATTTGGGCAGTTTATTATGAAAGCACCTACATCTAAAATCATCTTTACTTTGTTTATAGTATTTACAATGCTTAGTTGTAATAAAACTAAATCTGAAGACTCCCTAAAAAATATAGATGATAAAAATCCGGCATTCTCTAAGTCCAAATTAGAAACTGAGGCTGATATTAAGAAGACCTATTGCTATTTAAATGAACAACCTTTTAAAAATGATTCTACACAAAAAGATGTATTAGAACTAATTTTGGAAATTACGGGTAAAAATGTAGAAGGATTCTATAATTGGAAACCTGCATTTAAAGATCAGAGAAAAGGAACTTTAAGGGGAACCATTGAAAATAATGTTATAACTGCAAATTATATCTTCACTCAGGAAGGTCAGGAAGATTCAACCTCTCTTAAGATCATTTTAAATGAAAAAGAAGCGATTATTGAAGGTGGAGAAACTGCGTTAGGACTTAATGCCACAGTAACTAGAACAGATTGTAGATAAGATGCTACAATAATGATACACATCATATTTTAAACTGAAAGCCTTTCATATTTTTGATTGGCTTTTTTTATTGAATTGATTTTAACTAACACTCAAATTTAAAAACCATGCATTTAGAAAAATATATAGATCATACCTTATTAAAATCAACGGCTAGTGAAGCTGAAATCCTTCAATTATGCAAAGAAGCAATTGAATACAAATTCTACGCAGTTTGTGTAAATGGATGTTACGTAAAAACTTGTAAAAAAGCCCTTCACAAATCTGAAATTAAGATTGCTTCGGTTATAGGATTCCCTTTGGGTGCTATGAGTACAAAAGCTAAAATATTTGAAGCTGAGGATTGTATTAATAATGGTGCCGATGAGATTGATATGGTAATTAATATTGGATGGCTAAAATCTGGTGAGATCGAGAAGGTCACTTCAGAAATTAAAAAAATTAAAGAGGCTGTTGGAAATAAAATTCTAAAAGTCATTATTGAAACCTGTTATCTCACAGATGAAGAGAAAAAAATAGCCTGTAAAGCAGCAATAGATGCGAAAGCAGATTATGTAAAAACTTCAACAGGATTCGGTCCCGAAGGAGCATCTATAAAAGATGTTGTACTTATGATGTTAGCGGTAGATGGTAAGGCTAAGATTAAAGCTTCTGGCGGAATTAGAGACGCTATTACAGCTACAGAATATATAGATCTTGGGGTGAGTAGAATTGGAACTTCCTCTGGTATAAAAATAGTAACAACTTAAAATATTAAATAATGAGTACACACATTCAGGCTAAAGAAGGAGAGATTGCAGAAACTGTTCTTTTACCCGGAGACCCACTAAGAGCAAAATGGATTGCCGAAACCTTTTTAGAAAACGCTGAATGCTACAATACTGTAAGAGGTATGTTTGGTTATACCGGTCTTTACAAAGGCAAGAAAATATCTGTACAAGGTACTGGTATGGGAATCCCTTCTACCCTTATCTATTGCCATGAATTAATAAACAGTTTTGGAGTAAAAAATTTAATTAGAGTGGGGTCTGCAGGATCATATCAGAAGGACTTAAATCTAAGAGATCTTGTAATTGCAATGTCGGCATCTTCTACTTCCGGAATTAACAATTCACGATTTATAAATTCAGACTACGCTCCTACTGCAAATTATGAGCTGTTTTTAAAAGCAGCGAACTATGCTAATGAAAAGAAAATCTCTTTTCAAGCTGGTAACGTACTTTCTACAGATGAGTTTTATGAAGACGATCCTGAGGCTTTTAAGATCTGGGCTAATTTCGGAGTTTTATGTGTAGAAATGGAAACTGCAGGAATCTATACTATTGCAGCAAAACATAATGTAAAAGCTTTATCACTTCTAACCATTTCCGATTCTTTTTTCACCAAAGAATCACTTTCCTCCGAAGATAGAGAACAATCATTTCTTAAGATGATTGATGTGGCTTTAAATATTAATTGATTGTATTCTAGCTAATAATATAAAACCTAAGACATTCATTTGCTAGAATTTTCGACCAAATTAAGTATTTCAACGTCAAAAACTGAATTTAACAGAGTATCCTCAATAAACACCTTAATTATAGAATTTTCATTATAAATTTGTTTTACCAAATCTTCCAAAATTAATACCTACAACAATAAATATGCTGGTGTATAGTTATTGAAATATTACTTTATTATGGAAGTTAAAGAACAACAATTAATACCTGCCAAAGACCCTAAAGACATTTCTTTATTGTTGGAGGTACGAGAGCTTGTAGAAGAGTTGTACCAAAATCAAAAGATCTTTGGACTCTCATTAGAGACATTAGAATTAACCAGAAGGTTCAATAATTCATTCTCTTTTTCCATTTCTATGGATGATATGGAAGCTGTCGATTTTGATCATTTAATAGTTATTGCAAAGCATTTGGATAGAAATCTTTGCTTAGAGCTATAATATTTTTAAAAATATTTTTTCACGGATGTTCTGAATATTAAGTATTTAGAACATTTTGTTTTTAAAAAATTAATTTTCGTAAAAAAAAGTCTTGTTTTATTGAGAAACTAACTTATATTTGCACCGCGAAAACGGTCGCGTAGCTCAGCTGGATAGAGCACCTGCCTTCTAAGCAGGCGGTCCCAGGTTCGAATCCTGGCGCGATCACTTTGTAAAACCCCGTACTTACGGGGTTTTTTTATTTTATGACAATTATTACCTGAAATATTTTATTGAAAACGCACACTTTACGCACATAAATTAATATTTAACAATACTTTAAGACAATTGAGGGCTTAGAGATGTATCCTGTCTGAAACTTCCATATCTACAATAAATTTGAATATTATTTTTTTCATAGAATAAGGCATCATCTATGAATCCAGCCTAATTGTTGGAAGAATATTTTATAATCTTACAAGAAGAATGGAATATGTTTCAATTCTCTAAAATGGTTTCTAATGACTTTTATTTTGACTTTGAAAGATTCTGCTGATGTAATTATACTTCTGTTTAAAATCCACTTTAAAAGAGTTTTCTAATTAATTTTATTACTAATCTATTTCGGAATTTAACTCAAAGAGCCTTTTACTAAGAAGTTTGTCCTTTTTACTAATTGTGGAATTTATCTCATATCCATTCAGCACATTCCCCTACATTGCGCAAAACGCTCCATTTCGAGAAAAGAGCTTCCCTTCAAAAAATTCTTGGACACAACTCCAAAGATTCCGATTTCCGTTTCACTTGCTCGATTGTTCCCAAGAAAAGTCGGGAAGCGGCCAAACTCCATTCCCATCTATATCCCTAAAGTCAAGTCCGCTTTAGTTCCTACTAAAAAAGAATAATTCATTTTCAAAAACCGTTCAGCACATTCCCCTGCATTTCGCAAAAACTACATTTCGGGAAAAGAGCTTCTCCACACAGGTCTAAGACACAATTCCCAATTTCTACTTTCCATTCCACTAACCCGATAAAAAATCGAGAAACTTCATTACAACTAGTAATTCTTGGATTAAGTCCGCAAGTACAGAATTCCATTTAATATTCTTTTTTCCTCTTCAAATTCCTTTAATACTTCCCATGTTTATTTAAACCCACTCCTCGGCCTCCACTGTCTTTACCTTTTTTGTAATGCAAAATACCAAGATTTAGAAGTTAGTCCAGACTGCATAAAGCCGGTCCCTGCGTTCCCTTTTTATAAGTCTTCCCTAATTCTAAATCTTGAAACTGTATTAGCATCAAAAAAGGTAACAGTGAAGGCTCTACGGAAAGTAAATTTTAAAATAGAAATCATGAAATCGTATCAAATCCATAAAACTGAAGCGAAAAAAGAGTTAAAAAATCAAAAAAGGAAAACGCTCAGGATACAATAAGTAAATTTTTAAACCTACCTGTGGGTGATAGCAGGAAACTTAACAATTCATTTAAATTTTTTAATCATGAGTACACTCAGAAACAAAGTTCATTTAATCGGACATGTAGGGAATGCCCCTGAAATCAAGAACCTTGAAAGCGGTAAAAAAGTAGCCAGCTTTTCAATAGCCACCAACGATTTTTATAAAGATTCAAAAGGTGAAAAAGTACAAGATACCCAATGGCACAATATTATAGCCTGGGGAAAAATCGCAGATATTGTGGAAAGTTATGTAAGCAAAGGAAAGGAAATTGCCCTCGAAGGCAAATTGAACTCTCGCTCCTATGAAACCAGCGAAGGCGAAAAAAGGTATGTTACCGAAGTAATAGTAAGTGAAATTTTGTTACTGGGTAGCAAGAATGGAAATAACACTAGTGAATAGTGCTATAAAAATAAAGAGGGCGTTCCGATCAAAGATGCGCCCTCTTTTTAATATTAACCCTTTTTAATAAAGATCAATATGAAAACTAAAGTTAATGAAATTTCGATAAAATATCAGGGAAATTTTAAAATGAAACAGGCTCCTAAAATTACTTCTTCAAACAGTGCAGTAGAACTATTATTTGAATCTTGGAATAAAGACCACATAGGTTTACAGGAATGCTTTAAGGTAATGCTTTTAAACAATTCCAATAAGGTAAAAGGAATTTTTGAAGTTTCCTCTGGAGGAATTACAGGTACGCTTGTGGATGTACGAATCCTATTTGCAGTAATATTAAAATCACTTACTACATCTATAATTTTAGCTCATAACCATCCCTCAGGAAATTTAAAACCCAGCGAAGCAGATAAACAACTGACTAATAAAATTAAAAATGCTGGTGAATTTTTAGATATAAAATTATTAGATCATCTCATTATTATTCCAGATGGGGATTACTTCTCTTTTGCTGATGAAGGGATTTTATAACGAAAAATAAGATTTTCAAACGGGTGATGATTTTCATTACCCGTTTTTTTTTGTTACAGAATTCTCAACTATTTATTCTAATTCCTGCAGTTAATTTTAAAGATCTTGCTTATTAATCATAAAAAATATGTTTGATTTTTCAATTAAGAAAAAGGCTATTAAATTCTATTTAATAGTTGAAATTTTTGTCCCTACGGGACGAAAAGGAATAGCAAGAGGGTAACACGCGGAGCGATGTTAAGTTATTCCTTTTCGATTCAATTAACTGATTATTAGTGGTTTAAAATTTATCAAAAAATCATAAAATTGTTGATTTGCGTCAAATGCCCTTGAACTCCCTGTAAATAGGTTCAGATTTACGTCAAAAATTAAAAAACGAAAGATATTGGATTCATTCATCACCATCAGATTCAAGAGAAAAACTGCTGAACGATTTCAGCAATTTTCTAAAACTCATTACAAATCTCATACGGAGACTATGGCAGGTATGTTAGATTTTTTCTTTTACAATGAGATTTCTCCCAAGGAAAATTTTGGACCTACAGGAAGACGTATAGAAAACAGTTTGAAGAAAAGAATAAATGCAGTGATCGCAATTATGAAGGATGTCGAAAAGAATAAAGCTAATCCTACTTTGGCAATTTTGGAATCACTTATAGAAGCTGCAGATCCTAAAAATAAAAACTTACATCAGAAAAAAAGGGATTATGAGGAAGATGACACTCATCCCGATTTTTATAAATAAATTACTATGTATATCACAATCACAGCCCAGAAACTGGGAGCAAATTATTCGCAAAGTGTCGCAGACTATGTGGATTATCTAGAAAAAGAAAACCAGCTTCCAGACATTGGAAGTGATCACGAATTTTTCTTCAATCAGAAGGAGGATGATATTTCTCAGGAAGTGGTAATAAAAGAAATAGATGCTAATACTTCCAAGCTAAAAAAAGTTGAACCGAAATTTTATTCCATTACTGTAAATCCTTCACAGTACGAATTGAAAAAACTTCAAAACAGCACGGAAGCTTTAAAACAATATACCAGGGAAATCATGAAAGATTATGCTTCCTGCTTTAACCGGGAAATCAATGGCCGGCCTGTTGATGTAAGTGATATTAAATATTTTGCAAAGATCGAGCACCAGAGGGCGTTTAAAGGAACAGATATACAGGTGAAGGAAAACCAGGTTTATGCCACAAAAATACTTCATTTAAAGAATGAGATCCAAAAAATAAACAGGGGAGTAATAGAAGGAAGTATTAGAAAGATAGAAGGTGAAATTAAAAGTTTGGAGGCAAATGCTCCTCATCAGCAAAACGGAAAACGGATCACACAGGGAATGCTCAAGGAAGGAAACCAAAGCCATATTCATATTATAGTGAGCCGTAAAGATGTTTCTAATTCCTTCAGTTTATCTCCTGGCAGTAAATACAAAACTTCCGAAGTTGAAATGAATGGTAAAATGGTGAAAAGAGGGTTTAACAGGGATGACTTTTTTCAGAAAGCAGAAAAAACATTTGATAAAAACTTTCAGTATGAACGCAATTTCGTAGAAACATATCAAGCACGTAAAGACTTTATTAAAAGTCCTAAAATATATTTTTCTGCTATTATGGGGCTTCCCGCTTCAGAAAAAGCTCTGGCCATAAAGATGCTTCGGGAAACGGGAATACCGTTGCTTCCTAGAATTCCAATTTCCCAAGCGCAATTAACAGTGAAATTTATTAAATCCATTCAGAAAGGAATTCATGCAGCCTTAAGATCGGGATCAATTGGAATTTAAATTCAACTACTATGGAAACTAATGTCATTAATATTATAATTTGTATTGCAACCGGAAGTGCTATTTTTTATTGGATATATAAAATAGCAGCCCATCCATTTCCTATTAATTTACTCTTTTGCGGTTTTCTGTTTTGGGCTATATTACCCACCAATCCATCTCTGGAAGAAATAGCTACTATATTCCTCTATTTAGGATGTCCTCTTATTCTGAGTAATACTGTCCTCTATGTATTTATACCTAAAAAAGAGCTATCATATATTGAGACTAAATACCAGGTGCATTTTAAAGCAGAAAATAGCAAATTTAAGATTGGTAATATTAAGCGAGGTGTTTCCATTATTGGGGCTGCAGGGAGTGGAAAAACAGAAAGTGTAGTTTATAATCTTCTGGAGCATTTTAGCAAATATTCTTTTTGCGGGCTTATACACGATTATAAAGATTATGAGATTACCGAAATAGCCTATCCCCTATTTAAGAATCCTAATTTGCCTTTTTACATCCTTTCCTTTGATAAGATCATTCATAGGGTAAATCCTATTGCCCCGAGATATATGGAGAATGAAGAAGATATAAATGAGGTGTCAAGGGTTCTTATAGAGAACCTGCTGGAACAAAAAGAAGCAGGTGCCACCGGAGTAGGCAAATTTTTTAACGATGCCGCACAGGGATTAATCTCTGGACTTATTTGGAAACTGAAAGTTTCTTTTCCGAAATATTGTACGCTCCCTCACCTGATTGCCATTTACCAATATTTAGATACTGATGAACTAATAGATTTCTTAAAATCCAACCAGACTTCCCGGGCTTTTGCAGATGCTTTTATTAGCGGAAAAGATTCCGAAAGGCAAACTGCCGGGGTAAAGAGCACACTTTCTACTGCGCTGATGAAGGTTAGTAGCAAACGTATTTTTATGGCTTTGGCAGCAGATGATATTCCCCTGAATATTAATAACCCAGAGAACCCTGCTGTGATCTCCTTGGTAAATAACCCGAAATATGATTCCGCATATTCCCCTGTCATTGCCACGGTAATGCATACCATTGTAAAGCAAATGAGCGTGAGACATTCCAAATCATCTTTTCTCCTAATTGAAGAAGCTCCAACAATTAGATTATTAAATATGCACCGCATCCCAGCCACGCTTAGGAGTTATGATATAGCCACGATATATGTTATGCAAGATAAGATTCAGAACGATATGATGTACGGGGACAAAGCTAGTAAGGCAATTTTAAGCAACCTGTCCTATCAGTTCTTCGGAAAAGTTAACGATCCTGATACAGCTAGGTACTATGAACGATTTTTTGAAATTATAAAAGATGAAACAAAAACGGTGATGCGTGGGACAGGTTTGGATTTTGACACTAGAATATCCACGGGAGAAAAAGAGATTTCTAAGGTTAGAGCAAATGTTTTTTTTAGTTTGAAACAAGGAGAATTCATTACTTATGCCGATGGAAAAGATAAAAAGGTTCAGTTTAAACATCAGAAAATTGAACGGGCACTCCCTGAAATGAACCATTTTTTTTCAGAGGAAGAAGTCAATGAAAACTATAAAAAGATATACAGGGAAGTTCGTTCCATTTGTAAAAGTAAAAAAGCAAAAAAGGAGGGGGCTTGATAGCTTTCACCCTTGTATTTTGAGTAATTATTTCAAAGGTATTTGCAATTCATATTGACGACTTCCATCCTTTGCGCTAATTTCAAACAGAATAATATTTAAAGTTGAGTTATTTCTTTTTTTGTGAGCTTCAACTGTAAAGTCAAATTTACCCCATTCAGGCGCGCCAGCATCTGTCATTTCGTAACCTTTTTTTAATTCATAATGACCGTCTTCTATCACCCAATTAAAATTTGCTTCAAAAATTTGAGCTTCTCCTTGAATGCGAAATTTATTCGATGCTATTTTTTCAACTGTAACTTTGCGAAATCGTTGATTAGCATATTCCTCAGCAATTTCCTTTTTGGTTTTTATAGACTTATCAATTTGAGCTGAATCGCCGGAAATTACTACGTCATTTACCTTTAATTTTTCATCCTCTTTTTGATGATCATTACACGAAAAAAGAATCAATATTATTAAACACGTTATAAATTTCATAGAAATAGGTCTTCGTTTACGCAAAAACTTTTCTTATTATAGATCAAGTATACCTAGAAAGCTTGCATTTAATGGTCTTCGTGAATGTAAAAAATGTATAGTAGGGAAGTTTTCTTGTCGGTTTTGTTGTTTGTTAATTGGTGTCTAAAATAGCACTTTTCGCCAGAATGCCCACTATTTGAGCTTAACCGATATTAGCACCCGTTTTGAACCTCGATTAGTTTAGATGTTAAGTCATTTGGAATTAAGTTCAACTTCCTCATTGCTTTAAACAAAGTTTTAAAATTTATTATGGGACTTGTAAATGCATCATTATAAACTTGATTTAAAATTGTTTTACCACGTCGTTCTAAAACCCATTTTGGATATAAAACTTTTATTCCATTTTGGAATTGCACTTCAATTTTTTCATTTTCAACTGAATCAAAATCATTAAAATATTTGGACAAAAATGGTTGGACTGTGGAAATAATATTGTCAGCTATTTTCTGTAAATTTTCCTCATCAAGAAATTTTAATTTATACTCTTCACCTACACCTAAATTAATTCCATCAATTTGGGGGTTTTTTTCTTTATCAATTAGTGCTGCGTATACTAGGATAGGATCTATTAAATAATTTTCAATACTGTATCTATTAATTTTGTAAAGACCTTCTGAGGTTACGTTTCCGTAATCAGCATCTATTAGTCCTTGAACAACATTTACTAATCCTGAAACTTTTAATTTTTCTACCCAATTTTGAACAATATCTTTACCGCCAGATTTATTATTTGTAGATGCTGGAATGAATACCAATGGTATATTGGCATCTATTAAATTTTCAGAAATCAATTGGTTGTAAATAAAAGAATAGAAATTTACGTCATCTTTATCCTCTACAAGAAAATACTTTGTTCCTTCACCCACATAAACTAGCCCTGAGGTAAGTAATGAAACTGCATGATTCTTAGAAGGCGACTTTTTAATTCTAGGTTCTGTCCTTGACATTTCATATATGGAATCGTTTGGTGCTAAAATAACTGTTGAGGGAGAATGAGTGGTCATTATTACTTGAACTCCAAATTTGTCAACTAAAACATTTTTAATGACGTTTAAAAATTGTTGTGACATTGAAGGATGTAAATGTGCATCCGGCTCATCCATCAACAATAGTTTTGGGAAAACTTTCTTTTCCTGTGAATTATATAAATAAAACACTAGAGCTAATAGAACTTTCTCACCAGATGATAAATCATTAAAATTTATTTCTTCTTGAAGAATCAGATGAGTTAATTTTAATTGAAAACTGTCTCTAATTTTATTCTCTGAAGGATCGTTTATATCAAACGGTAATTTGGATTCATTAATAATATCTCGAAGCACATTCCAAGGTTTCTCTCCTAAGGTTTTTTTTATGCTTTCCTCGTTTTTTCCTTCTGCCTGTAATTCAATTTCTGATAAGCGATAATTATAGAATATTTCTCCAATTTTCTGACTTATTTCACTTTCTTGTTCAAATAATATTTCAGGAAAATATTCTTCAAATTCTTCGACTGTTACTTGATTAGGTTGTTTTCCTGTTATCCTTATAATTTCTTGACATGCATTAAAAATTTTAAGATTTCCTTCATGTGCTTGCCTATAATTGCCATTTTTAAAATTTTGGTAGTGGGCATTCATATTCTGCTGAATAGTTGACAAACTAACATGACTTGTATTCTGCAATTGCCACTCGCCTTTTAAATAAGTTACTTCACTAGATTTTATATTTATATCCGAAATTGAAATTCTTTCGGTTGTATTTATTTTATTGATTATTGTATTATGAATTAAATCTAGGAGCTGAGATTTTCCTGATCCATTTGGACCTGTTAAAACCACAAAATTTGTAATATTTGTCCATTCAAAATCTGTTAATGATTTATATTTACCTTGAAATCTTAATTCCATAAAAGTTCTTCGTTTGTTTAAAAATGGGTACTAACCGTTTTAGTTAAGGCAAGTGGCGTGGAGTAGGATTACGTCCTTGTCAGCTTAGTTGTTGTTACTTGGTATCTAATGTATCACTTTTCATCAGAATGCCCGCTATTTGCGCTTAACCGATGTTGCCCACAGACATTTATTTCAATTTATCGAAAAATCCGTGACTATCCCACGCTTTATAAAGTTTAGAGTAAAACAATTTAGGATTTATCTGCATAAGATTTAGATTGTGTAATATTCTCTCAAAAGCTATATAAGTTGCAAAAGAATAGAACACAGCAAAATTGAACTGTTCAGTTTCAAAAATTTGAATATTATCTAATCTTTCTAGAGAAAAAATTATTAAATAGAGAAAAAATGAGAGATAAATCACAAATCTAACTTTACTTTTATTTGCTATTGACAATGCTAAATCAAGATTGGAATTTATCCTTTTTTTAGACTTTTCATAATTCATTACATTATTCATGATTTTGATTATTTTTTCACAGAATAGAGTTATGAAAATTGTCCCTAAAACTAAAACTAAGTATAATTTGGTTGCAGGATTTAAGCCATTATGTAATAGTGAAACAGAAGTAAATTCTACTAGTTTAAATATTAATAAAAATGGAAACACAACAGCAAACATTAAAAAGTACAAGACCTCAAAAAGAGGTGAACTTAGCATAAAAATAGCAGCTGGTAACTTAATTATATTTTTAATTTGTCTTAATATAATCCTATCAGGAAGTAAACTTGAAGTTGAGGATATTGCTATATAATAAAGAATATATGAATAGGGAAAATCCTTGTCCGCTTCATAGTAATTAGACCAGTATGCTAATCCAAAAAAAATGATGGAAAAGATTATTAAATATATATTCTTTTTAAACCAATTTTTCATATTTTTTAGTCAGCTTGTGGGCAACTCTTAATAATTTATCTTTTACAATCAATTAACCCAACTAATTCAAGGATAACAACATTTTTAAGGTTCTTTCTATGCTCAATTTAGAATCTATCTTACACAACACTCCCCTCAACAATCCCAATCTCCTCCTCCTGCGTCAACCATAAAGCTAGTACCAAAACTGTAATAAATCAAGAAGTTATAAAGATCAGAGATCTTATGCCTGAAATATTTACATTTTTTTATTTTTTATCATTTTCCTTCGGTTTCAAACTTATAGATGGTTTTGGAACTGTTGCCCCATTTTTTGATTCTTTTAATGGACTATCCCACCTTGTATTCTTTCCAATATTAGAATTATCTTTATTCGGTTTCTTATGATCTGCCATTGCTTTATTTTTTTTTGTTTTTATCGGTTATTGGTTTTAAATTATTGCTGGGCTTTCTAATCGTGTTCCCTAAATCAATATTGACTTTTTTAGTTTGGGATTTATTCTTTTCATTGGCTATTTTATTTCTTTTTTGGATTATTATTTAACTGGGAGGTAGGTCGTGGTATTGATTGACCTTTCTGACTTTGATTGTTCGTTTTGGGTTGTTGTCGATTTTGTGGTTTGGACGACGGTTTTCGATTTTGCTGTTTTGCCATAATGAAGATTTATTGAAACATAAATAATAATCAAAAGAAGCCCAGATCCCAATAAAAATATAGAAGCTTTATTGAGATTATCAATACGCTTATTTCGATTATTTAAATTATTATGAAATATGGAGTAAGTAATTTTATAATCCATTATTCTATCTATCTCATCAATGGAATCATCTGTTGATTTGCTAGACTGATAATGACTAATTAAATTGACAAATAGGGTTGCAACGAGTAACGTCCACCCTATTGCAATTAAAATGACATAAGTGGCATTTTCAGCTGGTACAATTTTATCGTGAAAAGTTAAAGTTAGGCCTAAGGCTCCAGAGGTAATAAAAGTAACTGCTTTCTCAAAGTGGTCATCACTCTTCGATTTTTGTATGTAAAGAGCCTGACGGTACTCTTCCCAACCCTCTAATTGTTCAGATGTAAATTCACCTAATTTTTCCTTTTCATTCATTTCTAACTATTTTCAACTATCCCAATTTCCTCTTCCGTCAAACCATAAAGCTCGTAAACCAGCTGATCGATTTCTGCTTCTAACGTTGTTGTGTCTGCTGCGGGATTTTCTTTTTTAAGTTTTAGAATAAGATTTACTTTTTCAATAAATGGACTTTCATCTATTATTCTTTTAACAGGGATTTGCTCGATAATGAATTTTTTGATCTCCTTAGAGTTTCCTTGTAATTCAGGAAAGGAATCTGAAAAACAATGTCTGAATAATTTAGAGTTTAAATATGCGGTTAAATAATATATATATTCACCAGTGAGAATAAAACATTTATCATTTAAATATTTACCTTCTACATCCAAGGAAAATGGTAAAAATTTAGTCATATTCGGATATATGATTTTTGGTTCTTTAAAATCTTCCCAATAAGCGCAGTTTCTCAAATTATAGGGACTATTACCTTTATCATATCTTTTAGAAATTTTATTCCAATACTTATCCAAATATTCTTTTACAGATGGATAATTTTCAATTAAAATCGCATCAGTAGCATTCTCTTTATTTCCATTATGCGTCCCAATCAACCATAAATCTTCAAATTCATAATAATATCTCTTTATATCTCTACCTCGAAGTAAAGGTTTTAGGATTTCTATACTTTTGGGATCCTTTGAAATTAGTTCATCCTTTGTTTTTCCATCAATTATAAAAGCTTCATTATAACCTGTTAAAATCCCTCTGTTTATTGTTATTCTCCATTCTATTAACTTCTTTCCCTGCTGCTCTACCTTTCTTTTGATATCGTGGGTAGCTTGATCAGCAATTACCCACGATGTTTCTGGAAAGGACTCAATAACGGTATGTTCTTTATCGAATACATTTTTCAAATTAGATAATTTATCCTGATCCTTTTTTGTAAAGCGAATAGCTTTAATTGGTTCATTTTTTTTTGAACTTTCGAAAGTAACAATTGATGTCAGTACTGTTGCACTATCAAAAATATCACAGTCAGATAAATCAATTATTTCTAAAATAGAAGTTTGTTCATTAAAATAGGTTCTAAGATTATGCCCGTAATTTGTTCTCATCCATGCACTTCCTGTAATAAAACATAAAATCCCCTTTTTTCTTAAAATTTGATTTCCCCTCTCATAAAACAAAGCATATAAATCACCCATACTTGAATAAGTATGAAAATCTAATTTCTTATAATTTTTTGATTCTTCTTTTATGCTTTGGAGCTGTACGTAAGGTGGATTCCCAATCACCACATCAAAGCCCACATAATCTCCATGATCATTTAATACTTCCGGAAATTCAAACCTCCACTCAAAAGCATTTTCGTAGATCTTGTTATCCTTGATCTCCTGTATTTCGGTTTCCAGTTTTTTGCTGTCCTTGGAGAGTTTTTCCAGCTTTTTGTTCCAGGTGGCCTTTTCCCGCTTGGACATCTCGAACATCTGGGTTTGGTTTGTCAACAAGAACAACTCCCCTTTTACTTTTTGCAGGCGTTTAACCTTGGGATCATTAGAAGAGATCTCGCTCCTAAAATCATTCTTAATGTCGTGAATAATCTTTTCCATTTCCCGCTTTTGCTCCTTGTTTTGGGCATTACGGTACGTATCTACCGCCACGCGATAGCTATCAATATTCCATTTGCTCTCCTTCAGTGCCTTGCTTAAGTCGGCATCCAAATCAAAGCGGCTAATGAGAGAGTTCCCACATTTGATGTTGATATCTATATTCGGTAGTGTCTCTAATTCTGTTTCATTTTTATAATAAGCGTTTTTCAACAACTCTATCCATAGCCTCAGCCTACAGATTTTTACAGAATTCGGGTTGATATCTACCCCAAAAAGACAATTTTCAATAATTTGTTGCTTCTCATGGAACAGCGCTTCTTGTATTCGCTGGCTTTCTTTTCCGGAGGGATTGTATTCAAAGAGTTCGCCATCTTCATCAGTCACGATAAGTTCATCGTTCACCACTTCTACTTGGTATTCCTTGAGACGCCTTCCTGAGCGATCCTGCAGAATGTTCAGATCGTTTTTAATTGCGATTATCTCATTGAGCGCAGAAACCAAAAAATGGCCCGAGCCGACAGCCGGATCACAGATCTTTAGGCTATTAATAAGCTCATTGGCTTCCTTACGGTCTTCTATATGATCATACAATTCTTCCAGATCTTTACATTCCCAGTCTTTGGTTTCATTGAACTTTTGCACCACCGCTTTCCTGATGGTCTCTCGACACATATACATCGTAATAAAGCCTGGCGTAAAGAAAGAACCATCTTTATAACCATTGATCTTTTCAAAAATAAGTCCTAGTACAGAGGCATTGATAAGCGTCTTGTTATCTTCCTGGATGCTCTCCCCTCCTTCACTGCTAAAATCGTAGGAGTTTAGGAATTCAAACAAATATTCCAGCGAATTGAGTTCGCCGCTGCGCTTCTTTCCTTTCTTGTCCTTTAGAACCGTTCCACTGTAAATCGGTAGCATTTTATCATCCCGAAGGTTGCTAATGAACAGTGTAGCGTGTTCAATTTTTGTAGGTTCAAAAAGCGAACTGTTAAGATATGGTACTTTTTCAAAAAGCGCTTTTACATCTTCATTTCGTTCAGAATGTTTTCTCGCCAGTACCTGAAAGAACAAACTGTTTAGATCATCGTAATTATGGATCCTGTCCAGGCTCAAAAATTCGTAGGATTTATCCCCTTTCTGGTAGGTGAGCAACTGCGCTTCCAGCAGCTTAAGGAATAGGATCCTGTTTAGCCAAGTAATACTTAGCTCCAGCCCTACATTAAAAAGCCGATCTTGGTGGGAATCACCAAATTGAGAAGCATTCGGCAACTGCCCTATCTTATCCATACTATCCAGTTGGATAATGGCATTTTCCAGAAAAGAACCGGTATTACGATGTCCTTCTTTATGGCGTTCAATTAATTTCTTTCCACCCTGTTTGGTTTCGGTGAGTCCAATTATATGCAGCAATTCTCCATAAAACCGTTTATCAAGGCTGTTGCTGTCATTGGTAAATGGTAGCTTTAGCAGATGTTCGGGAGACAATAGTTTAAAAAGTGCGATAAGCTTATTGTCATCCTTTGGGTTATTGTTCCGCAGGGGCTTTTCGTAGTTTCTGATATCAAAATACGTGAATTCCACCTCCTGCTGCATTTCAGCAATAAAAGGTTCGGCTATTTCTTTATAGAAAAAATCGGTAGTTTTTCCTGCGAGTCTTCCAGCTTCAAAATCTATAAACTGGCTTACCAGTCGTTTATTTTGTGCAAAGGCCTTTTCAAATATATTGGCGTCAAAAATAAACCACTCATTGATATTGGTGGCGACCACATATTTTACCTCAAGATTCTTATGTGTAATTCGCTCCCTTAAATAATACAATACCAACTCCTGAAAAGCTTTTACGTTGAGTTTTTCTTTGCTGAGCATCTCTGCCCTGTTTGTTGGTTTTTTTGCTTCAATAATAACACCAACGCTACTCTTGGCTTTGTTGCCATTATGGATAACAAGATCTGTTCTGCCTTTTGTATTTATAAAATGAGCAGGTTCGTAGTATGTTTTCTTAAAGAAATCTGTGACCAGGTTCTTGTGAAATTCTTCAGACTCGGTATCGTTTGTCCTATCAAGGAGTTCTATCAGATTTTCCTTGAATCGTTCAATCTGTGATCGATTCGGTTTTACTTTTAGAAAAGCTTTGTTAAGCGCTTTTCGGGGTTTCAGGATATATATATTTCCGGAATTTAATGCCTGTTCTGTCTGCATGCAGAAATTGGGGTTATTTTTAAAGACAAACAGCGCGTAGGGATGCTTTCTGAATTTCCTTTATTAATGAGATCTTAAAAATAGGAATTATTTTGAATTTAAGCCTGAAGAAATTATTATAATAGAATTAAATCGATAAGGTTCTCAGAACTTGAACCTATATTAATATTTTATCCTGCATTTTGGTTACAAAAGTTATTTTGAATTTAATTAATGAAATCGTCTCAATAATTTCCTCAGCGATTCAAAATTAGTTTATTCCTAGCAAATTGATAAAAGTAATAATTCTAAAATATTTTTTCTCTAACTCCACTCTCTGTAACCTTCCACATACCTTCATCCTTAATAAGTTTAAAGGTCTCCGGTTTTTCCTCATAAGCGGTAGTGAATTTTACCCAGGCATTGTTTCCATTAATGCTGTCGCGAATAAGCTTAAAATTTGATTCTTTAACATTATTCTCCTGAGTAAACAGTTCTTGCACACTTAGGAAAGATTCATAACTTTCAGAAGTAGTGTATTTCTTTAGTTCTGAATTTTGCTTTTGGTAAAAACTTTCTACCACAGTCTGAGCAGTTTCAGCAGGGCTCATTAGAGATTCCCCACAGGAAATAAAAGTGGTCAGAATCAAAATAAATATTGAATTTCTCATGATAAGTTTTAATTAGGACTATTTATAAAACGCTGTTTAACTTTCAGTTTTAAATTTCGTTCTCCATTTTTTTCGTTGAGATCTAGCATAACCACTTTATCATCTGCAATAGAAAATTTTGGAATTACATAAATAAATCTGGCAGATTGACCTTCCTTAATTATCTCAGGCATTTGAAATTTCAGGGATGGCTCTTGAACCAGTTTTTGCATAGATTTTCTTTTTCCATTCTTCTTGGTTTGCACCGATAATTCCAGGAAGTTTACTTCATAATCTATGGTAGATCTATTTTGAATTTCCAGCACAAAAAACAATTGCTCCTTCTCGAATACTATATTTTCTAAGCTTAGAATAATATCATTTTTTCGCTTTTTAATCTTTCCAATATCTTGCTTCTTCTCAATTAAATAAGAACAAAACTTCCTGAAATAATTTTCATTAGAATAGGATATGCTTTTAGCTGAATCCTCCTTCAAACCTTCATCTTTCCTGATGTCTTCATTGTCTTCAGAAACCGGAATAACATTGCCTATGCTATTGGTTTCAGCAATAAAATAATTCAGTTTTTTAAGATCGTCGGAATACTTTACAATATACGAAAAAATAGCTCCTGAATCACTGATTACAAGCAAGTTACTTACTTTTCCAGGTGTGGCCTGCAGCAATCCGAAATGTTGTTCTTTCTCACGATTATAAGTGAAAACAAAATTTTCTGAACCTGTAATTCCCTGCTGAATAGGAGATGGAAAAAACAAGGCTACATTCTTATGATCATTAGCGTAAATAGTGTCCAATTTTAGACTCTGGCTGTATAATTTGAGCGAGGACAGAACCAATAATATTATTAAAATTGCATTTTTCATTTCTTAAAAATTTTTGTTTTTATAAGTTTTAATTAACCTGTTTTAAAATGAGCTTATAGTTATTGGTAATAGTCACTTTGATATTTTTATTATTTTTCTGAAAAATCTTTTTGATCCCGCCTACCTGCGGAACTCCTGCAATATTGATATCATCCACCACATCGCCAATTACTTCTCTAGTGGCATCTGCTCGAAAACTGTTCTCTACATAAATACCCTCACTTCCATCCTGAAAATCGTAAGCTTTCAGTTTTACCGGATGCTGATTGATATTCTCAATTTCTATGATCGCACGGTTGGGCTGAAAACTGATAAACCCATAAATAAGACTGTTCTTTTTAATAGCTAAACCATCGATTACTGTTTCTTTTACCAACCTCATACGTAATCGGCTATTCACCATAACCATTTGCTCCCCATCCACTTTTGCATAAATAAATTCTTCAGATTTTGGGATGGTTACAGTTGTATTCTTAAGCGGATTTGAACTAAAAAACAACTGATGTTCCAGGCCGATTTCCCTGCTGGCAATCTTATTTTCTTTATTCAGAATAATTGAAGTATCCACAATTACTTCAGAAGAATTGGTCTTTTCAGTTACACTATTCCGATAGCGGTTTTCAGTATAATTAATCCGTCCGGAATTATAGATGCTGTCCACAATCCGCTCTTTTTCCTTTTCTTTTAAATCAGGATCATAAAAACCAAGCGAATCTATCAGCTTTTCATCATAGATGCTTGGCGCATTGGTTTCCCTTACCTCCTTAAGTGCATTGACCGCATCCAGCTTAGATTTGTATTCTTTCTGATCCTGTTTCAATTCAGGAACTTCAGTTTGTTCGAGAGTTTCAGATTCACTATCCTCATCCCCCATCACAATAACAGAATATGATATGATGAATATGAGTATCAATGCCAGCACACTCCCGAATACGATTTTGTTTTTCTCAATTTTCATTAGTTATCTTTTTTAAAGTGTTTTCAAAATAATTTGTGATTAGCAGTCCGTGCGTATTATTTGGGAAGTTCCTATCAACTTTAATCAGGTTTCCGGTGGAAATCAGTTCATAAGTATCCACAATAGAACCCCTATTGATTTCAAAAATAGTAGTAGTCCTGAATTGGTAAGGTTCTACTTCCAGATCTACTTCAGATTCTATACTTAATACGTTCTGTACCAAAGAATACTGAAGCAAACGATTATAGACCCCATCTGCCTTTTTCTGACGGTATAAATTATCTACCGAACTATTGCCAAGCCATAGTGCTTTTTCCAGGTTTCGTTCATAATTGCTTGCATCTATATCATAAAAATAGCTATGGAATAATTCCAAATGCGCCAGTGCCTCCACCTTCAGGTTTTCTTTCTGACTCACCCATTTTAAAGGAATTACAGCTCCGTCGGAGTTTATGGCAAAAGCATTATTTAAGGCCTCCTTATTTATTTGAAAAACAATCCATGCAGAAATTGAGGTGGAGAAAAATGCCATCAGAACAACGCTGATCACTACGAACCGATTGATTTTAAGCACGGAGTAAATATTTTTATAAGGTGTTTTCATTTCTTAGTTATTAATCTTTTTAAGATGTAAAGAGTTTAAGGGTGAATGAAGTTGCACGGGTATAAAGCTTGAATTTTAGAAATACGATAAAACCAATTGAGCCGGCTTCTACAATGATTTTTATAATACTATTATCTGATGATGAGCCCAGAAGGTTTGACCAAAAATTGGTATTGATCTCTGAATAAAGTGTATTCACGAAAATATTGACAAGAAAAAATGCAGGTACAAGCATGTACACCCCTGCATACAGTCTGAAAAAATTATAGGCCATCGTGCGGAATTTTTCAAAAACAGCGAGACTGATCACCAAAGGAAAAAATGCTTGCATGATCCCTAGCAAAAAATACCTTTCCGCTAAAAACAACGGGTAGATAAAAAGATCCAGAACCCATAAAAACAGCCCTAGAACAAAAGAGATAACCTTTACCGGATATAAAGGAGTTACCAAGGCTTCATACAATAATGCCATTGCTTTCTTCGCAGCTTCCAGTGCACCCACGTCCTGTTCAATATCTATATCTTGAAGCTGCAGAGGGATAAGCGCGGGTGCCGTATCCCGATAATTTGATTCAACAGCCACCAAGATTCCGTCAAAAACTCCCAACACTTGAGTTGAAAAAATGACCAGCAGAACAACCGCAAAGTTTTTAGCAAGTTCCCCGGGACTCAATCCCCAGGTGTAGCCTGAATTTTCCGCAATTCCTTCATTATATTTTTTTAGAATATTCACCAGAAAAAATAGTACGCCAAGGCTTTTCATTCCTGTAATGGTATATTGGGAGAAATCACTGCTTTTTATAGTTTGAAAAACAGCATCTACATATTCGAGCCCGATTCCTAAAAAAATACCTGCAGCCATAGGTTAGTAATTTGATTCCCTGTTATTGATCTTGTCCTGCATTTCCCTAAAGGAAATTATATCCTGATACCTTAAGATCTTTTGATTGATCTCCGCTACCATCTCTTTCGAGCTGAGTTCTTTTTCTTTTAGAATAATCGCTCGTTCCGCATCGGTCATTTTTAAATAGTCGCTGGAAAGCACTTCATCAATAAAATCCAGGTCTTCAAGGGAGTTGTTGATGATGGCGTTGAACGAATCAGAGATTCGGGTAACTTCTTCGGCTTTGATATACGGAGAGTTGAGAATTTCCCGAAGATCATCCCGAACTACATTGAAAAGACGCTGATTATTTTCTGTGATCTCGCGTACAGCTTTCAACTGCTTGATTACGCTGTTTACTTTTTCCAGATTTTCCTTCTGTTGTTTTAGAAAATCTACCGTTTTAAGCAATTGCGATGTCTGTTTAGCCGATTCTATTAGCGATTTGGCCAGGCTTATAAAATTAGTGTTATCATAAACAGGCATTCCCTGAGCCGCAGCACGGCTAGGCATTAATAAGAAAATGGTCATTATCACTAAAACAATTTCAATTTTGGTTTTACTCACAACACAACTATTTTGTAAGTGTTCGTGAATTTTCTTTGAAATCTTCATACTACTTTTTTTTAGGGTTAATAAATTCTGTGATTGCTTTTTCCATATTCTGATGCTTTTCATAAAGTGACATTATTTCTTCATTTTCGACACCATCAGTCAGGTAAGCAGCATAAACTTCTTCAGGAACTTCCAGACGGAACACATTGCTCTGCTTTCCTATCTTGATAAATATTTCGGTGTATTTTCTCGGGCCTGTAAGGTTATTTTTTATGGATTTAAGTTGATTCAAGTCATGACTGGAGAGGTTAAGCCGTTTCTGCAGTTCATCATATCCTTTTTCATTGTGAAGGCTGTAGATCACCTGTGTGTTCTCCAAGATGCTTGCTGAAACGGAATTATTCGGAAGCTGGTTAATGGACTGTAGGATAATACCAATTGCCCCATTCTGCTTTCGGATTGCCTGATAGTAGAATTCCACGCTTTCCAATACATTCTCAAACTTCAGCTGCTTCGCGAACTCATCAAAAAGGATGATCCCCTTCTCTGCCCTATTTTTCCAGATGGTACGCTGAATGGCCGATTTTATCAATTTCAGCATTACAGAAAGGATCTCTTTATTATCCTTTACTTCATCCAGTTCAAAAACAATTAGCCGTTTATCTTCAATTTTATAGGTCTGATCTTCTCCTGCTTCGAAAAGAAAACTATAAAGACCATCTCCCACATATTCTGACATAATGTGCAGGAAGTTTTGAATGTTGAAATAATCTGGATGGATACTTAGATCCGTAAGCAGCGTTTTCTGATTGTTTTCTATAAACCAATAAAAACTCTCCAGGGAATGCTGGCTTGGTAAAGTCTGATAATAATGAAGCAGAATCTTTTTAGCGGAAACCGATTGACTTCGGCTAATTTTTACATCTGAAGCAAAAAGTTCAAAAATAAAGACCGATAAATCTTCCAGCCTTTCTGGACTCAAATCATCCAGGCTACTGATATAAAATGGATTTATTCCTAAATTTTTACCGCTCTCATAACGTAGGATGGTGTATTGGCCAGGATATAATTTGGCAAATTTGGTATAAGAACCTCCAAGGTCAATAATCACTAAACGCACTCCGGTTTCGAAATACTGACGGAGGATGTTATTGGCTAGGAAAGATTTCCCTTCACCGGTGGGCGAGAAAATGGCAAAGTTCCTTGCTTTAATCCGTTTTTTCTTCTCATCCCAAACATCTTTAAGTACAGGAATATTAAACTCCCGATCATTGAAAATAACCCCTGTATGATCCGATTTATAGTTGGTGTTATTAATAAACAGGCAGAGTGAATGTTTAAGATCGGTTACATATAGATCTTCATTTGAAAAATTGTGTGAAAAGCAGAAAAAGCTATTCAGAAAATAATTCTTACGCTCTTCCCCTCCCGGACAGTAAGGAATGATATCGAGTTCCTTGAATTCGGTCTTTATCTTAGAGGCTATTTTTTTGAGCTCTTTAGATTCCGCAGCCCAATAAATTACATTTAATTGTCCGCGAATTATGCGTGAGCTGTCATCAGCATTTATCTGTTCCAGAATCTGCTGGATCTTTTTAAGCACTACTTTGTTCTGAGATCCGAAATTGGAACTTTTACTAAGCTCTTCTATTTTCTTATCCAGAAGTTTTCGCCATTTCTGTTTATCATCTAAATAAATAAGCTGGTTTACAATATGGTTCTCATTCATAGTTAGACCAAGACCGTCTATAAATCCTTGGTGAAACTTGAAATCGTCTGAAGTAAAATGCTCATTAGTCTTACTGCTTTGAACGTTTTCTCCAAAACAGAGTTCGCTATTCACGGCAAGAACATCAAAATAATTTTCCCCAATATGGATGTGGGATTTATCTAATAGAATATCAGCATCGAATTCCTGATTAAATCCGTTGAAATAAGTGTTACAGATTTCATTGATTTTTTCGGAAGAAAGAGGTAAAAGTTGAAGCTTACGGCTATTATTTATAAAGGAAACCGAATCGCTTACAGCTCCAATAAAACTATGGACGTTATCATCCAACTGCTGAGGGATCTGCTTTAAAATATTTCGGAAAGGATTTACAAATTTTGAATTATTTAAAGCCCTGTTCTTGGTGTAGATAAAAAACACGTAACAATCGTGTTTAATATAATCCCGCCCCTTAAAATGTTGATAAGTAGCTTTTTCAAGAAAAGTAGTATTGGGTAAGTCTGTAGAGGAATATTTAATTTTTTGATAGACATCCTGTTTATGAACGATGCAACCAACAGGCAAAGACTTTAAAGCCTGAAACCAGCTAGTATGCAAATCCTCAAAATCCTTTTCAGATAAAGAATAGATCTCCGGTAATTTGATTTCATAGCAAAGAGCCACATTACCATTTCCGGCAAATACAATATTCTCCTGAATATTGGCTATAGGTGGATGATATGCTAGATTAATCCTGCTCATAACTGAAAAAATTTGATTTCTTATTGCTGATGATCTCGGGAAACACCTTTGAATAATGAAATAGCTGAGGAGAATTCGTGATTCTGGTAAGTGCGATATAAAGTGCCGCATTGAAAATGAATATTCCGACTATCACAGTAAGACTGAATGAAAAAATAACTATTAGCAGCGATCCCACTATAGAAAGCATTATTAGCGCAAAGAGCGAAATGGGCAAGCCCCATATCAGTGCTCTTTTCCTGATGTTTTTATAAATTTCAAATTTCTTCATAGTGTTTTGATAATTAAAAGCTTTACAAGGCTTGATTATACTGTGATTGAAATGAGGTAGGTGAAAATGCCAACTACTGCTCCTGCAATTAATACGAATACTAAAACCCTAGTAATACCTTTTTTTAGATCCGCGTTTTCACCAAAAAAATGTCCGGCATTAAAGAGGAATCCTACAAGAAATATCACTCCTAAAAGGATGGGGAAAATTGTTCTAACAGTATCAGAAATATCCGATACAGAATTTTCTATTCCACCAATCTGTGCGAAAAGTGGAATAGAAAAAAGAGATAAAAAAAGTGTTGGGTAAATTGATTTTTTCATAATGAACGTTTTTTGATCTGCTCTCGCAGAGTGGTTGATGAGACCACTTGATGATGAATTTTTATGAAATTTATTGTGAAAAGGAAAGGATGGGGCTAAATGTTCAAACTTTAACGTGAGCTCATGTTAAACTCTGGAAGATTCTTATAAAATAGATTGATTCTTTGAATTTTGTTGAAACAAAGAATCATTTATGGAACTCAGGAAGTCAATATTCAGCATCTTTTTCTTAAGCACTATAGCTATTTTCCCAGTTGAGAATTACTCTCAGACGGTGAAAAAGGATCAAATTACCATTGTTGTAGATCCCGGACATGGAGGAAGTGACCCAGGTGCAGTTGGAATCAATGGAAATAAGGAAAAAGAAGTGGTCTTGAAAATAGCCCGGAAGATGATAGAAATAAGTAAGTCATCTCCAAAGAATGGATTTAAGATCTACCTCACCAGATATAAAGACAGCTTTATCTCTTTAAATGACAGGACTAAACTTGCACAAGCATTAAAAGCCGATGTCTTTATCTCGTTGCACTGTAATCATTCCAATAATCCCAATGCCCGCGGACTTGAAGCTTATGTATCCAACATCAGATCCCAGCAGTCCAAAAAGTCGATCCTATTTGCTTACCAAATCCAAAAAGAACTCAATAAAGAATTAGGATTAATAAGTAGGGGTGTCAAATTTTCCAATTTTCAGGTACTTCGGGAATCTATTGGATTTTATCCATCGGTGTTGGTAGAATTGGGATTTTTAAGCAATTGGGAGGAAGACATTTGGTTAGGCAATCAAGAAAATATGAATTACATTGCTTCTTCAGTATTAGTTGCTATTCGGAAAAGTTTGGATCTTTAGTAAAGTGATTTCACATTTTGGTTTATCCTGTGATATTTTTGGGTGGAAATATATATTTATTTGATTATAACGAATTTGTAAGCAACCTTTGCTTTTTAAAAAAGTGTATTCGCAGTTGCCGATTTGTGGTGCGAGCATATATTGCTTTTACGTGAGAAACCTTTCTTGACCTGTGATTTCTTATGACCATATTTGAGGTATTTGAAACCGTCCTGCCACTTATTCCCAGCTTAATGGTTATTACAATCCTCGTCGATTTGGAACTGATCAGAAAACTCTAGAAGGTTTTTACCCTTGAATATATCCATAATACTCATACTTTTATGGAACTTAAAAATATAACTACTAAACTCTATAACTTTGAATGTAATTTACACATTGTCATAACTTAAAATAACTTTCGAAGTAAGAGGTTGTGCTTGGCAGGTTAAAATTAGGCCATTATCTATATCACTGTTAGTTAAAATATTATTTTGGAGCATATTGACCTTCCCTTCTGTAAGTTTAGCAATACAACTACTACACACGCCAGATTGGCAAGAATAAGGAACATCAATATCTTCATCTAATGCAGAGTCCAATATGTTTTTCTTTTGAGGCATGTTAAAAGAATAATCTTTCCCATCTAATAAAAGAGTGATTTCTGCATTTCCATTAGCTGTTGGTTTTATAGCTTCAATAGTAGTAGCAGATGTGGTAAACAATTCAAAATGAATATTGTCTTTTTCAACACCATGTTTTTGTAATGCTTCTGAAGTTGCTGCTGTCATGGTTTCTGGACCACAAAGATAAAAGAGATCAAGTTCAAGATTTTTATATTTATCCTTCACTATATATTCAACTGTATTTTTATCAATACGGCCAAATAAAGTATTTTCTTCATCGTACTGACTAAAAATTAACTCTAATTTAAATCGGATAGGATATTTGCTTTTAAGTAAAAGTAATTCGGAATAAAAAATGGTATCTCTAGGGGTCTTATTACCGTAAACAAGGACAAATGTGCTAAGAGGTTCCTCTTCTAAAACGGTTTTTAATATGCTTATAATCGGTGTAATACCACTTCCGGCAGCAAAAGCTACAATTGTTCTTTTAATAGATCTAATCGGTTCAAATACAAAACGACCTTGTGGAGGAGCTACTTCTAAAACATTATTAGCTTTTAAAAAGTTATTGGCATAAACAGAAAAATCACCTCCTTCCACGATTTTAACAGCCACCTTTAATTCCCCGCTTTTAGGAGAAACGCATATTGAATAATCTCTACGGATTTCTTTGCTGTTAATCTCAGTTTTAAGTGTTATATATTGTCCAGCCTTAAATTTAAAAAACGTCTTTAAGTCGTGAGGTGTAATAAAATCAATAATAACCGCATTATCAGTGTTTTTATTAATTCCCTTTATCTTAAGTTGGTGAAATTTAGTCATGTTTTTCTTTTTTATAGAATCTACTATTTACATAGAGAGAATATTTAAACTCCCTGATAATTTATAATCTCGATGAATCACAAATATTTATGGATCCTATACGCTATTAAAAAGCCATAATCTTATCCTTGCTACTCTAAGCTTTGAAGTAACATTTATTTAATCAAATGATTAAACGAAACTGAAAACTTCAAGTATAGCTAACCGATCTTATTTTCGATATCGAATGAATTATTTAGATTTAGAATTGGTGTTTTTATTTTGCAGTTATTTTCGTAAGATAAAAAAAAGGTTGCCACTATTTTAGCAACCTTTTAAGGCTAATCCTTCTGAATAAATAAGAATTTTCTTGTATACTTACTGTTATAAAGTTCTGATGGAACTAGTATTAATGATTTAAATGTTTTTCTTCTTTTTTTTCTTTTTTGTAAGTTTTCTAATCGTTGGGGAAGAAGTATACCATAACAAAAATCCACTAAGAACTGTTATTAAACCTAATACAGAAAAACTCCTTAAGATGAGATTATTAAAATTATCTCTACCTTCATAATCCATTGTATGTGTCATCCATAAAAAGTCAAACCAACGCCAGTCACGATGTCTTAGAGTTATAAATGTTCCATCCGCTATGGACACATAGGCTCTGATATCTTCTGGAGTGTCATAAGAAATCACATAGGCAGGAAGTGGCCCCGAGCGGTATTCGTGATGATCTCCGGTAGTTGTAATCTTTTCTACATCTGTAACTTTCAACCCCTCTATCATATGCTGATTAGCTATAGCAATTGCTTCATCTTTGGAAAGATTCTTTTTTACTACTCCAGTTCTTGCATTTTGGAGGGTCTTTTGATTAATCCAATAATAAGGCTGGCCAGCTATATCTTTTAGTTCTACAGAATGGATCTCAGTTTCAGGATTAAATTCAGAAGGACTGCCAAGATCAGAAAAATTGCTTTGAACCATTTCTGTTTTACGAAATTGGTCGCCGTGTATCTCATCTATATTTGTCCAGCTAAAGTATAAACCACTTACTGTCCACATAATAAATTGTATCCCTATAAAAAGACCCAGGTACCTATGCGTTTGCCTTATTTTTAAGGCTGTTTTTCTATTTACCATAATTTTTAATGAAATGGGATGATTGTTAAATTCAACAACCAAACCCCCATACGTTTTTTAATTTTTTTAATACCCTTGAGTTTGTTCCATTCCAGTTGCTTCAACTTCACTGGCGGGAATTGGACAAATTGTCCGGTTATCTGTGGCCAGAATATCCAAATTGGAGATATCTACCCCAGTGTTCTCATGCTCATCGGCCGGACGATTAATATCTTTACCTCTTCGTATATAATCATATACACCATGCCCTTCCAATGCAAGCTCTCTTCTTCTTTCTTCTGCAATTCTATTTTTTAATGCTTCACCAGTTTCCGTAACCTTATTAGAAGAAAAATTTGTTGTTCTTTTTTCTATTAAGGTATTAAGAAAATTCTGTGCTTCTGTATCTCCTCCCGCACCCTGCGCAGCAGCTTCAGCAGCTGTTAAATACATCTCTGAAAGTCTTATCACAGGAATATTGTGAGCACTTAAACCACCTCCATCACTACGATTGGTATATTTAACGAAAGCGTGCTGGGTACCTTCTTTATCTTCTTCCAACAACGCAGCCCTTGGATCACCTTCATATACGCTTAATAGATCCACAAATGTCTGGGTAGCTATTATATCTCCCTGGCCCCCATCTTTCAGATCAAACTGAGCACCTAACCCATTACTTCCAAGTGAGTTCTGGCTAGTGATACTCAATTCAAAAATAGATTCAGAATTGTAATCTTCAAAAGCATAGGAATTAATTCCCATAAGGTTATTGGCACCTCGAGTGGCAATCACCTCTTTTGCATACTTAAGGGCGTTCTCCCAGTCTTGTTTATATAAATACACTCGGGCCAACAAAGCTTTGACTCCGGTTTTAGTTAGATATTTGGTACTTCCTTGATCCCAGCTATTCTCTTCTAACAAATCAAGAGAGCTTTGCATATCAAGTATAATCTGGTCATAAGTTGCTCCCAAATCACTCCTTTCTATCACAACCTCCTCAGAAGAAAGCTTTAAAGGTAATCCTTGCGAAGAAGCTCCGGCTTTTATCCAAGGATAGGCAAAAGTCCTAGCCAAGTCAAAATAAACCATCCCTCTAAGGCCTAAAGCTTCTCCTAATATTTCCTGCTTTTTCGCATCATCACCTTCCGCGGTATCAATATTGTTTATGATAAGGTTTAAATTATTTATAGCCTTAAAAGACTGAATCCACAAATCTTCGCAACTTCCACTGCTATTGCTGTTTTCTTCGTACTTATAGCCTATGAGTTCATAATCCCTAGGGTTATAGGTGGTTTTAACAAATCTAAAATCGGTACCCTTTACGGCTGCCCTTTTGTATAAAATCCTTCCCAAATAAGTGTTCCTGGATATTTCGTTATACGATCCTGTTAATAATTTATCAAGTTTCTCTACCGAATTGAGCACCAGTTTCTCTGAGATAACATGATCTGGCGATTGGTTCAGCATATCTTTACTGCAACCTTGAAGGACTATTAATCCTAAGACTAAAATGCTGTTTTTAAATATTTTCATTTGAATACGTTTTAAGTTCTAAAATTGTAATTGAAATCCTAACAGAATAGTTCTGGCTGTTGGCACCTGAAAGAAGTTCACCCCGTTAGCCACAGCCTCAGGATCGTATCCGTCCAGTTTAGTCCAAAGAAATAAGTTATCTCCTTGTACATATATAGATCCTCCTTTAAAAGTATTCCATAAATTCGGCAGGTTATAACTCAATTTGATATTTTTCAGTTTTAAATAATCCGAATCATATAAATGTCTTGTGGACACGTCGTTTGAGAATGTTGGGTTACCGTTGATTCTGATAGGCACAGTAGCATCGGTATTATTTGGGTTCCATGGGTTGAGTTGGCCAACTGTATTGGTAAATTGGGGAGCAAACCCATCATCATCACGCTTAAAAGCGGTGCGGTCATAGACCTTACCTCCTAAACCGAAGGTAAATTGGAAATCAAATGTGAAATTTTTATAGTTAAATTGATTGAATATACCTCCTTGAAAATCTTGTAAAGCATCTCCAAAAATTCCAAATCCAGCTTCCTGAGCATTAGTCGTGAGTTCACCAGTTCGTTCCCCATTTTCTAAAACATAATATTGTGCGTAACCAGTTGAAGAATCTACACCGGCATAATCCCTTAAATAAAAGGAATATATACTTTCGCCTTCCTTAATAATTAAAGGGTTCTGCCCATATCTTGAACTATAGGTAGGTACGATATCATTCTTTAACTTGGTAATCTTATTGTCTAGAATGGTAAGGTTGGCACTGGTTCTCCAAGAAAATTCTTCCGTCTCCATAGGACTATATCCAATTTCAAACTCCCATCCTTTGTTGACCATCTCCCCGTAGTTCTGCAATTGTGTCGTAAAACCTGTAGTATTTGAAACAGGAACGTTTAACAACAAATCTTCAGTTTTTTTATGAAAATAATTTACTGTCAAGTCCACTTCACCAAAAAGATTGAAATCTATACCTAAATTGAAATTTTTACTTAATTCCCAAGAAAGATCAGGGTTTTGGAGTTGTCCATAAGATAAACCCGATTCCCCACCATACCCTTGTCCATCGGTTTCAAAAAATGCTAGGGCAGCATAATATTGAGGTGGTAAATTCCCATTTGTTCCATAACTACCTCTGAATTTGAGATAATCCAAACCGTTGACATCAAAGAAATCTTCTCCTGTAGCTATCCACGCCCCAGAAACCGACCAAAAAGTTCCCCAACGCGAATTTTTTCCAAACCTTGAAGACCCATCCCTTCTAAAACTTGTCGATATATAATATTTTTGATCAAAGTCATAGGATACTTTAGAGAAATAAGAAAGTAGTGAATAGTTTTCTGAATATCCGGTATGGCTCCAAAGAGTACCAATACTACTGGCCGATAATAATTCACTATCTAAAACATCATACCCATAAACATTAATAGAATTCATTTTTGAAACCTGTGATTCCTGTCCCAACAAAACATCGAACCCATGTTTTCCAAAATTATCATTGTAGTTTAAAATATTGGTTACCGTATATTGGGCAACTTCACTTTTCACACGATTGAGAACTCCATTCCAAATTCCCCCACCGGCGCCAAACTGTTTGTTATCATATAATGTCTCATCGATTGCCTGCTGATCTACACCAAAAGTAGTCTTAAAACTAAGCGGCTCAATAATTTGAAATTTAGCATAAGCATCACCTCTTATACGAAATTCAGTATTTTCATATTTGCCAACTTTTAAAACACCTATTGGATTAGCATTTTTTTCTATATCATTAGGTAGATTTGCAAACCCTCCATACCCCTCTGGATCATAAATAGCGGCAGCTGGAGGAAGAACGCGTGCCATATATAATGGATTCAGGCCTCCGGCATATGATCCATCAAAATTCGCAGTGTTCCGTTCTGTTTTTGAAACTGAAAGATTAACACCAAGGGTTAACCAGTCCTTTGCGTCATTCTCAAGGTTGACCCTCCCCGAATAACGTTTCAGACCTGTCTCTATAATTGTACCAGTTTGGTCCAAATAATTTCCTGAAATATAGAAGGAAGTGTTTTCATTTCCGCCCCTTGCAGATAAATTATATTCCGTTCTCAACCCATTTTGATAAATAGCATTCAACCAATCTGCATTCGCATTGGTGGCTCCATAGATTCCCTCATAATCACTTACAGATTGGTTTTGATACCCATTATAAAGCGTATTGTCCCCATAAACCCTCATAAATTCAGCATTTTCATTATTTTGAATATATTGGTTTATTTGACCTTCGATCCAAAGATCCTTAAACTGTTGATTATTGATAAGTTTCTCCTCTGTAAGGTTCTGGCTCCAACCTGTCTCAATTCCAAGGGTAATTTCTGTCTCCCCATTTTTCCCGTCTTTAGTGGTTATTATTATAACCCCATTGGCAGCACGGGATCCATACAAAGAAGAAGCTGCTGCATCCTTAAGCACAGTAATACTTTCTATATCATCAGAATTAATAGTAGATAAAGGGTTGTATCCAGTTGTACCAACCATATCGTCCCCAGCTCTTAAATTTGAATTGGTATTTATAACTACCCCATCTAATACATATAGAGGTTGAGTATTCCCGCTAATAGAACCAATACCTCGTATTTGAACATTCGACTGTCCCCCAGGCTGTCCTGAAGAAGAAACATTAATTCCCGAAACTTTGCCCTGTAAGGCAGTCTCAAAACTAGCCGTTGAGCTCCGGGTTAGCGCTTCGCTTTTTACCGTTTCTGCCGCTCCGGTAAAACTTCGTTTATCGGAAGACCCGTAGGCAACAACCATCACTTCATTCAGTGATTCCGCAGACATTTCCATGTTTACATCAATCACATTTTCAGCTCCTACAGTGCGGTTTATTATTTTCTTTCCTATAAAAGAAAAACTGAGCACATCTCCTACCTCCGCATTTAAAGAGTATTTCCCATCGAAATCGGTTTGGGTTCCACTCTGTGTATCTTTTATTGATACGTTTACACCTGGCATTGGGATGCCGTTCTCATCCATTACAGTACCAGAAATCGTTTTTTCCTGCGCAAAGACAACTTGCACAACTAACACTAAGAATAGCGTTAAAATCGTTCTTAATTTACTTTTCATAAATATTCAATTTTAGATAATTGTTTTCTGTATTAATTTTCCAATGTATAAAAATAAAATTCTTAATAACATGTTAAATTTGGTACAACTCAAACTTAGTATTATTTTTGATACTAAATAAGACTAACTTAGTTAATTATTGATACTTATGAGTAATCAAATAGAATTAAGACACCTTCGATATTTTTTAGCGGTTGCTGAAGATTTACATTTTCGAAAAGCTGCAGAACGATTATTCATTTCTCAGCCTGGGTTGAGTAGACAAATAAAACAAATGGAAGATGATCTAGGAATCCAATTATTTGAACGACATAATAGAAAAGTTAAATTGACACATGTAGGAGTATATCTTAAATTAGAAGTAACAAAAAATTTAAAAAATTTAAATCAAATAATTAATCATGCCAAATTACTCCAAAAAGGTAAGGAAGGTAGTTTAACTATAGGGTATGTAGGATCTGCTATACAAAAAATAATTCCAGAATTATTATTAAAATTTAAAGAGAGATCTCCTAATATTAATTTTGTTCTGAAAGAAATGGATAATCAGAAACAAGTAGAAAATTTACTTTTACAAAATATTGATTTAGGCTTTGTTAGATTAGAAAGTGTACCTCTAAATCTGAGTATTAGACCTGTTTTAATAGAAACTTTCTGCATAGTTCTTCCTAAAGATCATCCAATTGATAGCTCAAATTTCAAAAGTTTATCTCAATTCAAAGATGAATTTTTCATATTGTTTGACCCTATATTTAGCCCTTCATATTATGAAAAAGTAATGCGTATTTTTGACGAAAATGGTTTTATTCCTAAAGTATCGCATAGTACTATACATGCTAATTCTATTTTCAAGCTAATTGAAAATAATTTTGGACTCTCTATCGTGCCCAAATCCTTACAATTACCATATTATGAAAACGTCAAGTTTATTGAATTAGTAGATATTCCTCAGAGAACAACACTATCTGTGGTATGGGATAAAAAAAATACAAACCCTATTTTAGATGATTTTCTAGAATTACTTTAGAAGAAAAATTATTAATTGTTACTAATAATTTTTCTATACCTAAAATATTTGAATTGTATTAATGAGAAGTTTAACTATTTCATTAAGCTTCTTCTATTGATTAAGCATTAGAATAAATTATTTAAAATAGTATCTTCAACTAGGTTTGGAAGTGTGACTTTTAGATTTGGCGATCTTTTCATTTCCCGTTTAATAGCAAAAGTAGCTTCCTTATTTCTGGCCCAACTTCTACGTGCTATTCCATTATTAACATCATAAAATAACATATTCCTTAAATTTGTTTCAGCTTCCTGCGAACCATCTAATACCATTCCAAATCCTCCATTTATTACTTCTCCCCAACCTACGCCTCCACCATTGTGAATAGACACCCAAGTTGCGCCTCTAAAGCTATCGCCAATTACATTATGAATAGCCATATCTGCAGTAAATTTACTTCCATCATAAATATTAGAAGTTTCACGATAGGGTGAGTCCGTTCCGCTTACATCATGATGATCTCTTCCTATAACTACCGGCCCCATTTTTCCAGCTGCTATGGCATTATTAAATGCTTCTGCAATTTTCAATCGCCCTTCTGCATCTGCATATAATATACGTGCTTTCGAACCCACAATCATCTTATTCTTTTTGGCATTTTTGATCCATGTAATATTATCTTGCATTTGCAATTGAATCTCTTCTGGAGAATTTTCCATAATGACTTGCAACACTATTGTAGCTATTTGATCTGTAGTGTCTAAATCTTCCTGTTTTCCTGAAGTACAAACCCAACGGAAAGGTCCAAATCCATAGTCAAAAAACATGGGTCCTAATATATCTTGAACATAGGACGGGTATTTAAAATCGATATTATTTTCTGCCATAACATCTGCACCTGCTCTAGAAGCTTCCAATAGAAATGCATTCCCATAATCGAAAAAATAGGTACCTTTTGCAGTATGTTTCTCTATGGCGGCTGCATGTCTTCTTAAAGATGCCTGCACTTTATCTTTGAACAGAACTGGTTCTTCACGAATCATCCTATTAGATTCTTCATAAGAAACATCTACAGGATAATACCCTCCTGTCCAAGGAATATGCAAAGAGGTTTGATCTGAACCAATATGAATATAAATGTTTTCCTCATAAAAACGTTCCCAAATCTCTACCACATTCCCTATATATGCAATGGAAATAACTTGGTTCTCTGTTTGCGCTTGTTTTGCTCGCTCAACTAATTCATCTATATCATCAATTAGGACATCTACCCAACCTTGTTTATGTCTTTTGATTGCTGCTTTCGGATTAACTTCAGCGCAAATGGTAATACAGTTGGCAATGTTTCCTGCTTTTGGTTGTGCACCGCTCATTCCTCCTAACCCGGAGGTTAAGAAAATTTTTCCATTTGGTTTTTCGCCTTTTGGCAAGTTTTGTCGAAACGCATTCATTACAGTTATCGTAGTTCCATGAACAATTCCTTGTGGACCAATATACATAAATGATCCAGCAGTCATTTGTCCGTATTGCGAAACGCCCAGCGCATTAAATTTTTCCCAGTCGTCTGGTTGTGAATGATTGGGTATCACCATACCATTAGTAACAATAACTTTAGGAGCACTTTTAGATGAGGGAAATAATCCCATTGGGTGCCCAGAATATAAGTGCAATGTCTGTTCGTCCGTCATAGTAGCTAAATACTGAACTGTTAAAAGATATTGTGCCCAATTTTGAAAGACTGATCCATTACCTCCGTATGTAATTAATTCTTCAGGATGCTGAGCTACCTCAGGATCAAGATTATTATGAATCATTAATATAATGGCCCTGGCTTGCAAAGATTTTCCGGGATATTCTGCAATATCTCTTGCATAAATCTTATAATCAGGTTTAAATCGATACATATAAATACGACCAAAATCGATCAATTCTTGAGCAAATTCATCTGCTAATTCTTGATGCCAATCTTTTGGAAAGTATCTTAATGCATTTCTAATTGCTAATTGTTTTTCATTAGTTGATAAAATATCTTTTCGTCTGGGTGCTCTATTTACATTTTTAGCGTATGCTTTTTTTGCAGGTAGCCTATTTGGTATTCCTTGTAGAATTTTTTCTTGAAATGTCATATTTTATATAATTTATCTTACAATAAAAGATCGATTTTTAACTAAATCAATCATATTGTCAATGTCATATTTTAATATTCTATCATCCTCTAACTTATTCACGGTACTTCGTACAATTGCAAAATTTTCTTCGATAATTTTTGAAAATGTATTAGGCCTTCTAAATTCCATCGCCTGTGTAGCAAACATCAATTCTATTGATAGTATCTTTTCTATATTTTCTAAAATCTGATTTAGTTTACGTCCTGAAATACTTCCCATAGATACATGGTCTTCTTGCCCCAAAGAAGTGGGAATACTATCAGCAGAAGCTGGGAAACACAAAGATTTATTTTCTGATGCCAACGCAGCTGTAGTATACTGCGGAATCATATAACCTGAATTTAACCCTTCATTTTCGGTAAGCAATCTTGGCAAACTATACTTGCCTTCTAATAGTAAATAACATCGTCTATCAGAAATATTTCCTAATTCTGAAGCAGCTAATGAGACATAATCAATGGCCATTGCTAATGGTTGTCCATGAAAATTACCACCAGATATAGCTTCGGTTTCACTTAAGACAATAGGATTATCTGTAACAGAATTCATTTCTATTCCTACTAATTCCTCTAAGTGATAATACGCATTTCTAGATGCTCCATGCACTTGGGGCATACAACGAATTGAATAGGGATCTTGTACCCGGTTACACTCCAAATGGTTATCTATATTCTGGGAATCTTTAAGCAATTTTCGAATTCTTTGGGCTACTTTTAAATTCCCTTTAAATGGACGAATTTCGTGCAATGCTTTCTTAAATGGAGCAGCACTACCCTGAAACCCTTCTAAACTCATGGTTCCTGACACATCTGCTAAATCTAATAAGTATTCCATTTTATCCAGCGCTTTAATAGCATGTGCTAAAATAAATTGCGTTCCATTTATTAGTCCTAGACCTTCTTTAGCTTCTAATTGTAATGGTACTAATCCGTGAGATAACAGGACTTCTTTAGCTGAACAAATTTCATCATTAACCCAAAAATCACCTTCTCCTATTAAAGGCAGAAACAAGTGAGATAATGGCGCCAAATCTCCTGAAGCACCAACAGATCCCTGTTCTGGAACTACTGGTAATAAATCATTTTCTATAAAATATATAATTCGTTCAATTAAGCTAAGTCGTACTCCAGAATACCCCTGACATAATGCATGTACTTTACAAATCATCATGATTTTTGATAATTCTTTATCAATAGGCTTTCCTACCCCAACTGCATGACTAATCAATAAATTTTCTTGTAACTTTTGAGTTTTTTCTGGGGCAATTTGTTTATCACACAACGGCCCAAATCCAGTATTAATACCATATACTGCTTTTTTGCCCATGGCCATTACCTCTACTTTTTGTCTACATGAATTTACTCTATCAATGGCAATATCTGTTAAACTCCCTTTCAAGGTGCTATTAGCTAAATCCATTACTTTTTTAATAGTTAGCCGGTCAACTCCATATTTAAACATATATATCGAAATTAATTTGTAGCAAAGTAATTCAATTTTTTCATACGTTATAGGACTAATATTATGAATAATTGATAACTATAAGGTATCAATTTGAAACACTGGTTAGATGTTTTTATTTTTCAAATGAAAATTTCTTTATAAGTAAACCTCTTTAATCAATCAACTATAAACTTCATTTGAATGATTAAAGATTAAATTAATATTAGATTTTTTTTTACATATTAGGTATATTTTTAATTATAAGTTGGTTACGCTATTTCACATTAGATCATTTTAGAGTCTTCCCATCTTTTGATGGAAGAAGCGCATTGCTTTTAAAATAATGCAGTACTCCTATTGCAACCAAAACAATGCTTCCAGCAATTATGAAAGGGTAGTAAAAACCACCTGCAAGCAACCATGTACCTAAAACTGGCCCTAAAATCTGTCCTATACTATTTGCCGATGTTTGGAGAGAAATATTACTGCCTGCATTTTCTTTTGAAAGTAAGGAAACGGCTGAAAGCAGGTTCGGGGTCACCATAGCTCCCCCTGCGGCAAATGTGATGATTAGCACATATACATAAAATTCATTATTAAAAAAGGGAAACGCGATCATTGAAATTCCTGAAATAAATAATCCGGCTCCAATTTGTTGCTTTGCAGTAAATAATTTTTCACCGTAGGTCGCAAATACGGGCTGTAATACCGCCATTACAGCTCCACAAAGCATAAAACCAATACCTATCTGATTACTTGAAAATAATAATTCATCTTTTCCATAGATTGAAAAAACCGTTTCAAATAGGGTAACGACGAACTGCATTACAAAAGAGAGTAGTAACAATACAATTAAGAACTGACTGAAGCTAAATATTTTTTGTTTTCCTGATACCAGTCTACTAACAGGTATTGTATTTCTAAGCCATTTAATCAGTATGCCTAATACAATAAAACCTAAAAGAGCCACCAGAAGAAAAGGGATTGAAAAACGGTCCAGATGTAATATGCCCAGCGAATATTTAAAGTGTAGATTGGTTTGGGAAAGAAAGCTGCCTAAAACAGGTCCGAAAATGACACCTGAACTTATAGCTACCCCAGACCAGGCCATAATCTTGGTCCTATGCTTTATAGAAGTAATATCACTAAGGTATGCGTTACTAACAGGAATTACCGCCGATGTAAATATACCTCCAAGGATACGCGCTATATAAAGCATTGTAAGGGATGTTGCCAACCCTGTAAGCAGTTGCATTACTATAAACCCTATCAATCCAACAATGATAATAGGCTTACGCCCGTATTTATCTGAGAGCCTTCCCCAGAGCAGAACGAAAAGAAGCTGGAAAAAAGGATAAATACTGGTCAATAAACCGATATGAAAGTTGATCGAATCAGGGTCTAGGTTATCTTCCAATGCAAGCCTTTCGGTATAGTATGGAAGGGTTGGCAATAAAATACCATAACCCAACATCACCACAAATAAACTCAACAGGACTAAAAATATCTTGTTGAGTTTTTCTTTTCTATTCATTTATTTTTTACCGATTTTTCGCTTTAATAATTGCGCATTAATAGCCACAATAACGGTACTTAAACTCATAAAAACAGCTCCAACGGCTGGTCCCAAAACGAAACCAGAAGAAAAGAGAACACCAGCGGCCAATGGAATAGCAACAACATTATAACCTGTTGCCCATATTAGATTCTGAATCATTTTATTGTAAGTTGCTTTACCAAATAAAATTAGGTTCGCAATATCCTGTGGATTACTGTTTACCAATATAATATCGGCTGTTTCAGCTGCCACATCGGTTCCCGACCCAACTGCAATACCAACGTTTGCTTGTGCCAAAGCGGGTGCGTCGTTTACGCCATCTCCCGTCATTGCCACAAATTCCCCTTTTACTTGCAATTCTTTAACGATTTCTACTTTTTGATGTGGTAATACTTCAGCATAGTAACCGTCCAATCCAAGTTTATCGCTAACCGCTTTTGCCGTTATTTCATTGTCTCCGGTTGCCATCAAGACTTTAATGTTGTTCGTTTTGAATATTTTGATAGCTTCTGCAGATTCTGGTCTTATCTCATCAGCAAGAGCAATATATCCCGCCAGTTGACCATCAATCAAGACAAATACTACAGTTTCAGCAGCATCACTATAGGCATCTTCTGGAAAGCTAATCTTTTCGTCTTTTAAATAACCAGGACTAACCACTTTTACTTGCTTACCTTCTACATTTGCCTCTACACCTTTGCCAGTAATCGCATTAAAGTTTTCAAGCTTTGGAATGGTTATATTGTCTTCTTTAACTTTTTTGATAATGCCAACAGCAATAGGATGTTCTGAACTTTGTTCTAATGCGCTTGAAAGCCTCAAAATTTCTTCTGATGAATACGTTTCATCTACAGATTTGATTCTGGTAACACCAAAATCCCCTTTTGTCAATGTTCCTGTTTTGTCAAACAATAGAACAGATATTTTACGTGATTCTTCAAAAGCGGTTCTATTTCGGATCAATAGTCCATTTTGTGCAGATACTGCAGTAGAAATGGCAACTACTAAAGGAATTGCAAGACCTAAAGCGTGTGGACAGGCAATGACCATAACGGTAACCATTCGTTCCAATGCATATACAAAAGGAAAACCTAGAATCAACCAAACTGCCAATGTTCCAAAACCAATTGCCAGAGCAATATAAGTCAACCACTTTGCAGCCCTATCGGAAAGGTTTTGCATTTTGGACTTGGTCTTTTGTGCTTCCTCTACCATCGTAATGACCTTGTTGAGGTAGCTGTCTTTTCCTGTATGCTCTACTTTAACCTTTATACTGCCATTACCGTTTACTGAACCTCCAATAACTTTATCTTTTTCTTCTTTTTTAACGGGTTTTGATTCTCCTGTAAGCATAGATTCATTCAGGTAACTGGAACCTTCAGTGATAATTCCATCAGCGGGAACTTTTTCTCCCGGCTTTACTAGAATTAGGTCATCCTTTAAAAGGTCTTCCAGTTTTATATCTTCTATAATATCACCTTTTACACGATGGGCTTCGGCGGGCATCATACTTACCAATAGTTGCAATGCTTTGGACGCCCCTAGTACGCTTTTCATCTCTATCCAGTGACCTACAAGCATTATAGCGATAAGCGTAGCCAGTTCCCAGAAAAAATCGACACCTTCTAGACCAAACACCGTTGCCGAACTGTACGCATAAGCTACGGTGATCGCCATTGCAATAAGCGTCATCATCCCGGGAGCACCTTTTTTGACTTCGGACCAGAATCCTTTTAAAAACGGCCAGCCACCATAGAAATAAACCACCGAGGAAAGGACAAATAAAATATATTGGTTTCCCGGAAGCAGGAACTCATATCCGATAAAGTCCTGAATCATAGGTGAGAAGAATAGTATGGGAAATGTAAGTACAAGCGTTACCCAAAAACGTTTCTTGAAGTCGGCAATCATCATTTTATGATGATCGTGACCCATTTTCCCGTGGCCTGGATTATGATTTGAATGGTCATCACTATCGTGATCCATTTTGGAATGATCTTCTTTTTTATGTTTCATCTCCGAATGATCCATTGCTGCATCGTGGCCGTGTTTCGTCTTTTCGGCTAAGTTGTCTTTAATTTCAGTTTCTTTATTCTTCGCTTCTTCCTTTGCAGGATCCTTACTTTTGCCCTTATGGCCGGGATGATTTTCGTGATTTTCCATAGTTTTTAAGTTTGCTAGTTATCGTAATTTCTTTCTCATAGCTTCTGAAATATTTTCGGCATATACACCGTAGGCATCTACCAAGAGACCCTTAATTCCGTTTTTGGAAGAAATAGCATATAAAATACTATTATCATCCGTACTACTCATTCCTTCAAAGCGATAGGTTTCATCCACATTAAAATCTTCAGGGTGGATCTCAATTTTCAGCGAAGCGCATTCCAAACATTCAGGTTTTAAGTTGAAATCATAGGGATATTCGTTTGTCTGTAAATCGTTAATAGCTTCTGATAATGTATCATAATTTTTCATCCTATATTTTTTTTGACCATCCTTTCAATCTTTTCTGAAAGTTTGTGGTTATTTTTATTAATTGCCCATTATGGGTTTATTTGTAATTCATTATAAAATAACTACCATCGGCTTCGGTGAATTTCTGAGAGGTCAATAAACCTTTTCCATTTAATTTCTCTTTAACGATATAGTTGAGTTGCTTAATGCGAATTCCCCACGCATAGGATTTAATATTAATTTTTGATTTAATATTGTTTTCGGTACGGTCTAATTTTCGGTCGTAAATCTTTATTATACTTTTAGAACCAAAGAAATTCAACAAACCCGAGTCAAAACTCATTTCCAATTCAATGTCCTCTAGGTTATCCAAATCGTATAGATTTTTAAACTTTTTGGAGGTAGTGTTGATTTCGGTTTCTTTTGATTTTGGGTTTGAAAACGGAAATGCCATTACCATAATACTAGCTTCATCTGGTCTACATCGATAGGTCGTTGTGTATTTGTCGGTAGATTGTTTGTCCTTGTCAAACAGTTCGGTGATTACCTCAATTTCATAATATCCATTTTTATCAATAAGATTTCCAGAATCAAAAGTTTGCTTGTTTAAAAAGCCACCTTCTTCATCAAAATTTTCCCGAACTACAACTCTGCCTGAAATCTGCCCAATGAGCATTTCAGTTTGTCCATTCATTGTTATGCTGAATAAGATAAAAAATAGTATTAAGCTTTGCTTTCTCATATATGGCGCATTAATTTCATAACCTCTTTTGCTATTCCCTCGCTCAAATCAATAGCATTTGAAGGATGTGGGATGGTATTGCATGTTACTATCTTTTCCACTCCGGTATCCAACAAATCCTGATAGGCATTACCTGAGAAAACTGCGTGAATACCAACACAAATCGGTGGTTTCATTCCTGCTTCTTTTAGGTGTATTACAGTCTCAATCATTGTGCGTGCAGTCGAGATAATATCATCCACCAAAATAGGTGTAGCATCCTTGAATTTATCCATATCTGGAACCGAGACTTCCACATCACGGTCGCCGTGACGCACTTTCTGCAATACCATAAATGGTGCGCCTGCATTTTTTGCAACTTCGGAAACCCATTGTTCGCTTTCAGAATCGGGACCTATTAGTACTGGATTTTCGATATTTTCTTTTATCCATTTTGAAATAGCATCAGCAGCGTGAATGACTTTGTTTGGGATGTGATAGACTTCACCCAAAGAGCTTATCCTGTGTAAGTGGGGATCTACAGTGGTAATACTATCGGCAAAACCAGAAATCAATTTCCCGAAGTAAGCGGAGGTTACTCCTTCACCTTCATTAAATACTTTATCCTGTCGCATATAGGCCAGGTATGGCGCTACCAAACAGGTACACATCGCTCCGAGTGATTTTGCAGTATGGTTTAAAAAGTAGAGTGGTAATAGTTTTTCGTCTGGTTCGTTCAAGGTGCAGACTAGTACCACGCATTTGTCTTTAACTTCAGAAAGAACACGAATGTATGATTCCCCATCAGGGAAGTTATGCAAATTGGTTTTGCCCACTTCTGCATCCATTTTTGTTGCTAGAAGTGCTGTGAGTTCCTCATTTCCGGGAAGGCTAAATAGTATTGATTTCATAATATATTTTTTAAATAATAGTTATGATGTCATCGTGGCTGTTTTTATATTCCAAGGCATAGTTAAGTTCACCTTTGGATTCTGCGTATATAGTATATAGTAATTGGTTCTTTTCAATAATATCTTTCAAATGAACATTAAGAAGAATCCCTGCGGATTTAGATTGTGGTGCACCCGAAAGCTTTGCGAGTTTGGCAATCTTTCTGTTATCGATTCTTTCTAATTCTCCTGACTTTTCTGCATTAACTTCGATTTTATAGGGGGCTAAAACAGGTTTTGAAAAGCGACCTTGGGCTTTACAAATGGCAATAAATTTTTCATAAGCTTTGCCAGATTCTAAAACTTGTTTTGCAATCTGGTTTCCCATTCCCGATTTAACTTTTCCAGAAAGTTCCAATAGTTCCCCTGCTAAAAGCAAGGCTCTTTCCGCTAGGTCATTTGGTGCATCAGATTCATTCTTCAAAACCTTTAATATATCGATAGCTTCTAAAGTAGGACCAATACCATTTCCAACAGGCTGTGTACCATCTGTAATAATAACTTTTACTTCTAGGCCAACAGCTTTACCCACGGTTTCCATATGTTCTTTTAATTGCTCTGCCATTTCTGTACTGCGTACTTTGGCGGTTTCGCCAACAGGAATATCAATGACAACGTGTGTGGATCCTGCTGCAGCTTTCTTTGAAAGCACAGAGGCTATAAGCTGGCCTTCGCTATCAATATCCAAGGCTTTTTCTATTTTTATGAGCACATCATCCGCAGGGCTCAATTGTGCCGTTCCTCCCCATACTATGCAGCCACCTTCCTTTTTAACCACTTCTTTTATTTCTTCTATAGAAAGTGCAACATTGGTTAATACTTCCATAGTGTCAGCCGTTCCCGCTGGAGATGTAATTGCCCGGGATGACGTTTTGGGCATCGTAAGACCATAAGCACTAACGATAGCCACCACGATAGGTGTGGTTCTGTTACCAGGCAAACCTCCAATACAGTGTTTGTCCACAACGATTTCTTTGCGCCAGTCCATCTGTTTTCCAGATACAATCATTGCTTTTGTGAGCTTTGATATTTCTTCAATATCCATCCTTCCTCCTGCACAGGCTGTAATGAATGCAGAAAGATGTATGTTGGAATAATCGCCTTCAACGATATCGGTTATAATTTCGCTATAAGCATTATAATCCAGTTTTTGATTATAGATTTTTGCTCGAACGTGGCTCAAAGATTCAATAGGTTCCAAATGTGAAACATAGAGGGTTTCATTATGGGAAAGGTTCAGTTTTTTTGCCGCTGCATCCGATAGTCCAATTTCATTAGGCAACAGAATATCTGAATTTATAATATTTAGGCTTGCCACAATGGAAATATCTAGATTTGAAACACGAATTCTGGTAAGGGCTTCAAATCCTTCCGAAACACACACGTGACAATCTTCCCGCATATACACGACATTCTCGTTTTGTGTGTAGATTCCGAGATGTTTGTATTTCAATATATTTGAGTGTTGTTCCATATTTATCTCAATTGAAAAGATTTTATGATCTATTCTATTTCTTCAATAGTATACAATTTTGGTATTTGAGCATCCCAAGCATAGGTTTCTTTGATGCCTTTTTGAAGGGCTTCGGCTCCTTCCTTTTCACCGTGAACTATAAAAACCCGTTCAGGTTTGTCTTTTATCTTACTCATCCAACCTATAAGCTCTGCGTGGTCGGCGTGTGCCGAAAGGCCTTCAATTTCAGCTACCTGCATTTTGAAAGGTACCCATTTTCCGTATACTTTTAATTCCTTCTCACCTTCCAATAATTTTCTTCCACGGGTTCCTTCAGCCTGATAACCCACGAAAAGTAAAGTGTTATTCGGATTTTGCGCCTGTGTTTCAAGATAGTTGAGCATTCTGCCACCTGTAAGCATACCACTTCCGGCAATAACGATCTTGGGTTTGTTATCAGTTCGCAATTCCATAGTTTCACGATAACTTTTTACGACCGTGAAATGTGAACACATTTCATCACATTCATTGTCTTCCAACCTGTGCCAATCCCTAGTGCGGTGGAACAGTTCCAAGACACTAGCTCCCATTGGGCTGTCCATAATCATTTGTACTTTGGGTATTTTATTCTCCTTTATTAATTTCCAGAAAATAAGCATCATCAATTGCGCTCGTTCTACCGAAAAGCTTGGAACAAATAGACTACCACCTTTATTGACTGTATCGTTGACTAATTTTTCAATCTGGGGAATGGCTTCCACTTCATCAGGATGAAACCTTCCGCCGTAAGTAGATTCTATAAATAGCACATCTGCTTTTTTTGGTTTTAAGGGTGGAAACAATAGTAAATCATTAGTTCTTCCAATATCGCCTGAAAAAACAAAGCGTTTTCCGTGTAAATCCAACTCGATATAGGTAGCACCAAGAATGTGTCCGTTATATTGAAATCGAGCCTTGATACCTTCAAACAATGAAATCCATTGTGCTTGCGGAACGCCCTTAAAATGCGGAATTGTTTTTTCTACATCTTTTAAATCGTATAATGGTTCTGCTGGGCTATGCTTTGAATAACCTTCCTTATTAGCACGTTCGGCTTCCTGTTCCTGTATTTTCGCACTATCATTAAGTATAATTTTTGCGATGTCCAAGGTTGGATTTGTACCATAGATAGGACCCTTAAATCCTTGTTTTACTAACCTTGGCAAATATCCAGTATGATCTAAATGGCCGTGGGTAAGCAATACAACATCAATATCTGAAACTTCAACAGGTGGATGTTCCCAGTTTTTGAGACGTAACTCCTTAAGTCCCTGAAAAAGGCCACAGTCTACCAGTATTTTCCTATCTCCCGTGTCCAACAAATATTTTGAGCCAGTTACTGTACCTGCTGCGCCCAAAAAGTGGATATTAATTTTATTGTTTCTCATTTTTATACTATCTGTTTAGATTCCGCCACAACAGGAAAGTGTGTTTCCTTTATCTTGGTTCAATTTGTATAACTCTACTATCTCATTAAATAAAAAGCGAGAATCGACTTTAATAAGTAGAGCCAGCTTCTTTATGGATTTTGGCTCGGAGTTTACCATTTCCAATAATATTTCTAAGGCTTCTTCAAGTAGCTTTGGGTCATCTTCTAATGCTTGGTAAAATGGTTCAAAATCTATTTTACCCTGTTGTTGCTTTTCTTCAGTTTTCATGAGTTTTGTTTTTAAGATTGTTAAACTTTTTATCATTAAGTGCTTTTACATAGCGCTTCTGCATCTTCTAAAATTTTTTTTTGTCTTTTCTTATCAATTCCTATCTGCTCCAATAGCGCAGGGTTTTCCTGAAGCTCATCACAGAGCACAATACCTTTATCCAATAGTTTTGTTTTTTCAGCTTTAGTTATCGTTGTTAAGGCGGTAAGCGGGTGCAAGCCTGACTTGTCTATTCTATCCTTTAATCCGTTTCCCATGGGGTAATCCCAACTTGTCAATAGTAATCCTACACATTTACCATATTGTATAGCGTCACTTGTAAATCGAGTATTGGTGTACAAACCTCCTTTATGAAGTTTAGTTTCGTGGCCTTTTTGATCTTCCCATTGTTGCTTTACATCCAAAAATCTTGATTGTATATATAACGGAATTTTCACATTGCAAAATCGTCCTTGGTCGCTGTGGAATTTGCACTCAATCATATAATGCTTGTTGTCTTTTTGCGCTATCACATCCACTTCATGCTGCACACAATTACCTTGTACAATCACACCAACTTTTGCATCATAACCTTCGTGCGTAAATAATTTACTCACCAGCTTTTCAAAAGGAAAGCCAGAGGGACCCAATTCCATCAAGGCTTTTTTGAGTTTGTACTTTGATGCACTTAGCCTAGATTTACCCTTTAGCATGTTGAATGCTAATTGGTAAATTTTTTTAGTGGTCATTCCTTCTTCAATCTGCTCCTGTACCTTACGGGCTATATTCTGAATAATATCTTCATCTGCCCCTGAACGCCGTAGGGAGTTGATGAGTTTGTTTACATCAAAAGCTTGATACTCACCAGAATATTTTTTTATTAAAACTGATTTATTCATTGTTACACTTTAATGGTCATCACAGGAAGTTTAGAATGATTGGTTATACCTTCAGCGATACTTTTGGAGAACAGGCTTAAAAAACCTGTACGTCCGTTGGTACACATTGCAATCAAATCGGCATCTTTATATTTTAAAAAATTGTTTATTCCTATTTCTACGTCAGGTTCGTTATATACATTTAAGGTATACTTTTCCAGATCCGGAAATTTCTTCAAGAACTCCTTAATAGGGTTTAGCCCCTGCTCAATGCTGTTAAAATCAGTCTGAGTATTGATTCTTAATAAATGGATATTCGCTCCGCATTTTTCAGCAATAGAAATAACCTGCTCAAATGCTTCGTTCACATCTTGAATAAAATCTGAAACAAAAATGATATCTTTGAAAGGAAAGGATACTTCCTGGTCCTTAACCACAATTACAGGGACATCAGCTTTTCTTACAATTTTTTCTACGTTGCTACCCATTAATTCACGCACTCCGCCTTGCGTGCCGCTGCTTCCCGTAACTATAAAATCGTGATGAAAATGTCCAGAATGTTTAAGGATATTTGCCTGTCCCCCGTCAAATTCCAAAAAGGTTCTGCATTCAATTCCTTGTCGTTCTGCTTTTTTCTGCAGCTCCCTTAGGTCGGCTTTTATACTCCCTATTTGTTTCACTGTTTCTGGATACCGCATTTCCTTTTGTTTATCCAACTTTACCCAATCGACAGGGGTTTTCATCAAATGGAAAAAATGTATTTCAGAATTAAAAAGCTTCGCCATTTTAATCCCCAGCTCTGCTGCCTTATTGCAGTTATCTGAAAAGTCTGTTGGGACGAGTATGTTATTCATTACATTAAATTTTAATTATATTGTTTTCATTTAAAATCTCGTTTAAGACTTATTTTGCGGATTTTTAACCACAGTTTTTACCAAAAAAGGATCGTTTTCATTTTTGTTAAAATTATCCTATAATTTAAGCAATATTAATTTTGTCTTCCAGATATACACTTTGTACTAAATTGAGTAATTCCAAACCTTCTTTAAAAGGCTTTTGAAATGCCTTTCTTCCCATAATCAATCCAGAACCACCAGCTCTTTTATTGATGACAGCTGTTGTCACAGCTTCAGTTAGATCTGATTTCCCTTTGGAACCTCCTCCTGAATTTATCAATCCTATTTTTCCCATATAGCAATTGGCTACTTGTAATCGACAAAGGTCAATTGGATGATCTGTGGTAAGTGTTTTATACATAGCATCATCATATTTTCCAAATCCTATATATTTAAAGCCATAATTATTTGTTGGTAATTTTTGTTTGATAATATCTGCTTGAATGGTTACACCCAGATGATTAGCCTGTCCTGTTAAATCAGCTGCCGCGTGATAATCTTCTTTTTCGGTCTTAAAGGCTTCATTGCGCAAATAGCACCACAAGATGGTTACCATACCCAGATTATGTGCTTCTTCAAATGCTTCGGCAATTTCCTTGAGTTGCCTGTTGCTTTCTTCTGAGCCAAAATAAATGGTGGCTCCTATGGCAACAGCTCCCATGTCCCAAGCCGCTTTTACCTTGCCAAATAATGTTTGATCATATTTATTGGGATAGGTGAGAAGCTCATTATGGTTAATCTTGACGATGAACGGAATTTTATGAGCGTATTTTCGGGCGTTCAATCCCAATACACCAAAAGTGGATGCCACGGCATTGCAGCCGGCTTGGAGTGCAAGTTTTATAATGTTTTCAGGATCAAAATAATCTGGATTTTTATAGAATGAAAAGGATGCACTATGCTCAATACCTTGATCTACAGGAAGTATACTTAAATATCCAGTGCCTCCCAGGTTTCCATGATTGTATAGTTGGGCAAGACTTCGCAGTACTTGAGGATTTCTATTGCTATTGCCAAATACATTTTGAAGACTATTCTTGCTTGGAGTTTGCAATTCATCCTTTGTTATTTTTTCACATACGTGATCCAAATAGAAGGATGCTTTTTCCCCTAAAAGTTCTGTAATATTTTTCTCTGTTTTCATTTTATTTAGAATTAATGAATTCCTAAACTTTCGTTGGTTTTGGAAATGGATTTTGCCCCATCCATTTCAATTCCAGTAAGTGCTCTAATGGCATCGATAGTTTCAGGTATAACAATGGCTTGGTTATCCACTACATAGGCATAGAACAGTTCATCGCCCACTATTTTTAGCATATCTTCCCAAAGGGCTACTTCATACATATCGCCCCAAGGCCTTCCCATATCCAAGAACATTTCCTTAATGGTATTGTTGGAAACTAAACCTTGGTCATATTCAATTAGTTTAATACGGCTGGACGTTTTAAAAGCATTAAGCACTTCTTCCTTCGTGGCCTGCTTTTTCAATTTTACATTCCAGTAGTGCATATGGCTTAAGGTTTCAGGCACTTTTACTGCGGAAGTGATGACATCCAAATCTGGATCAACACTTTTGGCATCTGGACCTTGATGACTTGGAATATCTCTTTCGGGAACCATTGTATTCATAATACCACCTAAATGGCTTTCCCAAGGATCTGTCGCTCTTCTTAAAAGGGTACCCCTGGCATAATCCAATAAATCGGCTCTTTTTAGGGCAGTCAGCGTTCTTAAAATCGAGGTGGTATTGCAGGAAACAACCCTTGTGGCATTTAGGTTTATAGCCGATTTGTAATTATTTTCGGCACTAAAGGAATGGCCTGTGGTTTCGTGTTTTTCGCCACCCTGTACAATAAATTTGACACCTCTTTCTTTATAGATTTCTACATTTTGAGCTGCAATTTTTTTAGGCGTACAGTCCACGACGAGATCTGATTTTTTTAGAAGTTCCTGCATATTGCCTTTAATTGAAATCCCTTCGGATTTCATTTTATCAGCTGCTTCTTCGGTAGCTGCATAGATGTCATACTCCTTTCTTACAGCATTTTGAATGCGCCAATCACTTATGATATCACACACTCCCACAAGCTTCATATCGTTTTGTAGATTAATGGCATCCGCCACCCTTTTACCAATGACTCCATATCCTATAACTGCTATATTTTTCATATAAATTGGTTTTCTAATTAACTCTGTTTTATTTTTTCTTTGCTTTAAGTTTCCATTCCCATCGGCATATTACCTTCATCGTCTGTATGTGAAATCATAAAAACACGTTCCGAAACAATTATTAAAACAATCCCAATTGCAGCTACAATAAGGACTAAAGGATCACTCAGGTATTTTATGTATAGAAAGGCAGAGAGTACCCCAATATCCAGTATGATGGCGATTAAGGGGATTATAGGTTGGAAATCAACTTCTTTTCTAAGATGTCTAAAAAGTCCCCAATGGATTGCAATATCCATAATGAGATAAAAAATAGCTCCAATAGATGCAATTCTTGTTAGATCGAATAGAACGGTCAATAAAATAGCGAGTGCAACCGTGAAAATGAGCGCGGGATTTTTAAGTTTGCCTATTCTTTTTAAAGATGGCACCTGTTTCATATTGCTCAGCATAGCCAACAAGCGTGATGCCGAAAACACACTTGCTATAACGCCTGAAAAAGTTGCGACAATAGCTATTGCAATGGTAATCCAGGAACCCCATTCCCCAAAAACGGGTTTTGCAGCAGCAGCCAAAGCATAGTCCTTTGCTTCTATTATTTCAGGGATGCTTAAACCTCCTGCTACGGCAAGTGCCAAGGCTACATATATGAAAGTGCAGATAAGTATAGAAAACACAATAGATCGCCCGAGGTTTTTGTGAGGATTTTTGATATCTCCACCCTGATTTGTAATAGTCGTGAACCCTTTATAGGCAAGAATTGCTAACGCCAAGGCTGCAATAAAACCTAATCCCTGTGGTAAGGCTTCGGTGTTTTTTGGAATATAGTTTCCGGTAATATTTGCAAACCCAGAAACTATTAGACCTGCAATAGCGAGCAATGCGATACCAACCACCTTTATGATTGCTGTAAAGGTTGCTGTTGCTCCAATTACTTTGTTTCCTAAAATATTCACGATATACGCGGTTACCAAAAGCAGAATACCAAGAATGGACGCGTAACCAGCAAAACTATCTGGAAACAAGCGAAGAGTATAGGCTCCGAAAGTGCCTGCTACCAAACTTTCTGAAACCACCATTGACAAGTACATCAACAAAGAAAAGACACCTGTCGTTGTTCCAGGTCCGTAGGATTTACTTAAAAATTTGACGACACCTCCAGAGGATGGAAAGGCGTTTGAGAACTTTACATAGGAATATGAGCTGAAACCTACTACAACAGCACCAGCAATAAAAGCAATCGGGAATAAATCGCCCACTAACTCTGCTATCTGTCCCATAAGGACAAATATGCCCGCACCAATCATTACGCCAGTGCCTAGAGATATGGAACCTATTAATGAAAGCTTATTATTACTGCCTACGGTGTTTTTCATATATAAGCTATTTTTTTGCGTTGTTTACTGATGGCTTTGGATTAAAATTTCTAATAATCAATAGGTTACTCTTTTCATAGCTGAAATAACTAATGGCCCAATTGAAAACAACTATCAACATATTTCTAAAACCGCTTATAGTTAGTAAGTGCAACTATATTAACTGTAGCTTAAGCTCTCAATGTCAAACCTGTTTTTTTTCTTCTATATTGAACAAAAATGGCGAGAACCAATGTTATGAAAACCGGCTTTGTTAAACCAAAGGCAAAAGGATCAAACTCATTTTGAGCAATTCTTTTTTAAAGTCCTCTTTGGCAAGATAGATTACAGTCCAAACAGTGAAGATGGTAAGTGATTATTTGAATCAGACATAATGTATTTATTTTTTAATTTGTGCATTATAAAAAGCTCCAATACACGCACCAATTAGCCAGCCTAAAATAAAAGTTTGAACTATGCCAAATAATGCTTCCAATAAAGGCACATCCATTCTAATAATACTTGAGACATCCAAGCCATGTAAAAGGCTATTAAAAAAAGTAATTGAACCTTCTTGTCCTGCTGTTGCCATTACGATCATACAGCCCAAATAAAGTAAGGCTCCTGTAAGACCAAAAGCAAAACCGAGTTTTTTAACGTTTAATCGATACATGATTTTTTATTTTTAAATTAATTCTCCGAGTTTAAAATATTTCTTGATGCTACAAATTCTTCTTTGGAAATCTCGCCTTTGGCAAATTGATCTTTCAAAACATCCAGCGGACTTCCTTTCTTTGTTTTTTTATAAGGTATGTCTGTGGGAATGAAAAATATCCAAGCCAAGAAAAGAAACCAGACAATCCACCATATAAAATGCATACCGCCGTAGTGATTCATAATATTAGTTTTTAAGAACTATTTTTTTTTAGGACTGTCTGAGTTCAAAATAGCTTTTGACTCTTCTAATTCTTCCTTGGATATTTCGCCTTTGGCAAAACGCTTGTTCAAAATATCCTGTGGACTTTCTCTCTTTGATTTTTGATATGGAATATCAAAAGGAATAAAGAATACCCAAATGATAAAAATGATCCATATAATCCACCATATTAGGTGCATTCCTCCGAATTGTCCTTCGTAATAGTGCATGATTTTTATGTTTAAATTTGTTAATTCATTTCTGTGATTGTATACCCCTTAAGTATATTGAGTTGCTTTTGTAATTCAGTAACTAAAAGTGATTTATTCATCTTGATAAATGCAACTCCTATTGGGTTTAAGAATATTTCAGTATTTTCTATTACTGAATACTTTTCCAAAGTTCTTTTACCTTCGAGACACAGCCTCCGCAACCAATTCCGTTTATTTGATATTTTTGTTTCATTGCTTATCTTAAGTTAATGATGATGATTTCCTTCTTGATTTTCTTTTTTGTCCTTCTTATTTAAGTTCTCATTGGATAATCCGTGAGAATGGCTCCCGTGCCCCATTGGCATAAGTAAGTGTATTGCGAACATTATTATGATAAATGTAAATAGCCCAGTCCCACCTCCAATCCCTATTGAAGGTCCTAAAAAGATAAACAAAAGTGGTAGTCCGCAACCGATAACCATCCATAACCAGTGATTTTTCATGATTTTAGTTTTTTATGTTGTCATAAATTAACGATGCTCGGTCTGTTTCTCTTAGGTCCGGCTATCCATATCGTCCATCTTGTTCATTCCCTGCATATCCATCCCCTTATCGCTCATCATCTTCATGCTGGACTGCATACAATCTTCACTCATTATCCCTTTTTTCTGCATCATTATCATCATAGGACCCATCATTTTTTCCTCATTCATCATTCGAGACATCATTGAGTGCCTCATTTGTTTGTTGTCCATCATCATCATTTGCACCCCTTCTCCTTGCATCATAGAACCCATCATTTTTTTATTGCCCTGCATCATTTGTATTGCCTGTTCGCTGTTTTGCATTTGGCTCATTAACTCGGTCATATAATCCTGATTTTCCATAATGGTATTAAAAACCTCTGTTCGGGTTTCAGGGTTTTCCATTAATGCTTGGGGATCTGTTTCTTGTTTGCAACTGTTTAGGCTTAAAAGCCCAATTGCTGATAAAATTATTACTAGTGTTTTCATACTATTTAATTTAATTATTTCTAATTCTTACGGTATTTCAACCAATTTCAAATAGCCATTAAATTCATTGCCTATTTAAAATAAGTCATTGCTACTTTTATAATTTTTGTACTGGAAGACCTAACGTAATCCAGTCATGCATTCCTCCCCGGTAATATAAAATTCTATCAGCCGGATAACCTACATCCAAGAGATTCTTTATAGCTGTTGATGACTGTGGGCATTGTGGGCCATTGCAAAAAAATATACTAGGGTTGTTTTCGTCCAATTCATCCATTCTTTCAATCAATTCGTCGTAAGGAATATTTTTTGAGCCTGGAATAGTTACTCCATCTGAAGTATCTGGTTTTCGCGCATCGATAATGGAATAACCCTTCATGTGGTGCTGATAAACTTCTAACTCACCAATTGTATGCACGGATTGTGCAGCCTTTATCGATTGAATACTGCCCCATGTTACATCAACTTTCACTAAGCCAGGTTCTGTTCCTATATTTTTGGGAATCATATGATACTTATCCCTTTTAGAGATTCTAATCGCTGAAAAATCTCCATTTCTTGCCTTTAGATCGTTTACTAAATCTATTTCTGGCATACCAACAGATTCTAATTTTCCATCTACAATTAATAATGGTGAGTGCTTCAATTGATATTTTTCAAATATTTCTGGATGATCCTCGAAATAATTTATACTGTAGGGCAACCAAGCTTCTTATAATAATTTCTCAAGCAATGGTCTATGAGGACAAGTTTTGGTTGCTGCTATTATAATTTCCATAAAAATTTTCTTTAATTAATTTTAAAATCAAAAACTGTTTTAAATTTTATATCACTAGTATTGCGACCATTAGTGTGTTTCATCATGCCTATTTCATTTTTCCTTTAATCTTTTCCATCATTTCCGGATTTATTTCCATCATTTTCTGCATCATTTCTTCCATCATTTCAGGGTTTTCATTCATCATTTGCATCATCTTTTCTTTCATTTCTTTTTTCATCGTTTTATTGTTATGGATTTCATCCATCAGCATTTTACGACCCTTTTCACTCTCCATCATTTTAGCAAGCATTTTGGATTGCATCTTTTCCATCATTTCCGGATTTTTTTCCATCATCTTCTGCATATGGGATTGCATTTTTTCTTTCATTTCGGGATTTTTTTCCATCATCATTTTCATATTTCCAGATTCCATCTGTTCCATATGAGCTTTCATCAACATCTTTTTGGCCTCTTCATTTTTTTGCGCCTCGCTGATGAAATTCGTCAGCTGGGTAGGGTTTGAAATGATTTCTTGATAAATAGCACTTCTATTTTGCTCAACCTGCATTGTTTCGGTAGCGTTGAAGGATGATTTACAACTAAATATTGTCCCAACTAATCCAACTATCATTAAAATTTTTACTGTTGATTTCATATTTTTCATTTTTAAAAGTTTAATTGAAAATTTAAAAATACCACGTAATGAGACTATTAAATATGATGAAAGTCAGGCATTGGAGAATTTACAGGAATCAGTCAACTGCTTCACTCCCTCATTTGAATTTTTGGGAGTTTGTTTTATTTACGGCATGCAATAGAAAGGGTAAATACGCTATCTTTTGGTTCATTCCCGGTAGACTTATATTTATTTTTAATTGACTAAGTATTAAAAACTATGTAAGAAAACTTCATCTAAACGTTTTTATAAAAATTGCCCACTGCCCAATAAAATTTCTGAATGTTTGTATTGAAACCTATTTTTTTTAAATATTATTGGTAAGGTTTACACTTAAGAATGGAGTGTTTTTAAAACAAAATAACCTTGAACATTATGTTCAAGGTTATTTAAGTTGGGGTGGCAGAACTTAGTCGCTTCCCGATAATATTTTGATTACCAGAAAATTAGATTATTTAAATAAATCTAGGTAACCTAATAGGTAAGCTTGTTTCAACCTTTATAAGTAAAAAAAGGATATAGGAGCATCTAAATAGTAACATATCGTGTCTATTGTAAAGCCTAAACGACAGGTTTTTTTTGATGTAATCTGGTATTTGTATCCAGTTTTGTTACTAAATTTTAAATTCATCAATAATTCAAACTAGCACCAACCCCAAATCCCATGTCGCTATCGTAATGTGTGGTAATTCCCATATTTCGAGTTATTATATATCGTAATCCTCCCATATACTCCTTGTCTGTATTCCACATTAGGTTCATACGTAATCTTGAAGTTAACGGAATGTCATTACGCTCAAGTTGCAGCCTGACGTTACCATCTGAAAATATTTCGGCCTGTGCCATTACCAGCATTGGCAAGGTATAATTGAGTCCTACACTTAATACGGAACGTTTGTCCTTCGTGTTTTTTTGACCGAAAAGATTTTCCTCTACTTCATTATGAGCCAATTTTCTATAACGCCAGTCAAAACCAACAAATGGCATCAACCATTGCATTTTTCCTATATATCTCCCTATATGGGTTTCTGTTTCGTATCCGTGCATATCATTATAACCTAAACGCCATTCGGTTCCAAAACTCCATCGCGTACTTTGAGCCATTGCCTCACCATCATTTCCATTGGTCGCAAAATCGTTTTCTGCCATCCAGTGGAAGTCCCTATCATCACCTTTTAGTTTTCTCAATGCAAGTGCTGGATTTGGAATCAAAGGATTGGGCTCTTGGTTTTCATAACTAAAAACCCTTCCCATACCACTCATCATATGGTATAGGATATGACAGTGAAAAAACCAATCGCCTTCGACATTTGCCTCAAATTCGATGACATCGGTTTCCATGGGCATAATATCCACCACATTTTTAAGGGGCGAGTACTCTCCTTGACCGTTGAGCAACCTAAAATCGTGACCATGCAAGTGCATCGGGTGGCGCATCATAGAATTGTTGTACATGGTAATCCTCACTTTTTCGCCCTTTTTTATTAGGATTTTATCGCTTTCAGAAATTACCTTATTGTCCAAGCTCCAAACGTAACGGTTCATATTTCCCGTAAGTGTAAAATGGAGTTCCTTTACAGGTGCATCCTCTGGAAGTGTAGTGACTGTAGGTGACTTCAACATGGCGTAGTTGAGCGTGGTGATGTCTGAAAGTTCATTGCTTTTGTACATATCCCCATCCATTTTCATTCCATCCATCCCATCCATTTGATCCATATTGTGGGCTGGAAGTTTTTCGGTCTCCATTTCCATTTTCTTATCCTTTCCTTTAGCTGCTTCGCCTGTTATTTCAGGATACATCACCACGTTCATATCCATTTGCTGCATACTCATATTCATCCCCATTTGGTCCAGGTCGCCGTTCATTTTCATCATTCCGTTCATCATTTCCATACCTTCAAAGTATTTCAGTTTTGGCAGTGGCGAAGTGAGCTGTTTAATACCATCGCCCAAATAGATGGAAGCCGATTTTGTACGGTCTTCCGGGGTTGCCAAAAATTCAAAGGCGGTGTTGTCTGCAGGAATAGTGACGACGACATCGTAGGTTTCCGATACCGCAATGAGCATTCTATCCACTTCCACAGGTTCCACATCATTCCCATCATTGGCTACCACGGTTATTTTTCCGCCAGCGTAGGTAAGCCAAAAATAACTGGAAGCACCCCCATTTGAAATTCGCAATCGAACTCTATCTCCTGCTTTAAAGTCTTTGAAAGATGTAACCTCATTTTCACTTTTGCCATTGATGAGGAATTTGTTATAATATACGTCGCTTACGTCCATAGCGTTCATTCGCTTCCATTCATTGTGAAGTTTTGTTTTAAGGTGTCCAGTTTTTATGGCCTCTGCATAGCTTTGGGTCGTACCTTTTTTAATTGCAAACCAATCGGAAGCATTGTGAAGCATTCTATGTACATTTTCTGGTTTAATATCTGTCCATTCGCTCAAAACTATGGGAATGGTAGGCAGATCGTCTATCTCTTTTCTGAAGGTTCTATCATCTGGTCTTTTATTCAGAATCATAGAACCATACATTCCTAACTGTTCTTGGAGTCCAAAATGGCTGTGGTACCAATGTGTACCGTGTTGAATGATGGGGAAGGTGTATTTATGGACAGTGTGTGGTGGTATGGGCATTTGAGTGAGGTAGGGAACGCCATCTTCTTTATTGGGCAAAAACAGGCCGTGCCAATGCATGGAAGTTTCTTCATCCAACTCATTGTGAACATAAATTTCGGCGATGTCTCCTTCGGTAAATGTGAGCGTTGGCATAGGTATTTGCCCATTGACCGCAATGGCGCGTTTTTCTTTGCCCCTAAAATTGACAATGGTATCGCGCACATAAAGATCATAGCGCACTATATTTTGTGCTTGTAGGGAGAGAGTCCCTAGAAATAAAAGCACCAAGATTATTTTTTTCATTTCGTTATCGAAAAATTATATTTTAGTATTACTTCAGTTTTTATTGCCAATGGTTTCCACAGTGGAGCCGCAGCTTAACATCTGTGAACCGTAATACGGGTTTTTAATGGCCTTGTCCTTGCTTAACCAATTAGCATCCTGCATTGGGCAGTATTGATAGTAAAGTGTTTCATCGGAGCTGTAAAAAGTTATGATTTCATGCATGTTTTTTGACAAAACCTTGAATCTTTCGCGTTGTTTAGCGATATCCTTGGTTACTGAAATGCTTTTTGCAGACTCTATTATTGAAGGCAACACTTTGGTTACAGCGGTTTGTTCTTCCGTTTTAAGCGATTCTATTTTCAGGGTTTTTATCGCGTTCAAGAGTTCTGCCGCCTTTGCAGTTGCCGTAGTGGCATTGCTTTTTATTAAGGCCTCGTTTATTGCAAAATAATTATCGAATACTGCGTCCAGTGCGTTAGGCTCCATCATTTCGGGCATCGCCATATCTGTATGGTTTTCAGAAGATGGCATATCCATTTCCATCTTGGCTTCAGGCATTTCCATACCTGTCCGTCCGGCAGGCGGGTCCATTTTAGTGTGGTCCATAACCATTGCAGGTGCTTTATTCAACCTTTCATATTTGCAACATTCCGGAAGTTGTGCATAGGCATTGTCTGGTGCCAGGAATTGGTCATTATCATAACCTGCCAGAGCAATACGTTTTAATATTTCGTCCCGATTTGTTTTTTGGGAATCATAGGTTATTTCCGCCATTTGGGTGTCTTTATACCAATTGACGTTCGCCGTATTTTTATTGTTTCCAGCATTTTCTATTGCAGTCTTACACATATCGCAGTTACCGAAAATCTTTACAGTTTCGGTTTGTGGATTTTTAATTTGGGCGTGGCCCGAAGTAACTGATAGCACTACCGATAGTACTATCAATATATTGAACATTGATTTCATTTTAAAAAATTTTAGATTATTGAAAAAGCTAAAGAATACAAGCAAAGTATTGTATTCAAAAAACGACAGGCTACACTGTCAGAAAAAAAGGATTAGCTTATTTCTGGCGGTTGCCAGATGGAGAGATATACTTTATTTGGTGTATTCTGAATGTAGGTTTGGTCAAATTTCAAAACATACATTAACGTAGTACTTGCCTGTTCAGAATCATTAATATAAAAAGGAATACTGACCGAACTTGGGAAATGGCAATATTTGTTGTTACACAAGCCACTACAACCATTATCATCATTATCACAGCATGATTTCTTTTCAGAATGCGTGTCTTGGCTTGAACAAATATGGTTTTCGGTTTTAGGTGTTTTAGATGAATTTCCAAATGCCAAAACTGTACTAGTGGGAAACACCAATAACAGTATAAATAAGGCAATTATGGAGGTTTTGTTTTTCATCTTATTTCTATCTCAAAGATAGTTATATTAATTCAGATGTTTTTAAAGATTATTTGCAAGAGACTATCGAATACTAAACATTTCTTATGGGGTAAATTGTAAGTGTCACAACTCGGTTTTCATCAGCTTAACACTTTAGATATATTATTAAAATTGGTGCTTTATCATTTTTTATTTCTCAAATATAGAAATATAGAGTTATTCCAATTTCAGCACTAATTGGGCAAACTGCACATCTATACTCTTATCCAAACCTTGTATTAAAGAATCCAAACCCGTATTTGAAACCTAAACCTGTCCTGTTGCACTTAATAGGCAAGACATACTTAATCCTTGTTCTATATGGGTAATGGTTGCTTTAAATTGTGACTTATAGGTTTTCCCTTGATATGTAACATCTACCAACCAATTAAAATTGATAGGTTCGTGCCGGTTTGATAAAAAATCCACGGATGGAATAGTACCCGTAAACCGAAGGATTAACGGATCCTTCTGCTCTTTTAGAGTCGTATTTATTTCAGGAACATTGGTTGATAAGGTTTTAAGGTCCAGAACCCCCTTTACCACTTTAGCATCATAATCAAGATATAATACCAGATTATGGCTTTCTGCTTTGATAGGTTTACTGTCAGCCAAAGTCATCATCTCAATATGGCCATCTTCAGTCTTGTAAATCTTTTGAGCCCTAACCTCAAAAAATGCTATTAAAAGCACTGTGAATATAAATAGTTTGGTTTTCATAATGTTTGATGTTAACAATTGTTTTCTAACCAGATAAGAGCATTTTCTGTTTGGATTATATTGAAATATTTGGTTCCGGTATCACTTAAATATTCCTCAGTACCCCAAAGTTTATTTTGATTCTACTTTCGAAACACCATTCGACTATTTAGCCCAAATAGTTTAGAAAGTTTTGTTTTTAATACCCTCTATACCTATAAACTACAACTGAGATTGGTCCAAAATGCACTCAGTTTTTTGTCATACTCATTAAACTCAATATTTTAAACATTTTCTGTGTCAGTTTTATATTGATGGATTAATTAAGGAAAATTGCTCATTGACAATGTTATTTTGTGTTTCTTGAAGACGTATGTGTTTTGATGATTTTCCATTCCCCATTTATCCTTTTTAAGATAGAGGTAGCCACTCCTTTTTTCTTTATCGTTCTTGAATCGCCTTTCTCATCTGCTTTAAGGACGATGGTATATATATAGGTCTCGGTTGTAAACGCATAAGGTGCATCTACCTGTACGTCAATTTCATAATCTGAAAATTCAAATTTTTTGAAATGTCCCAATTCCGGCCCTAAATGGTGTTCTATATAGTTTGCATAGGAACCCTCCACACCTCCTGATTCGAAGACTTGGGAATCCTCGGTAAAAAGTTTGAACGTGCCTTCGGTTGTTAGGTCTTGCACGGCGTCCTTGTATGATTTCATTACTTCAAGAACGGCTTCTTTTTCTGTTAATGTACTTACATTTTGACTATAAATTTGACATGTAGCAAGCATTAACAATATTAAGATTGCTGATAATTTAAGTGCTTTCATAATTTTAGTTTTTAAAAGTTTAATTCTTGACGTGTATTCTATTAATATTGGCAATGCCAAAGACCAGCACCAAAAAGCTCAAGAAAATCTCCATCATCACCAATAGCTTGCCCGCAATGGATACTGGAACCATATCGCCATAACCAACGGACGAAAAAGTGATCAAGCTGAAATATGAAAAATCAAAGAATTGCAATAAAACCGAACCACTAATTAAAGTAGCGGTTTTAAAATTTTCTGAATTCAAAACATATAATGCTTGATAATCTGCTGAAAAAGATAGGATAATCAAAATAATTAATACACTGAATAAAGTGAGCACATGGGTAAGCTGATGGCTTTCCCCTATTATTTTACTTAACTGTATTAAAGTAAGTCTAACGATAAAAAATGTTTTAATCAAAGCCAAACAAACAATTAAAAGAGATAGAACAAGGTTATCAGAATTCGCATCAACCCTTAGTGTATAACTTAAGGATAGCGCAATAACTGTGCTTACAGTAAGTAATACCTTTTTAAACAGTTGTTTATAAAAACCTGTTTCTCTAGAGGTATCGTCTTTGTTTTCAATAACCATTTTATCTTATTCTTTTAACTAAATATTTGAAACACTAAAGTCCCAATAATTACGGCGGCTATAATTACATACAAAATGTAATTAAACCATTTTTTGAAGCCTCCTTGCTTTTGATCCTTTTCGATATCTGTTTTGCAACAATCTTTCATCGGATACTTTTTTTTCTTTTTTTTAGTGCCTAAGCAAGAGAAAGGTCTTTACTAACCAAACAATGAAAAAAGTTTCCCTTTCTCTCTATTAGGACTTTAATTTGTGCCTGGCACGGGAAGGAATTAACACTAACCTTTAATATTGTTTTCCTTCCCATGACAAGGCTTTAGAACTATTCATATATTCTTATCATCTTACCTCCTTCTATAAACTAATAAACCAGGATAGTCAAAAGATTTTTAAGGAAGGGTTGATCTAATTAATAGTCTTTTGAACTTTCCCACATGTAGGCATTTTGCTTCCGTAATATGGATTTTTCACTTCATTGCTTGTGCTCAACCAAGCACTTCCTTTATCATACATTGGGCAAAACTGTTCGTAAAGCGTGTTTTTTGTTCCTATAATGGCAACCATATCTGTTATGTCCATACTTAAGATCTTAAAATGCTCACGTTGGTGGTCTATCGCACTTTTAATGATATGCTCGGCATGCTCGGTAGCATCTTCAATGATATCGGCTAGCTCTTTTTGGTTTTCTTTTGAATAACTGCTGGCATCAAAAGCCTTTAGGGAAGCTACCAATTTGGATCCTTCTTGGGCTGCTTTTTTGGTGTCATCTGCCACCAAAGCATCCTTTAAGTTGAAATAATCACTTAAAATCGCCTCTGCTTTTGCATCACTTTTCATATTCGCCATTTTACTATGATCCATTTTCATATCTCCGTTTTCGTGGTTCATTTTTTCCTGTGCATTTGCAAAAGAAACTGCCATCAATAGCGTTGCTGCAATACTCATTTTTAGATTTTTCATTTTCTTATTTTTTAATGTTATAAACTATTTTTCAGCTGGGCCATATACGCTATAATTTCATATTTTTCATCCTCGGAAAATTTTGCATCCGCATGAATAATTGTATAAGAGTCCAGTGGCATTTTATCATCTTCAATTTGACTGATAATTGACCTTAGTTTGCTATTTTTTCTTCGGTCTGAATATTCATCCCATTCATTAAAATTTAACTCAGCTTTTCCTTCTTTGATATGATCTTCCAGAAACCAGGCAACTGGTTGTACTTTATTGTACCAAGGATAAGCGGTATTATTGCTATGACAGTCATAACAGGAGACTTGAATTTTGTTCTCTATGTTGGCTGGCACATTGTTAACAACCATAAAATCGGTGTCGGGGACAACATTGCTTTGGTTGCGATTGGCAGGCATGAATTGTATGCCAATAAAGGCAACCAACAAAACCAATGCTATGATTTTAATAACTTTCAATTAGTTGATCTGTTTCTGAACTTCTCCACAATTCATCATTTTGCTTCCAAAGAACGGGTTTTTGATTTCTTCTGTACTGCTAAGCCATTGAGCCCCTTTCTTGTTATTATACATTGGGCAAAAATCTTGGTACAACTTCTTATCGGTTCCCGTAATAGCAATCATATCGATAACATCCTTGCTCAAAATACCGAAATGCTCCCGTTGGTGTTCCATTGGACTTTCTGAAATATGTTCGGCGTGTTCTTTAGCATCTTCAATAATATCTTTCAATTCCTGTTGTTCTTCGGAAGAATAACCGCTCGTATCAAAATCTTCAAAATTGGCGACTAACATACCCCCAGCCTTGGCAGCTTCCTCTTGATTATCTGCAACCAGGGCATTTTTAATTTTGAGGTAATTATCAATAATAGCTTTGGAAGAACTGTTACCTGAATCGTTTGCCATTAACCTTTCTGAATCACCACTTTCATTTCTATCTCCTAAGGGCATTTCACTGGACATTGGTATGGGAGCTTCCTCCTTTTTTCCATCTTTACAGGATATTGTGGTGAGCGCTAACAAAGCCATTGTTAAGATTCCCATTTTTATACTTGTCTTTTTCATTTTTGATCTGTTTTAAATTGATTATTGTTTATTTTAAAATTGCTATTCTATTGAAAATTAGTTATCTATAATAAATAGTTTGCCCTAATTCCTTAATGCTTTTTTTTGATTTCTCTTTAAATACCATAACTAGGATTTCAAGCTTCATTGCGCTTTTCTGGTTTTTTGATTTCCATGTCCACGGTATAAAAAACACCCATTGCTATAACTCCGAATTAAAATCAACCAATCCCTTTCGTTTATTATACTATTTAATTTTTAAAACCTTTGGAGAACACAAAATGTGGGTCTATGTTCCTGAAAAAATGTTTTAACGAAATAGGATAGTTAAGAACTTTAATCGAAATTTAGGGAGAATGCTAAAGAAATCTTTTAATAATTATGGATCATATTTATATAATTTGATATGGATAATCTCTTTATTTTGTAAAGTGAATCCAAAATCGGAGATTTCACAGGGCAGAATTTCCAATATTCCAACCTTTGGGAGGGGGTACCGCTGTGTTAGATCAAATTAAATATGTCTCGTGTAGTTTTTGCACATCCCGTATGAGAAAGGGCGGCGAGTAATTTTTGAAAGGGATGACATTTTCATCAAGTCCCTCAAATAGATTGATATATGTATAGTAGAAAGTAGCAACAAATGTTTGTTGCTCAAAAGTAAATTTATTGAATGATGACTTCAAATCATCATGACCATCAACCGCTATTTGTTTATCCGAACAACAGGACTTTTTAGAAAAACCCTTTTCGCAACTTTTTTTGGATTGTTCTTTTTCCATTCCGCAGGTCTGGACATTTTGCACTAAAGAAAAATCAACCAGTGCCTTTCCACAGAAGTGCATATCAACTGTGAATGACGTGGTAGTAAATAAAACTCCAAGGGCCATACAAACAGACAATATTCTATGAAAGTTGTTCTTCATAAATGTAAAATTAGGTAATATAAACTTATAAGAGTGTCTTTTAGTGAAATTTTATCTCCAAATTGTTAATACATTCCCAGACAAAAATGAGCATATTATTGGAAATGATTACGCAAAGGTATTTTTGAATAAAAGAAGTAAGCAATAGTGATTTAAAATTGGCGTTTCAGGATTAAATAACGTTTATTGAGAACCTAGGATCAGCTAAGAGTATCTTGGTGATTTAGGTTAATATATAGAAGATTCAGGAATACATCCAATTCAATATATAATTTCAGGATTTCAAATATACTTTCAAAGCTAATTAGAGTTCTATCCGTATGATGAATTTAGTGAGAAACGAATCTTTTTTCACACCACATATTTATCCCAAAGTCCATAGGTTTCTTTGATCTCCCCTTTTGCAAAGGAAAGTGCTATTATTATAATTCCGGCAAGGCTAGTGCTAATAGTGAGTATCATATTAGTGTCTTCTATTAACCAAGGCATCACTACCAGTGCCAAGCCTAATAATACGTTGAAATAACGAAAACTTCTAAGCACTTCAGCCATAGCCACTACCGCAAAAACGATCACCAGTGCTCCTCCCAAATGATTCAAGTTTGCAGCAGATGTTTGAATTCCCATCCCGAAAACCTTGGGAGAAATCATCAACCAAAACCCAATGACTACTGAAACTGATAATTGCCAAGGAGCAGTCATTCCCCATATGGATGATTTTAAAACCTTCCATGGATTGTCTACAAATGTTACCATTTCAGGAGAACGTTGATCGTTTTCAGTAGAAATTGCATCGCCACCTTTCCAAAAAACTTTCCATAGCGAATCGCCTTTTTGTTTTCGCTGAACCATATGCTGCCACATAGCAATAACCTCATCAATTTGTAAAGGGATCATTGGAAGCATAATAATAGCAGAAAACAGGCAAAGGGCACACCAGGCACCTACGGTAAGTGGTTGGGAAATCACTAAGAATATACTCACAAAACCTAGTGGAATTACCAAAATACCAAAAAAGGTAACCATCCACGGCATAGTTCGCCATCGGGAAGTACCGCCCATAAATCCCATCATAAATTCCAGGGTATAGGCGAGGGTACCCAAGGCCGCGTCTGAAATGGGCCAGCTATGTGACATATCGGAGTTCAAAACGTTTAAGGTACCATTCCCAAAAAATGGATCCCAGACAGTATCTATATAGCCTAATTGAAATGCTCCTAAATAGCGGGAAGCCAGCCACCCGATAAATGCCAGGCCGATCATAATCGAGCGCTGTGGCCAGCTGGATGGGTTGTAACTCCAGCCGGTGGGCACGTTGCCACCCATTTTCATAAACAGTAGCATATTGGGCATACCTGGTATGAGGATGGACAAGGCAATAATTAAAGCGCCAACCATGGTGCTGTTATAATAAGCTACAGCCGTTGGTGCCCAAAAAATGAACGGGGCCATGCTTATCCATATTCCAATAAAACAAATGATCCAGACACTGTAAGGACGGTTAGGCTTAAGGGATCTCCAACCAAAAATAACCAGTAATAATCCACTTATGATATCACTCCAATACATGGCGGCAATACGATCACCAAGCGACAACCAGACAGGTCTTCCGCCTGAAGGTTCTACTACATTCATTCCATAATCAAAAGTGAGCGGAGAAGCGATCATCCAGAAACCCAGCAATACAATAACCCAATACACCCAGAGTGTTTGTTTGTGATGATCTTTTAGCATATTCATCCGATCATCTACACTCATTTTCATGTCACCCATTTCCATATCCTTGTGCTCATGATCTTTTTTATGTTCCTGGTTTTCCATTTCCATCATCGGCCGGGTAACACCTCGTGAGCCCATGCCTTCCATTTTGTGTGGTTGATCTTTCATAATTTTCTGGAATTAGCCAAGTTTATTTTCTTTGTAAAATTTCTCCGGATTAGCCTTTAAATTGTCAATCATTTTAGGCAAGGTATCTCGCAAACCGTGTTTAGGTTGCCAGCCCAAAATCTCTTTAGCCTTGGAACTGTCCATTTCAAAATGGTCATTGGCCAGATCTATCATCCAAGGTTTTATAAAGGCTTTTCCAAATAGGTTTTGCATAAAAGCCCCGGCTTTGGCAAACCACTTTGGTATGGCGATGATGGGCGTTTTCTCGCCATGAATTTCTGTACTTATAATATCCTGTAATTCCTTATACGATAAAGTCTCATCATCTCCAATATTCATAACAACTTCCGCTTGTAGGTCTTTCCGTTTATCTATGGCTAAGACTATCGCATTAATGACATCATCCCGGTGAACATAGGTACTGCCATGGGCGGTGTTGGCAGGATAGAGTCGTGCTGAAAGCTGTTTTTCATAAATACGCTGAACCTGGTTGGTGATGGGAATTGAATTGCCATCTTCACTATATACCCCCGCTATGCGCATGATCACTTCAGGAATTTTACCCCGCTGCTCATGCATCACTTTCTCGGTAGTTACTTTGGATTTCGGATAATCCCATTTGGGTTCCAAAGGTGATTCTTCCGTAATCAGCACACCTGGTGAAGAAGGTTTGTACACAAGCATACTGCTTGAAAAAATGAATTGCTCCACTTCAAAATCTTGTAAGTATTTCAGCATGCGCTCTGTTCCTTTTACTGTCACTTTATCATACAGATCAGAGGGTTCACCTAAGAAATCATAATAAGCTGCCAGGTGCACCACCGAAGCTATTTTGTTGCCGTAAGCGTAACGGATCCTTTTAAATGCAAAGTCCATTCGTGCATCGCTGGTGAGGTCTACACAAACACATTCTGCCTCTACCGGTGGAAAAGGATAGCCATCCTGGTCAAATCCAACCACATGGTATTTTTCAGCAAGCTTATGAATAATGGCTGAGCCTATCATCCCACTGCTTCCTGTCACAATTATAACTTCCTTGTTTGGAGGGTTCTGGACTCCTCGTTCTTTATTCAAATTCTGATTCTCTATATTTTTATTGCTTTTTTCCATTACATTATTTTATTAAAAATCGGAATTGAATATTTGAGTTCTAATCGGTATCAAATACTTTATTGAGCAGTATAGCCTCCATCTACTGTGTAATAAGAACCAGTTACAAAAGAAGATTTTGAAGAACTCAACCAAAGCACTAATTCTGCGACCTCTTCGGCAGTACCTAACCTGCCAATTGGGTGAAGCCCGGCTAATGATTTTATACTAGCTTCATCGAGTGTTTTGGACAGTAAAGGAGTATCGATATATCCGGGTCCCACGGAATTAACACGAATTTGTTTCTCAGCATATTCCAAAGCAGCGGTTTTGGTAAGGCCTACCACACCATGTTTTGCGGCAACATATCCTGACAAGTTTTTAGTGCCAACCATACCAAGTATGGATGCCATATTTACAATACTTCCACCTTTTCCAGTTGTTAACATAGCAGGGATCTGGTAACGCAAGCCATAAAACACACCCGAAAGATTTATACCTATGATTTTGTCCCAACCGTCAATGGCATACTCACCCGTTGGAACTAAATCTCCACCAATGCCTGCATTGTTGCATGCAATGTGCAAACCACCATATTTTTTTACGGTTTGCTCTACGAGTGATTGGTGATCACTTGGTTTTGAAGTATCTGCTTTTATAAAAAAAGCTTCTCCGCCTTTTGATTTAATTACGGACAACGTCTCATTTCCACCCTTTTCGTCTATGTCGGACACAACAACTTTTGCACCTTCTGATGCGTACAGTATTGCTATTGCTTTGCCAATGCCAGAACCTGCTCCTGTAACTATGGCCACTTTGTTTTCTAAAATTTTCATTTTTAAAAAGTTTAATTAAACTGCTCTAAGTTCCGAAATGGTATAATGCGTATTCTTTAATGCATCCTGAAGTGCATCTGCTGTAATTATTGTAGATGAAGTGACTTCTGCTTCCTTCTTTGCCAAGTCAACTTGCACGGATGTTACACCGGCAACAGTGGACAATTTGTTTTTAACTGCTGAAACGCATCCGCCACAAGTCATTCCATTGATGTGATAAGTATGTTTGATTGAATTTTCCATGATTTTTAAATTTTGTTTTATTCTAATATTTTTAAAACGGATCATTCAGTCCGCTTACTCTTATCAGTTTCTTATTCACAAACTCCTGAATCCCCAACTCTGATAGTTCACGACCGAAGCCGGAACGCTTTGTTCCACCAAAAGGAAGATCGGCTTGTGTCCATGTAGGATGATTGATAAAGATCATTCCGGTATCAATCTGATCAGCAATTCTTTTACCGCGTTCGATGTCCTGGGTAAATACAGAACCACCCAAACCAAAATCAGAATCATTGGCAAGGTCTATGGCGGCCTGTTCGTCTTTCACCACATAGAAGGATGCAACAGGACCAAATAATTCTTCGTGATAGGCAGCAATACCAGGTTTCAGATCGGTGAGTATGGTAGGTTCCATAAAGGCACCTTCACGATCTGCACGTTTACCTCCCAATAGAACTTTTGCGCCTTCATCAACGGAACGTTTCACCTGATCGGCTAAATGAACTGCTGCTGCTTCACTACTTAAGGGACCTAATTCTGTTTCGGGATCCATCGGATCACCTACTTTCATTTTAGATAAATTATCCTTAAATTTTTGAATAAACTCATCGGCAATTGCTTCCACTGCGATAAACCGCTTGGAGGCTACACAACATTGACCATTGTTATTCATCCTTCCAACAACGGCCCATTCCACCGTTTTTTCTATGTCCGCATCCTCCAATATGATAAACACATCATTACCACCTAGCTCCAGCACAACTTTTTTCAAATGTTTTCCAGCTTCAGCGGCTACACTTGCGCCAGCTTCTTCACTTCCCGTTAAGGAAACACCTTTAATTCTTTTATCTGAAACCAATGCTGATGCATGTTTTCCGGTGATGAATAGATTGGTATACAGTCCTTCAGGCGCTTCTGCTTCTTCGAAAAGTTCTTCAATGGCAGCCGCACATTGTGGAACAATGGAGGCATGCTTAAGCAAAATAGTATTGCCTACCATAATGTTGGGTGCTGCAAAGCGAGCGACTTGATAGTAAGGAAAATTCCAGGGCATTACACCCAACAATACACCAATGGGGCTATTGCGAATTATTGCTTCTCCATATTCTGGGTCGAGTACTTTATCGGCAAGAAACTTTTCTCCATGATCTGCATAATAGTCAAAGATATCGGCACTCAAATCAATTTCTCCTTCCGCTTGGGAAAGGAGTTTACCCATTTCTAAAGTGATAGTTTTTGCGAGTTCTGTTTTTTTAATTCGCATAAGGGTAGCTACATTATGCAATAGAACAGCCCGTTCCTGGTAGTTCGTTTTTTTCCAGTTAGTAAAAGCCAGTTGAGCTTTCGTCACTTTAGCATCAACCGTTTTCTCCGTCATTTCTTCGAATGACTTTACCGTCTTATTGGTGTTTGGATTAACTGTTTGAATAGACATATTGATTCGTATTTAATTAAATAATCAAGAATTCCATTTTGAAATCATCATAAAAATACACCTGTATATATTCTTAGGATATGACGTAAATCATGTTTACTAATCTTTTAAGGCACAGATAAATACGGATGAATAAAATCTGTTTCTTGAAGACTTAGTTGTTTGGTTCGTTACCAATAAAACATTGCATTTTTCTATAATACCATCCTTCCTTCTCAGAAATAGTTGCTCCATCTGCTAGCTACAAGGTATATTTTTCTATCGCTCACTTCAGAAGCATAAGTAGAACAATAAAAAAACCTGTGACTTTAGTTTCTATCTTTGGATATTAATTTTATAGGTAATGAGGGGGAGAATTCCGTTTGATCTCCACGTTTTATTAATCCTCCTAAATTTTACTCAATTTTTTAACACGTGAAGGTTTAACAATTTAATTCATTGATATTGAAACCAGATCCAGCCTTTGCCCGCCTATTTATTTAACAATTTGACACCGCTAACAGTGAACTTTTAGCAGCCCTGAAATGTTTCATTCAGGCTTTCGCAGGGAAAAGAGTACATCCCGAAAATAACCTGCTCTTGGAAATCTGTACGAAACTGATCAACTATCTGGCAATAATGAAGTCCATTTTTACAAGGAATATTAACTATATTCCACTTATTATAAAATATTTAACTCAATCTTTAAAAATTATCAAAATAGTAAACCCTGAATCACTTAAAAACTAAAATTCCCCCAAATTGCAGGATGTTCACTAGCAGCTTGATTTTTTTGATTTATGCTTGGAAAGTAAGACCACATAGGTTGCTTTTCTGGCCAAATTCCTTTCCTGTTTAATCCGCTACTTTGTACTGTATTAAAAAGTTCAGGCGATAATAGCAAATAATCTTTTTGCTTGATATTGACTCCCATTCGATAAGCTCCAAGACTATGATATCCGGAATCTACTCCTTTATCTAAATCCACTTGAAAGGTTTGGTGTTTTGTTATATCTTTTAAATTGGTTTTGATTAGAAGTGGGGAAAGGGAATAACAATAAGAAACAGCATTTAATGTACCAACAACTGCGATGTGTTTCTTACCCTTAGCATATAATTGTTTATAAACCTCAGCAATCCTCTTGGTTTGTTCTTCCCTTATATTATCAGAAATATCTTTATCTTCTGTTTGTTCCTGCAAATGAGTAGCCAATATGTATATAATATTTCCTTTAGCGCTACGGATTTCATACTCCAATAAATCCTTACTGAAAATAGATTCTCTCGAGATTTTATAATCATAGCTGTGACTCCGCACCGACAGAATCTCAATACCACTTCGAGTAAGAAGTCCCATTTCTTGACCACGTTTATCATTTCCTTGCACCACGAAAGTATTGTGAAAGGGTTTACACTCAAATTTCGGCAGAAACTCTTCATTAAATTCTGTTAGAGAAGCACGATCTTCGATTTCCTGAAGAATCAAAATATCTGGATTCACTTCGGCGATTACCCGAGCCTTATTTTCGACGGCTCTAGGTTCTAATGGATAATTCTGAAGTGCAATCCATCCATTCCAGTCAGTTAGTTCCCCTGCTTTTAACTCTTTTGAATAATTCATCCCTTTCAAAAAAAGAAAACCAGCTTTTTTTCTTAGAACTGCATATGGTAATTGAAGACTATTATCCATACCTAGAATGAATGTCAATTCTCTTAAACGATCATTATCTCCATTTGTTTTTAAAAGTTTGTCCATTAAAAAGTCTATTTCTATAAGCCACTCATTCCTATATTTATCATAGGGATTGACCAAATAACTTCTGTCACGATGGAATAAATTCTGAATATTAAATGTGGCTATTTTCATATTATTTTCTCTTGTCTTTAATTTTTTCATCGAAGGCTACTAGATTGAACATTTTTTTCATTCTGCTCCTAACCCGTAAACCGTATAAATCCTCGAGTTCGTGGGCACTTAAATTAGTGGTAGCGTGGGTTTTTAATTTAGTTTGAAGAAATAATTCATACCGTGAGAGCAGGATTTCACCAATCACATTACAATCTCTACCGTAATGTCTTCCTATTGGCTCCACACCCATATCGTCAAAACAAAAACAACTACTGTCTCCGTAATCTTCAATAGTTTTGTAACCCAGATGGTTAAATGCAAAAACGATATTCCTGCATGGCATTACGACATAATTACGCCGATGTGGAACTAAATACCTTAAAAGTTTCATCATGCTGGTTTTGCCGCATCCCACAGGTCCAGAAAGCAAAATCCCTTTCTCAGGATCCATTTCAAATTTCTCGCAGTAATTGTGATCCTTTATATAATAATTACATAGCTTGAATAAAACATTTTTATCCTCTTCATAAATTTTAAAATGTTGGCCGAATAGGATTTTACCTTTTGCTTCAAGAAACACCAGGATCTTTGGGAAGTCATAGACTATTTTAGTTCCGTCAAAATTCCCTAAGGAATACTCAATTCCATCTTCTATAATACTAGAGGGGTTCGCCATAGTTCTTATTTTTAGTTGTTTTCAGGTTGTCCCGTTTTTGAAATGCTGTCGGAGCCTTTTCAAATTCCTTTGCTTTTAGTATCCAGTTTTTAGCAGTTGCATGCCAATCTATAATTTCGATTTCATTCCTAAGCTTCCATCCAATCGAGCTGTAGTGGTTATAAAATTTTTTTCCTTCATTAGCAGCCCAACTTTTATTTTTAAAATGATCCAAAACCTCAATTTCATTTTGCGGGAGCTCTCGTTTATTAAAGTTTCTTTTTTGTTTATTATAGTTTATTAAAGGGGTTAATGCTTGTTTACTACTTGTTTCATACTTGTTTAAAGCTTGTTTAGAACTTGTATCAAAAATGAGCATCCTCACCCTGCTCCCTTTATAAGGATTATGTGACGGCTGATATTGGATATATTTTTGATCGTGCAATTTATTCAAACAGCGATGATACGTTGGATTGGAGCCAATTTTTCCCATTCTCATAATTTCTTCTCTTTGGATATAGAATGTTTTTTTGAATCGATGAATATTCCAAGACTGGAACAATGCCATATATAAACTAATGTGGGTGGCATTAAGACTTGGATCCTTTGAAAATTGCTGGAATACAGCATTCAGATGTGTGATATAATTCATAGCTCAATTATTTTTCACAAGATTATTTGCCAGTACTTTTTGAATAGTAGCGGAATCGTAATAAATGATCCCTCCTATCTTACTAAATGGCAGTGTACCGTTGGCCCGGAAATTATTAAGTGTTCCCGCACTAATTTTCAACATTTCCATGACTTCTGTAGATTTCAGCCATTTTTTAGAAACATTTCCTGATTCCCTTTCGAGTAGTTTTTGGATTTCTTCAAGGAGTTCCATTTTGAACTCCATTAAATCTTCTGTAGTAATTATTGATGTTGGCATAATTAAATGTTTTATAAACAATCCCACCGCAGGTTAAAAGGTTTAAAGCGATGGGATTGCTCTGGTTTGACTTTCATTTACAAAATTGGGGGATGTCAAAAGATAATTTAGCCAAGTTATGACCAACTTGGTTGAATTTTTTTTTGGAAGAATGCATAGTATCATCGAATATATATGGGATCAAATATTTCGGATTGGAGTAGTATTTCCTACCTAGATTAAGATTTTTGCCAAATGACCAACTTGGTGGTACCTTGGTAGTTTATGCATCGAGTCCTGCCATATGTTCCCACATGGAATTTTTCATTTTCTCGATGAATTTTAAAGGTACTGAGCGACCCCTTAATTTTAAAAAAGTATGATGATAATCCCCCAGATCTAACCCGGTAAGAATCTCAAATATTAAAAAAAGTTCTTTGAGAGTTGTGTTTCCATTATTTATTGCGCCGCTAAGTTGTAAAGCATAAACTAGTTCGGTTAGTGCCACTTTAGAGGAAGTCCAATTGATTTTTAAAGGTTCCTCTAATCCCATAGAAGTGGAATGCTTAGCTTGAACTGATAATTTATTTAAATATTGAAGAAGATACTTATGGGAATTTAATTCGCTTAGCAGTAAATCATGAGAAGTACTAAATAAAGGATCCCTTTCATAATTCTTATAATTGATCATGTGATTTTTAGAGGAATATCTGCGTGTGAAATAGTATTCATCCAGATATTCCTGTTCTAATGCCATGTACTGAAGAAAGTTTTTATGAGCAGAGAAAAAACTGTTGATTCGTTCGATCATTTTAAAAATGAACTTTTGTCGGAAGGCTTCCCCTGCAGATGGGATTTCCAATTCGATGGATAATCGATTTTCGTAATAAATCAAATATGTTAGAGGGAGCGATTTCTGTTCCTTAAAAAAATGTATTTCAGAAGCAATATCTTGAAAATCCTTTAAGCGAATTTCTTTTCGGTAAGATTCCAGAATCTCTCGGCAGTAAGAAATAATCTTGTTATATGCCGATAATTTATTAAGAAAAGTCTGCTCAATTCGCAAGATTTCAGCCTCTATTTCTTCTTTTGTAATCAGAAAGTCCATTTTATTGATATTAAGAAGTGTCATCTTAAATATCCGTCTATTTCTTATGTTCTGAAAATTGAGAATCGTTCCATTTATAAAGAAACGTCGTCATTTATAAAGAATAGGAAAATAAATTAAAGAATTTATAGTTTAACTGCGAAAAGAAAATTTCAATTCTTCATATTGGATTTGGCAAAACTAAAAATCTTACTATACAGCCTTATTGTTTCATTATAATCACCAAAAGTTTCATGGCCAGAATCATAATCTATATCCATTAAAATGGGTGAATTTGCAGTATTGTATTTCTGGAGCTTGGCAATATATTTACCGTTATCCCACAGAGGAATGCGATCATCATTGTAGCTTGGCATTATAAGCGTAGCTGGAAAGTGGGTGTTAGGTTTAATATTTAAATAGGGATCCATTTTTATTAGTCCTACATATTCTGCACTGTCCTTTACAGTTCCATATTCTAGATAACTTGTACTGCTTGCAGTACTGGAAGATTCTAGACCAAAAGGGTTTAATCGGGGTACTTCAGCAATAAAAGATGAATAAAGATCAGGTCGTTCATTAACTGCCATTGCTGCGGTAACACCTCCCGCACTGTTTGTATATAAAGAAATCAAACCTTCTTTAGTAAGATTCATGTCTATTAAAGCTTCCGTACAGGCTATAAGGTCCTTCCATGAATTATATTTAAGATTTTTCATTCCCTGTTCATGCCACTCCTTTCCTTTTTCCCCTCCACCTCTAACATGCGGAAATGCCAGAATTCCACCCTGTGCTGCCCAGTCTAAGAAAATAGGAGAGAAAAATGGACTCAGGCTTTCACCATAAGCTCCATAAACAAAAATGAAGACTTCATTTTCTGAATTCTTCTTAATCCCTTTCTTATATACCAATGACATAGGAACTTCTATTCCGTCATGCGAGCTGATCATTACCTGTTCTGAAATAATATCTGCAAAGTCATGGTGTTCACTTTCAGTTGAAAGTGCCTCTTTTTGAATATTACCTTTTTCATCTATTATATAGCGAGTATAATCCGAAGTCCAGCCATCCAATCCTACTCCCATGGCATTATGAGAAAGAGATTCTCCAAAAAAAGAAATATAGCCGGGCGTAAAAGGAAGGTTGAGTTGGGTAAACTGATTCCCAGAACTTATTTTAAATATGGAAACATTTGCACCGTACAAAGATCTTGTGAAAAATATGTGGTCCTTAGTTAATCCAAAATTTGTAATTGGATCGTCTTTGGTTCCTTCTGCTAAAATAATGGGATTATTAAAATCTGGACTGGAAATATTTATTTTTGCTAAGCTATTTCCCTTTAATTTTCCTTGGCGAAAAATAAACTCTTCTCCACGCAGTTCGCCTTGATCGTAGTATATTTTATCCTCTTTTTTAAAAAAAGGTTTCCAATCTGGTTTTCCATTAATAATATCACTCATTTCAGCAATAAAACTGTCATAATAATCATCTGAACTGGCTACATAACCAATAATATACTTATCCTTGCTCGAGCCAATCTTTACTTTAGGATAAAAATCTGCTGAAATTTCTAAATTTGTATCAGCGCCAAAAATTGGACTAGTATTTATACTGTCCTCCCCTATTTTGTGTAGTACGGAAAACGATTTTTTTTTAAAATCTGGCTTAGATGCGTCAACCTCAGGAAAATATAAATAGATAAAACCAGAGTTATCAGGTAGCCATTCTATTCCGCCAAAATCAGGATTTATATTTGTTATTTCATCATTTAGGAATTTACCTGCTACCAGGTCGTATATTTTAATCTTACTGGAAAAATCATTGTTTTCAATAAATCCAATGGCTATTTTTTTTCCGTCGAAAGAAGGTTTAAGGTAACTAATTTCTTTATCCTCACCAGCATAATGGTTAGGATCGAATAATTCTATTTCCTCTGCATCTAGTTTCTGTTTATAAAATAATTTTTCCATTCCTAGACTGTCACATTTTTTCAAGTAGAAATAATTTCCAGCCTCATTTATACTAATCAAACTCAATTTAGATTGACTAGTATTTTGAAGTTGTTTAAATCTTTCCAGGTATTTCTGCATTGATTTAATGGTATCAAAATACACTTCTGCCAAAGAATCCTGTAATTTAAACCACTCTTTTACTTTCTCATTTTCAATATCATTTAGGTTATAAAAATCATCTGTAACCTTTACGCCAAATTTTATCTCATTTTTAATTTCCCCATTAATATTGGGATATATCAACTGGTTAATTTGTTTTTCCTGAGAATAACAAAATAGTGGTAACAGAATCAAGTTGTTCAGAAAAAGTTTCATAAATGTCTTCATAACTACAGTTTTAAAATTCCCGAGCCATTAAATTTGACTCGGAAATTTAGGAAAATGACATGTTAAATTTATACTCCTCCTGCTTTAGGCCTTTTAATTTTGTCCCTATCTATAGGTCCATCCTCTCCCCCACCTCGAATTTTATCCAAATTCTTCAGTTCTCTTCCTTTGAAATCTTTTAGTACTTTTTTCATGATTTAAGTATTTGATTAATAAAAATTTACATAGACTAAGTAATCACAAATGAACACATTCAGCAAAAAATTTAAACCGTCATTTATAAATGGCGACTAGTTTCCCTTGATTTTAGTTCATTTAAAAACATTGAAGGAGAAACTCCGGTTTTCTTATAAAAAGCTTTGGAAAAAGATTCTCCTGTCTTAAATCCGAAAATTTCTGCCAAGCCCTGATAATTGTATTTTAATAAATCTGGATCCTTACTAAGGCGATTTATGGCGGTTCTTATCCTCAGGCCCTTAAGATAATTGGGGAAATTCACTTTTTTGTAATGGTTAATAATGGTTGAAAGGTATGTTGTATTAGTGCCTAGCTCATTGGCTAGGATGGACAAATCAACATCTTTATTTAAAAATCGATCTGAATTTTCAAAGGCATTAAGTCTTGATAAGATCTCTTTTCTAATTTCTGTTGGTACCGAAGATGGGTGTTCAGTAACTTGCTTCGGTTCATATATCTGAACTTCACCACCTTCCATTAAAATATTTAATCTTTTTCTTATGTTTTTTGATCGGAGGAAAAAGTAAATACCGATTAAAATAGCAATCCCTGCAAAAACAGCTATTCCAATTATATAAAAAGTTTTTGCTTCTAGTTGTTTTTCAGCTTTCAGTTTTTGCCGTTTAAGATCGGGTATATCATATGCTATTACGACCTGATTATTCACATTTTCCTGAGCCGATGATAATATGCTGTCATTATGAATCAATTTTTCTATGTATTCAATTTGCTCTTTTTCGTTATCCTCAAGAACAGAATAGATAATAAGCTGCTGATAAACATCCTTAACTTCTCCAAATGGATCCCCAGATATTGAAACGATAGAATCTATTTCTTTAAAATAAGCCATTGCAAGCTTATCATTTTTGAAATATTTCTCAATTTTTCCTAGGTAATAAAGTTTAATTGCTCTCTCGGTACCCTCTAATTTATTAATATATTTCAACAAACTATCCTTTGATTTTTTGTAATCCTTCTGATAGTAATTTATTTGGGCATCAACAAGAACGAAATCCCTGAAATCATCAGTTTTTTTTAAAGATTGTGCCAGTTTTAAACCTTTTCGCACATAAAATTTTGCAGTGTCTATTTGTGACAATCTTAAGTAAGTAAGGGAAAGATTATATAACAAGGTGGAGTAATCTTCATAATACGCATCAGGAAAATTATCATTCTGCTTTAATAAGTTTAGGGACCGTTTATATAGATCGGCGGCGGCATAATGCTGTCCATTTATATTTCGAATTGCTGCGATTGCCAGTGATATTTCCCCTTGGTCTTCTTTGTTTTCTTTTTCTAAGGCCAGATTATAGGCTTTTAAAAAATTATCAAGTGCCGGTTGGAATTTTCCCTGATCATAAAACAAATTTCCTTTAAGGGTGTAACCTAGAGTAGGATAACTTTTATGATCACTATTTTCTGTAATCAAAATAATAGAATCTGCATAAGCTAATGCGAGCTGCGGCTCTTCAATAAAAACTAAATGATAGAATGCCCTTGCAAGTTCTATATGATTATTTTCTTTTTTTGACTTGCTTACATGAATTCTGATTATGTTTCGAAGTTCGTCAAATTTTGATGCTTCCGTTGCCTCTTCTTCCAATATATGTAGTAGCTCATAAGAGGTAGCAATCGAATAGTCAGAAGGTGACTTAGTATTTATAGTTTGTGAAAATCCCATCTGAGTTACACAAAATACGAGTGCTAGGCAGATCAAGACCTGGAATCTAAAATATTGTATTAGAGAAGAGAAGATCATCCTTTATCATTTAAAATTCCTGATTTGACCATAAATGCCGAACTTGAAAAAAAACTCGGTCCATAACCGTTACTTCATTAAGCAAGATTTCAGCAGTACCTTTCAACTCTTGATGAAATTGCAAATTTTTACCATACGATGTCTTAAGGTGATCAATATCTAGATAAACAATATATGTAGGGTTTTTACCTGTTTTAGGTACTTCAGAAATCGATCCCACCTTCGCTCTTACCATTCCCCATTCCCGATATGGATAATTTTCAAGTTTCAAATTTACCTTTTGGCCGGCTTTAAGTTTACCAGAATTTCGTAATGGTACTTCACATTTCCCGATTAAGTTTTGCTGAATTAAAGGAACCACCGTGAAAATGTTTTCTCCTTCTGTAATATTCTGATACTCTCCCCAAACTTCGAAAAATGAAAGTCGTCCCTCAATAGGACTTTTTAGAAGATATTTATCTTCCCATTCTGTAATTGAATTAAGTAAATTTTGCCTGGATAGCTCTAAATCCATCTCTAATTTATTTTTATTCCTAACAGAACTGTGAGTGGTAAGTTTTTGTTTGTTTTGAAATCCGCTTTTTTCTAACTTCAACTGGTTAATTTCTTGTTTTAATAAATGAAATTGCCGTTGTACAATTAAAAGTTCTTTTTCTGTTATTTCCAGATCCAGTTGAGATATCACACCCTTTTGAAACAACTGCTTATATCTACTAAAATTATTTTGAGAAACCTCCAGATTTCTTTCCATAGTAATTAATTCCTCTTTTTTGTTCTGAATTGAATTTTCCTGATTGAATAATTCTGCATTGATCTGTTCATCATAAATATTAAAATCCTGAAGAGACTCATCTAATATCAATTGCTGATAATTATTCCAAAAAGTATTATAATAAAATTGGATATCGCTTCCTAAGTGCAGATGTGGTGAAAAAGTTTTTGATAACTCTTCAAGAGAGTAAATTTCATCTAAGGAACTTTTTAGTTGATTTTTAAGATTAAGAATATCCACTCTTTTTCCGTTGTTTTCTAGTTCACCTAAAATAGCTCCTTTTATGACCGTATCTCCAGCTTTATAATTAATTGCCAAAATCTTTCCGGCATTTTTGGCTTTAATATGTGCTGGTGGGTTTTCTGAAGTAATCATGACATTTCCTTCAACCACTTCATTAAATGGGAAGAAGGAAGCAAATAGGAGTACAAGAATTAACATTACAAAAATAAAAATAGTTCCGTTACGTAATACCCATCCAGGCCCCTTATCCAGTTCTATATCTTTATTAGAATTAAACATTTTATAGTATTTATTTTAAAGTTGATTTTGTATTAATTGACTATAAAAACCTTCCCGTGATAGCAGTTCCTGATGATTACCTTCTTCGACTACCTTACCTTTTTGCATTACAAGAATTTGATCAGCATTTTTTACCGTGGACAATCGATGAGCTATTATGACTACAGTTTTGTTTTTATAAAACTGATTTAAATTTTCAGTAATTACTTTTTCATTTTCCGCATCTAGGGAGCTCGTTGCTTCATCGAAGAACAGATAATCAGGATTCTTATAAATTGCTCTTGCAATGAGTAATCTTTGCTTTTCTCCTCCACTTAATAGCTGGCCTTGCTCCCCAATTTTAGTCTGATATTTAAATGGTAGTTCATCAATGAAATCCGACAAATTCGCCAGTTTCACTGCTTTCTCAATTTCGTATTGGTTGACAGGCTCTTGGGATTTAGATTCGGTAATGTTTCTTTCTATGGTATCATTGAAAAGTATTCCATCCTGTAATACCGCGCCACAAACCTGTCTCCATTCGTCTGCTTTAATATTCTCAAGATTTTGATCTCCAATGCTAATTTTTCCTTCAATGGGGTTATAAAGTTTTAGTAATAATTTCAGAAGTGTTGTTTTACCCGAACCACTGGCACCGACAATGGCAGTAACTTTACCTTGAGCTATGGTTATAGAAATATTATGAAGTATAGATCTTGAACTGATGGGATTGAATTTAAAACTTACGTTTTTAAACACTATGTCACCGGGAGCCTTATAAAATCCGCTATAAGCATTTTTAACTTCAGGTACTTGATTATGAATTTCGGATAACCTATCTAAAGAAAGTCTAGCTCTTTGGTACCCGACAAGGAAATCCATACTGTTTGAAATGGGAACATATAAACTTCCCACGATAAATTGAATCGCCAGCATTGTTCCTAAACTAATTTCTCCAGCTATTACAGCCTTTGCAGACCAGAATATTATAAGGATACTCGTAAATTCATTTATAAATTTACCCCCATTGATTTGTGCCTGATCTACTCTCAAAATACTTGACTGCAGCCCAAAAAGCTGGGTTTGGTTGATTCTCCATTCAGATTTTCTTCTTTCCTCAGAATTATTTAGTTTGATTTCCAGAACACTTAATATTATTTGAAGGAATAAAGATTGGTCTTTTCGGTTTAAATCGAATAACTGATGATCTAGCACCTCCTTTTTCTTCATAAATAACAATGACCATCCCATAAACAAAATGGTTCCGGTAATAAAAATCATAAAAATAGAAGTATTAAAAACTCCCAGTATAATAGCAAAAATGAAAATTGTGAGTAGATCAAAAAGAATCGTTAGTGATCTTCCACTTAAAAATTCTTCTATTCTTTGATGATCATAAATGCGCTGCATAAAATCCCCGGTGGTTTTGGAATCGAAAAAGGCTATGGGAAGTTTTAAAATTTTATCAAGGTAATCTGAAATCATTGCTATTATAACCTTAGTTCCAATATGTAACAATATCCAATCCCTAATTATTCCTGAAGCAGATCTTACAATAAATAAAAAAAGCTGTGCTATAACGATGAGGGATATAAAATCAATATTCTCGTAATTAATACCGGAATCGACGATGCTTTGAGTTAGAAAAGGTAATATTAACTGAACAACAGAAGCAATGAACAATCCTAAAAAAATCTGGTAGATATATTTCTTATACGGTTTCAGATAATCAATTAGAAATCCTAACCCCTGTGCTTTGTTATTTTCTAATTCTTGTAAAGCAAAACTTTGATTAGGTTCTGCCAAGAGCAATATGCCTTCATTATTTTCTTCTACCCAGTTATTCCGAAATTCAGCATGAGAGTATTTCATACGTCCGAGAGCAGGATCAGATACAAAAACATTCCTTTTATCTGTTCTATACACTACCAGAAAATGATTGTTTGACCAATGAGCGATTGCAGGGAGCGGCACTTCATGAAGAAGCTCCTGAACAGTTGCCTTAATACCTATAGAATCCATTCCTATTCTTTTTAAGGCATCTGAAAGACCTGCCAGAGAAACACCTCCTTTTTGAAGACAAGATATTTCTCTTAGATAATTCAAATTATAATTTCCTCCATAAAAATCTGTAATTATTTTTAGGCAGGTGGGACCACAGTCCATCTGATCGAGCTGGCGATAAACCGGAAAATTATTAGCTCCAAACATATTATATAATTGAAAGTCAGAACACTAAATTAATTTAGAAAAATGATAACTGTAGGCGAACTAACTATCCATTTATAAATGACGGTAATTCAACTAAAATCTATATACCTATCTATTGGGGAAAATAGATGTTATTATGGGGGAGAAAGGAAATAAACTTAAAGTATAAGCTTGGTAAATAATTTGAAAACTATCAAATTTATGAAAAAAGTGAATACTATATCATAAGTTTAAAAAAGAATAAAAGTATCCTATTAAAAGAATCTATAACCTGCTAAAAACCGTTAATAAAAATGAACTTTTACCCAACAATTAGATCATTAGCATCATCTAACACAGAATTATCAAAACTTTTTAGGTAAATTTCAGTAGTCTTCAAGGAATGGTGGCCTAAGCCCTCACTGATTATTTCAGTCGAAACACCCATGTTCTTAGCAATAGTAGCCCATGAATGCCGGATGTAATATGAAGTGATTTTTTCTTCGATTCCTGCATCTTCAGCAATTCTTTTAAGCAATTTGTTCACCAATCTTCTATCAGATTTGTATTTTGTGAAATTTTTTACTGAACCATCATAACCTATAGGGAAAATAAAATCGTCCTTATCTTTGCCTTTAATATAATAACTGAGTATTTCACCAAATTCGGTAGTTAACTTAACTGATAATGGATCGCCTGTTTTACTACGACCATAAAATATCCTCTTATTAGTAATATTTTTCACTCTTAGTTTTGCCAGATCGATAAGATTCATCCCCCTGCCATTAAACATGCTCAGAAGATAGTTTTTTGTATGCCAAAGATTAGAGTTTTCTTCATATCGCAAATTTCTTATAGCAATAATCTTTTCTTTTGATAAAGCTTTCTTTTTAGTCCTACCAGTAGTTGGAATTTTATAATTAAAAAATGGGCTCTTTATTGGTATAAACCTATCTTCCTTGATGGCACTATTATAAATTGCACGAGAAGCTCGAATGTAGGAACTTATTCCATTGTTGGAATTTCCTCTTGAAACATGTTCCATTTCAAATTCTTTAAGAAAGGAAACTGTTATCTGATAAAGCTTTACCGGTTTACCATTGTTGAATTGTGTGAAAGCATTAATGGAATCTTGATACCATTTCGCTGTAGCCGGCTTATTGGCTTTCAATTTGCGATTTATCAGAATTTGTCCCCAATCATCCAAACTAATTTCATTAGATAAATCCTTTTTGATTTTAGAATCCAATTGCTCATCCCAGGATATTTTAATATTTTCTATCAATGTATCAACAGAAATAATATTTATAGTCTCTCCAAGTTTATTAATAGTAGATTTTGCTATATGTAATTTATTATAGATTATGGTGTTGATTACATCACATTCTATATCTTTATTTGCTGCAACTGATTTTTTAAGTGTCATACTTTTATCATCCCATCCAGCTCTCGAAGTACTATAAGAAAGTCGAATCATCCTTGGTTTCTTGTGAAAAATTCTAATCACAATTGGAAATAGGCCTTCATGCGTACTTTTGGACTTAGATCGGGTGTCGAGAATCAGTCTTGCTTTTGCCATTTAAAACTATTTTAGTAATATAAATATAGCTCAAATTACGCACAGTTTACGCACACATATTCCTGAACACAAATGTGATTAAATGAGTATATAATTTACTAAATTATTGATAATCAACACTATATCTAATATATTTTACTTAAGTGTTTGAAAATTCACTGCCTTCTAAGCAGGCGGTCCCAGGTTCGAATCCTGGCGCGATCACTTCTTAATCAAAGCTCCCTACAAATGGGAGCTTTTTTTATGCACTAATTTGAAAGTGAATACGTAATTTTAAGGTATTCAATTAATAGATATGTGACCAAGAAAACTAAAATAGACTTTTAGGAATCCTTTGCATAATTGCTGGAATTGGGATTGGATATTTCTCTGAAAATACCTTACTCCACTTTTTAGCTGGTGCTTTGGTTGGATTTGGAACTATGACTTTAATTACTGGGAAAATTGCAATTATACATAGATTATGAAACTAATTAGAACCAATTCTGAAAATCCCGACTTTTTAAAGCTGGTAGATTTATTAGACGAAGATCTAAAAATTACAGATGGGGAAGATTTTGGTTTCTATAATCAGTTTAACAAATTAGATCTTATAAAACATGTTATTGTTGCTTATATAGATAACTCACCTACTGGATGTGGTGCTTTTAAAATGATTGACAATGATACTGTAGAGATCAAACGCATGTTCGTTTTGCAAGAGAACCGTGGAAAAGGCATTGCTGGATCAATTTTAACTTCTCTAGAAGATTGGGCTTTGGAAACTGGATTTAAGAGATGTATTCTCGAAACAGGCGATAAACAGATTGCCGCATTAAAACTTTATACAAAATCTGGATATCAAATATCATCCAATTATGGGCAATACGCAGGAGTGAAAACCAGTATTTGTTTTGAAAAGAAATTATCGCTCTAAATCAATCTTCAATAGCCTTAAGATCTAGTTTGTGAATTTGAGAAGTCCAGTTTGGATTATCCAATTTAGATCTTTTAATATTCAAAATGTATCGTTTTCTGCTGGTATTCTCATCTCTATAAGCCTTAAACATTTCATCTTCAACATCGATAATATTGCCCAGTGCAAGACTCTCATCTCCAAATACTCTATATTCCACTCCATCATATTTGAAGGCAGGAGCAGCATAAATAATTTTACTTACTTCAGCTGAAATTTCTTGGAAGCTAACACTCTTATTTTCTACCATTATATTTTTATCGGCATCTATCATTAAGTTAATGATCAATTTAGAATTTTGAGCATTTGCATTGCTTGGGGCTAAGAGTATAAGTAAGATTATTAAACAGAAGTATCTCATAATTTCATCTTTTTATCTATGCCAATTTACAATTATTCAGAAATACGGCTTCTCAATATTTTTTAGGCTATATCATAAATAAAACCCAAACCTTCCTTTTAGCACTATTTCAATATCTATAATTTTTAAATTTATATAGAATGTTTAACGTCCTGCTTGAAGTGATTAAAGAGAATTGACAATTAAATCCTTTAAATATCAAGATGTAAGCGAACAAATAAGAGAAATAACCTTCTTTTAATTAATAGAAAACTTTCAACAAAAATGCAATCTGTATCCAAATTGAACGACAATTCAATTAAACAAATTTTAACAAGACTTGATGAAGAAAGATATATTTCTAGTGTCTTACCACATGGAGGCTTTTTACATTTAGATCAAGACCTACCTTTTCTTCTAGTTTATAGGAAAAGGGAAAATAATGTAGACCCAGGAACAGAAAGGTTAGTGAAAAGTGCAGCTTCTTACTTGACAATAGGAACTGAAAATCTTCAAGACTATAAAAAATTGCTTTATGAATTGGGAAACAAACTTTCTATAAAATTCAACTCCTTTTTAATTATTGAAATTTATAGTGGAGAAGCCAATTCAGACACATTCATAATTAAGGGTCCCGCAGAAAAGATCTCTACCACTTTAGATATTTTAAAAGAAGAATTAGAATGCATTAGCGGTCGAAAATTTGGCGTACATCTAGATGCCAAAATAAAAAACTCTAAAAGCAGGCAGGCAGAGAATGCTGAAGCTCTAATGACTATTGAAGAGGCCAAAGCTACCGGGAGTTTGTTATTAGGGATTGAAATTCCACCTGCTTATAGAAATGATAGCGGACAGGTTTTTCCTGTGTTTCTAAGACATTTCAGAGATCTATTCATCAAAGCAATTCAAAAAGCAGTCTTTGATTTTATACGAGTACAAACTTCTTCAGGATTTGTGAGCTATAACGCTTTAGGTAAAAGACAAGTTCAGGAAGAAGTTTATCAAATAGATAAACACCTCACGGAAATTGAATCTTCTTATCAGTTTCTATTAGTGGTGGCACCTGTTAATATTCAGCAGATCAAAAAGAAATTCTTTGAAAGCAATTTTGAAGAGGTATTGAATTATCATTATCGACTTTTACCTATAGACCCGGATCTTTTAAAACGTAGACTTTATAACCTAAGAATAGACGAAATAGATGACCCTGCCCTTTCTTATCTCTTTTATGAAAAGCGAAAGGAATTGGACAGACAGATTACTCTGATGAATGAGCGTGGAACTCGTAATTTTTATTTTAACTCTACCCCTTTATATCAAGAGGTGGATAGTAATTTAAGAGCAATTGCTGAAAATATTTTAAAGGAAGTTCCAGAAGAAGTTGAAACTGAAGATCTTATTGATGCTAAAGAGTTTAGTGCGCTGGCACGAAAAGAATTTGATTATTTCCACGCCCAGGATGAGAATTTTAAAAGTCAGGTTCATATAAGAAATGATATCAATATTTTGATGGTTTCTAATGGAGAGCTTTTTATTCCTTCTGATTATCAACTTACAAGAACCGGCGCAAAAGGACTTATTCAGCATGAAATAGGTACCCATGTGCTTACCAATTATAACGGGAAACAACAACCTTTTTCTCAAATGTCGGTAGGATTTGCAAATTACGATCCGCTTCAAGAAGGTCTTGCTGTACTTTCAGAATATCTTATTGGAGGATTAACAGCAAATAGATTGAGAATATTAGCAGGAAGGGTTATTGCCGGGGCCAAGTTACAAGATGGGGGCGATTTTAAGAGCGTATTTAATACACTACACACAGAATACGGTTTTTCCAAAGATCCTGCTTTTAACATCACCTCTCGAATTTTACAAGGAGGAGGGTTTTTAAAAGATATTATTTACCTCAAAGGTTTGGTTCAGCTTATAGATCATATAAAAAATGGTGGTGATTTGGAACCATTCTATATGGGAAAATTTGCTTTGAATCAGTTAAACTTAATAAAAGAATTACGAGATCGTGAGATCTTAAAACCGGCTGCCTTAAAGCCAAGATATTTAGAATCTGAATTATATAATTCAAAAATTAGTAAAATCAGAGAAGGTATTTCCTTTTCACAATTAATAGAAAAATGAAAATATGTTTTGTATTAAATGACATATCCACAGAAAAATGTGGAACATCGGTAATTTTAATGAAAAAAGCACATGACCGTGGACATGAAGTTCATGTTATGAGCGTTGGAGATTTTAGCTTTCATCATGACAAACCCATAAGTATAGATACTATTAAAATTCCAAAATCCACTAATACCAAATCTGCTAATAAATTTCTTGAAGTCATACAAGATGGTAAGACTAAGAAAAAGAAGATCTCTGGTGCAACTATAGATGTTCTCTTCTTAAGAAATAATCCAACAGAAGAAGGAACTGGGAGAGAATGGGCAGAACAAGCGGGAGTTGCCTTTGGTAGAATGATGCAACAGAACGGGGTTTTGGTTTTAAATGATCCTTATGCCCTATCTCATGCTTTTATAGATAAGTTATACTTTGAAGAACTTCCACAATCTATAAAGCCAGATTCTATAATTACCAGAAGCAAAGAAGCAATCTTAGAATTCTGGGAGAAGCAGAATAAGAAAATGGTATTGAAGCCTTTAGAAGGTTCTGGAGGAAAAGATGTATTTCTTATAGACGAACATGAGAAAAATTTAAACCAGATTATAGATAACCTTAATGATCAGGGGTATGTTATCGCTCAGGAATTCTTACCGGCTGTTAAAGATGGTGATGTAAGAGTTCTTTTGATGAATGGTAGAGTGATGGAACAAGACGGGAAAAAAGCGATCATTAGAAGAGTAAGTGGCGAAGGAGAATTCAGAAGTAATTTTGCTTTGGGAGCAACTGCAGATAGCAGTGATCTTACCAAAGATATGCAACGTATTGTAGAATTAACTGCTCCGAAACTTATTCGTGATGGTTTATTCTTTGTAGGTCTAGATATTGTAAAAGATAAGTTGATAGAAATAAATGTGCTTAGCCCGGGAGGAATGGAGCATTTTAAAGATATAGGCTTGCCTGATTTTACTGAAACCGTCATTAAGGCGATAGAAAGAAAAATAGATTACAAAGCAATGTACAAGGGGCAGCTATCCAATCAAGTGTTAGCAACCATGGACTAATTTAAAAATCTTAGCATGAGCAATAAAATAGAACATCACATACCAAGAATTATAGGGAAATATTCTAGCGGAAAGAAAGGTCCTTTATTATTTGTTACCGGAGGAATACATGGAAATGAACCCAGTGGAGTTAAAGCTTTAGAAACTGTTTTTAAAGAATTGGAGAAAACCAAACCTGAAATTGAAGGAACTATTATTGGAGTTGCAGGAAATCAAAAGGCTTTAAATAAAGATCAGCGGTATATAGATGAAGACCTAAACAGAACTTGGACCGAAGAAAACATAAAAAGTGGTAAAAAAGATTCTCATGAAAAAGAGGAAATGTTTGAAATCATAGAGATTCTTAAACAGTATCCCGAATCTGATTTTACTAAGAGATATTTTCTAGATTGTCATACCACTTCTTCAGATAGCTTACCATACGTTTCTGTGCAGGAAGTGCATGATAACGATAGTTGGGCACATAACTTTCCCACGTATATTGTACGCGGGTTTAGTGATATTATTACTGGAGATATAGATCATTATTTGAGTAGAACAGGAATGACCGGTTTTGTTTTTGAAGCCGGGCAACATTACCACAAAACTTCAGTAGAAAATCATGAAGGAGTGATTTGGTTAGCTCTGAAAGAAGCTTGTAATCTAGACCTAACTAAAATTTCAACCTATCCTGAGTGTGTGACAAATTTCTCTGAGAAGAATGCACCAGAACAAAAGACTTTTGAAATTATTTATAGACATGGCCTGGAAGATTCCGACAAATTTGAAATGAAGAAGGGATATGAAAATTTTCAGAAGATCAAAAAAGGAGAAGTATTGGCAACTCAAAATGGAAAAGAAGTAAAGAGTGAATGGGATGCCAGAATATTTATGCCGTTATATCAAGCACAAGGAAACGATGGTTTTTTTGTAGTGAATGAGGTAGAAGTGTAAAATACTTGCAAATCAAAATTAAAAAGGGAAGATTTTATGTCTTCCCTTTTCTATTATTCTACAAACTCTAAACAGACTGGAGTTTTAGCTTCTAAGACCTCGCCTAGGGATGTTAATGCACCAGTATCTAGATCTATCTTAAAAGAACTAATGCTTTCAGAATCTTGATTTGCTGCATATAAAAATTTACCATCTGGCGAAATACTGAAATTTCGTGGAGTTTTACCTTCTGTTGAAGTATGAGATAAAAGACTTAACTCGCCTGTTTTTTTATTGATCTTAAAGACCGCTATATTATTGGCGCCTCTATTAGAACTATATAGAAAATTACCTGAAGGATGCACATGAATCTCTGCTCCAGAATTCTTATTTAAAAATCCTGCCGGAAGCGTAGAGATATTTTGAAGTAAATGAAGTCCGCCATTTTTTAAAATTTTAAAAGTACTTATGCTACTATTCAACTCATTCACTACATATCCAAATTTACCATCTTTAGAAAAGGAAAAGTGTCTTGGTCCTGCCCCATTGGCAACTTCAGCAAATTCTTGAGTATTTGGTGTAAACGTTCCTTTTTCAGCATCAAAATTATAGATCCAGATCTTATCATTTCCAAGATCGGCTATATATGCGTGCTTATTATCATCTGCAATGTTCACCGAATGCGCATGAGATTGTTTGGGATTTTCTAGTTCTATTTTCTTCTTTTCTATCAGATTTCCATTTTCACCAATTTCATACATCATAACAACTCCCCCCATATAATTGGAAACAAAAACATACTTACCGGTTTTGTCTATTTCTATATGACATGGTGCAAATCCATGTGTAGAAAGTTTATTTATCTCGGTTAAACTATGGTCTTTATTGATTTTATATGAAAGTACAAATCCGCTTTCAGCTTCTTTATCATTCAATTCACTTACAGAAAACAAATACTTTCCATTTGGAGAGACACTTACAAAACTTGGATTTTTAAGTTTAGCTACCGTTTCTCCCATAGCTAATTTGCCATTTTCCTTATTTTGCTGAAGGGTATAAATTCCCTCAGCTTGTCCATCTACAAAACCTTCATTTTCGGTGTAACTTCCCACATATATCCATCTGGAATCTTTACTTACTTGAGAATAAGATTTTACTGAAGTTATTGCCAATGCCACGGCAAGTATATAATTGATCTTTAATTTTTTCATTTAATATTTAATTGAGGTAATCTTGATTTTAGCCGGACTTTACAGCCATTTTTTACGTTTAAAATAGATGATCATCATTAAAAAGATCAATATCATTACTCCCCAAAGAACAAAATAACTGTACTTATAATGGAGCTCAGGAATAAAATCGAAATTCATTCCGTAAATACCCGCAATGAAAGTTAAGGGGATAAAAATAGTAGCAATAATGGTTAAAACCTTCATTACCTCATTCATCTTGTTGCTAATGGTAGTCATATACATATCCATTAGTCCCCATGTCATCTCCCTATAAATATCTATATTCTCCGAAACCTGAATTGTATGATCATACAGATCACGAATATAATTTCTGGTCTTATCTTCAATAAGATCACTATCTATTTTTTCCAATCTGCTTATTACCTCTCGCAATGGGAAGACAGCTCTTCTAATTCTTAAAATAGTTCGCTTGAGTTCCTGAATTTCAAAAGTGATATCATCATTAGGCTGTGCTTGAAATAATTCATCTTCTAGATTCTCTATCTTATCTCCAATATGATCTATTACTTCAAAGTATTGATCTATAATAGCATCTAATAAACAGAACAATAAATAATCTGTACCGTTATTTCTAATGCGTCCTTTTGCATTCACCAATCTGTCTCTTACTCCTTCGAAAACGTCTCCATTAGCTTCCTGAAAACTCAACACATAATCTTTTCCTAAGACTAAACTCAGGTGTTCAATTACAAGATCTCCATTATTCTTATCAACGCTGTTTTTAGGAAAATAGAGCATTTTAACTACCACAAAAATGTAGTCTTCATATTCATCTATTTTTGGACGTTGATTGGTATTTACAATATCTTCCAGAATTAGCGGATGCAACTCATAATACTTTCCTAGTTTTTCAATTTCCAGCGTATTACTTAATCCATCTATGTTTATCCAGGTATTGTTTTCTTTATTTTCAAATTTAAAGGCATCTTCGGGATGACTAGAGCTAAAGCGCTCATAAATCTTTTTATTGTAATCTATTACATCCAGTTTGGTTTCAGTAGATTCTTTTCTACCGATATAAGTAACCGTTCCCGGCATTTGATTTAAGGCTTTAGTAGATTTGGGCCTACGTAACAAATGCCTTTTGCGTTTCGCCATAAATTTAAATTTCTATAAAAGTATAAAACATTTTACTGTTTTCTGATTTATGGTTGGTAGACTTCCAAGTTTTACTAAATCGGTACATTATTATGAAGATCAATAAATCAATGTTTCATTTAGAGCGAAACAAATTCGAGAAGAACGTCATTCTATTCCAATCGCATTTATAATAGTTTCAGAATCTTAATTTATACATATTGAATTGAGACCCTGAAATAATTCCGATAGTTATCGGAACTAGGTGACGATGTTGGTATTAGAATTGCCGTCATGCTGAACTCGTTTCAGCATCTCTTCAAGATTGCAAATAAATTCATCAATTTCTATAAAACTCTCTAATCTCTTAGGATTATTTTAATTCGTAACTCCTATTTTTGCAAAATGGAAGAGACCAAACTTTTAGACACCCTTAAAGAATATTTTGGATATGATAGTTTTAGACCTTTACAAAAAACCATAGTAGATTCGGTTTTTGAAGGGAAAGACAATCTTGTTATAATGCCAACAGGTGGAGGAAAGTCTATTTGTTTCCAACTTCCAGCAATTTTATTACCACAAATAACCTTGGTGATTTCACCACTTATCGCTCTTATGAAAGATCAGGTAGATGGTCTTACAGCCAATGGAGTTCCTGCTGCATTTTTGAACAGCAGTCAGTCTGAAACCGAACAACAAGAAATTTTTCAGCAGATAGATACTAATCACTTAAAACTTTTATATGTAGCTCCGGAAAGTCTTCAAGTTATCGACAGATTTTTGAGCGATGGGAAAGTGAGTTTGATAGCCATAGATGAGGCGCATTGTATCTCTAGTTGGGGTCATGATTTTAGACCAGCTTATACTCAGCTTGGATATCTAAAGAACCGCTTCCCTTCTACTCCAATTATTGCGTTAACAGCAACTGCCGATAAAGCAACAAGAAAAGATATTTGCAATCAGCTTAACATTCCGAATGCGAAGAAACATATTGCTTCTTTTGATAGAAAGAATTTGAGCTTAGATGTTCGCCCAGGAATAAAACGTTTTGAGCAAATTCAGGACTTTATTGAGAATAGAGAGAATGAAAGCGGAATAATATATTGTTTAAGCCGAAAAACTACCGAGGAGATAGCTTCTAAGCTAAAAGCTGCTGGAATTAAGGCAGAAGCTTATCATGCGGGAATTGGTCATGATGAGAGAACCAAGATCCAAGACGATTTTATAAATGATACCAAACAGATAATTTGCGCCACAATCGCGTTTGGAATGGGAATAGACAAATCTAATATTAGATGGGTCATTCACTATAATATGCCTAAGAATCTGGAAGGTTATTATCAAGAAATTGGTCGTGCCGGAAGAGATGGCTTGCCATCAGACACTATGTTATTTCATAGTTATGCTGATGTATTACAACTTCAGAAATTTGCATCAAACTCCGGAAACGAAGATGTACAGTTGGCAAAATTAGACCGAATGAAGCAATATTCTGAAGCCCTGACTTGCCGAAGAAAGATCTTGCTAAGTTATTTTGGTGAACTCAAACAAGAGGATTGTGGGAATTGTGATATCTGTAGAAATCCGCCTAAATTCTTTGACGGAACTATTATAGCTCAAAAAGCTTTATCCTGTATTTATAGACTTAAAGGAAAAGAACCTATTTCAGTAATTATAGATGTGCTTCGTGGGGCTCAAAATGAAGCTGTTTTACAGAAAAATTATAATCAACTTTCAACCTACGGAATTGCCAAAGATATTTCATGGAGAGATCTGCAACAATACATCATTCAGCTTATAAACATAGGTTATGTAGAAATTGCATTTCACAAACACAATCACCTTCAATTAACACCACTGGCTAAAAATGTGTTGTTTGAAAACGCCAAAGTTCAATTAGCTCATATTCCAGATCAAAAAGAAATCCAGGAAACCAGAGAAAAGAAAAGCCAAAAATCTGATAATTCTCTATTTGAAAAACTGAGACAACTTCGATTGAAACTAGCAAAAGAAGAAGATATTCCTGCTTACCTTATTTTTAATGATGCTACGTTAAAAGAAATGGAAAAGCAACGTCCTATGACCGATGAAGATTTTATGGCCATCAACGGAGTTGGACAGAAGAAAATGCAGGATTACGGATATCAATTCATCAAGGAGATCATTGCCTTCAGCAAAGAAAAACGAGAGAAGAAAAAATCTAAAAAAGGAAATACTCACAAAGTAACATATGAGCTTTATAAAGAAGGACTGAGTGTTGAAGAGATCTCTAAAAAGCGAGAATTAGCGAGTACAACTGTTTATTCTCATTTAGCCAAGTTATATGCAGATGGAAAAGATATCGATTTAAATAAGTTCTTGACCAAAGCAGATCTGGATGCTGTAAAAAAAGCACGAGTAGAATTGGAAGATCCAAAGACCTTAAAACCCTATTACGAGCATTTTAATGAGGCCCTAGATTATTGGACGATCAGGTTTGCTTTAACTGTTTTGGAAAAAGAAGAGAATTAATAAATATTTGATATCAGTTCGAGCGTCACCATTGTTATTGGGATCGAGAACTAATGTAAAATCAAATTATTGATCAAAATATAAGGTTTCGACTTCGCTCAACCTGACATTTATTTTAATAATAATTCTTTCAGCTTAATGCTAATGTAAGACCATTTTCAATTATTCAAATTCGATCTTGTTCAGAATCAATCCGGAAGCCGGTGCTATATAATTAATGACGATATCATTCTCCGGAGATAAGCTTTCTTCAATTTGTTGCAGCGTTAATTCTCCTTTTCCTAATTGGATAAGAGTTCCCATCATAAGTCTGATCTGATATCTTAAGAACCCGGCACCTTTAATGGTAAAAACATAGCTGGTTTCTGGAAAAAAATTGGCGGTGAGCATATTATTTATTGAAATCTCAGATGCTACAACTTCTCTTTCGAACTTGGTTTTCTCTGTTGGAGCGGCGCAGTAATTTTTAAAATTATGCGTTCCTTCAAAGATCTTTGCACCTTCCTTCATAAGTTCAATATCCAGCTCATGCTGAAAATTGGCCATTAAGGGAGCGCAAAAAGGATGATTCTTTTCTCCGTAAGAAAACAAATAGCAGTATTCTTTTTGTTTTGGATGTTGAATAATATTGAATTTAGCATCTACTTCTTCAATTTCTAACACTTTAATATCTGCAGGAAGATTCAAATTAAAAAGAGCTAAAAATTCTTCCAGATTAGTAAGTGGATCTTCATCAATAAATAATTCAAAAGCCGCCAGATTTGCTGAAACCATAGCATCTGTTCTACTGGAGCCAAGTATTTTAAATTTTCTCTCTTGCAGAATAAATTTTAAAGTCTTTTTGATAAGTCCTTCCACCGTTTTAATTCCCGGCTGCCTTTGCCATCCGTGTAAACGGTAACCTAAATACTGAACTTTGATTAGGTAGTAGAAGCGTTTTCTCTGCAATGGGAATAAATTAAACTATGAATAGAAAAGAAAACTCTCTGAAATTTAATTTCCAGAGAGTTGATATTAAGCGAATTCTTGATTGATCTGTAATCTTAATTTTCTGGAATAATCTTCTTCCAACCAATCTCTATAATTTTTTGTGCTCTTACTTATGCAATAGGAATATTGTTTGATCCTCGAGGAAATGTCATCTTTTAATTCTTTAGCCAGTATACGTGCATCAAAAACATCTTCACTATTCTCTACACAAATTTTAACATGCTGATCTAAAGACCATTCTAAAACTGCTTTAGATTTCAATCCTTTCTTTATAACAGTATCATAAGATCCTTCAATATCAAAATCTACAGATTCTGAATTTGCAAACTGTTTTCTAAGATCTGGAGGCATCACGTATTTAAATTCACGTTCTATCTCTTCATCGCTCAGTAAATTTTCAAAATAAAAGTCAGGAGAACGGAACAATTGTTTCCAGTCTACAGGAGCGCTCCATTGCCCAAATCTGGCCACGTTATTTCCAAGATCTATTACAGAAAATTCAGATTTGTTCTTTAAGATTCTTGATCCACGACCAATCATCTGAAAGTATAATGTAAGAGATTTTGTAGCTCTGTTCAAAATTATCGTTTCCACAGAAGGTTCATCAAATCCAGTAGTTAAGATACTCACTGAAGTCACAATAGCGTCCGGAGTGTGTTTAAACCACTTCAAAATGTCTTTTCTATCGTTTTTACTGGTAGTATTATCTAAATGTCTAATAGGATAGCCTGCGCTTTTAAAAGTTTCGTAAACCTCCTTAGATGTGTTTATACCATTATTAAAGATCAAAGTCTTCTTTCCTTTTGATCTTTGCAGATAAGCATTCAGCAATTTTTCTTGCATAGACATGTTAGAGTAAAGCTCTTCTGAAGATTTAACGGTATAATCACCATTAATACCCACTTTTAAAGATTGTAATCCAACATCATAACTGTAAACTTTTGCTTGTGCTAGAAAACCCTTTTCAATAAGTGAAGTGATAGAATCTCCAACTATAAGCTCTCTATAATTATCCTTCATAGGAAGTTTAATATTCGAACTTAAAGGAGTAGCGGTAACTCCCATGATAAAACTATTATCAAAGAATTTAAATAATTTACGGAAGGAATTGTAGTGAGCTTCATCAATAATTACAAGCCCTATATCATCAATTTCAAGTTTTTCATCATTCAATCGATTATTTAGAGTTTCTACCATGGCAACAAAGCACATATAGTCTTGTTGATCCGGCAACTCTTTTACTTTACTATTAATGATCTTATTTAAAACCCCAAATTCTGAAAGCATCTTAGATGTTTGCTTACAAAGCTCAATTCTGTGAGTAAGTATAAGCACCTTTTTATTGGTACGTTGAATATATTCTCTAACAATTTGAGAGAAAATTACAGTTTTCCCACCCCCTGTTGGTAATTGATACAGCAAATTATATTTTGAAGGATGTGCATCAATTACATTAAAAATCTTATCTATATCTGCTTGTTGGTAATCATAAAGTATTTTGTCATTTTTCTTTTCTTCTAATCCAAAGGTTTCAACGGCCATATATCAAGTGTTTCAGCAATTTTGCAAAATTAGTGGATTTTTAAGCTAATCTAAAATCTTTAGCCACTTTTTAAGTTTTAGTTTTTTTACTTCCTTTAAAATCAGGAATTCAGTATATTTGAAAATCTGTAAAAATAAATATTTTTATAGAATCCCCCTTTAAATTTTAACGCTAGATGGACGGGGATCGACTATATTCGGGTAGTTACAAATCAGTAATATCTCATTGTGCCCTATTCAAAAAATTGTCTCCTGAAGTAAGTAAATCTTTTCTAGATCTATTTCATGAAGAAGTTTGGCCGAAGAATACTTGTATCATCAACCACGAAAAATTATTCTATCATTTTCATATTATCCTCTCCGGAAGAATAAAAATGTATCAGGTAGATCCTTTAAATGGGAAAGAATTAACGCTCTTTTTACTTACAGAAAGTGATGTTTTTGATCTTTTTTGTTTGTTGGACGGCTGCGAGCACAATGTATATTATGAATGCTTAGATGATGCTAAAGTTTTGGCCGCCCCAATGATTAGTGTAAGAAATTGGTTAAATAGCAATCCAGAACATTATAAGAACTTTTTACCTTATGCCGGTACTCAGTTAAGAATGCTAGAAAATACAGTCTCAGACTTGACCTTTACAGATATCTCTACCCGACTTTTAAAGTTGATTATCAAAAATGTGAATAAGACTTCCAAAAATCTTGAAATGATCAACGATCTTTCTAATAAAGAATTGGCTAATCTCATAGGTTCTACAAGGGCGGTGGTAAATAGGCATCTTCAAAAATTGAAAAAAAATGGTTCTATAAAACTCTCTAGAAATAGAATGGAAATTAAGGACCTTAATATGTTACTTCACCTGCTGGAGAATCAAAATAATAGAAAAATTTAGTCAGGTTTTTTAAATGTTAAAATTAATTTCTATGCTACTTAAGTAGAAAACAACCCTGTTTTTTGGTGCTACTTTTATCTTAAGAACCAATTAAATATAGGTATTATGAAAGCAATTATGTATTATTTGTTTGTATTAAGCTGTATTTTCAGCGTACAAGCTCAGGAGGAGGTTATAGAACTAGATCCAGCTAATTTAAATTACTTTGAGACTGCTTTTATTAAAACTGGTCTAAATGAATATCAATTTAAAATTAACGAGGAGTATGCAGGTCAATTTTCAATAAATCCGATTGAATATGTAAAAACTAATTTTGATATCAATCAATTTATTGCGGCAATAGATAATGAAGATTACGACTCTTATGAGGTAAACTTCAGAAGTTCAAAAGGTTTTCTAAATGCTTCATATGACAAAGAAGGTAATTTAGTTTCTACTTTTCAACAGTTCAAAAATATCTACGTTCCGAAAGATATTAGAGATGATCTATACGCCAATTATAAAGGCTGGTCTATGGTAAAAAATAAATATGTAGCCAGTGGTAAATTAGACAGAATTGACAGGGCAGTTTTTAAAATAAGACTAGAAAGAGGCAAAGAACACCAAAACATAAAAATCACCCCTAAAGCAAGAATGAATTCTGGTGTTGCATCTAATTAGAAATTATCGCCTTTTTTAAAGTTTCCAAATATTTACAAACGAGGAGCCACCCTACTGGTCTCCTCGTTATTATTTAAATAGATTGGAAGAAAGATATCTATCTCCTCTATCACAAACAATACTTACCACTACTCCTTCCTCAAGTTCTTCACATAATTTTACTGCGGCTGCAGTAGCTCCTCCACTACTCATACCAGCAAAGATGCCTTCATCTGTAGCCAATCTTCTACTCATTTTAATAGCTTCTTCTTCATTTACTTCGATAACCTGATCTACTTTGGATGGATTAAAGATCTTAGGTAAATATTCTTTTGGCCATTTTCTAATTCCGGGGATACTGGCGTTATCAGAAGGTTGTACTCCCACAATTTGAATATCTTTATTTTGTTCTTTTAAGTATGTTGAAGTTCCCATTATAGTACCTGTAGTTCCCATAGAAGAAACAAAATGAGTGACTTTATGATCTGTATCTCTCCAAACTTCTGGGCCAGTGGTCTTATAATGAGCTTTCCAATTATCGTCATTACTAAATTGATTGAACATAAAATATGCGGGATCAGAAAGTTTAGACTCGGCATAATCTCTGGCTCCTTCAATCCCAATATCAGAACTTGTTAATGTAACTTTTGCGCCATAAGCTCTCATAGTTTGCACTCTTTCTACAGTTGCATTTTCTGGCATTACCAGTTCAATGTCTAATCCAAAGATGCCAGCGATCATCGCCAAAGCAATTCCGGTGTTACCGCTAGTAGCTTCTATGAGTTTTGAGTTTTTGTTTATATCTCCTCTTTCCAGTGCACTTATAATCATATTATAAGCGGCACGATCTTTTACACTACCACCAGGGTTTTGCCCTTCCAGCTTTAAATATAAACTCACTTTAGGATTCTTAACCAAGGTTTCCGTCTTAACTAAGGGAGTGTTCCCAATTAGATCTATAATAGAATTACTCATTTGTGATTGTATTTTTAATATTAATTTGAGGATTATGTGTAACTATAGAATTCTCAGGCACAGATTTTGTTAACCAAACATTCCCTCCTATCACACTATTAGCTCCAATAATAGTATTTCCTCCTAAAATTGTAGCATTTGCGTAAATGGTCACATTATCTTCAATAGTAGGATGTCTTTTGGAATTTCTAAGGGCTCTATCTACAGAAAGCGCACCCAAAGTTACCCCCTGATATATTTTTACATTATTTTTAATTACGGTGGTTTCTCCAATAACTACTCCGGTTGCATGATCTATAAAAAATGGAACTCCTATCTGTGCTCCTGCATTTATATCTGTTCCGGTAATGCGATGCGCACACTCAGACATTAACCTTGGAACCAATGGTAATCCAAACTTATAAAGTTCATGACTCAATCTATATATTGCAATGGCAAAGAAACCTGGGTAAGATAGATATACCTCTTCTACAGAGTTAGCTGCAGGATCATTCTCTGCAATTGATAAAGCATCTTTTCCTAATTTTTCTAATATCTCTGGAAGAGTTTCTAGATAAGATTGCCAAATTTCTCGGCAAGGAGGATTTGGTTCCCAACAAACAAGATCTGCCAATCCTATAAATTCCTCTTCAAGAATCTTAATATTTTCCTTTACATCGGTGTCCTGGTCAAAAAGTGTATAAAATAATTTATTAGTAAAAAATTCAGTTCTTTCTTTGATGGTATATTTTAAATTAGGCAGCTTTTTCTGAAGCTGAATTTTCTTGATGATCTGTTCTTTATTCATAGAATAAATTTGAAGGGTATAATTGAGTTTGGTGGTGTTTTATGTCGGATATAATTTTCAATCTTAACATAAAATCTCATTTCAAATCAAAGTTAGGAAATTGTCTTTGAAGGAATCGCGGGTTTTAGAAGAATTTGGGTTTTGATTTTATCAAAAAAATCAAATTTAAGCCCGAAAAATTAACAGCCAAAATCAATGTTAAACTTCTATAAACCAATAATTTAAATTTCTAATTTGATTACATTTAATATGTTAATCAATTAATACTTAACATCATGGAAAAACAACAAGTAAATCCAAGTAAGTCACAACCAAAACAAGATCCTAAAAAACAGGAAACCAAGAAACAAGATCCAAAAAAATCGGGATCTAAGCATTAGAAAAATTTAAGATTAAATTTGTTAAGGCCACCTCGAAAAGGTGGCTTTTTATTTTAAATTGTATTTATTGATTATTGAGAAAAGCTCGTTTTATTTATTGTACTAACCAAATTCTGTGAAACACTTAATAACCACTTTAACTGAGTAAAGATCAATTGTGTTTCCTGCAAATTATTGTTCGCTAAATTTATAGAGCTTCCTTGTGCAGTCATCGATTTATAATTCTCATCAAAAAACTGTAAAGCCTCCTTTATTTCCTTTGGCTGTTCTATATTTCTTTCGAATTCTTTTCCAGAAAGTAATTCTATAGCTCTGTCAAGATTAATATTTACTGCTGCTATTAGATTTTTAAAATGATTTGACGCCGGCGTTGTAGAATGAGTTTTTATATAAGATCCTATTGAAGCTAAAGAAGTTAGAAAACTATGGTTAAGAACTACTAATTGATAGATTTGGTCCAGCTCTTTTTGTTTTGATTTAGGTTCTTGAGTCATTCTTTGGAAAGCAGCACTCAAATTACCTGTTTCCAAAAATGCTTCTTTTCTGCTAAGTTTATAACTATTAGGAACTTTCCCCTTGTGCAGATAAAAGGAATTTACTTCCAGCAAAAATTTCTGATTGGCTTTAACGCTTTCAAGAATAACAGTTTTTATTCCTAAAAATTCCCATGAAGGCCATAGAAGAAAATTACCAATTGCAGCTAAACCTGCTCCAACCAATGTATCTATAACTCTAAATTGGATAACATTCAAAACATCTGGTCTTAATAGCGCATAAACAAAAACAACACTGAGAGTAATAAATGCCGCTGCGGTCTTGTAATTTTTCTGAATCATAGAAAATGCCATAATCAAAGAAATTACTCCCAAAATACCATACACAATCACGTTATGAATTATTAGAACCAATGCAACAGAAATTATTGCTCCTATTATAGTTCCAATAATACGTTGTTTAGATCTGTCCCTAGTTAGTCCGTATCCAGGTCTCATAATCACTATAATGGTAAGTAAGATCCAATATGCATTCTGAAAAGAAAAATATTCCCCAATGCTGTATCCAACCATCATTACCAGTGAAATTCTTAAAGCATGCTTAAAAATTGAAGATTTAAGATTGAGGTTTTCTAATAATATTTTTGGATCATATTCCTGAATACTTAAAAATTTTAAAGCATCATCTAGTTTAATTAGCCTTAGCTTGGTGAGATCTGGATTGATTAATAATTCATCTATCTTTTCAATTTTCTCAAACTGAGTTTCCAAATATTCATAATAATTTAAAAGAATTAGGTATCCTTCGGTATTAATTGAATTATCTTCAGTTCGATACAGTTCTAAATTTTGTTTTAATTCTAGGAGAACATTTCTCAGACTTTTTTGATCTTTAACTTTTTTATTATTCTGAACGATCCCCGCCTGATCTTTTAATTTATCTGAAAGCTTAAAAACCAATTGCTGAAAGGGGATAATTCTCTCTGGATGATCTTTTAGTATTCTATCTGTATTCTCATAATCTATTGGGTGAGCCATAGCCAGCTCTAAAATATCTACAGTTTGAATAAAAGTTAAAAGTCTTTTACGCTGAAAATTTGAATATCCGGATGATTTTCTGGTAGAAATTAATATTTCTCTGAGCTTTTGATGATTTTCATTTAGATCATTCTGAAGATTATGTAACTCTTTTAATAGTTTAGTTCTGTCAATTCCCCTACCTAACAATCTTCCCCGAATTCCTATATACTTGGAAGTCAATTCCAAATTTTGTGTCAAGAACTGATCTGTTTGCCCTTTTGGATTGATCTTATTCCAGAGAATGGAAAGTAATAAGTACCAAAGCCCTCCAAGACCAATAAGCAAAGCCTTTTCATAAACTTCTAAAGTTTTAGATAAACTTGCAAAACTAAGAACCAAAGCAAATAATCCTGAAAAACTTATAAGAGAAGCTCTAAAACCATAAACTGCCAGATAAGAAAGACAAAAGGTAGTTCCTCCCAAGATAAGTACGATTATTAAAAATTGGTCTGGTTTATATCCACCAATTAAGGTGGTGAGGATAGCAATTATTGAGGATAGCAGAATTCCGAAATTCTTATGTCGCACACTTCCGGTAACATCACTGGGTGAACTTAGCAGCGCTCCTAATCCAACAGCAATGCCTATTTCTAGGTGATCTGTATTCACACCAATGGTAATAGGTAAGGTAATAGCTATGGCAAGAATTATTGCTTTAGAAAAATCGGTACTTTTTAGGAATGTGGAAAATTCCTGTAATCCGGCTCTTAAGTCAAGGTTTAGAATTTTCAATATCAAGTTAATTTGGCTCGAAACAAATATAACGGCTACAAAATTTACTATCGTTAATGTTTTCGAAAAATATTGAAATATAGAATTACTTGTGAAAATTGTACGCCGGTTTTAATCCCAAACAGAATTACCTTTTAACCTTTTCCAGTAAGTTTTACTTTCTAAATTATATATAAGGTTTGGATTTAAATACTCAAATTCTAATATACCACTTGGTACTTCATAAGTATCATTTAATGTAAGAATGATCTTATTAGATTCTATGCGATATGTACCATCATGAATAATATCAGTAAGGACAATTCTTACTTTATTATCTTCTAAAAAATCTACTTGCTGATAGCAATTAATAAAAAAATCTGGATCAGGCTGATTTTCCATACATTCTGCTTCTGTTTCGAAGAAGAGATAGACGAAAGATTTATTCTTTAAAATATGATTTTTAACCGGAGGTGGTATTCTGGAACAGCCCGTTGCTAAAACCAATAACACAAAAAAGAGGAGTAATTTTTTATACATAGCTTGAAGTATTTAGTAGGTTAAAAGGGAGACATTAATTTACTCAAAATAAAGTTTAAAATAAAATTTAATCCACTGAATTACAGTTTTTTATAAATTAAATATATTCTACCAATTTTAAATTTATAACATAAAAAAAGGCATTGAAACTAATCAATGCCCCTCAATTATTTAAATATATCAATTATTCCTTTTGTTCGGTCGGCATAATATATACATCATTAATATTCGATCTTTTTGGTTGAGCTAAAGCATAATAAATAGCATCTGCAATATCTTCGGCTTCCAAAGTAGTTAGATCTTTAACCATAGGCATTAAATCTTTTTTAATCTCCTCATCGGTAATAGTTTCAGTTAACTCTGTAGCAACAAATCCTGGTTCTATAGAAGTTACATTAATACCATATTTAGGTGCCAATTCTTGTCTCAATCCTTCAGAAAACATTTTTACTGCTGCTTTAGTTGCACAATAAACTGCTCCACCCGGATAGTATTTTCTAGCCGCACTGGAAGATATATTGATGATATGCCCACTTTTTTGCTCCATAAATGTAGGAAGAACCGCAGCTACTCCATTCATAACACCTTTAATATTTACGTCTACCATTGTGTCCCACTCATCTGTATGAAGATTTTTGATATATGATAATGGCATTAAACCAGCATTATTGATAATAACATCTATTCCTTTAAATTTTTCTAAGGTTTGAGAAATGATTTTTTTATAATCATCTTTCTCCGTTACATCACCAGTTACTACTAAAGCTAAACCACCATCCTTTTCAATCTCTTCTTTCAACTTTTCTAACTTGTCTTTTCTTCTAGCAGACAGAACTACCTTCGCTCCTTCTTTAGCAAGTTTTTTTGCGGTTGCTTCTCCAATTCCACTAGATGCTCCTGTAATAATTACAACTTTTCCTTTCATGTCCATAATCTTTCTTTTTTTGGTTTTTGCAAATTTAAGCATGAAGCAAGGCTTCTTATAATTAAAAAGGAGGTTTAGCTTGAGTTTAACGGATTAAACCACAATTTGTTAAGAATATTAATGTTCTTTATGAACAGGAGATTTAATGAAAAGAAAAAAATAACATATAATAAGTAAGGTTCCGCTTCCTGTTACTAAAAAGGTGACAGATGCCCCAAAATTATACCACAATAATCCTGCAATAGAACTTGCCAACATAGCCAACACACTTTGAAAACCCGAATACATACCAATGGCCGTAGCGGTGTGATCTTTACTAACAATATTACTAATCCATGCTTTTGATACTCCTTCTGTTGCAGCAGCATAAATTCCGTAAAGAAAAAATAGCGCGATTATTACGATGTAATTATCACTTAACCCCATTCCAAAATAAACCAGAGAAAAGAGAACTAGTCCAAAGACGAACATTTTCTTAAATCCTATCTTATCGGCCAATATTCCAGATGGGAATGCAGAAAGTGCGTATATTAAATTATAGAATATATATACAGCTATTACCTCATAATCTTCCAAGCCTGCATCTTTTGCTTTCAATAGCAGAAAAACATCTGAACTGTTGAAAAAAGTGAAGGAGAGGAATCCTATGATTAAATACTTATAATCTGGATTACTATGCTTCCAATACCCTAGAAAAGAAAAGAAAGAAGTACTACCAATTTTAAGAATATTATCTGGATTCTTATCTTTTAAAAGGAAGGTAGAAGCTACCGCCAAAATTCCGGGAATAAAAGCTATAAAAAATAAGGTTTTATAATTCTCAGGATAGAAATAGAGATAAATTAGAGCAAATGTAGGCCCTAGAACGGCGCCCAAGGTATCCATGGATTTATGAAACCCAAATACTTTGGCTTTGGTTTGAGGCGATGCTTCTTCAGAAAGTATTGCATCTCTTGCACCTGTTCTTAATCCTTTTCCAAATCTATCGATGGTTCTGGAAAAAAATATCCAAAGAGGAAAAATAAAAATTGCCATCATGGGTTTAGAAATGGCACTAAAAGCATATCCTAACTGAACAAAAGGAACTCTTCTTTTAGACTGATCTGATAGTTTACCGAAATAGCCTTTACTTATTCCTGCAGTTGCTTCGGCTACTCCTTCCAAAATTCCTATAAGTACAATAGAGAATCCAATAGATTTTAGGTAGATGGGCATTACCGGATACAGCATTTCACTTGCAGTATCTGTAAACAAGCTAACTAAAGATAAAATCCAAACAGTACGTGTAATATATTTCAATGCTTGTATTTTCTATTAAAGATATTATTTATTCAATATGAAAAAATTTATATAAAATCAGGAACTAGAAATTAATACAGCATAAAAAAAGCCAGTATCTATACTGGCTTTCATCAATAAGTTTTAATTCTTGTTATTTAGAAGGTGGTTGAGATGGTCTCACTTCTATTTTACTTGGTAAAGTTCTAGGGTTCATCTTTAAAAGATCTACCACTAATTCTCCAATATCCTCTTTTTGAATTTTCCAAGCATCTTCTTTATTCGGAGTATGATCGTTAAAATGTGTAGCCACAGAACCTGGCATGATGGTACTCACATTAATACCATGACTTCTAAGATCTAGCATAGCTGCTTGTGTAAGTCCGGTAACTCCAAATTTACTAGCATTATAAGCCGTTCCTCCTTCAAAAAAGTTGGTTCCGGCTAAACTTGAAATAGTGATTGCGTATCCTTTAGATTTTTTTAATCCCGGTATTGCCGCTTTCAAGCTATAAAAAACACCAGATAAGTTAGTATCTATTGTTTCTTTCCAATCTTCAATACTCAACTCTGCAATATTACCAAAGTGTCCAATTCCAGCATTCGCTACCATTACATCTAACTGTCCCCACTTAGAGATGGCTTGATCTATAGCTTTTTGCTGACTTTTATAATCTCGCACATCTGCTTCTAAACCTAAAACTTCTCCTTTTCCTATTTTAGATAATTCTTGAGCAGCTTTCTCTGCAGATTCTTTTGATCTACTTGTAATTGCCACATTCATGTCTAGTTTTAATAAAGCTTCGGCAACTCCGTATCCAATTCCTTTACTTCCACCGGTTATAAATGCGACTTTTGATTTAAATAATTCCATTTCTTTTTCTTTTAATTTTTCTAGGATTAAAGCTAATAAAGATGCGATAAGGGATAAAATTTTTAAAACTAAGACTTTGTTAATTCTTAAAACAACAACTCAATACCACTAAGACTGAATGCTTTAAATTTTATATTAAAATCTTTATAAAAATTCGCTAAAATTCTTTCGAAAATACTTTAATAAACTAACTTTGCTTTCACCTAAAAATTACACATTTGAGTGTGATTTTATTAGTTAGAAAAGTTTTAATACTACAAAATCTCTTAAAGTTGAAAAATCCAAAAGGTCAAAAATTAATCGATAAGATTCAACGCGACTTAATGCGTAATGGTATAATAGTTATCACTTTGGTGGAAGACCTAAAAAAGCTTCGACCATTTGCAGTGGAAGATGAAAACCCGTTATTAGCCAAGGTAATTCGCTTAACCTATGAGCATATTGAAACTTATCAAACATTTGACATTGCTATTCCAGATGACGAACCTTTAGATGAGGAAGAAGAAGCTTCTGCTACTCCAGAATCTGATCCACAAGAAAGTCTGGATTATTTAATGTCTTTAATGTCTGATTCTTCTATTAAAAATAATGAGATGGACCTTAGAGAATACAGTAAAGAATTACAAGCTTACGCTGAGGAGAATTAATATTCTCTAATTTTTAATACTCTCTTTATCTGCCTTTTTTAAATAATCTTACCTTAATCAGATAACTCCATGAAAAAGGATGCGAAATCTAAAAAGAAATCGCGTATGCGTTTACTGCACCAGTATTATGGCTATACGGGGTTCTATAAATTTGTGGGTAAAAGTTTAAAAAAGGCGATTATACCCATATTGGTTTTTATAGCTGCAATGTTTGCTATAGATTATTTTGTATTAGACCTTAATAAGGTACTTGTTACTATTACTGAAACCTATTCTCCTGCTGGTATCATTTCAGTATTTTTCGCTTCAGAGTCTCTTCTAGGATTAGTACCCCCAGAATTATTTATTGCGTGGGCGGGAAAAGCTGAATTACCCATTTTCTATCTATCCTTACTAGCTGCAGCTTCTTATTTAGGAGGAATAGTATCTTATTTTATTGGGGTGGGGATCACAAAGATTCCTGCAGTGCATAGACAAATGGAAGTTAATTTAGCTCAACATATTAAAAACGCCAGAAAATGGGGCGGTTTCTTAATAATAGTTGGAGCCTTACTTCCAATACCTTTTGCTATGAGTAGTATAGCTGCCGGAATAATTAGATTCCCATTTATGAGTTACTTGATGTTTGGCTTACTAAGATTTGTAAGGTTCTATGCCTACGCTTTAGTAATCTTCGGAATGGTTTAATAACTCTACGTATAAACCTTCTTACTTTCCTATAATCATAAAGTTTTTTTAATAAGAGTTCATTCTATTCCTATTTAATTATTTTTAGGAACCAACCAATCTTAAATAAGAATGAATGATAAATTAAAGAATACAGCTCGTGTTGGCTATGTTGCCAAAGGAACTGTGTATGGAATTACCGGTGTTCTCACCTTTTTAGCTGCATTTAATCTTGGCGGTCAAAAGGCAGGGAAATTTCAGGTAGTAGAATATCTAGATAAACAGACCTTCGGAAATATAATTCTGATAATTCTGGCTATTGGACTTAGTTGTTATGCTTTCTGGAGGTTTACCGAAGCAATTAGCGATCCTGAAAACATAGGGACAGATAAGAAAGCTAAGATTAAAAGAACTGCCTTTTTTATAAGTGCATGTATCTATTTAGGCCTAGCAATTTATGCTATTTTACGCGTGGTAAATTCTTCCACGGGATCTGGAAGCTCAGGTAAAAGCTCAACAATATTGAGCAATCATTGGGGTATGATTTTGCTGGGAGCTGTAGGTTTAATCTTTGTAGGAACCGGAATCTACCAATTTATCAGAATTTATAAGGCAGATTTTGTAAAGAAATTTGACCTTAAATCTATGAGTGATGAAAAAAGAAGAAAAACCATTAAGAACTCAGCCTACTTCGGAATGGGTTCTAGAGGAGTTCTTTTCTTAATAATTGGATACTTCTTACTAAAAACAGCGATCACTTCCAACCCTTCAAAAATAAAAACTACTTCTGATGCTTTTTCATTTCTAGAAGATTCACCCTACGGAATTTATTTGCTGGGGTTAGTCTCAGCAGGATTAATTGGTTATGCCATTTATATGTTTATGATGGCGAAATATCGAAAATTTAGAGCCTGAGCTATTTGATCTTCAAGAATTTAATACTTAGTTCTTTCTCCAGTTCCCAGATTCTTCTTTGTTCTTTATTATTTACTAGAACTAAAGAAAGCCCTGATTTTCCTGCGCGTGCAGTTCTACCACTTCTATGAGTATAATATTCGGTTTGATCTGGTAACTGATAATGAACTACGTAAGCCAAATTATCTACATCAATTCCTCTTGCAGCAACATCTGTAGCAACTAAAATTTTAAGTGTCTTATTTTTAAAAGCTCTCATTACTCTATCACGATCCTTTTGAAGCATATCTCCTTCCAAAAGTCCAACTTCATAATTCTTAGCTGCTAATTGCTTTGTCAAAACTTTGGCTGCGGCCTTTGTTTTCGTAAAAATGATCCCTCTATTTTTTCCTTGACTCTTAAGAAATTGGGCAAGAGTGTCTAATTTATTGTTATCATCTCCAACAACAAATTGATGTTGAATGTTAGAATTTACCGCCTCTGTTTTATCAATTGTAACTTTTAAGCAGTCTTCGGAAACAAAGTTATCTATGATCTCATTTAATTCTGAAGGTAACGTTGCAGAGAATAACCAAATGTTTCTGTTTCCTTTAGTCTTCTTCAAAATTCGGGTCAATTCATCTTTAAACCCCATACTTAGCATCTCATCTGCCTCATCCAAAACCAATGTATGGATTTTAGAAATATCTAGTGCTTTTTTATTTAATAGATCCAATAGTCTACCCGGAGTTGCAACTACAATTTGCGTTGGTCTATTTAACCTACTTATTTGAATATCTATTTTTTCTCCGCCATATACAGCCTCTGTAAAAACTTTGTTGGTGTACTTTGTATATTTAAAAAGCTGCTTAGCTATTTGCTGACCTAGCTCTCTCGTTGGAGCCAAGACCAAAGCCTGGATATTATCATTATCTGGATCTATCTTTGCTAATAATGGTAATCCAAATGCAGCAGTTTTACCGGTACCTGTTTGTGCTTGTCCAACAAAATCTATATTCTCGTTAGATAATACAGGAATTGCCGCAGACTGGATTTTGGTAGGGTTTATAATTCCCATCTCCTGTAAGCTTTTATTAATTTCTTCAGATACTCCTAATTCGATAAAACTCATTCTTCATTTTTTTAGAGGGACAAAGATACTTTATTTAAGCTTCTTAAAAATTTTAATAAACAGTAGATGTTTGTAGTTAAAAAACAGCCAATCTAATGTGATATTTTGATGGACAATAAGGCTTTTAATATCTTTCGACCTAACCAAAAAACTAATCAATATGTCTTTATTAACTATTATTTTAAACATATTACTACCTCCATTAGCCGTATTTATGAAACATGGATTGGGAGTTACATTTTTAATAAGCGTACTTCTAACCGCTCTTGGATGGATACCTGGAGTGATACATGCATTTATAGTAAACGGAAGTAAATAACACAAAAAAAGGCTTTAGATAAAATCATCTAAAGCCTTTTATATTAATTGATTAAAATTTAATTATTCTTTTCGTCAGCAGTAACCTTCTTTTCCCACTTCCAAGCACTTTTTAGTGCTTCTTCAAGATCTAATTCAGATTTCCACCCTAAGACAGAATTCGCTTTATTGGTATCTGCATAAGCTGCAGTGATGTCTCCATCTCTTCTATCTGCTATCTTATATGGCAAATTTTGTCCGGTTGCTTTTTCAAAAGTTTGAATAACTTCTAGTACAGAATTTCCTTTACCTGTACCCAAATTAAACACATCATAATTGGAGTCAGATTCATTATTAATTAACCTCTTTAATGCTACAACATGGGCCTTGGCAAGATCAATAACATGAATGTAATCTCTAATACAAGTTCCATCATTGGTTGGATAATCATTTCCAAAAACCGAAAGCTGTTCTCTTTTACCAATAGCGGTTTGCGTGATATATGGCACTAAATTTTGTGGAGTACCTATTGGTAGCTCTCCAATTTCTGCACTAGGGTGAGCTCCTATTGGATTAAAATATCTTAGTGAAATAGCTCTTAAATTAGGGTGTACTTTACAAGTATCTTTAATTATCTCCTCCCCTATTTGCTTGGTATTCCCATAGGGAGATTCAGCCTGTTTTACTGGAGCAGATTCACTAATTGGCAAAGTGTCAGCCTGTCCATAAACAGTACAGGAAGAACTAAATATAAAGTTAGCTTCCTCTTTTTTAGTCAATCTTTTTAAAAGGTAAATTAAAGTGGAGAGATTATTCTCATAATATAATAAAGGATCTTCTACACTTTCTCCTACCGCTTTAGATGCTGCAAAATGAATAACTCCATCAATGTCTGGATATTTTTCAAAGAATTCAATGACATCTTCCTTATTTCTAAGATCTATATTTTCAAACTCTGGAGTAACCTGAGTTATCTTTGTAATACCAGCTAATACATCTATAGATGAATTAGATAAATTATCAATAATCACCACATCATAGCCTTGTTCTATTAATGCCACTACGGTATGAGATCCTATAAAACCAAGACCTCCTGTAACTAATATTTTAGATTTCATTTTATATTTTTCTACGAGTGTGCAAAATAACAAAAACGAAAGACAAGTTCTGACTTTTTTGATATTATGACCTTAGCTCATCCTCCATTTAACAATATTTTAAAGTTGTACTCTTATAATCGTAGAGAAATAATTCTTCTCTCCCTATAAAAATTATCTTTGCATGAAATTAGAATAGAATGGATTTACAAAATCAAATTAAATTTTTTAAGCTTATAAGTATCTTAGAAGGAATATCATTCTTGCTTCTTTTGCTAATTGCAATGCCAATTAAGTATATTTATCAGATAGACATTTATGTTCGAATTGTAGGAATGGCACATGGCGTGCTATTTATTACCTATATACTTGGTGCACTTTTATTGTTCAACCAATTAAACTGGAATAAGAAAACCCTACTTATCATAATTCTATGTTCTGTGGTACCATTAGGTCCATTTTATGTGGAAAAGAAATATTTATAATATATGGAAAATAGCATCGATCTTAAATACATCAGCTGTTTCTTAGAAGAGAGTTTTATTCGTCAAGGAATGAATCCTGTTGTTGCCAGTTACTTAAACTTGGCTATCAATTTGGTTGGTCTTGTGCTTCTACTAATTTTGGTTAATTATCTTATTAGAAGATTTGTTATACAATCTTTTCGAGCATTTACAAATAAGACAAAAACTACATTTGACGATTTTCTAATCAAAAGTAATTTTCCAAAATATGTAGGCCAGATAGTACCAATTTTTATTATTTACGCGAGTATTCCGTATATATTGGTAGACCACGTATTTACTTTAAAAGCTATATTATTTATAACCAATGTTTATGTGATCCTTTTAATAGTATGGATTTGCAGAAGTGTTCTACGTACTACCAAAAATTATCTTCGTACCCAAGAGTCTTTTAAAGACAAGCCTATAGACAGTTACATTCAAGTCTTAATGATATTTATTTGGGTCGTAGGTTTTATGTTCATTTTTTCTGAAGTTACCGGAGAATCTGTAATTAGTTTTGCAATTTCTTTAGGTGCCGCTTCAGCAATTTTACTTTTGGTATTTAAAGACACCATCTTAGGTTTTGTGGCTTCTATACAGGTTTCTGTGAATGATATTGTAAGAATTGGAGACTGGATTACCTTTAGCAAATATGGAGCAGATGGTACCGTTACAGAGATAAATTTAGCAACCGTTAGAGTTCAGAATTTTGATAATACTTTTACTACCATCCCTACATATAGCATGATCTCAGATTCTTTTCAGAACTGGCGTGGTATGCAGGAATCACCAGGAAGAAGAATTAAAAGATCAATTTATATCAAACAAAATTCAGTAAAATTTATCACAGAAGAAGATCTTGAGAAGCTTAAAAAGATAGATTTGATAGCACCCTATTTGGATCATCGCCAAAAAGAAATTGATAAATATAATGCTACCAATAATATAGATAAGACTCTTCCTATTAACGGAAGAAATCAAACCAATCTAGGGATTTTTAGAAAATATGCAGATGCTTATTTACATGATCATTCTGCAGTCCATAAAGAATTGTACATGATGGTTAGACATTTAGCACCTACTCCGCAAGGGATTCCGTTGGAAGTATTGTGCTTTAGCCGAGATAAAAGATGGGAGAACTTTGAATATATTGCCGCCGACATATTTGATCATCTTATTGCTGCTGTTCCCTATTTTGATCTGAAATTATTTGAATCTCCTTCTGGAGATGATATTCAGGAATTAGGTAACTACATCAGTAATCTTAAAAATTAAGATATAAATTTATTTAGCTATATTCTACACTTTTTCAACCTAACCACCAATAAATATGAAGTTTAAAAGATTCTTACAGGTCTTTGGGATGCTTGCAATTGTTTTAACCTTAATTCCAATAGTTGCAGCAGACTTTTGGTGGATAAGAATGTTTGATTTTCCTCATATACAACTTACCATCTTAACCTTTGTGGCACTTGTAGCATACTTTATTAAATTTGATGTTAAATGGTGGGAAGACTATGTTTTTGTATCAATAATATCAGCTTGTTTAATCTTCCAGATCATCAAAATTGCTCCTTATACACCTCTTGCTTCTTATGAAATTAGCAAAGCTTCAGAAAATATTCCGAAAGATGATGAAATAAAATTCTATTCGGCCAATGTACTTCAAAAGAATACAAAGTTTGATCTATTAAAAGATGAGATCAAGAGAAAAAATCCAGATATTATCTTATTGATGGAAGCAGATAGCATTTGGATGAATCAGGTTGCAGATGCAGTTTCAAAATATCCATACAGAGTGGAAGCTCCTATAGACAATACTTACGGAATGCTTTTATATTCTAAGTTACAAATGATTAACCCGGAATTGCGGTTTTTAGTAGATGACTCGATTCCATCTATTCATACTGTCATTAAATTAAGATCTGGTAAGAAATTTATGTTTCACGCCATTCATCCTACTCCTCCAATGCCTCAAGAAAATCCATCATCGGCAGATAGAGATGGTGAAATGATGTTAGTAGCAAAAATGGCTCGAGAAAGAAAATTACCAACGATAGTTGCTGGAGATTTCAATGATGTTGCGTGGTCTTCTACTTCTAAATTATTAAAAAATGCAGGAAGACTTTTAGATGTTAGAGTGGGTAGAGGATTTTATAATTCTTTTGATGCTGGAAGTTTCTTATTTAGATGGCCACTAGATCACTTTATGGTTTCTGAAGAATTTCGTGTGATAGATATAAAAACTGGTGAAAATATTAAATCAGACCATTATCCATTCTTTATAAGATTAAGTCTTGAACCAAATCTTGCTGAAGAGCAAAAGCCAGAACCTCCAACCGAAGGTCAGCTAAAACGTGCTAATGAGCAGATTAAGGATCTACTAGAAGAAAAAGCTAAAAAAGGGGAGAATTTAGGAGAGTAAAACCTTATCCACTTTCACTTAAGTTTAAAACGCTAACATTTAGTTAAGAGGTTTATATATTGTAATTAGTATTTTTAATAAAAATACGGTTTATGCAACAAGACGACATCGAAAGCTCCCCAAGCATAAGCGAAGCTTTCAATCATTTCTACAATAACTTAATAGAACAATTACCAGGAATTGGATTCGGATTATTGATCATTATCCTGGGTGTTCTTATAGGGATGTGGGTTGGCGGCTTTGCTAGACGTAGGCTCACTGCTCACACTCATGACCCCCTTATGAGTAAATTTTTGGGCAAAGTAATAAGACTGTTGCTTACCACTATTGGAATTATGTTAGGGTTACGTGCAGCAGGATTAAGCGGAATTGCCACAGGAATTTTAACCGCTGCAGGAGCAAGTGCCTTGGTTCTTGGTTTTGCGTTTAAAGATATAGGAGAGAATTTTATTGCAGGCGTCATCTTGGCATTTAATAGACCTTTCAACGTTAATGATACGGTAGAAATTGGAGCCAATTTTGGTAAAGTAAAAGCAATGGAATTTAGGTATACCAAGCTAAAAACTTTCGACGGAAAAGATGTATATATCCCAAATAGCGATGTACTTACAAAACCTGTTACTAATTATACCGAAGACGGTTTTTTTCGTTGGGATTTTATAATAGGTATTGCTTATGAAGATAATATTGCTGGTGCAAAAAAGGTTGTTTTAGAGGCTCTAAGAAATGAACCTAATGTTATAGAAGATGAGGAACATGAGAATTTTGTGATAGAAGATAAGTTAGATACCAGTACCGTAAATTTAAAGGTGTACTTTTGGGTAGATACTAAGGATTTTAGAAGAATGGCACTAATTACAAAAGGAAATGTGGTAAGAGCTGTGAAAGAAACTTTAGAGGATCATGGTTATTATATGCCAGCAGATATTCAGGAAATCAAGCTCTATGGAAAAGAACAAGATTTCCCTTTTAGAATATCTGAAAATAAAAAGGATGCACTGCCTGGAAAATCTTAATCTTTTAATCTGTCTTTTACGAATTCAATTCTAGACTTGCCATGTGGTTTAGGTATTCCTTCTGAATCAAGGCTAACCATTACAATATTTTCTATAGTAATAATGGTTTCACGTGTCATCTTATTTCTAACTTCACATTTTAAAGTAAGAGAAGAATTACCGAATTTAACTACATCAATCCCAATTTCAATAATATCACCTTGAGTGGCGGAACTACTGAAATTGATCTCACTCATATATTTAGTTACAACCTTTGGGTTTTCTAGCTGAATGATAGAATATAATGCACATTCTTCATCAATCCATTCCAATAATCTGCCTCCAAAAAGGCTAGAGTTTGGATTTAAATCTTGAGGTTTAACCCATTTTCTTGTATGAAATCTCATTTAAATTTAATTCTGATTTTTATTAAATTGAAGATAGGCATTTCCTATAATTTTGATAGTCCTGCTTTAATTATTTTTGAATGATCAAAAGCGAGTTTTGGTAGATCTTTTACATCAAACCATTTAGCATCTTGAGCATCATCTGCTCCGTTAACGCTTTCCTCCTGCTTTACTAAGCCCATAAATGCAACTGAAATTGTTCTTCCTCTTGGGTCTCTTCCAATTTCTCCAAAAGCTTCAATCTGGTTCAGATTAATGTTCTTTAAACCTGTTTCTTCTTCTAATTCTCTTAAAGCTCCATCTTTTAAAGATTCATCTTCTTCTAAAAATCCACCTGGTAATGCCCACTGTTCTTTAAACGGATCATTTTTCCTCTGAATTAAAAGAATTTTTAATTGATTATCTGCTTTATGAAAAACAGCTGCATCTACAGTAATAGCTATATTTTGTTTACTCATTTTACTTTATTTGAAACTATGAAAATATACGGTTTTTCTATTCATGAATTCACGAATTCCATGTTCAGACAATTCTCTACCATAACCCGAGATCTTTGTTCCTCCAAATGGAAGACGTGGATCACTCTTTACCAATTCATTTACAAACACAGCTCCATCATCAAACATAGAAACTAGTTTTTCAGCATTTTTCTCATTGTCGGTAAAGATGGAAACTCCCAATCCAAAATCTGAATAATTTACTAGGTCCACCGCTTCCTGATCTTCTTTAAAAGTAGAAACAGAAATGGCCGGCCCAAAAGTTTCTTCTTTGAAAATTGGCATTTCTTTAGAAACGTTAGAAATAATTGTAGGTTCAAAATAAGTTCCATCTCTTTTGCCCCCTAAAACAATTTTAGCTCCTTTTTTTACAGAGTCTTTTACTTGTTTCTCCAGGTCTTCGGCTAGATCTTCTCTGGCTAACACACCTATATAAGTTTCTTCTTCCAAAGGATCACCTGTTTTTAATTCTCTTACCTGTTGAGAAAAGCTTTCTAAAAATTCTTCAGCGATATCTTCATGCAAAATAAGTCGTTTTCCAGCTATACAACTCTGCCCTGTATTTTGGAATCTAGCCTGAACACATGTTTTTACAGATTCTTCTATATTGGCATCTTTAAAAACTACCAAAGCATTACTTCCTCCCAATTCCAGAACTGTCTTTTTTATCTCTTCTCCTGCAATAGAAGCTACAGAACTTCCTGCTGGCTTGCTTCCGGTTAAGGTTGCAGCTTTAACCCTTTTGTCTCTTAAGATACCTTCAACCTTAGAACTTGAAATTGGTAAATTTTGGAAACATCCTTTTGGAAATCCCGCTCTTTCAAACACTTTCTGAATATTTTCTGCAGATTGCATCACATTACTGGCGTGCTTAAGAACTCCAATATTTCCTGCCATTAAAGCCGGAGCAGCAAATCTAAAAACCTGCCAAAATGGATAATTCCAAGGCATCACAGCCAATACAACTCCTATTGGCTCATAAGAAACGTAACTTTTATCTGCATCGGTTTTAATTACTTCATTAGATAATTGTTGTTCTGCATTTTCAGCATAATATTCACATACCCATGCACATTTTTCAATTTCTGCAATAGCTTGAGAAATTGGCTTCCCCATTTCTAGGGTGATCATTTTTGCATATTCTGCTTTATTCTTTTTAAGCTCTGCAGCAGCTTTCATCATTAAATCTGATCTATGTTTAAAAGTGGTGTTTTTCCAGCTTTTAAAGGTATTATCTGCCAGATCTAAGGCTTTATCTATATCTGCTTTGGTATATTCTTTAATCTGTGCTATTTCTTCTCCGTTGTACGGATTTCTTGAAATTATCATAACTCAACTTTTATTTTCTTAAAGATAAAAAGAAGCATAGTATTCAATAGGGCGATTAAGAGGATTTTAACGGCAATTTCAAAATGTTTATAAGTGGTTCACAATTTGAGGTAAAGACTAAAATATCTCATGTGATATTTGATTAAATTTAACAAACTCTAAAACTATGACTCCACGAGATTTAGAATTAGTAAGACTTAGACCTGAGATTCCTTCCGCCAGAGTTTCAGAAAATATGAGTCCAGATGAGCAATTCCAAAACAGAACGCTCCGTCCAATCGCTAAACTTCAAAATGATTTGCTTGTTGAAGTTTTCAGAAACTACATTCAGAAACACAAGAATGCTTTTTACAATTTTTCAATAGAGAAGAAATTTTTATTTATTGAGAATGCCATTCAGCGTGATATTAAATTTCGAAATAGTTTAAAAGGGATCATGATTGGGCAATTCACTGTAGAAGAATATCTTGTATATATCGAAAATTCTTCGGCCTTGAACAAACGAATGATGAATATTGTAAAAGAGCGGATCTTAAGCAACATTCAACTATTAGAAAGCGAGTTGACGCACTAGCAAGCCTAGCAGAATTGTTATTGCAAAGCTCATAAGCGTTCCAATAAGCACATATTCTGTCTGTTTACGAGCACCGGTTTCAGATTTATCGCTAAATCTTAAGATAGATTTTGCAGCGATTAAAAAACCTATTGCAGAAAAGTTATTGGTAAGTATAAAGGTTAGCACTAATATTCGCTCGAAGATACCTATATATCTTCCAGCTGCTTCCAGACTGTTTTTTTGATGAGTGATTTCTATTTCAGATTGCCAACGCTGTGTTGCCTTGCCTATTAAGAATCCAGTTGGAAAGATCACTATTAAGTAAGCTCCTATAATTGCTAATATCGCAGTTGAGTTTAGACAATAGCTAAAGAATGGAATAATTCTATCGTACCCATTAATTATAAATAACCATGCTAACAAGATCATGATGATGTGAAATAATTGGTCTAATAAGAAATATTTTAAAGTGTCTTCTTTTTTAGTCAGCTTCCACCAATCTATAAAATAATGAGTTATCGTTATAAAAACACCGATGTACCAAAGACTTAATTTTTGAAGAAGGATCACACTTAAAATCCCGGCCAATAAACAGTGAATAATTAGCAAATAAGATCTGTGCTTGTATTTTCTTTTATGTGCTATCCACTTGCCGGGTTGAAGGACAAAATCTGTTAAGATGTGTGCTATAAGTAATTGCAACAAAATCATTATACTAGTTTCCATCTACAAATCTTGTTTTGATTACTTTCTCAAATCTTATTAATAAACCGGAAATTGCATCCCAGCCAGCAGCTTTTTTACGTTGATTTACGGCAGACTGACTTATATTTATCTCTGTGGCAACTTCCCGCTCTTTCATGTCTTTTAATAAGTAATATACCACTTCTGCAGAGGCAGTACTCCACTTTTCGGTTAATGTATCTAGTAAATAGAATGCAGTATTAAACTCTTCATTAATTTCTTCATCTTCAGTTTTAATCAATGTTTTTCTAGAATCATTCTTCATAGCATCCAGTGTTCTTCCAGAAAACAAAAATGCTTGCCCGTTAGATTCAGATATAGATTCTCTTTCAAAATCCTGAGTTCCAATCCCGATAGCCATTTTAAAATCGGCTATTTTTGAATAGGCTTTATTCTTTTTAGTTTCCTTTAAATGAATCTTATTAATAGCCGTCTTAATTTGTAAAGTGATCCCTAAAGCTGCTTCTGGTTTATTAATAATACCTTGAAAACTGTCTCCTCTATATATATTAAAACGGACATTTTCTGTACCATATTGCTTTGTAAGCTTCCCAAATTCCTCGGAAAGACTGTTAAGTACGGTTTCTAAGATCTCTTCCTCATAAAGAGTAGAGTCTATTAAATCTGCTGTTAATACTGCTACCATATTTCAAATATAATGAATATTATTAGTCTATAGACTTATATTTATATATTATAAGTCTAAAAGCTTATAAATGTAAATTATAAGCCTATGAGCTTATACTTCAATACCTACAAATATTAAATATTTGTAAAATATTCTTTCAGTAATTAAGGTATAACTACTTTTAAAAAAACAATCAAAATGAAAATTAACAAGAAAGAATTATTCGATAATTGTTTGATTAAAATTAATAATCAAATTGATAAATATAAAAAAGAGATGGACAACATTAAAGAGTCTATGGTGGCTAATGATGTTCATACAGATTATGATGAAGAAGGAAGCAAAGGAGAGTTACTTGGCGACTTTGAAAAATATGCCACTTACTTAGATAACTCTCAAAAAATGAAGCAAGAACTAAACAAAGTAGACAGAGAACATTACTCTGAAAATGTGAAATTTGGAAGTGTAGTAAAAACTCCAACTCACTATTACTTTATCGCTATTGCTTTAGGTGAAGTTATGCTAGATGGCACAAAAATAAATGTGATCTCTACAGAGGCACCTATCTATAAAGAACTAGAAGGCAAAAAATCTGGTGATAAGTTTACATGGAAAGACGAAGAGATTGAAATTGAGGAAGTCCATTAATTACTCCGGGTATTCCACTCTTAAGTGAAAAATATTCTTGAGCTTTTGCTTGAGAATTTTTTTTATGAGTTGTATTTCCTTAAAAGTAATATCGGCGTTTAAAAATTGAGCCTCCTCCATTTGTTTGCTAATAATCTTTTCTACAAAATCATTAATTTTAACGGTGGTGGGTTCTTTTAAACTTTTACTGGCAGCCTCTACGCTATCGCACATCATTAAAATAGCAGTTTCTTTACTAAAAGGGATTGGGCCAGGATATCTAAACTCGGTAGGAGATGCGTTTTCATTAAGCTCCTTTTCTTTCATATAGAAATAATAAACCAAAGTAGTACCGTGATGGGTTCTAATAAAATCTATCACCCTATCTGGGAGATTGTTTTTCTTGGCAATTTCAACTCCATTTATAACATGATCAAAAATGATCTGAGCACTTTCTTTTGGAGAAAGTTCGTCGTGAGAATTTACTGAGGTAGACTGGTTTTCTGAAAAATACGTTGGGTTTACCATTTTACCAATATCATGATAAAGAGCTCCTACCCTAACCAACATGGCATTTGCACCAATTTCATTGGCAGCAGCTTCGGCTAAATTTGCAACATTTAAAGAATGGTGAAAAGTTCCCGGAGCTTTTTCTGAAAGCTCTTTCAATAATTTTGAATTGGTATCAGATAGCTCCAAAAGTGACATATCTGAAACTAAACCAAATAGTTTTTCATAGATATAGATAAGCGGCTGAACAAAAAGTGTAGCCAACCCTCCTAAGATGAATGTCAGGAACATTTCAGAATTTAATTCCAAAACATTTCCTTCTTGAATTACTGTAAAAGCGAAGTACACCAAAATATAAATAAAAGTAATCTGCCCTACAGAAATAAAGAGATTCGCCCTTTTATACAATTCTGAAACCGTCAAAATAGTTACAATCCCAGCAATTATTTGAAGGAACATGTATTCATAACTATTCGGAACTATAAAGCCTAATATAAGTACCGTAATAACGTGAGAGAAGAGCCCTAATCTTGAATCAAAAAAGGCTTTTAGTGTTAGAGGTAAAATACAGAGAGGAACTATATAAACATATTTAGCATCAAATTTAATTACCAATGTGGTAAGGAACACCATCAGCAAAATATTGAAAAATATAAAAGTGACTTTCACATTATTCTCATAAATATCATGTCTGTATTTTCTAATAAATAACAATAACATCAGCAAGGCAAGACATACCAATAAACTGTATCCAAAGAGTATCCAGTTATGGCTGGAAGTACTCCATACCTGTGTCTCATATTCATTTTTTAAAGAGTTTAAAATATCTAGCTTTTCACCTTCTACGATTTCCCCTTTCGATATAATAATTGTACCTCTATCTATACTGCCGCGGGTATAGGAAATGGCTCTAAGTTTGCTATCTAATTCTTTTTGTGTTAGCCCACCGTCAAAAGTCACGTTAGGCTTCACACTATTATAAAATACTTCTAAAATCTCCGGTTTAAAAGACTTTAGATTAGTACTGTTTAATTCTGAAGTTACAAAAGCTCGTATATCTTCTTGTGAATAGATCTTGTTGTAATTTATTTCGAAAGCTACATTGCCTTTTTTAAGATAGACCAATACATCTGAACCTGGCTTACGAGCATCTTTTAAAACCCCATATTCATAAAGATTATCCAGACTTTTATTGATGAATGAGTGAATAGATAAGCCTCTTTTTCTTAAAATACTATCTGGGAAGATCTGGTTGATTTGATTTGGAACTTCCGCCTTCACCCTTTCCACCACTCCTTCATTATAAGTGTAATAAGGAATATTATTATTGATGATCTTATCTTTCTCCTTGATAATCTCATCTTCATTTTTTAAAATAGCAAAATCAAAAGGAGCATATAAGTTCTCATACTGCCAAGGTTTTCCTTTGGTGATCTCGTACTTGAACTTTCCACCTTTTGGCAGCAAATAAATAATTAAAAATGCAGTGGTAATAAACAAAAAGATCTTGTAGAATAAGGCCTGATGTCTATAGAAACTATTGATGAAGTTCTTCATTTACTTGGGTACTAATATTCAAATGTACTAAAAATTCATGGTGCTGCTAGAAGCCTTGGTTTGTTCTTTATAAAATCACTAAATTCGCAATAATTGAAATCAAATTTTTTGAATTATGAAAGAAGTTGTAATAGTAAGTGCTGCAAGAACTCCAATTGGTAGCTTTATGGGAAGTTTATCTTCCGTTCCGGCTACAAAATTAGGATCTATAGCCATTCAAGGCGCATTAAATAAAATCAATCTTAAACCAGAATTGGTAGATGAAGTATTAATGGGAAATGTTGTCCAAGCAGGCGTTGGTCAAGCGCCAGCCAGACAAGCATCTATGGGAGCAGGAATCCCAGATACAGTTCCATGTACTACAATAAATAAAGTTTGTGCTAGTGGTATGAAAGCTGTTATGCAAGGTGCTCAGGCAATTATGTTAGGAGATGCTAACATTGTAGTTGCCGGAGGTATGGAGAATATGAGTATGATCCCTCACTATCTTCATTTACGTAAAGGGCATAAATTTGGACCAGCTACAATGATAGACGGACTTCAAAAAGATGGTCTTGTAGATGCCTATGACCATAATGCAATGGGAACTTGTGCAGATCTTTGCGCTACCGAACATAATTTTTCTAGAGAAGATCAGGATGCTTTTGCAATTCAATCTTACGAGCGTTCTGCTAAAGCTTGGAAAGAAGGTAAATTTGACAATGAAGTTGTTCCTGTTGAAATTCCACAGAGAAAAGGAGATCCTGTTATTTTTAAAGAAGATGAAGAGTTTAAAAATGTGAGAATGGATAAGATCTCTTCTTTAAGACCTGCCTTCTCTAAAGATGGAACTGTAACTGCCGCAAATGCCTCTACTATTAATGATGGTGCAGGAGCTGTGATCTTAATGAGCCGCGAAAAAGCAGATGAATTAGGATTAAAAGTTTTAGCAAGTATTAAGAGTTTTGCAGATGCTGCTCAAGAACCAAAATGGTTTACTACTGCTCCATCTAAAGCTTTACCAAAGGCATTAGCTAAAGCAGGAATTTCTCAAGACGATGTAGATTTCTTCGAATTTAATGAAGCTTTTGCTGTAGTGGGACTTGCCAATATGAAAATATTAGGTCTTTCAGATAAAAATACAAATGTAAATGGTGGGGCCGTTTCTTTAGGTCATCCATTAGGTTGTTCAGGAGTAAGAATACTTATCACTCTTATGAATGTATTGGAACAAAATAATGCCAAAATAGGTGCTGCGGCCATTTGTAATGGTGGTGGTGGCGCTTCTGCTATTGTAATAGAAAGAGAGTAAGTTTAAAATTGGCAAGATTTAGTTAATGCAATACGGAATATGCAATCTAAGCATCGTGCCGGTTAGAATACAACCGGCCGATGTCTCCGAAATGGTTACTCAACTTTTGTACGGAGATTATTTTAAGATTTTAGAAGCCCGAGGCAAGTGGAGCAGAATTCGTATTGCTTTTGATTCTTATGAAGGCTGGATAGATAATCGGCAATTTATATTGATTAATGAAGAAGTTTATGGAGATCTCTCTCAACTAGAGAATTCCTATTCCGGAGATCTTATTGATTATATTACAGATGAAAATGGAGGTTTAACTTCTATCCCTATGGGTTCGCATGTAAGTAGTGCTTCCTATTTAGGAGATTCCTTTGATGGTATTTCTTTACAAGGAAAGAAAGCTAAAAACAATTTAATTGAAACTGCTTTGCTGTATCTCAATGCTCCTTATTTATGGGGTGGAAAAACTCCTTTTGGGATAGATTGCAGTGGACTCACACAAATGGTTTATGCCTTAAATGGTTATTCCTTATTGAGGGACTCGGCACAACAAGCCACTCAAGGAGAAGCTTTAAGTTTTATTGAAGAAAGTGAAGCTGGAGATCTAGCGTTTTTTGATGATAGCGAAGGAAAGATCACGCATGTAGGCATTATTATGAATGATAATTATATTATTCATGTTAATGGTAAAGTTAGAATAGACAGAATAGATCATTCGGGTATTTTCAATATAGAATCAAAGAGACATACCCATCAATTAAGAGTTATCAAAAAAATTATTTAATCTACTAGATTAAAAAAATCGGTTTTCGGTAAGAACTATAAATAAAAAAGGCTGCCAATTGGCAGCCTTTTTTATGCTCCATTATATTATAATATTACTTTTCTAATTCTGTAATCTTAGCTTGTAAAGCTTCAGCTTTATCATTTTCACCTAATTGGTAATAAATATTCATTGAAGTTCTAATAGCCTCCACATTTTTAGGATCATTTGATATTACTTGCTCTAAGTAAGGTAAAGCTTCTTTATAAACTTGCTTACGTTCTTCCGCTAATTCATCATATTTCTTAGTATCAGCTTTGCTCATTCCAAGACCATTCATTTGCTCAACAATTCCAGCTTCTTTTGCTAAAATAGCGGCAGCAATGTTTAAACGAGCTTCTGTCATTTCTGGATTTAATTCTATAGCCTTTTTGTAATAATCTATAGCAGCTTTAGTATCTCCCATTTCATATGCAGTAACACCTAAATTGTAATATAAAGTTGGGTTTTTAGAATCTTTAGAAAGAATCTCTTCCATAATCTCCTTATACTTTGCTTTGTCTCCCATTTGGTAATACATGTTTGCTTCAGATTGAAGTAAAGAAATATCACCAGGATTTGCTGCTTTAGCATCATTCATAGCTTCTATTGCCTTATCATTTTTACCTTCTTGAATGTAAATCAAGGCAATATTCTTAGCAATCTCACCAGTCTTAGGCTCGGTAACTCTATCTTCTGGTTTAATATATTCACCAGATTTAACCATAAGATCTCTTTGAGTTTTATTCATCATCTCCTCTTCACCAGTTTCCTTATTAACTGCAACATATTGAGTCTCGATTCCTGTATAACCAAGGTCTTTAAGATTTTCATAATACTTTAATGCAGTGTCATATTCTTTTGCATTGATTGCATTTGATGCTGCATAATATAGATACAAAGTATCTTGATTATTCATCTGGTAACCTGCATAAAGCTTCTTGGCAGCTTCAGAATAATTTTCTGCATTTTGATCGTTAATAGCGCTCTGTACTAAAGCATTTGTAACAGCTGCCAAACCATCGGCTGCTTCATCACTTCCCATTTCTTTAGCTTGTTTAAAAGCTTCAGATGCTGTCATAAGATCAGAAAGAGAACTATTTACTCCTGTTCCAAGAAATGCCTGACCTTTATATAGATAATAATCAGTTTTGTAGTTATCATTAGCTTCGGATAACATAGGCTCTGCTTGGCTTAAAAATGATTTAGCTTCAGTATAGTTACCTTTTTCAACTGCCTTACCGGCATCTTTAATTTCCTTTTTTTGTGCTATAGCAACTATCGAAACAAATGACAGAGCTACTGATAAAAGATTGGTTTTCATTCTTATTGTTTTTTTAGGGTTTGTTATATTATTCTTCACTATCATCTACAATTGTTGTGCCATCGGCAATTTCGTCAGGCAAATCGGTAGCTTCAGCCTCTTCTAGCTCCTCAATTACTTCCTCATCTTTCATCACTTTCGCTACAGCTGCAATTGCATCGTTTCCTTTGAGATTGATCAATTTAACTCCCTGAGTAGCTCTACCCATTACTCTTAAATTATCAACACTCATTCTAATAGCCAAGCCAGATCTATTAATAATCATAAGATCATCATTATCTGTTACATTTTTAATAGTAACCAATTCCCCCGTTTTCTCGGTAACTGAGATTGTTTTTACTCCTTTACCACCACGGTTGGTTATTCTATAATCTTCTAAAGAAGAACGTTTTCCATATCCGTTAGATGACACTACTAAAATATCGGCATCCATGTCATTCACCGCAATCATTCCAACTACTTCATCATTATCATCTGCTAAGGTAATACCTCTAACACCTGAGGCACTTCTTCCCATTGGTCTGGTTTTCTCTTCTTCGAATCTAATGGCTTTTCCACTTTTTACAGCAAGCATAACTTGGCTGTTACCGGTAGTAAGTTTAGCTTCTAACAGTTCGTCATCTTCACGAATGGTTATTGCGTTTATACCATTAATTCTAGGACGAGAATATTGTTCCAGTGCAGTTTTCTTAACCTGACCTTTTTTAGTGGCCATAATTACAAAATGACTGTTGATATATTCCTCGTTCTTTAGATCTTGAGTACAAATAAAAGCTTTCACTTTATCATCTGGCTCAATATTGATAAGGTTTTGAATAGCTCTACCTTTTGAAGTTTTGCTTCCCTCTGGGATTTCATAAACTCTCATCCAGAAACATTTACCTTTTTGTGTGAAGAACAGCATGTACTGGTGATTTGTACCAGAAAATAAATGCTCTAAGAAATCTTCACTTCTAGTAGTAGAACCTTTTTGTCCTACTCCTCCTCTATTTTGAGTTTTATATTCGTTTAATGAAGTTCTCTTGATATATCCTGCATGAGAAATTGTAATTACCACACGCTCATCTGGGATCATATCTTCTATACTAAGATCTCCTCCTGCATATTCAATTATAGATCTACGCTCATCTCCGTATTTATCTTTAATCTCAAGAAGCTCGTCTTTAATAACCTGCATTCTTCTTTCTTTACGATCAAGAATATCTTTCAGGTCTTCAATGGTTTTCAAAAGTTCGTCATATTCAGCGCGAAGTTTGTCTTGTTCCAGCCCTGTAAGCTGTCTCAATCTCATTTCTACAATCGCTTTTGCCTGAACTTCTGATAATTCAAATCTTTCTATCAGCTTATTTCTAGCTTCATCTGCATTGCTAGAAGATCTAATAAGAGCAATAACTTCATCTATATTGTCCGATGCTATGATCAAACCTTCTAAAATATGCGCTCTTTCTTCTGCTTTTCTTAACTCATACTGAGTTCTTCTTACCACTACATCATGTCTATGCTCTACAAAGTGATAGATCATATCCTTAAGATTCAACATCTCAGGACGCCCTTTAACTAGAGCAATATTGTTAACACTAAAACTTGTTTGTAATGCAGTATGCTTATATAAGGTATTTAATACGATGTTTGGAATAGCATCCTTTTTAAGGATATAAACAATTCTCATCCCATTTCTGTCAGACTCATCTCGAATAGATGCAATCCCATCAATCTTTTTATCGTTAACAAGATCTGCAGTTTTCTTGATCATATCGGCTTTATTCACCTGATATGGAATCTCAGTAACGATAATGCATTCTCTTCCGTTAACTTCTTCCAGAGCAGATTTTGCTCTCATCATTATTCTACCTCTACCTGTCTTAAAAGCTTCTTTAACTCCATCATAACCGTAAATAGTTCCACCGGTAGGAAAATCTGGAGCTTTAATATATGTGATTAACTCTTCAATCTCAATATCATTATTCTCAATGTAGGCTACAGTTCCATCAATAACTTCAGATAAGTTATGTGGTGGCATATTAGTAGCCATACCAACCGCAATACCACTGGCACCGTTTACTAATAAATTTGGAACTCGGGTTGGAAGTACGGTAGGTTCATGAAGTGTGTCATCAAAATTCAGTCTGAAATCAACAGTCTCTTTATCGATATCTGCTAACATGTCTTCGGCTATCTTGCGCATTCTGGCTTCGGTATAACGCATCGCAGCCGGACTATCGCCATCTACAGATCCAAAGTTACCTTGACCATCCACAAGCATATAACGCAAACTCCATTCTTGAGCCATACGTACCATAGCGTCATATACAGAAGTATCTCCATGCGGGTGATACTTACCTAATACTTCCCCTACAATTCTAGCAGATTTTTTGTGAGCACCGGTGGCTCTAATACCTAATTCATGCATTCCGAATAAAACCCTTCTATGTACAGGTTTTAATCCATCACGCACGTCTGGTAAAGCACGTGACACAATGACCGACATCGAATAATCGATATAGGCCGATTTCATTTCATCTTCAATGTTGATAGGAATTAAATTTTCTCCTTCAGCCATATTAAAATATTTTATTTTAGTTCAAAAATATAACATGCCAATTTACGCATTTCTGTAATGTTTTTAGGGCAAAGCACCATTGTTTTGATAAATTTTATTAACAAATATTTATAGGCGCTTCGTTGATAAGTTCGTTAACTTCTATTTTGATTATTGAAAGTAATTTTGTCAATTAGCTTACGACATACTAATACAACAAACTTTAAGGTATAATTTTTGAACCCTTTGGAGTAAATTAATAATAGAGAAAGGAAAATAAGATGGATGATAATTTTTCACCCAAAGTAAAAGATGTTATTGCCTATAGTAAAGAGGAAGCTCTTAGACTTGGTCATGACTTTATAGGGACCGAGCATTTAATGCTGGGACTCTTGCGCGATGGAGATGGTAAAGCCATAAATATATTAAATGCTATGGATATTGACCTAAGTCATTTAAGACGTAAAGTTGAAATTTTAAGCCCTGCCAATCCAGATACTACAGTAATTTCTAATGAGAAGAAGAACCTGCATTTAACAAGACAGGCAGAGCGTGCTTTAAAAACAACATTTTTAGAAGCTAAACTTTTTCAAAGTTCTTCTATAAACACTGCTCATCTTTTGCTTTGCATACTAAGAAATGAGAACGACCCTACTACTAAATTACTGAATAGATTAAATATAGACTATGATGGGGTCAAAGATCAATTTAAATATATGATCACAAACGACGATGATTTTATAGAAGCTCCTAGAGCTGAGTCTTTTTCAGATGAAGATGGCTCCTCAGACGATACTACAAAGGACAATCCTTTTAGTAATACCGGAGGTAATAAGACCAATAAAAAATCTAAAACTCCTGTTTTAGATAATTTTGGACGCGACTTAACCGCCTTGGCAGAGATTGATAAATTAGATCCTGTGGTTGGGCGTGAGAAAGAAATTGAACGTGTGAGTCAGATCTTAAGCAGACGTAAAAAGAACAATCCACTACTAATTGGAGAACCTGGTGTGGGGAAATCTGCAATTGCAGAAGGACTAGCACTACGCATTGTGAAGCGTAAAGTTTCTAGGATTCTTTTTGACAAACGTGTGGTTACTCTAGACTTGGCCAGCTTAGTTGCAGGAACAAAATATAGAGGTCAGTTTGAAGAAAGAATGAAAGCGGTAATGAACGAATTGGAGAAAAATGATGATATCATTTTATTCATAGATGAAATTCATACCATTGTTGGTGCTGGTGGTGCAACAGGAAGTTTAGATGCTAGTAACATGTTTAAACCTGCATTAGCTAGAGGAGAAATTCAATGTATTGGAGCTACCACTCTAGATGAGTATAGACAATATATAGAAAAAGATGGAGCCTTAGAAAGAAGATTTCAAAAAGTGATTGTAGAACCTACCACGGTAGATGAAACTTTAGAGATATTAAATAATATTAAAGGTAAATACGAAGAACATCATAATGTTAATTATACTCCAGAAGCTATAGATGCTTGTGTGAAGTTAACCAACAGGTATATGACAGATAGGTTCTTGCCAGATAAGGCGATTGATGCTCTAGATGAAGCTGGAGCCCGAGTTCATATTACTAATATTGAAGTTCCTAAGCAGATTCTTGAACTTGAAAGAAAACTGGAAGAAGTTAGGGAGAACAAGAATGCTGTAGTTAAGAAACAGAAATACGAAGAAGCTGCTAAATTAAGAGATGATGAAAAAAATCTTGAAAAGCAACTTGGCGTAGCTCAGGAAAAATGGGAGGAAGATTCTAAGAAACATAAAGAAATAGTTACCGAAGATCATGTAGCAGACGTTGTTTCTATGATGACTGGTGTTCCTGTGAATAGAATTGCTCAAACAGAGATCAATAAACTCGCGAAATTACCAGACAGAATTAAAGGTAAGGTTATAGGTCAGGACGATGCAGTAAACAAGGTGGTGAAAGCCATTCAAAGAAACCGTGCTGGACTTAAAGATCCTAATAAACCAATTGGTTCATTTATTTTCTTAGGTCAAACAGGTGTTGGTAAAACACAATTAGCCAAGATATTAGCAAAGGAATTGTTTGATAATGAAGACACTCTTATTAGAATTGATATGAGTGAATACATGGAGAAATTTGCTATTTCAAGACTTATTGGTGCACCTCCAGGATATGTAGGTTACGAAGAAGGTGGACAACTTACAGAAAAGGTTAGAAGAAAACCTTACGCGGTAATTCTTCTAGATGAGGTGGAGAAAGCGCACCCAGATGTATTTAACATGCTGTTACAAGTGCTGGACGATGGTTATTTAACTGATAGTTTAGGAAGAAAGATCGATTTTAGAAATACTATTATTATTATGACCTCCAACATAGGTTCCAGAAAACTGAAAGATTTTGGACAAGGGGTTGGATTTGGCACCGCTTCGCAACGTTCTCAGATTGATGAAAATACCAGAAGCGTTATTGAGAATGCTCTTAAAAAAGCATTTGCTCCAGAGTTTTTGAATAGGATTGATGATGTAGTGATTTTTAACTCTTTAGATAGAGCAGATATTCACAAGATCATTGATATTGAACTCGCGAAATTGTATGATAGAATCAACCTTATTGGATATGAATTAACTTTAAGTGAGAAAGCTAAAGATTATATCGCAGAAAAAGGATTTGATAAAGATTATGGAGCAAGACCATTAAATAGAGCTATTCAGAAATATATTGAAGATGCTTTAGCCGAAGAAATCATCAGTTCAAATATATCTGAAGGCGATAAGATCTTTATGGATCTCGATGAGAAAAAAGATGAGCTTACCATAAAAATTGAAAAGGCTCACAAGGAAACAGAATCTTAAAAAATAGGCTCTAATTTATTAATAGCTGCATTTGGATATCAATTCTAGATGCAGTTATTTTTTGTTTACATTTTATTAATTAACATCTATTTTATTCATACTCAACACATTGTTAAATATGTATTTCTATCTTAGATTTGTATGTAAATTCACAAAGATATTTAGCTATATTTAAAACCTAAATATCCCTATTAATTATGACTAAGGAAGTGATAGATCTTGATTTTGGTAAGGTTAGTTTTGTAGATAATATTCTAATTGCAGAACTTAACGAAGGCGTGTTGTTTGACGTAGAAAGTAATCGAATTCTTTTAGAATTAGGTAGAAAAACTTTTAAAGATCAATTTTACGGTTATATCTCTAATAGAGTGAATTCTTATGCTGTAAATCCAATGGTTTATTTGGAATCTGCAGCTGCTCCCACTTTAAAAGCTATTGCTGTAGTAACTTCAGATGAAGTTTGTAAGCAGAATGCGTTTTTAGAAAAACAATTCTATAAAGAAAATAATTCTTTCGGAATCTTCGCCACTTTAGAAGAGGCTATTGAATGGATCAAAGAAAAGATATAAACATCTTTAATCTTGCATCACCTTCTCCTCTACTTTAAATTCTTTTAAAAACTTTTTAGCCTGATGAATGTGAGTAGACATCACTTGATCTTCCTTAATTATTGGCACCAATTCTCTAAATTCTTTCAAAATATTAGAAAGTTTTTCTGAAGTTTTTAAAGGCTCTCTAAAGTATAATGCTTGAGAAGCATTGAATAATTCAATTGCCAAAATTGTATTTATATTTTCAACTACTTTTAAGACTTTGGTTGCGCCATTAGCTCCCATGCTTACATGATCTTCTTGCCCATTAGATGAAACTATAGAATCTACACTTGCCGGAGTTGCATATTGTTTATTTTGACTAACAATACTCGCTGCAGTATATTGCGGAATCATAAAACCGCTATTTAAACCAGGGTTTTCTACTAAGAAGTTTGGTAATCCTCTTAATCCTGAAACCATTTGATAGGTTCTTCTTTCTGAAATATTACCAAGTTCAGACATGGCAATTGCAAGATAATCTAAAGCTAATGCTAAAGGTTGACCATGGAAATTTCCCCCAGAAATAATCTTATCTGCTTCTATAAAAATATTAGGATTGTCTGTAACAGAATTGATCTCGGTTTTAAATGTTTTTCTAACAAAAGAAATGGTGTCTTTGGTTGCACCATGAACTTGTGGAATACATCTAAAGGAATAAGGATCTTGAACACTTTCTTTTTCAGTTTGTGCAATCTCACTATCCCCCAAAAATTCTCTAATTCTTTCTGCGGTTTTAACCTGTCCTCTATGAGGTCTTACCATATGTACCAGCTCATCAAAAGGAGAAAGATTACAATTGAAAGCATCTACAGAAATAGCTCCAATTAGATCTGCCAAATAACTTAGCTTATAACATTCTAACAATGCAAAGACTCCATGAGCACTCATAAACTGAGTTCCATTTAATAATGCTAATCCTTCTTTAGATTGTAATCGTAATGGCTCCCAATCAAATTGGTTTAAAATATCTTCCGCAGGCATTCTTTTTCCTTCAAAATAAACTTCTCCTTTTCCTATTAATGGAAGTGCCAAATGTGCCAAGGGTGCTAAATCTCCGGAAGCTCCTAAAGAACCTTGCTCATAAACTACAGGAAGAATGTTGTTATTATAAAGTTCTATCAATCTAAGAACAGTTTCCAACGCTACCCCAGAATTACCATAACTTAAAGATTGCACCTTAAGTAGTAACATTAATTTTATGATAGTCTTGTCTACCAATTCTCCGGTTCCGCAAGCATGAGACATCACGAGATTTTCCTGTAAAGAAGTAAGATTTTCTGAAGAGATCTTTACGTTACATAAAGAACCAAATCCTGTATTTATTCCATAAACTGGCTTGTCATTATTCTTAATTTTTTCATTTAAGTACTGTCTAGACTTTTGAATATTTACCCTTGCCTCTTCGCTAAGCTCCAATTTTTTATGAGATTGAATAATATCGTGAATAATGTGAAGGTCAAGAACTGCAGAACTTATATAATGAAATGAATCCATAGTAATTATGAGAGAATTATTTTTATTATAATGATCGAATTAGCAATGCTTCACTAATCGTTAAACAATTGCTAAAATAAATTAATAATTATGATTTATAGTCCAATTAATTATCAATTTTTAAATAAATCCAAATAAGCTTCTCCTATATTATTGGCTATATCACCAGAAATCATACCTTGATAACTCTTTTTTTCTGAAATTATATCTCCTGTTTTTCCATGCAGATAAACTCCAAATACAGCAGCAGTCAAAGGATCATAATTTTGAGAAATAAGACCTGTAATTACTCCAGATAAAACATCACCAGACCCAGCTGTGGCCATTCCTGGATTTCCGGTATTGTTTACATAAATATTGTCTCCGCTAATTGTCATTGTATGAGCACCTTTAATCACTAAGATCACTTTATAATCTTCAGTAAATTTTTTCGCTTTCTTCAGTTTATCAAAATCATCTTTCCATTTACCTAACAATCTTTCTAACTCTTTTGGATGAGGTGTTAAAACTGAATTTTCGGGAAGAGAATTCAAAAACTCTTTATTCTTAGACAAGATGTTCAAACCATCGGCATCTATAACCATTGGGCTTTTAGTAGATTTTAGTAATTCTCCAAAAGTTTTTGCGGTAGTGACTGAAGTACCAGCTCCCATTCCGAAGCATATTACATCGGGCTTCAGATCAAAATTGATATTAGTCAATTCCAATTCATCTTTATCGGTAACCACCATGGCTTCCGGAATGGAAGTTTGCATAATTTGATATCCACATTTTGGAACAAATACCGAAACTAAACCGGCTCCAGATCTTAATGCAGAAGTTGATGCTAATACGATACTTCCAATCTTACCATAGCTCCCTCCTATTATTAAAGAATGGCCATAATTACCTTTATGAGTATTGTTTTTTCTTGGCAGATACATTGCCTTAGCTTCCTCCTTATTTATCAACTGAATATTGGTTGGGGTTTTCATCAAGTACTCTCTATCCAATCCTATATCAAGAACCTGAAGGTCTCCAACATAATCTGAGGTTTGAGGTAAAAAGAAGACAAATTTAGGAGCTTGAAAAGAGATAGTTACATTCGCTTTTATCACTTTATCATCTTTACCAGGGATCTTATCAGAAAATAAGCCCGATGGCATATCTATAGACAATACAAAAGCACTCGCAGAATTAATAAGTTCCACTAATTTCCCAACCCAATTTTCTAGAGGTCTATTTAGCCCTATTCCAAATATGGCGTCAATCACAAAATCATTATCGGAGATCTCAGGAAAATCCTTTTCACCTTTAAGAAGTGTAGGCCAAGTATTGGTTACATCTTTTATTTTATCGTAATTATCGAGAAAATTTTCAGATCTGTTATCTGAATAATTCACTACGTAAATAGTAACCTGATAGCCTTGTTCTAATAATAGCCTACCTACTACAAGGCCATCTCCTCCATTATTCCCAATTCCACAAAATATTTTAATTGGAATTTGGGCTCCTTGTAATTTGGAATGAATATCTTCATACACGAGTCCTGCTGCTCTTTCCATTAATTCTAAAGAACTAATATTTTGTTTTTCTATAGTTACTTTATCGGCTTCTGCTAATTGTTTTACATCAAAAATCTTCATCTTTTACCTCTTAATTTTCTATTCTTAACAAATATAAAACATCTTACCAGCGTTAATACTTACACTAACAAATTCTTAATAAAAAGTACATAAAGTTATCCCTATTCAATCTTAAATAAATAAATTTGCCAAAATTTTAACCATATGAAAGAAATCGCCTTAAAACATAAACACGAAGCTTTAAATGCCAAAATGGTTCCATTTGCTGGATACAATATGCCTGTTTCCTATGAGGGAGTTAATATAGAGCATGAAAACGTTCGCAAAAATGTGGGAGTTTTTGATGTATCTCATATGGGTGAATTTTTAATCTCTGGAGAAAATGCTTTAGAACTAGTTCAAAAAGTATGTTCTAATGATGCCTCAAAATTAGTTGATGGAAAAGCTCAATACTCTTGTTTTCCAAATGAAGAAGGTGGAATTGTAGACGATCTTATTGTTTACAGAATGAATGAAGACAAATATTTACTTGTTGTAAATGCTTCAAATATCGAAAAAGACTGGAACTGGATCTCCCAACATAACACCATGGATGCTACTATGAGAGATATGTCTGATGAGTATTCATTATTGGCAATCCAAGGTCCAAAAACCGCAGAAGCTATGCAATCTCTAACAAATGTAGATCTTGCTAACATGAAATTTTACACTTTTGAAGTAGCGCCTTTTGCGGGAGTTGAAAATGTGATTATTTCTGCAACCGGTTATACTGGAAGTGGCGGATTTGAGATATATTTTAAAAATGAAGATGCAGATCAAATTTGGGATACAGTAATGAAGGCAGGTAAAGATTTTGGCATTAAGCCAATTGGACTAGCTGCTAGAGATACGCTAAGATTGGAAATGGGGTATTGTTTATACGGAAATGATATAGATGATACTACTTCTCCTATTGAAGCCGGATTAGGTTGGATTACTAAGTTCACAAAAGATTTTGTAAACTCTGAAGCTCTAAAGAAAGAGAAAGAAGAAGGACCTAAACGTAAATTGATTGCGTTTGAATTGGACGAACGTGGAATTCCTCGTCACGGTTATGATATTGTAGACGAGAATGGCAAGGTAATTGGCGTAGTAACTTCGGGAACTATGTCACCATCACTAGATAAGGGGATAGGTATGGGTTACATTCCTACAGAAATGGCTAAGAATAACGAAAAGATTTATATTCAAATACGTAAAAAAGCTATTCCTGCAAGCCTGGTGAAATTACCCTTTTATAAAGGAGAATAACTATTGGAAAAAATATTGATTTTAGGAGCAAGTGGCTTTATAGGTAATGCCTTATATAAAGAACTTTGCTCCTATTTTGATACTTATGGAACCTATAACACCAATACAAATGGGTTTGATAAGAATCAAAAATTTTACGAATTCGATCATGAAACGGAGAATGTTGAGATCTTATTACAAAGTTTAAAACCAACAGTCATAGTTTCGGCGCTTAGAGGTGATTTTACCTCTCAGGTGATAACTCATTTTTCGATTATGAACTATATTTCAAAAAATGAGTGTAAGCTGATATTTCTATCATCTTCTAATGTATTTGATGGGTTTACTAATTATCCGTCTTATGAATATGACAAGACACTTTCTATGAGTGTTTATGGCAGGTTTAAAATTAAGATAGAGAATGCGTTGTTACGTTTACCAAATCATAAATACAACATTCTAAGATTGCCTATGGTTTTTGGTGCTGGTTCACCAAGGGTGCTAGAGATAAAAAATAAGATTGAATTTGGAGAACCTTTAGAAGTGTTTCCAAATGTGGTAATAAATGCTACAGATATCTCTAAACTCACTCAGCAAATTCATTACATTATTAATAGAAAGAAACAAGGTGTCTTTCATTTAGGTAGTAATGATCTCACCCATCAGCATGACCTAATCACAGATATTGCAGAGGTGTTAGGATTTAAAAATCCGCATTTAAAACAAGTTTACGATTCTAATTATGATAGATTTCTGGCCGTATTACCAAAAGATAATCTGCTTCCAAAGAACTTACAGGTTTCTATTTTAGACGTTGTAAATTCAACTTTGGTTAAGTAGTGCTGTTAATTATATAATAAATCACCAAAGTAGCTATGTGCTACAATTGCAAATATGTAACTTTAAGAATTATGGGAAAGACTATAAATATTTCTAACAATATGAATGATATGAAAAAATTAACCGAAGACGAAATTCTAAAAAAATTAGAATCTTTTGAAGGATGGAGTTACAGCGAAAATGCAATTCATACCTCTTTTGAATTTGAAAATTTTAAAGAAGCATTCACTTTAATGACGCGTATTGCCTTTGAAGCAGAAGCACAACAACATCACCCAGATTGGAGTAATGTATACAATCAGCTAGAGATCACACTTTCTACGCATGATGCAGATGGAGTTACAGAAAAAGACTTTAAAATGGCTAAAGCTATAGAAGCAATAGTTAATGCTGATTAATCATAAAATTGAATAAAAAATTGACGTTCCATTTTTTAGTAGAAAATGGAACGTTTTTTTTATTTTTACCTCAGAATTAAAATTATTTATGGGAAGAGCATTCGAATTTAGAAAAGCACGTAAAATGAAACGTTGGTCTGCAATGGCTAAAGCGTTCACAAGAATTGGTAAAGATATAGTGATGGCCGTTAAAGAAGGCGGACCAGATCCAGATAGCAACTCTAGGTTAAGAGCGGTTATCCAAAATGCCAAGAGTGTTAACATGCCCAAAGACAATATTGAGAGAGCAATTAAACGTGCCAGCGATAAAAGTCAAGGAGATTATAAAATCGTGATGTTTGAAGGCTACGCTCCTCATGGTATTGCTGTATTAGTTGAAACTGCTACAGATAATAACAATAGAACAGTTGCTAACGTTAGAATGCATTTTAGCAAGAGTGACGGGAACTTAGGAACTTCCGGATCTGTAGAATTCATGTTCGATCATACCTGTAATTTCAGAATTAATGGAGAAGGGTTAGATCCTGAAGAATTAGAATTGGAACTGATAGACTTTGGTGCAGAAGAAGTTTTTGAAGATGAAGATGGTATTATTATCTATGCTCCTTTTGAAAGTTTTGGAGCACTACAAAAAGAATTAGAAGGACGTAATTTGGAGATCTTATCTTCCGGATTTGAAAGAATTCCGCAGGTAACTAAAAAATTGACTCCTGATGAAGCTGTAGATGTTGAAAAATTATTAGAACGTCTAGAAGAAGATGACGACGTTCAAAACGTATATCATACAATGGAAGAAACCGAAGATTAATCTTCGGTTTTTTTATTTAAAACTTATCCGGATATTTTCCTGAAACTCTAGAATAAAATTTCTTGATCTCAAGAATGTCTTCTTCAAAAGTATGGGTGTAAAATATGGGAGGTGCAACCTTCACTTCCTTCTTACCATAATCAAAAGAAACTTTAATGATGGGCACATTAGCTTTTTGAGCGATGTAATAGAATCCTGTTCGCCATTTCTCCACTTTTTTTCGGGTACCTTCAGGAGATAATGCAAGTCTAAAAATTTCTTTGGTGTCAAATATTGCCGCGATAGCTTCTACTTTATTTTGACCAGGAGTTCTGTCTAACGCTGCTCCCCCAACCCATCTAAAATACCATCCAAATGGTGGTTTAAAAAGCTCTTTTTTACCTACGAAGTTTATTTCAATATCTAGTATTTTTCTTACTAACAATCCGAGAGAGAAATCATACCAGCTGGTATGAGGAGCCACAATAAATACACATTTCTTTACATCTGAATTTACACTTCCGTAGAGCTTCCAACCTAAGATTTTAAAAAATATGATTTTATAGATCCGCCTCATTATTTATTATTCGGTGTGATGTTTTTGTTGGTTTTTTTGGGAAGGCTTTTCCATAGACTTTTTACTGGTATTTTCTCCTTTTCTTCTTTTTCGCTCTTCCAAAAGTAAAGCAAGTTCTCTACCTGTTTGCCCTTTAACAGATGTATTCTCTTGAGCACGTCTAATTAAATAAGGCACTACGTCTCTTACGGGTCCAAAAGGTACTAGTTTGGCCGCATTGTACCCTGTTCTAGCTAAATTATAGCTAATATTATCACTCATTCCATACAGCTGGCTAAACCATACTCTGGAATCATCAATACTCAAACCTTTATCTTCTAAAATCTGTAAGGCCAAGTAATTACTAACCTCATTATGAGTACCTATAAATAAGGAAATATCGTCTATATTAGAAAGACAGTATGACAGAACTCCATTAAAACTTACATCTGTAGCTTCTTTACTTTCACATATTGGTGAAGGATAGCCCATTTTCTTAGCTCTTTCATTCTCCTTTTCCATATATGCACCACGAACTATCTTAGCTCCTACTTTAAAGCCTTCCTTTTTTCCTTTTTCGTGAAGATTTTGAAGATATTCTAGTCTGTCCCAACGATAACATTGCAACGTATTAAATACAATGGTCTTTTCCTGATTATATTTTTGCATCATTCTAACCATGAGTTCATCTGCCGCATCTTGCATCCAAGTCTCTTCTCCATCTGCAAGCACACTAATATCATTTTGGTAAGCAGCTTCACAAATTTGCTCTACTCTACCCTGCACTCTTTTCCATTCCTCTTCTTCTTCCGCAGAAAGTGTTAATTTAGAACTCACTTTTTCCCAGATCGCGAATCGACCGATTCCCGTTGGTTTAAAAACCGCAAATGGCAATTCTTTTCTATTAGCTGCAAATTCAATAATGCTTATCTTTTTCTTCATGGCAGCATCAAACTGCTCTTCTTCCTCTTTACCTTCAACCGAATAATCCAAAATACTATGTAGTTTTTTGGTGTACATCTTTTCGATATTTGGTAAACAATCTTCCATAGATTCTCCCCCACTAAATTGATTAAAAATAGTAGCTTTAATTAACCCTTCCACAGGAAGATGAAGCTTAAGAGATATCTTGGTAAGATAAGTACCGAATTTTACCAAAGTTGGTCTGTTTATCATTTCAAACATGAATAAAGCTCTGTTGAGCTCATCATCAGATTTAAGTTTGAAGGCAGTTTCGGTATCGTTAAAAATCTTTTGTGTAATCATTATGAATATATTAATCTCGCAAATATAATTATTGAGTTGTGAATATTTCTTAAAATTCTGCTTATTTTCGAGCTTTATAAAATCAGTTTAAAACCCCATTTTATGGCCACTTTAGTACAGCAGGCTCCTGTTTATTTTTCTCAGGATGCCTATGAGCAGTTCAATGATTATTTATCGCGCACAAACCATTCCGTAATCTTTGTTTTGGTAGATAGTAATACTCATAATTACTGTTTAAATACTTTTCTTCAAAAGATAGCTACAGAAATTCCTGTGGAAGTAATAGAAATGGAAGCTGGGGAAGAAAACAAGAATATTGAAACCTGTTCTGGAATCTGGAATGTGCTTTCAGAATTAAACGGAGACAGAAAAAGTTTGATCATAAATCTTGGTGGTGGCGTAGTTACAGATCTTGGTGGCTTTGTAGCTAGTACTTTTAAGAGAGGAATTTCTTTTATAAATGTGCCAACTAGCCTATTATCTATGGTAGATGCATCGGTTGGTGGAAAAACGGGAGTAGATCTTGGGAATCTAAAAAATCAAATCGGTGTAATTAATCAGCCTGAAATGGTGCTCATAGATTCTTTATATTTAAAGACTCTTTCTGCTAAAGAAATGAGAAGCGGATTAGCTGAAATTTTAAAACATGGACTTATTGCTAGTGAAGATTATTGGCAAAAAGCAACCAATCTTGAAAATTTAGGATTGCAAGATCTCGATGAACTAATAAAAGAATCTGTAGTTATAAAAACAAAAGTAGTTATTGGAGATCCACTAGAGACAGGGCTTAGAAAAACACTTAATTACGGACATACGTTGGGACATGCTATAGAATCTTATTTTCTAACACATCCAAATAAAGAAACGTTACTGCATGGCGAAGCTATAGCGATTGGAATGATATTAACCACTTATTTATCTTCTCAACTCTTAGGATTTCCGGAAGAAAAATTAATGGAAATTACCCATAAATTAAATGAGTTATATCCTAAAATTGAGTTTAAAAAAGACGATATTGAACAAATAATCGATTTACTTAAATTCGATAAAAAGAATGAATACGGGAAGATTAATTTTGTTTTACTTAAAAATATGGCAGAGCCTATGATAGACCAAGGAGTTAATAATGATCTAATTATCAGAGCTTTCGAGTTTTATCAAAAAAATTAAATAACTGATTTTCATCATGATATTAAATAATTTATTTAAATTAATTACCGATTGAATTTATACCAAATTTTGTTATAATTGCATGATTAAAATTACGCTATGAAAAGAGTCATTGTAGATTACAAAAAGTTAACTCCTGAGATCTTGAGCCTACTGGTTGAAAAATATCCTGATGGATATGATGATGATCAGGTAATCTCATTCAAGAATGCAAAGAATGAAACGGTAGAAGCTGTTGAAGTACGAACAGAAGATTCTATTTATCTTGTTAAGGTTAGTACTCGTTTGGAAAACACGATGGCTAATTATGATGAAGATGATTATGAGGAATCTGATTTCAATGAGCCTATTGTTGAAATTCCTGAAAAAAATATTGAAGAAGAGGAAGATTAGAGTTAGATTATAAATAAAAATCCATCTAAAATTCAGTTTCACATAAAGTGATCAGATTTTAGATGGATTTTTGTTTTACAGAGATTACGCTCTATGCGTGTTGTAACTCATGCTTTCCTTCTTTGATCTCTTCTATCAATTTTGCATTAAATGCTGGAAGATCATCTGGATTTCTACTAGTCACAAATCCTTCATCTACTACTACTTCTTTATCTACCCAATTAGCTCCTGCATTTTCAAGATCTTTTCTAATTGAATTAAAAGATGTCATTGTTCTACCTTTAACTACTTCAGCATTAATTAGCGTCCATGAAGCATGACAAATGGCTGCAACTGGTTTTTTCTCTTTAAAAAAGTCCTGAACAAACTTTAATACTTTTTCTTCTCGTCTTAATTTATCTGGATTGATAACTCCCCCTGGAAGCACCAAAGCATTATATTCTTTAGAAGAAACTTGATCTATAGTTCTATCTACATCATATTGATTAGACCAATCATCTCCATTCCATGCTTTAATAGTTCCAGATTTTAAACTAATAATATCTACCTGAAATCCTTCTTTCTCCATCGCTTCTTTAGGCGATTTCAATTCAACTTCTTCAAATCCATCTGTAGCTAGTATTGCTATTCTCTTTTTCATAATTTTCATTTTATAGTTACTATTAATTCTTTTCAAAATTACTCAAGAGATTCTGTATTCTATATTAAGAAGCTTATAAAATATGAAGTGGTTACGTTAAACCTTTATTAATCTACCTTTCCTGGAGTACATTCATCTGGATCTTCATTATTATCCAAACACTCCATGATCTTATTATCTTCATGAAGTTTGTCTTTCTTTTCTTTTAATTTTTCCAATTCTTGATTTATGGCAGGTTCTGAAAATTCATTTGGACTTATTTTTTCATTCTTATGTATGGCATATTGCACGGTAAATTCAGCTCCATAAAACATAATTAAACAAGTATAATTCACCCACAGCAAAATAAGAACGATAGAGGAGGCACCACCGTAAACAGAAGCTGGATCTGTATTCCCAAAATAAAAACCAATAATAGACTCACCAATTAAAAATAAAATAGTGGTTAGAGCTGCTCCTCTAAGAGTAACTCTCCACTTTATTTTTATATCTGGTAGCAATTGAAAGATAAATGCGAATAATGCAGTTATGAAAATAAATGAAATTGAATAGTTTATTATTTGAATTACATAGCTACTCACTATTTGAGCTGAGCTGCCAATGAATTCGCTTATATAACTAATTGTGGCAGAAACAATTAATGCTAACAGAAGTAAGAAGCCAATTACGAGGATCATCCCGAAAGAGATCAATCTATCCATTGCCATTCTAAAGAAGGTTGCTTTTTTCTCTGCTACATTCCAGATATTGTTCATGGCAATTTTAAGCTGAAAAAAAACTCCGGTAGCTCCAAAGATCAACATAGCTACACCAAAAATTACAGTTAACGTAGAATTGCTGTCCAAAGCTGCACTAGAGATCATATTCTCTATGGCCTCTGCTGCTCCTACTCCTATAAAACGTGAAATCTGGCCGGTGATTCTTCCTTGCACCGCTTCTCTACCAAAAAAATAACCGGCGATGGTAACTACAATAATAAGTAAGGAAGGTAATGAGAATAATGTATAATAAGCAATAATAGCACTCTTCTGGAAAGGCTCATTATTTATCCAGCTGAAATAAGATTTCTTTATAAGATCTATAAATGTTTTAATCTTTTTCATAAACCATAGCGCTCTTGGAAAAGTATTAAATGATGTTTTTGATGTCCGGCGGTTATAAATCCGGCAGCGAGAGGTATAAAATTTGAACCGTTCGCGTTACCTTGCGTGGTAAGCATTTCATCACTAAAACTTTCGAACAAAGAAATACCGCTATTTCTTACTAACTCAAATTCTACTCTAAAGCTTACCAAACTCCTTTTATTTGCTTTTGACGCTGGAACATAAGCATCCTGATCAAATCCAGGTAAAGAGGTTAAATCATTTCGAGCAATACATAAAGCTCTGTATTGAAATATTCTTTCGGTATCTAATAAATGTTGTAAAACCTGAGCTACTGTCCATTTGCCTTCAGCATAGTAATGCTGTAGATCTGCCTCTTTTAAGGTATCTAGAAATTGAAGAAATTCATCTCTCGATGTTTTCAGTAAATCAATTAAATCTTCATCTGGCAAATAATCTAGGTAGGTTTGATAAAAAGATAAATAATCTCCGGGCTTTAAGCTGCTTAATTTCATAATTGAATTTAGTAACAATAAGACATAAAAATACCCTTTAAACTTTGAAGCTTAAAGGGTATTTAGTAAAATTTTAGCTAAAAGATTATAGATCCTTAAAAATAGAATGCATTAATCGTTTTTTATCATTCATACTCTCTTCTAGAGAAATCATTGTTTCTGTTCTGTAAACTCCTTCAATATCATCTAATTGAAAAATGATCTCTTTTGCATGTTGTGTGTTACGAGCTCTAATTTTACAGAAAACATTGAATTTTCCTGTAGTTACGTGAGCAACTGTTACAAAAGGTATATCATTTATACGCTCCAATACAAATTTGGTTTGGGAGGTATTTTTTAGAAAAATTCCAACGTAAGCGATAAAAGCATAACCTAATTTTTCATAGTTAAGAGTTAAAGTAGATCCTAAGATGATCTGTGCCTCTTCCATCTTTTTCACCCTAACATGAACCGTTCCTGCAGAAATATTTAATTTCTTAGCAATATCAGTAAACGGAGTTCTCGTATTCTCGATCAACATATCCAGAATTTGGTGATCTGTTTCGTCTAGTTTATACTTGGCCATAATAATACTTGTCTTTAATTAAAACACAAAAATAATACAATCTTGTTAGACAATTAGTAAGGATTTTCAATTATTTTCATAATTTATAATTAAAATCTCACTTTTAATAGCAATTTTATCAACTATAACGTTTTCGATGAGTTCTTCTTCTCCTTCTCTTGTGACTTTATTATTTCCACACTCTATCTCCCTATGCCCATATTCGGCAAGCTTATGCTGAATTTTTACAACTACCGGCTCAAAAATGATCTTTCCTGCATGCAACACTTCCTTGAACTGAATTGCGACATCTTTAACTTCATCTTTTATAACAGCATTTCTAAGGATAACATCATAAAATAACTTTTCATTTTCCGGAATTCTGAAATATGCTTCATACTCTACTTCATCATAAGATTTAGAAACTACTGCATTTAGTCCAGACAATAGTGCAAGGAAAATATATCTTCGAGTCTCTTCTCTCATATAATCATGCGGGTAATGCCCTGCTTCGAATAAAATAGTAGGCACATTACCACCTTGAAAAGTATCACCTGTACAATTAGCATTATAAAGATCATCATAACGTCCAATATTCCCTTTTAAATATGCTGAAAGATCGTTAGCCATAGTGGCAATTAGCTTCATAGACTGAATTCTAGAAGGTTTAATACTTCGTATTTCATCCATAGAAGGCGTTAGGAAAGAAATAGTAGCAGGGTTTGCCTTAGGTCCTGCACTAAAAACAGTGCGTTGATCATGTAAATTAAAACAATATTGAGGTTTGAAATCCTCAAACTCCTCTCTTAAAACTCTACTTTCTATCTGAGTTAAATCTTGAGCGTCCCTATTTAGGTCTATATGATTTGCATTAACTCTAGTATAAGCTTCTGCACCATCAGGATTAAGCATAGGAATAATAGCAAGCGTAATATTCTTTAAAATAGAATTAAGAATAACATCATCACTAGGATCCTTTAATGCATTTAGCAAATCAAAAATAGCTTTCGTAGTGGTAGACTCATTTCCATGCATCTGAGACCATGCAAGTATTTTAATGGGACCTTTTCCAATTATTACTTTTCTAATAGGAATTGCATTATTAGAATGTCCAATTGTTTCAATGTCGAAATTCACACTTAATCTTACCAAAAGATTTTCAATATCGGTAGAGGTAATATATCTACCCGATAATTTATCCTCTTTATAAAGTGAATAATTATTAAACAGAGATTTTAAATTTTGTTGACTTATTTCCATGTTTACAAAAGTAAATAATCATTAATTTACAATTGTAAACACTTTAATATGTCATTTGTGTTTACATCTGTATACAAGTTTTTAAAATCCGAGCTAGACTGCGTTGGAATATTTCCTAAGTCACAAAAATAATAGATTAATAATCTATTATTTAGATACTTATGTCTATTTATCTTTATTTAAACTTTAATACTGTTTCAAGTATTTACATTTGTAATTTGCATGTTGCATTATATTAAATTACATTTGTAAACAGGTAATTTCACTTAAAGTATTTACAATGGTAAACAGCGATCAATTTGCTACCAGGCTTCAAACAATCATAAATTATTACGAACTTTCTGCTGCCTCTTTTGCAGATTCTATTGAAGTTGGTCGCTCTTCAATTTCTCATATCCTTTCTGGAAGGAATAAACCAAGTCTCGATTTTGTTCTCAAGATTGTAAAGATCTATCCTGAAGTTGAATTGTATTGGCTACTAAACGGAAAGGGATCTTTTCCTAAATCTTCCACTCCTTTACCGGAATTAGAAAATAAAAAGGAAAATAATGTGAAAGCAGATCCTGTTGAAGAATCAAAAAACCTGTATACAGAAAAAGTTGAAACACCAAATCAAATGAAAGCTTTAGGGAGTTCCGCGAAAACTATTAAGAAGATTGTGTTATTTTATGAAGATGGCACATTTGAAGCCTTCGAGAATTGATTTTGAAGCCTAGATTCCGTTATTTTGCAGTATGAAAAGAATCATTTTACTCCTAGCTATAACCTTATCACTTCAATCTTGTTTTTCTCCAGAGAGAGATTGTGAAAAGTTCAAGACTGGGACCTTCGAATTCCAGTCATATTTAAACGGAGAATTGGTGACTTCAAAATTTATTAGAAATGATTCTATAGAAATAGATATGTTTCAAGGTAAAACAGACACTTCTTCTATACGTTGGGTAAATAATTGTGAATACATTATCACTAACCTTCACCCAAAAAATATGGCAGAAAAGAAGCCGTTAAGCATTAAAATACTTACCACCAAAGGAGATACTTACACTTTCGAATATGGGCAAGTTGGAGAACCTGAAAAGCAAAGAGGTACTGTTACCAAGATAAAGTAGGCAATCTTAGAATTTACTTTACTGTTTATTTTTTAAAAGCCTGTTTTGCTCTTGCATCAAATCCGTTAGATCTGAAAGTAGCTGAATATCTTTAGGTGTTTCTACCGTTTTATCTTTTGGATCTTGAGATTTTCTTCGGAATCTATTCATAACCTTAACCACTAGAAAAATGGTAAATCCCACAATCAAGAAATCTATCATCGCTTCAATTAAAGCACCATAACCTATAGCCACTTCTTTTACCGACTCTACTCCTTCTATTGCAGATTCCATTCCTTTTCGTAGCACAATCTTTCTTTCTGAAAATTTAATTCCATCAGTTAATATAGACAATGGAGGCATAACAACTTGCTTCACCAAAACATCTACCACCTTGTTGAAAGAAGCGCCGATAATTATACCAACGGCCATGTCTATCATGTTGCCTTTTATAGCAAACTCCTTAAACTCCTTAAGCATTCCCATTCTCTATTCGTCAAATAAATTAATCTGACTTTCTGAAGATCCTTTTTTTAATTTTCCAATCTCCATCTCATCAGAATCGTTTCCTACCAGTTCTTCATCTTTTACTTCCAGTTCTTCTGCTGGAATTTCTTCCGGCACATAAGGAACTGGTTCTAGTAGATTAATTTGTTTTATCTTTTCTGCAGTTAACTGATTTCCAAGAGCTTTAACTCCTTTTACCGAAATAAATTCTTCAAGATTAACTATTTCATTTTCTCGCTGGTCTTTACCTCTTACTTTTGCGTATACCAGTTCTACTTGAGGAATATAATCTGTTGAAACCAGCTCTAGATAAGATTTCTCATTTTCACCTCCTATAAAATTTTCATCCTTATCTGGATGTTCTATATGGAAACGTTTTACATAATATCTTTCTTTATCTGCCTCCCAATAAATAGCTGAAATCGCCTTTTTAGGAACCCATTTTTCCAACACTATTATCTCTTCATCAAATCTTGTAGTAAGCTCAGGTTTAATGGTTTTAGCCACTCCATCTTGAGTAATAATTAAAAGGCGATCTTCCCCTCTAAATTCCCCCAATAGCTCTCCGCGCTCATCCACATTTAATCTCTTAACGCTATCATCAAACCAGATTCTTCTTGGCTTTAAAGTAGAAACACCTTCTTCTTTCAACTCGACACGTTTAATAGCGTATTTGGTAACTATATTCCCTTTTACGTTTCTGCCTTTAATAAGCATATCTGCAAAATCCACTTCAAAGCGAAGTTTTTTAATACTACCTACCTGTCTTAAGTAAACAGTAACCACTTCTGCTTCTCCATTTGGATTGGCAGAGAAATAAGAGATCTTAGAATCCTTTTTACCCTGAGTAAGATCGTATTCTTTATCCCGAGTTATAGAGGTAACAGCAAACCTTTTTATATAGGAACCGCCATTTTTACCATCTCTATATATCAAGTTGTAGATAGTGCGCTTGTCTTTTTTCTTGAAAACAGCTACATGAATGATATCTTTTCCAACAAATGTCTTTGCATCTACTTTACTCACCATCATCTTACCATCTCCGGTAAAACAAATAATATCATCAATATCAGAACAGTCGGTAACAAATTCATCTTTCTTAAGAGAAGTACCAATAAAACCTTCTTTTCTATTTACGTATAACTTGGTGTTACGCATAGCAACCTTCGAGGCTTCAATATCATCAAATAACCTCAAACTCGTTAAACGCTCTTTTCCTACTCCATACTCTTTTTTTAATCTAGTAAAATATGCAATTGCAAATTCTACTAAATGATCTAAGTGATGCTTTATCTGTGCAATATCATCTTCCAACGCATCGATCTTTTGTTGCGCCTTATCAATATCAAACTTTGAAATTCTTTTAATTCGAATTTCTGTAAGTCTTGTAATATCTTCTTCGGTAACAGCACGTTTTAAATGTGTAACATGGGGTTTTAACCCATTATCTATCGCCTTGATAACACCTTCCCAAGTTTCTTCTTCTTCAATATCACGATAAATTCTATTTTCAATAAAGATTCTCTCTAATGATGCAAAATGCCACTGTTCTTCGAGTTCTTCTAATTTTATTTCTAGATCACTCTTTAATAAGGCAAGTGTATGATCTGTAGATCGCTTCAACATTTCTGTAACCCCAAGAAATATTGGTTTGTTGTCTATAATAACACAACCAAGCGGAGCAATAGAGTTCTCGCAATTTGTAAATGCATATAAGGCATCTATAGTTTTATCTGGCGAAATATTTGGCGGCAGATAAATTAGAATTTCTACAAACTCTGCCGTGTTATCTTCAATTCTCTTTATTTTGATCTTTCCTTTGTCATTTGCCTTCAGGATAGAATCTATAAGTGTAGTGGTGGTGGTACCGTATGGAATTTCGGTAATTGCCAACGTGTTTTTATCGTATTGCGAGATCTTGGCTCTAATACGAACTCTTCCACCACGCTCACCATCATTATAATTGGAAACATCTGCTTCTCCGGCAGTTGGAAAATCAGGAAAAAGCGTGAATTTTTTTCCTTTTAAATGCTTGATGGAAGCATCTATTAATTCATTGAAATTATGAGGCAGAATTCTGGTACTTAATCCAACCGCTATTCCTTCTGCTCCCTGAGCTAATAATAATGGAAATCTAACGGGTAGATTTACAGGCTCTTTTTTTCTACCATCGTAAGATAATTGCCATTCTGTTATTTTCGGATTATAAATAACCTCTGTAGCAAATTTTGAAAGTCGAGCTTCTATATATCTGGGAGCCGCCGCCCTATCTCCAGTAAGTAAGTTACCCCAGTTTCCCTGAGTATCTATTAAAAGATCTTTTTGACCAATTTGCACCATAGCATCCCCAATACTAGCATCCCCGTGTGGGTGATACTGCATGGTGTGTCCTACAATATTTGCAACTTTATTATACCTGCCATCATCCAGATCTTTCATAGAATGCATAATTCTACGCTGAACGGGTTTAAATCCATCTTCCACTGCTGGTACTGCTCGCTCTAAGATAACATAGGAGGCGTAATCCAAAAACCAATCCTTGTACATTCCTGTAACTCGAATTAATTGCTCTTTTGGCTGATTATCCTGCTCTTCCGGCATTAAGTCCTGATTTTCTATATCCATTTAAGAGATTGCTTTATTTTTTTGTAGAACTTTATTTAAAGATTCTATCATTCCCTTCTTTTTCTTTTTTCCAAGGAATGTAATATTGAAACGATAAGATCTTACTCCAGATTTTCGTTTACTACTTATATATATTTTTAAACTTGCATAAATTCCATAATCGGAAACTTCAAAATTTACCAATTTTGATTTAGGGAACTCCGCACGTTTTACGCGATATTCCATAAATTTTGAAAAGAAAACTCCGTTGTTCTTAAAATTCAAGGTTTCACCATCACTATCAAATTCAAATATTTGCCCAATTCGGTGAAAGTAAATAGCAAAGAGAACCAATAAAATATTCGGCAAGAAATGACTGAACTTAATAGTGCTTTCTGTATCAGAATTCATCAGCTCAACATTTACAAAAATATTAGTGACAAATGCAGCTATAATAATAATGTAGATCGAGGGAACAATTTTAGTCTCAGTAGTATTTTTAAACCTCATAGGCTATTCCTCAATCAGATCTAGTTCAACTTTTAAATTATCAATAATAAATTCCTGTCTATGCGGTGTGTTCTTACCCATATAAAAACTTAATAATTCTTCTATAGACATCTCTTTATCTAGCATTACAGGGTCTAATCTAATATCATCCCCAATAAAATGCTTGAATTCGTCTGGAGAGATCTCTCCCAATCCTTTAAATCGAGTAATCTCTGCTTTCCCAGTTAATTTCTCTACTGCCGCTTGTCGTTCAAACTCACTGTAACAATATATAGTTTCTTTTTTATTTCTAACCCTAAACAAAGGAGTTTGAAGAATATAAAGGTGATTCTCTTTAATTAGCTCTGGAAAGAACTGCAAAAAGAATGTTATTAATAACAACCTAATGTGCATTCCATCCACATCGGCATCTGTTGCGATCACTATATTATTATAACGAAGATCTTCAATAGACTCCTCAATATTTAATGCTGCTTGAAGAAGATTAAATTCTTCATTCTCGTAAACAATTTTCTTTGTAAGTCCATAGCTGTTCAAAGGTTTTCCCTTCAAACTAAAAACAGCCTGCGTATTTACATCTCTAGATTTTGTAATAGATCCACTCGCAGAATCTCCCTCTGTAATAAAAAGGGTAGATTCTAAATAACGCTCTTTTTTGCTATCACCTAAATGAATCCTGCAATCTCTAAGTTTCTTATTATGTAAACTTGCTTTTTTAGCTCTGTCTTTAGCCAGTTTTCTAATTCCCGAAAGTTCTTTACGTTCTCTTTCGGCTTGTAAGATCTTTCGATTTAATTTTTCTGCCGTTTCCTGATTTTTATGCAAATAATTATCAAGCTGTGTCTTTAAAAAATCGTTTATGTAAGTTCTTACTGTTGGAAGCTCACCGCCCATATCTGTAGAACCCAATTTGGTTTTTGTCTGACTTTCAAAAACCGGCTCCATTACTTTTATACTAATTGCAGCAACTATAGATTTTCTAACATCGGCGGCATCATAATTCTTTCCGTAGTATTCTCTCACGGTTTTTACCACCGCTTCCCTAAATGCTAATAAATGTGTACCTCCTTGCGAAGTGTTCTGGCCATTTACAAAAGAGTGATATTCTTCAGAATATTGAGTTTTACTGTGTGTAATAGCAACTTCAATATCTTCTCCTCGTAGATGAATTATAGGGTATAATTGATCATCTTCTTTTATACTATCTCCTAAAAGATCTTTTAATCCATTTTCTGAATAAAATTTTTCACCATTAAACATAATGGTCAAACCCGGATTTAGATAGACGTAATTTTTAAGCATTTTTTCAATATACTCATCACGGTATTTGAAATTCTTAAAAATCAATTCATCCGGAACATAGGTAACTTTAGTTCCTCTTCTTCTGGAAGTTTCTTCTAGCTCTTCTTCTTTAATTAAATTTCCTTGTTCAAATTCTGCAGATTTAGATCTTCCATCTCTGGTAGATTCTACTCTAAAACTTGAAGAAAGGGCGTTTACTGCTTTGGTACCAACTCCGTTTAGACCAACAGATTTTTTAAAAGCCTTAGAATCGTACTTCCCACCGGTATTCATTTTAGATACTACATCCACAACTTTACCAAGTGGAATTCCTCGCCCGTAATCACGAACGATCACACGTTGACTCTGAACTGAAACCTCAATGGTTTTTCCAGACCCCATCACAAATTCATCTATACTGTTATCCAGTACTTCTTTTAGGAGGATGTAGATTCCATCATCTGCGGTAGAACCGTCACCCAACTTACCAATATACATCCCCGGACGCATTCTAATGTGCTCTTTCCAGTCGAGAGATCGTATATTATCTTCGGTATATTTGGTTTCTTCACTCATAAGTAGTAGGTGCAGTTGAGTCGCTAATATAGGGTTTCCCGCAAAAAATTAAAACAGGAAGTTCGCAAAGTAATTAACAAAGATTTAATGCTAAATGTTAATTTGTCAAGCATGTTCTTATTAAAACAAAAAATATCCATTCTAAAAAAGATCAGAATGGATATTTTCTTAAAACTTAAAATTCAGCTTTCTGAACTTTATTTAATTATACATTAAATCTGAAATGCATTACATCTCCGTCTTTAACTATGTATTCTTTCCCTTCCACTCTCATTTTTCCGGCTTCTTTCACTTTAGCTTCGCTTCCCAAAGATGAAAAATCTTCATAAGCAATAACTTCAGCACGAATAAATCCTTTCTCAAAATCGGTATGAATAACACCTGCTGCTTGAGGTGCACTTGCTCCAATAGGAATTGTCCAAGCTCTCACCTCTTTAACTCCTGCCGTAAAATAGGTTTGAAGATTCAATAATCTGTATGCAGAACGAATAAGTTTAGCAGAACCAGGTTCATCTAAGCCTATATCCTGAAGAAACATCTTTCTTTCTTCATAATCATCAAGTTCTGTAATATCTGCTTCGGTACCAACAGCTAATACCAAAACCTCAGCATTTTCGTCTTTCACCGCTTCTTTTACTTTGTCTACGTGCTCATTTCCGGAAGTTGCAGCACCTTCATCTACATTGCAAACATACATTACAGGCTTATCTGTAATCAATTGTAGGTTAGCTATAAATTCTTCTCTTTCTTCGTCTGTAAACTCTATTGCTCTTACAGAAACACCAGCTTCTAAACCTTTTTTAGCTTTTAAAAGTGCAGTTTCTTCCTTTTGAGCTTCTTTATTTCCTGTACGAGAAGCACGCTTTACTTTTTCCAGTTTTTTATCTACTGTTTCAAGATCTTTTAACTGAAGCTCCATATCTATGGTCTCTTTATCTCTAACAGGATCTACAGAGCCATCTACGTGTACAATATTATCATTATCAAAACAACGCAACACATGAAGAATCGCATCGGTTTCACGAATGTTACCTAAGAATTGATTTCCTAGACCTTCTCCTTTACTTGCTCCTTTAACCAATCCGGCAATATCTACTATCTCTACAGTTGCAGGCATCACTCTTTCAGGATTTACAAGAGTTTCTAATTTTTCCAATCTATGGTCTGGAACATTCACTACTCCAATGTTTGGCTCTATGGTACAAAACGGAAAGTTGGCACTTTGCGCTTTAGCATTAGATAGACAATTAAAAAGTGTCGATTTTCCTACGTTTGGTAATCCTACGATTCCTGCTTTCATACTTAATTATTTGATGCTGATATTTTGCGGCTGCAAAGATAGAAATTTGAACCGAGAATTTACAGCCTCGTCTTGAGTATTAATGATTTGAAAAAAATGATGAAATTTAAATTTAAATTCCTCAATTTCTAATCTCTAATTTTATCTTTGCACTTCTACACTTACAGTTCAAAACTGTAAGTTTTTTATAACGCTCTTTTAGCTAGATACTTTCTCAAAGTTTAGCCTTAATATTTGAATTTTTTAAGTTTCGGTTTTAAAATAAAATTTAATTATTTGTAAACAATTGATTGTTTACAAATAATTAACTAGTTTATTTTCAGCACTTTAAATCTATTTTGCTGTAAACATCAAGAAAATAATATTTTAAAATATCATTTGTTTTTAGCTACATTTACATTCTCGAAATTACAGTATATAATCACTCATAATCACAATTAATGAAAATCAAAACCACTCCCACTCAGGATAAGACCTACACTCAGGATGAAGCTTTTGCAGCCTCTTTAAAATATTTTAAAGGAGATGAATTAGCGGCTAGAGTTTGGATCAATAAATACGCTTTAAAAGATTCTTACGACAATATTTATGAGCAATCACCTCAAGATATGCATGTAAGAATTGCTAGTGAAATTGCTAGAATTGAAGCAAAATATCCTAATCCTATGAGTGAAGAGGAAATTATGGGATTGATAGAAAACTTCAAATACATTGTTCCACAAGGAAGCCCGATGGCGGGAATAGGGAATAAATTTCAGGTAGCTTCTCTTTCAAATTGTTTTGTTATTGGTAACAATGGCCAAAGCGATTCTTATGGAAGTATTATGAAGATTGACCAAGAACAGGTGCAGTTGATGAAAAGACGTGGTGGAGTTGGGCACGACCTTTCTCATATAAGACCAAAAGGTTCTCCCGTAAAGAACTCTGCTCTTACTTCTACCGGTATTGTTCCTTTTATGGAGCGTTATTCTAATTCTACTAGAGAAGTGGCACAAGATGGTAGACGTGGAGCACTAATGCTTTCAGTTTCTATAAATCATCCAGATTCTGAAGGTTTCATAGATGCAAAATTAGAACAAGGAAAAGTAACAGGAGCGAATGTTTCTGTTAGAATAGACGATGAGTTTATGAAATCTGTGGAAAATAAAACTCCATACGTCCAAAAATTTCCTGTGCATAGTAAAAATCCAAAGCAAAGCAAAGAGATAGATTCTTCTATTCTGTGGAATAAGATCGTGCATAACGCATGGAAATCTGCAGAACCGGGAATTTTATTCTGGGATACTATAATTAATGAATCTGTTCCAGATTGTTATGCAGATCTTGGTTATAATACGGTTTCTACAAATCCGTGTGGAGAGATCCCTCTTTGTCCTTATGATTCATGCAGACTTTTAGCTATCAATCTATTCTCTTATGTAGAAAATCCATTTACAGACAAAGCAACTTTTGACTTTGATCTATTCAAGAAACATGTTGCCGCAGCACAGAGAATGATGGATGATATTATCGATCTAGAATTAGAGAAGATCGATGATATTCTAGGTAAGATAGATGCAGATCCAGAAAATGAAGAAATAAAAAGAGTTGAGAAAAATCTTTGGTTAGAGATTAAGAAAAAAGCCAACGAAGGAAGACGTACCGGAATTGGAATAACTGCTGAAGGTGATATGCTTGCTGCTTTGGGAATCGCCTACGGAAGTCCTGAAGGAATAGATTTCTCTGTAAAAGTTCATAAAACTCTAGCATTAGAAGCATACCGAGGATCTGTAAATATGGCCAAAGACAGAGGAGCTTTTGCTTTTTATGATTCAGATAAAGAAAAGAATAACCCATTTATACAGCGTATTAAGGAAGCAGATGAAAAGCTTTATTATGAAATGCTGGAATATGGAAGAAGAAATATTGCCATGTTAACTATTGCTCCAACCGGAACAACTAGTTTAATGACACAAACAACTTCTGGAATAGAACCTGTATTTATGCCGGTTTATAAAAGAAGAAGAAAAGTAAACCCTAACGACAAGAATGTAACGGTAGATTATGTTGATGAAACCGGAGATTCTTGGGAAGAATATGTTGTTTTTCATCACCGTTTTAAAGAGTGGATGCACGTTAATGGTTTTGAAATTAGCAATGACTACACTCAAAAAGAACTAGATGATTTGGTTAAAAAATCTCCTTATTATAAATCAACATCTAATGATATTGATTGGTTGAGCAAAGTTAAAATGCAAGGTGCCGTACAAAAATGGGTCGATCATTCAATAAGTGTAACTATCAATTTACCTAACGATGCTACAGAAGAGCTGGTAGGTAAATTGTACATGGAAGCTTGGAAAGTAGGTTGTAAAGGAGTTACTGTTTACAGAGATGGTTCTAGAAGTGGAGTTCTTATTTCTAATGAAGAGAAAAAAGAAACTCCTGAAGGTATCTCAAGTTTCCCAACTAAGAGACCTCATGAATTAGAAGCAGATGTAATTAGATTCCAGAATAATAAAGAAAAATGGATAGCCTTTATCGGACTTATAGGAGACAAACCTTATGAGATCTTTACAGGATTGGCAGATGATGAAGATGGTATCTTGATTCCGAGATGGGTAGATAATGGTAAGATCATAAAGAATAAAGATGAGCAGGGAAATACCAGATATGACTTTCAATATAAAAACCAAAGAGGTTATAAAACTACTATTGAAGGGCTATCTCATAAATTTGATCCTGAATTCTGGAACTATGCGAAATTAATCTCTAGTACCTTAAGACATGGTATGCCAATAGAAAATGCGGTAGATCTTATTAATAGTTTACAGCTTAACAGCGAATCTATAAACACTTGGAAAAATGGAGTTGCTAGAGCTCTTAAACGTTATGTTGCAGATGGAACTGAGGCTAAAGGGCAGAAATGTACCAACTGTAATTCAACAAACTTGATCTATCAAGAAGGTTGTTTAACATGTAAAGATTGTGGATCTTCAAAATGTGGATAAAATAAAATTCTTACAATAACTCATCGTTAAACTAAATTTTAAAGAACCGTTCTTATTTAATTATAAGGACGGTTTTTTATTTTTCTGATATTAAATAAATCTTAAACCGCTCAGGTTTATTAATCAACTCTATTTCTTTTTATAACTTTATTAAAACAATCATCTAATATGAAAATTAAACTTACTAAACTTCCCATATATTTCATTGGTGCTTTACTCCTCTTTGCTTCTTGTAATTTGCCTAAAGATCCTAATTCTAGTTGGCAAAAAGCCCAGAAAGAAGGTCTTAAAGTTGGAGTTGTAGACAATCCTCCTTTCACTAACACAGCTTCAGATTCTTTTTCAGGAAATGAAATTGAAATAATAAACAAATTTGCATCTTCTAATAAAATAGAAGTTTCCTTTTTAAAGGGAAATGAAAGTGATCTTATAGAGAAGCTTGAGAAATTTGAGCTCGATATGGTAATTGGAGGTTTCAATAAAAAAACCGTCTGGTCAAAAAAAGCAGGACTTTCAAGACCTTATGATAAAGAACATGTTTTCTTAGTGCCTAAAGGAGAAAACAAATTACTTGTTAAATTAGAAGAATATATTCATAAAAATCTGGAAAATGAAAAATCCTGAAGCCTTTGAATTACCCGAACATCTTGTAAATAAATTTGAAAAAGCAAAAAAATTAGAATGGATAACCATAGCGTATCTAGTCTCTACTATAGTTTTAATGTATTTGGTAATGGGATCTTCTCAAGCCATGAAGACTGCATGGTTGGAAGACGCAATGGGTTTATTACCAGCTATCTCATTTCTTATTGCATCTAGAATAGCATATAAAAAACCAAATTATAAATTCCCTTATGGCTATCATCGTGCTTTTAGCATCTCTTATCTAGCAGGTGCCATTGCTTTATTTGCGATGGGTTGTTTTCTACTGATAGATTCTTCCATTTCCCTTATAAAAGCTGAACACCCAACGATTGGCACAATTGTAATATTTGGTCATCAACTTTGGTTAGGTTGGATTATGATCCTGGCATTAGTTTGGGCTTCATTGCCATCGGTAGTGATTGGATATAAAAAATTACCGCTAGCAAAAAAACTTCATAATAAGATTCTTTATACCGATGCCAATACTCAAAAAGCAGATTATACCACAGCCTTTGCTGCGATGCTGGGAATTACAGGTTTGGCATTTGGACTTTGGTGGGCAGATTCTGCTGCGGCACTGTTTATTTCTTTTTCAGTTTTAAATGATGGTTATACCAATTTAAAAACTGCAGTTCTAGACCTAATGGATAGACACCCTGTTCATGTAGACACTCAAGAAAATGATGATTTAGTAGAAGGTATCAAGGGAAAGGTGAATTCCTGGGAATGGGTAAAAGAGGCCGATGTTAGATTTAGAGAACAAGGTCAGGTTTATTTTGGTGAAGTTTTTATAGTTCCACATCAAAATACAGACATTACAAAAGAAGTAGAAAAAGGTCTTAAGCTCTTACAAAATTATCATTGGAAAATTTATCAAGTAACAATAATGCCAGTTAAATCTTTATCTGAAAAGTAATCTTTCAGATTTAGATCTAACCAGCATATTTAATTTTTTACTTAATAAATTTCACTCTACTATATACATTTCATTAGAAGCTCTTATATATTCCTGCGGATTGAATGTAGATTCAAAACTGCCTCTTACAAGGTCTAATTTCAACTCTAACTGATTCATTCTATCCTTCAAAAATTCATCGTGCTTATACTTATCTATAAGTACTTTGTATTTATCTAGGTTTTCGAGGATCCTGAAAGTAATGGTTCCAAACCTTATTTTTAAATTCTGAACAGCTTCCATCTGGTTGTAATATTGTTGTTTCCAGTTCTCCGGATTTTTAGCCTTCTCCTCTACTATCTTATTCTCCGCAATTTTAGAAATATCTAAGATATACTGTGTTCTTTTTTTCGCATCGGTTTCATTTGTAAAACGCTTCTGAAAATCATCCTTGTTGATCCCTAAAATTCCAACTACATTTTCTTCCATGGCATGGTTTTGTAATTCCTTAAGTTCATTTAAACTCTTGGTTATACCTTTCCATTCAGTTTCTATCAAATCTTTATCATGTGTAAACTGAGAAACTGAAGTGGTTAAATTAAACATCTTCATACTTTTCTCTCTAAGATCTCTATCTCTGCGCCCCAATGAGTTGATAAAAGACCCAATACCATCAAATAAACTTCCTGCAAACATCCCTGTAAAAGGAGTTCCTTCTGCTAGATTTCCAGTAACATCAATAATATGACTTAAGGCGGCTAATCTTGCTTCATCCTTCTTGTTCTCTTCTATATACTTCTGAAATTCTTTAAACCAAGCAGCATATCCATCGTAATTCATAGGATTACTGGTTTTCTCTAGGGTGCCATAAAATTCTTTGGAGCTGTTAAAAAGATTCAAGGGTTTTATTTCCCGCTCCATGGAAGCAAGGTTTAAAACTGCAGAGCTATAATTATATTTGTATACACTTACGGTATTCTTATCTAATTCTTGTTGCCGTTGCTCTAATACCTGTACTCTTTCTAAAAGTTTATCAACCTTTTCTGAAGAAGAACTAGTGTTTTTAATACTTTCATCTAAGTTATCGATCTTGGCATCTAGCTGTTTGATTTTAAAATCTAGATTTTCCTTTTGTAGACTTCGTTCTCTGTTAAGTTCGGTTAAAACAAGAGAAGTAACGCTGTGAGTTTCAGATTCAACCTGAGCCCGAACAGCAACGGGTAATAACATACATAGTAATAATATTCCGAAAATTGATTTTCTCATCCTATATCGCTTTAATTAGCTTGTTGATAACGTTCTACAGATTATCATATTTTATGCCGTGAAATTTTAGCAAGCTCCAAATATCAATATTTTTTCGCATATCCTGCCAATATTGTTGTTCTCAAGATTTACCTGTAAACTTTTTGCCATATTACCGACTGATCATTCAATGATTAATATTTCCACACCTTTTTATTAGTACAGCAATATTTGTGAGAAATATCATTTTCAATCTTTAAAATTTCTATGAAAAATATACTTAAGAATACTCAATTTTCGGTATTAGATCTTGTACCTGTTACGTCAGGAAGCACTCCTACAGATTCTTTTAAAAAGAGTTTAGATCTTGCGCAACATGTAGAAAATTGGGGATATAGACGCTATTGGATCTCAGAACATCACAATATGGAAAGTATTGCCAGTTCTGCTACGGTAATTCTTTTAAATCATATAGCCCAAGGCACTAAAACTATTAGAGTTGGTTCTGGTGGTATAATGTTGCCAAATCATGCTCCTTTGGTAATTGCAGAACAATTTGGAACTATGGAATTGTTATATCCTGGCAGAATGGATCTTGGTTTGGGAAGAGCTCCGGGAACAGACCAAAAAACGGCAATGGCACTTAGAAGAAACGTTCAAGAATCTGTAAACGATTTTCCTAATAATATAATGGAATTACGGCGCTATTTTTCTATTGAAAATAGACATTCTGATGTGCGAGCTATTCCCGGAGAAGGTTTAGACATTCCTCTGTACTTATTAGGCTCTAGTACGTACAGTGCACAGTTGGCAGCGCACATGGGCTTACCCTATGCTTTTGCCAGTCACTTTGCTCCTACTTATTTGCATCAAGCATTGCAGATATATAATGAAGGATTTAAAAAATCAGATCAATTAGATAAACCATACTCCATTGCATGCGTAAATGTAATTGCTGCAGATACAGATGAAGAAGCAGAACGTTTAGCCACCAGTCAAAAACAATTATTTTTAGGTATCATTAGAGGAGTTAGAAAACCTATGCCGGCTCCTGTAGATAATATGGAAATGGTTTGGAATGAAGCTGAAAAAGCCGCTATTCAAAACATGATACATTACAGCTTTATAGGAAGCCCAGAAACAATTCAAAATAAACTATCCGGTTTTATTGAAGATACCGGAGTAGATGAAGTTATGGTTGTTTCACATATTTACGATCATAAAGCGAGATTAAGATCTTATGAAATTTTAGGAGAGCTTGCCAAGTCTGAATAATATGGGATAATGAATTTTACCATGTTCTCCATAAGCTTGTCTTAGCTCCTTTTTTAAAATATCTACAGGATTTACACCTTTATCATTTTCATAATGTTTAACGGCAGACCAGGTTTTTAAATACCCAATAAGTTCATCGAAACTCCAATCTAAGTTCAAACTTATATTTGGAGTTTCGATCTCTTTAAAAGGAAAAGGGATGGTTTTATAACCTTCTTCCAGAAGATATCTTTCTTTATCCCAATATGGGCCAATTAAGCCATGGTATAATTCTTCAATAACTATATTGGTCTCTTCATTGCTCGAAAATAATTCATATCCAACAACAGCAAAAACACCTACAGGTTTTAAACAGCGTTTTACCTCCTTATAAAATTCATCAAAATTAAACCAATGTATTGCTTGAGCTACGGTGATAAGATCGAAAGATTGATCTTTAAAATTAGTATTTTCAGAAGGCTGCTGCGAGTAATGAATATTTTGCTTTTTGATAGCATTCTCTAATTGCTGACTGCTGATATCTGTAGCGAAAACTTCTTCAAAAGAATTTGAAAGCACTCCTGGCACCTGTCCATTTCCAGTACCACAATCCCAAGCTGCAGAAAAATTGGAACATTGAGCAAACATAAAATCATATAATTCCTGCGGATAAGTAGGTCTAAATTTAGCATACAAATTAGACTGGGTAGAGAAGTTGTCTTTCATAGATTCAAATTAATTTTGATTTTTTACTACTAGATACTTGAAGTATTAATAACTAAAGTATTAATTTACTAAAAATGCTTAAATTAGTAACCGGTTGCCAAACATATTAATATAAAATAAGTACTGCTATGAAAACTTATCAGGCTACATCTCCATCACGATTTTTACTTTGTATTCTACTTCTTTTTTCATTAACCATACCCAGCAGTTATGCTGCAATGTATTTTCAAGTTGCTGGGCAGGAACAAACTCAATTTAGAGAATACAAAGGAAAAGTAGTAGATAGTCATACTGGGGATGAGATAGCCTTAGCCATGCTAAACCTAGTAGGCACAAATATTTCTACTATTACAAATTCTGATGGGGATTTTTCTATAAAAATTCCTGGATCTGTAACTGAAGGTACTATCAAGATCTCTTATTTAGGTTATCAAAGTAAAACACTTCCTTTAAGTTATTTTAAGACTGAAGATACTAAGATTGAATTAAGTGAGGTAATAGAAGAATTGCCTGAAATAAGCCTGATGGATCAAGGAAATGCAAGCGAGTTAATTGCTGCAGTATTCGATAAACGAGGTGATAACTATTCAGACCAAAAGAATTTATTTACTGCATTTTATAGAGAAACCATTCAGAAAAGAAGAAGAAATGTTTCCCTTTCTGAAGCAGTTGTAAAGGTTTTAAAGCAATCTTATGCAAATAGTAAAAAAGACCAAATTTCAATTTATAAAGCCCGCAAAAGAACCGATTATGAGCGTTTGGATACTTTGGCATTAAAACTACGTGGAGGCCCCTATAACACGGTCTATCTTGATATTATGAAATATCCTGAATTCTTATTTAACGGCTTAATTTCTGATACTTACAGCTTCGAATTTGATAATATGACCCGGGTGAATAATAAGCTTATTTATGTGGTTAACTTCACAGAAAAAGATCATTCTCAACCTTGGTATTCCGGGAAGCTTTATGTAGACTCAGAAAGTCTGGCTTTAGTAAAAGCCAAATTCAGTATGAATGTAGACGATAGAGATAAAGCAAGTAAGATCTTTGTAAAGAAAAAGCCCAACGCAGCAGATGTGTATCCTATTGATGTAGTATATCAAGTAGATTATAGAGAAAGTGGTGGCAAATGGTATTATAGCTATAGCAGAGCACAATTGGAATTTGTTGTAAACTGGAAAAATAAACTCTTTAATTCCAGATATACCTTAAATGGAGAAATGGCGGTTACAGACTGGGAAAAATATTCCAACGGAGATCTAAAAAAAATGGATGATTTTATAAGTTCTAGCGTGGTTATGGTAGATGATGTTTCTGGATTTACCGATGTAGATTTTTGGGGAGATCAAAACATAATTGAACCGGAAAAATCGATTCAAAATGCGATAGAAAAAATTCAGCGAAAAATAGAGAGAGAAAGAGACTAGCTATTTTAGAATCACCATTCTAATAATAAAATATTCCAAACTTCTCCTTCTAAGGATTTATAAGTGTTTATTGTTTTAAACCCAATTTTTTCATGAGCATGCATAGACCTTAAATTTCTGTTTGAGATTAAGGTAATGGCAAAATCATATTTATTTTTAAATGAAGTTTTGTACAAGCTGTAACAAGATTTTAATATCCCTTTTCCCCTATAATCTTTAGCTATACATACCTGGCCTATTACTAGGTAATGGTAAGATGATATGGGTTTATTTAAATATTTGACTTTATCAAATTTATTGAACATCTTCTTTAAGATAGGTAATTCTTCTTTCGAATCTTCTGTCATCGCCAAAATATAAGCCACAACTTCCATCCTATCTTTACAGATAACAGGAGGCTCTATTTCTTTCAATTTTTTAAGTATTTCAAAATCATGTCTCACTGTAAGGAATCCTTCAGAAAGCATTTCTTCAGTAGAGAGAAATTCAGGCAGATTCTTTTTCTGTAATTTTAGAATATCGGTTAATTCTGAATCTAAAGAGGCTCTTTTATATCTAAGTTTATTCATTACAAGATCTCTTTGAATTTACATAGATGAATTTACAACCAAATAAATTTATCAAACAAAGAAAATATACGTTTTGAATACATTGCTTAGATGACTTTCATCATAATTTAAATAAAAGATCTCTTTTAACTTAGCCTAAAATAATAAACTTATTATTCCTAATTTATTTAATAGACTTCTACCTTTAAATGCGCTTGAGTCTTTATTTCTTAGTTCATTACTAAACTTTTAAATAATGAAAAAAACTTCGCTCGAGAGATTTCTCTTATTACCTATAAATACGTTTATCAACAAACAAACTTCTGTTGGAGTCTTAATTATTATTTCATCTATACTAGCAATGATCGTTGCTAACTCGCCGTATGCTGAGTATTATCACGCAATTTGGAGACAGCATCTATATATAGGCTATAACGATGCTGTACTCAATAAAACCGTATTACATTGGATAAATGATGGATTGATGTCTATTTTCTTCTTTATGGTGGGATTGGAATTAAAGAGGGAGGTTATGAGTGGAGAACTTTCAAACTTTAGAAGTGCCATTTTACCTGTGGTTGCCGCCATTGGAGGAATGATCTTTCCAGCATTGATATTCTTCTATTTTAATTTTGATTTAGATTCTATTAAAGGTTGGGGGATCCCTATGGCTACAGATATAGCTTTCGCTTTAGGAGTTTTATACCTTCTTGGCAATAGAGTTCCGCTGTCATTAAAAATTTTCCTTACGGCTATCGCTGTTATAGATGATCTGGGTGCCATTTTGGTAGTTGCATTCTTTTATACCTCAGACATTATGCTGAACAATTTAGCTATGGGTGGGGTTTTCTTGCTGGTATTGATAATTGCTAATTTTATAGGAATAAGAAATCCAATATTTTACGCCATTGCAGGAATTGGTGGATTGTGGATGGCCATTATGCTTTCAGGAGTTCATGCAACCATTGCTGCTGTACTAGCTGCATTTGCCATTCCAACAAGTAAGAAAATAAATACTCCTTTATTTCTTAGAAAAGTGAAGATGCTTTCTTACGAAATCAAAGAGAAATTAAAATCTAAAAATTTAAATGAGAATAAAACGGAAGATGAAGTCACAAATCTTATCGAGAAATTCTCTTTACTATCACAAGATGCCACTCCACCGTTGCAACGATTAGAATATTCTTTACATTCTTTGGTAAGCTTTATAATATTACCAATTTTCGCCTTTGCTAATGCAGGAGTAACCATAGATTCCAGTTCTTTCAATAATCTATTTAGCAATCTTGCAATAGGTGTTATATTAGGTTTATTGATTGGGAAATTTGTAGGGATCGTTCTCTTTACAAGATTGATGGTATATTTTAAAATTTCAAAATTACCGCCAAACGTCAACTGGAAACATGTATATGGAATTGGCTTTTTAGGCGCTATGGGCTTTACCATGTCACTGTTTATAACCGATCTTGCTTATGATAATGAATTGTTTCTAACACAAGCTAAAATAGGGATTCTCTCTGCCTCTACTATTGCAGGAATTATTGGGTATTTCTATCTAAGATATATTACTAGAAAGAATACTAAAAAAATAGTGTTTAAAATTATTTCAAAATCTACTAGCGTAGATCTTGAAAATAAAGAATACTTCATAAAAAATCCCGTTCAAAAGAATTAAACGGGATTGTATCAATAAACATATTATTTGTTAAGCATCTTCATGCATGAATTTTTGCTTAGCAAGTAATTCTTCTTCAGTCTCTACATGATCATCATCTGGAACGCAACAATCTACAGGGCAAACCGCTGCACATTGTGGCTCATCATGAAAACCTTTACATTCTGTGCATTTATCTGGAACTATATAGTAAATCTCATCACTTACCGGTTCCTGAGCTTCATTTGCATCTGCTTTTTTTCCATTAGGTAACACTACATTCCCTTCCAGATCTGTTCCATCTGCATAGCGCCAATCGTCTGCGCCTTCATAAATTGCAGTGTTCGGACATTCTGGTTCGCAAGCCCCGCAGTTTATACATTCATCTGTTATTATAATTGCCATAGCTGATTTTATTAGTAAATTTAAACTTAAACCCTGAAAATATTGACATTAAAAATTTAATTTTTCAAGGATTTATAGGCGATTTTTAACTGATAACTTTTAATTTCGCCGTGACAAATTTAAAGCCAAAACAATTCATAACCAAATAAGCCCATGACATTCGAGCAGCGAAAATCTCACTTAAATCAGTTAGGTCTCTTTTTAAACCAATTTCGTCGCGAGGGCTTACAGCCAAAGGAAAATTTGCCTCATAACGATAAGTTCATTGAGAGAATGAATGAACAAATTGAAATGGCAATTCATCACAACGGTTGGTTTACCAAAGAAAATGTTCTTTTCTCCTTAGAAGAATGGGCACAAGCTTTAACTCCAGAGAATTTAGACAACTGGCTTCAACCTCATAATTTTGAAGATTTAGAACCTAAAACTGTGGCTATTATCATGGCGGGAAATATTCCCCTTGTAGGTTTTCATGATTTTATTTCGGTGTTGATTTCAGGGCATAGTGTGGTGGTTAAGCAATCTACGAATGACAAACTCCTATTGCCGATTTTATCAGATTATCTCATTGCTCTAGATTCAGAATATAAAAATAAAATCACTTTTACTACAGGAAGATTAGAGCATTTTGATGCTGTAATTGCAACTGGAAGTAACAATACTTCTAGATATTTCGAATATTACTTTGCCAACAAACCTTCTATCATTAGAAAGAATCGAAATTCTGTTGCTATACTTACCGGTAACGAGACTACAGAACAATTGCAGGCTTTAGGTGAAGATATTTTTAGATATTTTGGTTTGGGTTGTAGAAATGTATCTAAGCTTTATGTGCCTAAAAATTATGATTTCGATAGTTTTTATAAAGCAATGTTCTCTTGGAATGAATTGATGAATCATGCTAAATACGCAAATAACTACGATTATAATAAGGCGGTGTACTTGATGAGCGAATTCAAAATGTTGGATAATGGATTTTTAGTTCTTAAAGAAGATGAGAGCTTCGGATCTCCAATTGCTACGATATTTTGGGAAAGTTATTCTGATCTTGATTCATTAAAAGAAACACTTCAGGCAAATACAGATAATTTACAATGTGTGGTTGCAGAAGGTTTATTCAAAGATGAAGTAAAATTCGGTGAGACACAACATCCTAAATTATGGGATTATGCAGATAACGTAGATATTCTCTCGTTTTTATCTAAACTTAACTAATCACCTTATTATTTAAAAATCCCATTTTAAATTCTTATAGGAGGTCAAACTTCTGCCCTATTTTTATTTAATTTCTCTGTTTTGTATCTTGTGGCAAGACTTATTATTATTTATATAACATAAGATTCGGTTACTTTTTATCATCTTTGTAACAAACACATTTTCTATGAAAAAACACAATTTCAGCGCGGGTCCTTGTATCTTATCTCAAGAGGTATTTCAAGAAGCTTCGCAAGCGATTTTAAACTATAACAATTCAGGATTATCCTTATTAGAGATCTCTCACCGAAGCAAAGATTTTGTTGCAGTAATGGAAGAAGCCAGAAACCTATCTTTAGAACTTCTTGGATTACAAAATAAAGGGTATCAAGCCTTATTCTTACAAGGTGGAGCAAGCATGCAATTCTTAATGGTTGCCTACAATTTATTAGAGCAAAAAGGTGCTTATTTAAACACCGGAACTTGGTCTAGTAAAGCCATTAAAGAAGCTAAACTATTTGGAGATGTAAATGTTGTAAAATCTTCTGAAGACAAAAACTTCAATTACATCCCTAAAGGATACATGATCCCTACAGATGTAGATTATTTTCATTGTACCAGTAACAACACCATCTTTGGAACTCAGATGAAAGAATTTCCAAACACACCTAAACCTATGGTGTGCGATATGAGTAGTGATATTTTTTCTCGAGAATTAGATTTTTCTAAATTCGATCTTATTTATGCTGGAGCTCAGAAAAACATGGGGCCTGCAGGAACTACCTTAGTAATTGTAAAAGAAGATCTTCTTGGAAAAGTTACAAGAAAGATACCTTCAATGCTAGACTATAAAGTTCACATTGAAAAGGAAAGTATGTTCAATACACCTCCAGTGTATGCGGTATATGTTTCACTTTTAACTATGAAATGGCTAAAAGCTCAAGGTGGAATTAAAGCTATTGAAGAGAAAAATGAAAAGAAAGCTCAGCTTTTATATTCTGAAATAGACATCAATCCATTATTTAAAGGATATACTGCCGTAGAAGATAGATCAATCATGAATGCTACTTTCAATTTAAACAATGAAGCATTAAAAGATAAATTTGATGCTATGTGCAAGGAAGCTGGAATTAACGGAATTAATGGCCATAGAAGTGTTGGAGGTTATAGAGCTTCTATGTATAACGCTTTACCCTTAGAAAGTGTTGAAGTCTTAGTAGATGTAATGAGCGATCTAGAACGTAACGCTTAATTTAATAACAAATCATTTCTCTTTTCGTATCTAAGAAGAAATGAATATGAAATTATAATTTGATGAAAGTATTAGCTACCGACGGATTATCGCAATCTGGTATCAATAAACTTAAGGATGCAGGTTTTGATGTATCTGTCACCAAAGTTGCTCAAGAGCAATTAATCAGCTTTATAAACGAAGAAAATATAAATGTACTGCTTGTAAGAAGTGCTACAAAAGTTAGAAAAGATCTTATAGATGCATGTTCTTCTCTAAAAATTATAGGGAGAGCTGGTGTTGGAATGGATAATATAGATGTAGACTACGCCAGAAAAAAAGGATTGAAAGTTATTAATACGCCAACTGCAAGTTCTAATTCTGTAGCTGAGTTGGTTTTTGCTCACCTTTTTAGTGGTGTACGTTATTTACATGATTCAAATAGAAATATGCCTTTAAGTGGAGATTCCATGTTTAAGGATCTTAAAAAGAATTATGCCGGTGGTACGGAATTAAGAGGAAAGACTTTAGGAATTATAGGAATGGGTAAAATTGGGCATGAAGTGGCCAAAATTGCCTTAGGAATTGGAATGAAAGTTATTGCAAGCGATGATCATGTGGGAGAAACCATGATCACTCTAAATTTTTATAACGATCAAGTAGTGACTATTCCTATAAAAACTGAACCCGTAAAAGATATCTTGAAAGATTCAGACTTTATAACGCTTCATGTTCCAGCTCAGAAAAAACCTTTAATAGGAAAAAAGGAGTTTGAAATGATGAAACCAGGTGCAGCAATCATCAATACTTCTAGAGGCGGAGTGGTAGATGAAGTTGCCTTAATTGATGCTTTAGAAAGTGGAAAGGTTAGATTTGCAGGCTTAGATGTATTTGAAGAGGAGCCTACTCCTGCCATTAGAGTTTTAATGGAAGAAAGAATATCATTAAGCCCTCATATTGGAGCTTCTACCAATGAAGCCCAAGATAGAATTGGAATAGAATTAGCAGATCAGATCATTTCACTATCAAAAGAAGAAACTGCATAATTCATTTAAAATGAATTTAGAATGCTCTTGAAGCAAAACTTCAAGAGCATTTTTTATTTGAATAATTAAAAATAATTAATTTCAATTTTTCTCTAAATAATAAATCCAGAAAAATTGTACCTTATTAAGTCTATTAACGTTCTAACTATATACTTAGAAATTCGAGTTAACTGCCTAGACATTTAATATTACATACATGAAAAATCTACTTTACATATTCATTTTAGCGCTAACTATTTACAGTTGCGGTACCGGAAATAGAAATTTTGATAGTAAAAACGGTAATACTACTGCTAATGATACAGTAAGAATTGCCAATGATAGTCTGGAATATGAAGTGATTATCATAGAACCTGGATTTAACCTTTTCTTGAATAGTATTGCTAGACCTAGAAATTTTTACTCTCAAAGTTATCTTGAGAATAAGAATAGGTTTTTGGTACAAGAATATAACTCGCGAGTAACTCAGCCTCAAAGATTCAATCCAGATCTATATATTCAAGAAATAAATTATAATCCTAATATAGATTATGGGTATGAAGTTAATTATTTGATCTATAATTATTTTGTCTTCATTTCTAGAGAGTACAATCAAAAATTTTCTGTTCCCACTCGAATTTAAGAAAGGAATTGTGCTATTGAATTTCTATATGATATCTTTGCTGCATGAATAAATTAAAGCAACGCTGGGGCATTACTTCTAATTTTCAGCTAATTATGATCTTTATGGTGTTTGCCATTACCGGATCATCTTCGGTAAGACTGGCAGCTCCTATTTGTCATTTCTTTGGAATTTACCAAGAAACCTCACCATGGTATGTTTTCTGGCCAATTAGAGTATTACTCATTTTTCCTACTTATCAATTCTTATTGGTATGTTTTGGATGGCTTTTTGGACAATATGAATTCTTCTGGAACTTCGAGAAAAAAATGCTTACTCGTTTAGGTCTCTCCCGATTTTTGAATTAATTTTATAAAGTGAGTTTAATCCAAAAATATAGTTTGATCTTTTTAACGTTGGCAATTCTATTTCCACCGGTAGTAAAGCTTACACATGTATTTTCTCATGACAATCATCCTGTTTGTAGTGAATACAATGATTTTCATATTCATAAAAAGCAATTAGACTGTCAGCTTTGTAAACTGCACTTTACTCCTTTCATCACTTTTTCTCCTTTCATTTATCAATTAGAGAACCATATTTTTATAGATAAAAAATTCTTTAATAATTATCTATTCTTGAGTGAATATCAAAAGCTCTCCTTTGCCTTAAGAGGTCCTCCTCAAAGGAATTTAACTGTATAGTTTATTTTAAAATTGGCGGAAAGCCAACATACATTAATTCCTTAATATACAATAATGCATAAATTTTTATATATGCTATTTGCTTTGGCAATAGCAACACAAGCCTATTCACAAAACCCTGTGAGTGGAAATGTCACAGATTTAGATACAAAAGATCCCATAGCCGGAGTTACTTTATATTTCCCAAAATTAGAGAAAGGCACAAACACAGATCTAGATGGTAATTTTGAGTTTAAAAACTTGCCTGCCGGTAATTTTGACTTAATTATATCCTCTATTGGTTACAGCTCAAAAACTTTAAAGGTGAGCATTCCAAGCTCAAATGATCTTAATATAGTTTTATCTCCTTCTGCCATAGAGATGGAAACGGTAATTGTTTCTACTCCTTTTCATCAACTACAAAGTGATAATGTAATGAAGGTAGAACGAGAAAGTGTAAGTGAGCTTAATAAAAGAGGTGCTATTACTTTAGCTGAAGGTATTACGCAAATGCCTGGAGTAGAAAGTGTAACAACTGGGGCTGGTATTGGTAAACCTGTTATTCGAGGACTTAGCTCCAATCGAGTTTTGGTCTATACTCAAGGGGTAAGACTAGAAAATCAGCAATTTGGAGATGAGCATGGTTTAGGTGTAAGTTCAAGTGGTGTAGAAAGTGTGGAGGTTATAAAAGGTCCTGCTTCTCTTCTCTACGGAAGCGATGCTTTAGGTGGAGTGCTCTACCTAAATCCTGAAAAATATGCCGATGAAGATAATACTAATGCCGATGCAAAATATGCATATCAAACCAACACATTAGGATCTGAAGTTAACCTAGGCGTAAAAACATCAGGTAAAAAATTTAAATTTCTTGCTAGAGGTAATTATGCTACTCATAGTGATTATAAAACAGGTTCTGATGTTCGAGTTACCAATACCAGATTTAAAGAATCTGACTTAAAGGCGGGCGTTGGATATCAAACCCAATCTTATAAAGGAGATCTTAGATACAACTATAACTATTCGCAATTAGGAATTCCTGAGGAAATTGGAGTTCAGAGTACTTCTAAAGATCAAATGACTCCCAATCAAGAAGTAGGCAATCATATTTTGAGTTTAGATAATAAATTCTATTTAAAGAATTCAAGTTTAGATGTAAAGCTGGGTTATTTATTTAATAATCGAAAAGAATTTGAGGGTGATCCACTTCATCCTTTTAATACTAATGTAGACCCTGTATTAGAGTTGCATTTAAATACTCTTAATTATGATGTAAAATATAATGCTCCAAATTGGGGGAAATTTCAAACAATATTCGGAGTTCAGGGAATGCATCAAACCAATGAGAATTTAGGGGAAGAAATATTAATCCCAGATGCTACAGTAAGTGATTTCGGGATTTTAGGTACTACTCATTATCATCTTGAAAAAATTGATTTTCAAGGAGGATTTAGATTTGATAATCGTTCAATAGATTCTAAGGAAATGGGAACTTTGGGAGAAGAAGGATATTTTGCTGCTTTAAACAGAAGCTTCACCAGTTATAATGGTGCTCTAGGAGCTAAATTCGATCTATTTTCTAACCTCTCTACTAGAATAAATCTGGCTTCAGGATTTAGAGCTCCTAACCTGGCAGAATTAACTTCAAATGGAACTCATGAAGGTACAAATAGGTACGAAATCGGAAATCCTGAATTAAAAAATGAGCAGAACTTTCAATTAGATGTAGCGTTTGAATTTAAAAACAAACATATTGAGGTCTTTGCTAATCCTTTCTATAACAACATTAATAATTATATCTATATAAATCCAAATGGAGAATTTATTGGTGGAAATCCAGCCTATGATTATGTGCAGAGTAATGTAAAATTATATGGTGGTGAAGCCGGAATACATTTTCATCCACATCCAATAGATTGGTTACATGTTGAAAGTAGTTTCGAAATGGTGCGTGGAGAAAAACAAAATGGTGAAGACTTGCCTTTAATTCCTGCAGCTTCTATAACCAATACTTTAAGAACAGAATTCACTAAAATGGGTATTTTATCTAACAGCTATGCGTTTGCAAGTGCTAAAACTGTATTAGATCAAGATCGCATCAGCAATTTTGAAACCCGAACTCCTGGTTATACTTTGGTGAGCGCTGGTCTAGGTGGGGAATTTAAAATATCAAGTTTAAATTTCAATTTAAATGTTAGTGCAAACAACTTGCTTAATAGATCTTACATCTCCCATCTTTCAAGATTAAAGCCAGATGGTATTCAAGATAGAGGAAGAAATATAACGCTGAGTTTACAAACATCTATATAATATAAAAAGGAGGTTGCCATATAAAACAACCTCCTTTTTTTATTGGTTTATTCAATTAATTCAAACTGTTTCTGCTTCTAAAATTATCTCTTTTCTGGAAGTAGCACTCGTCCACACAAATGTATAGAACCACATTAATGTAAAAGATGGTATTAGATCTGTACCTGGTAAGATCTCTTCTAAAAATACCAGTATAGATGCAAGTTTACCTTTTTTTCCGGGGTACATATCTCTCATCTTTTTTGCTGCAAAGGGTGCCCATGCAATATCTAAAAATGGACCCACTAGCGGAATAGCGTAAGTAGCCATACCTGCCAAGTCGAAAAGAACTCCCTTAATCAATAATCTATTTTTCAAACTTTCCATAGCTAAGTTCTATTGGTTGATTTTTGATAAAACAAATAAGATGCCACTATTTCAAATTAGAACTTATTAAATTCATAAATTCATTCCTGGTTTCTATCTTTTTAAACTGACCTCTAAATCCTGATGTAGTAGTTACACTATTTTGCTTTTGTACGCCTCTCATCATCATGCACATATGTTGAGCCTCTATAACAACAGCTACACCCTGCGGCTTTAATGTATTATTAATACATTCCAGAATATCATGAGTAAGCCTTTCTTGTACTTGCATTCTTCTAGAGAAAACATCTACAATTCTAGGTAATTTACTTAAACCTACAATTTGTCCATTAGGGATATACGCAATATGAGCCTTACCAAAAAATGGAAGCATATGATGTTCACAAAGCGAATACAATTCAATATCTTTAACCACCACCATTTCATCATAAGATTCTTTAAACATAGCACTCCTCAAGATCTCTTCAGGATCTGTATCGTAACCTTGCATTAAAAATTGCATGGCTTTGGCAGCACGTTCTGGAGTTTTCACAATTCCTTCTCTCTCGGTATCTTCACCAATTTGTTCAATAATATTCTTATAATTTTGTTTAAGTTCATTGCTTACCTCCAAGTCGTATTCTTCAAAATATTTATACATTTTCTTATTTTTTCAATTTTTCTGAGAAAAGTTCTTTTAGCTTCTTGATCTTTGGATCTATAATCACCTGGCAATATTGCTGTTGCCTGTGATTGCTGTAATATTCTTTATGTTCTTCTTCCGCCTTATAAAATGCGCCAGCCTCGGTAACTTCTGTTACTATTGGATCGTTGAAAATATTTTCTGAAGTTATTCTATCAATCACCTTTTTAGCAATTTTATGTTGATCTTCTGAAGTGTAAAATATGGCACTTCTATATTGAGTACCTACATCATACTGCTGCCTATTTAAAGTAGTTGGATCGTGAGTGCTGAAGAAAATATAGAGTAATTCTTCAAAACTTGTGATTTTTGGATCAAATTCAATTTGAATAGCTTCCGCATGTCCAGTTCTCCCTGTTATAATTTCTCTGTACGCAGGATTTTTAATCGCTCCGCCACTAAATCCAGGAATTACATCAATTACTCCCACTACCCTTTCAAAAACCGCCTCTGTACACCAAAAACATCCTCCAGCTAAGATGGCAATTTCTGTATTCTTATCTATCATGAGCTTGTTTATTTTGTTTAATAAAATTACTTAAAATTTAAACAGTAAATAATTTTTAACATTTAATTTATTATTTACACTAAAAGTTACATTAAAATGTAACAAAACCATTAGTTTTACTACTGTTATAAGGAGATCTCAAATCTATTATGTACAAGCAATTATTTCTTTTTTTAAGTTTCTACTTATTCTGTCTAAACATCTTCGCTCAAATTACTCCGGAAGATCCCAAATTAAAAAAAACTTATCGGGCTGAACGAATTAATAAAGCACCTAAAATTGATGGTGTTTTAAATGACGATGCTTATAATTTTGCTAGTAATGCATCTAATTTTGTAATGTTAGACCCTGGAGATGGTACTCCTATACCTCAAGATTTTGCTACATCCGTGAAAATTATATATGATGACGAAGCCATATATATTGGTGCTACCATGCTATCTGCAGATCCAAGTAAAACCATCTCTCAATTTACTCAAAGAGACAATCTGGAACAATCTGAATTTTTTCTGATTGATATTAATCCTTATAATGATGGTGAAAATCAAACAAGATTTATAGTAACTGCTGCCGGAACACAAGCAGATGCGAAGATGACAGGAAATAATGAAGACTATAATTATAATGTAGTTTGGGAATCTGCTATTTCAAAAGATGAAGATGGTTGGTATGCTGAAATAAAAATTCCATATTCCGCTCTTAGATTTCCGAAGAAAGATGTGCAATTATGGAGTATACAATTATTCCGAAAGATATCGCATCTTAATCAAACCTATGTTTGGAGTTACATCAACAAATCTTTAGGTAAAAATTCACAATACAATGGTCTACTTACTGGACTTAAAAATATAGATCCGCCGGTAAGGTTGAGTTTCTATCCATACACATCTGCAGAAGTTGATAATTATGATGGCAATACCCAGTCTAATTTTAGTGCCGGTCTTGATATTAAATATGGGATTTCTGATGCTTTTACATTAGATGCCACTTTAATTCCTGATTTTGGGCAAACTGCCTATGACAATGTAGAATTAAATCTAGGGCCATTTGAACAGACCTTCGGTGAGAATCGTGCTTTTTTTACTGAAGGAACCGAACTTTTTTCTAAAGGAAATCTTTTTTATTCTCGAAGAATTGGAGATACTCCTGTAGGTTTTAATTCTGCTCAAAAAGATAGATTGGAAAATGAAGTAATTATTGATAATCCTGAGCGAACAGATCTTTTAAATGCTTTAAAAATTTCGGGAAGAACAGATAATAATTTAGGAGTTGGTTTTTTTAATGCAATTACAAAAACAACTTATTCTGTATATAAAGATACCATTACAGGTAAATTTAGAGAGCAAGTAACAGAGCCTTTAAGCAATTATAACATTTTTGTTTTAGATCAACAATTCAACCAAAACTCTTCCATCACGTTAATAAATACAAATGTTACCAGAGATGGGCATTTTCGAGATGGAAATGTAAGCGGATTTCTATTCGATATTTTTAACAAAGCCAATTCTTATAACTTTACAGGGCAAGCAAAAATGAGTAATGTTAATCTGTCTACTCAAAATATAACGGGCTTTGCTTCAGAGTTAGGAGTTTCTAGAACCAAAGGAAAAGTAAGATTCGACCTTAATTACGAATTTGCAAATGAAACTTATGACATTAATGATCTTGGATTAAATTTTATAAATAACTATAACAATTTTTACTGGAATGCTTCTTATAGAATCTTTGAACCAACAAAATTTTTCAATGATATGAGAATTGAATTCTTTGGGAAACATGAAAGAAGGTACAAGCCGAATGTTACTCTATCAACTGGAATTGCAAGTAGTTTTTTTGCTGTTACCAAAGAACGTTTTGCTTTTGGAGGAGCTGTCTATTTAAATACAGATGAAAGAGATTATTTTGAACCACGAAAAGAAGGCGCTTATGTGATCTATAATAAGAATTATTCTGTGAATGCTTGGATCTCTTCAGACTACAGAAAGAAATTTGCACTAGATGTACGTGCAGAATATCAGGATTATGCAAATTCTAAACAAGATGAATTCAGTTTAAAAGTGAGTCCTAGATTTAGGTTTAACGATAAGTTTTCAATAATTTATTCCTTTAATTATAATGCTACTAATAATAGGGACAGTTTTGTAGAACGACTACCCAGGCAAATTGTTTTTGGGAATAGAGATAATAAAAGCATAGAAAATTCGCTACAAGGAAGTTATAATTTCAGCACAAAACAGGCTCTGAATCTTAGTTTCAGAAATTTCTGGTCGGTAGCGAATTATACTCCAAACGCGTTTACAAACCTACAGGATGATGGTAAATTAAATCCTACCAGCTATAATGTTACAGAAGATAATGATCCAAATGTAAACTTCAATATTTGGAATTTAGACCTGAGTTACAGATGGCAGTTTGCTCCTGGTAGTGAAGCCGTATTATTATATAGAAATGCTATTTTTAATATTGATAGTAATAGTGAGTTGGAATATGTAAGAAGTCTCGAAAATTTATTCAGCTCTCCAATCCGTCAAAATCTATCTTTGAAAATTGTGTACTACCTAGATTATAATAATATTAAGAGTATTTTTAAAAGCTAATACCACTCTCTTTAAAAGATTATAAGTAATTTCACTTTTTTAAGCAAAATCAATGATCTACGCCAATAATATCCATAAATATTACGGAAAGTTACATGTTTTAAAGGGAGTTAATCTTCACATTGCAAAAAGTGAAATTGTGTCTATAGTTGGAGCTTCTGGAGCTGGTAAAACTACCTTACTTCAAATTCTAGGTACTTTAGATCAGCCGGATAAGCAACCTAACAGTTCTTTAGAAATAAATGGAATAGATATCTACTCGCAAAACTCAAAGACACTTTCTAAATTTAGAAATGAGCAGATAGGATTTATTTTTCAATTTCATCAATTATTACCAGAATTTACAGCTTTAGAAAATATTTGTATTCCTGCATTTATAAAAAAAACTCCTAAAGCAGAAGCAGAGAAAAGAGCTTTTGAACTGCTTGATTTTTTAGGTTTAAAAGAAAGAGCACATCATAAACCTGGGGAATTAAGTGGCGGAGAACAACAAAGAATTGCAGTAGCACGTTCCCTAATAAATAATCCCGCAGTGATTTTTGCAGATGAACCTTCGGGTAATCTGGATAGTGAGTCTGCAGAGAATCTTCATAAATTATTTTTTAAGTTAAGAGAAGAGTTTCATCAAACCTTCGTTATAGTTACTCATAATGAAGAATTGGCAGATATGGCAGATCGTAAGCTTACCATGGTAGATGGAGAGATCGTTTAGTTAATTTCAGAATAATAATTAATGCTGAAAAAAGCAGAATTAAAATCATTTTTAGATTACAAAGTAGCGCAGTATAATTCGCCTGAATTTATAGCTACAGATCCTATTCAAATTCCGCATAAATTCAGCAAAAAAGAAGATATTGAAATAGCAGGATATCTTACAGCTACTATTTCTTGGGGGAATAGAAAGAGTATATTAACCAATGCTAATTCGTTGATGGAACGAATGGATAACGATCCTTATAACTTCGTGCTAAACCATTCTCCAGAAGACCTTTCCGCTCTCGATAATTTTGTTCACAGAACTTTTAATGATCTAGATCTAAAATACTTCATTACATCATTAAAAAATATATACCAGCAACATGGTGGACTGGAAAGCATTTTTTCTACTCATGCTGAAAAAGATTCTTTACAAGCTGCAATCCATGAATTTAAAAAGATTTTTTTTGAATTACCTCACTTACCAAGAACTCAAAAACATGTAAGTGATCCTTTTAAGAATTCTGCTGCCAAGAGAATTAATATGTTCCTGAGATGGATGATTAGAAGTGATACTAGCGGAGTAGATTTTGGAATATGGGATCACGTTCAACCAAGTCAGTTATCCTGCCCGTTAGATGTACATTCTGGAAATACTGCGAGAAAATTAGGATTATTGAAACACAAGCAAAATGATGGAAAAGCGCTGACAGAATTAGATATAAATTTACGAAAGTTGGATCCTGTAGATCCTGTAAAATATGACTTTGCCTTGTTTGGCTTAGGGGTTTTTGAGAAATACTGACAATCTTCTTACTCCTACTGAAAATTGTTTAACTTTGATACGCCTTCCAAAAAAATATCCCTGCCAAACGGAAGTACATTATTTCCTTTTTTTTATGATATATCCGAAGAAACCAGACCACGAATCGCATAGACTAAAAACGCTTTCAGATCTTAATATCATGAATTCTGATGCTGAAGATAGTTATGATAATATCACTGCACTGGCATCTTATATTTGCGAAGTACCCATTTCATTAATATCACTGATTGGAGAAAACACCCAATGGTTTAAATCTAAGGTAGGAACAGATATTTGTGAGGGAGACCCTAATATATCTCACTGTGCCCATGCCATCTTGAATCCGAATGAATTGATGGAGGTGGAAGACACTCGTAAAGATGAAAGGTTTGCTGACAATCCATTTACCTTAGCAGACCCTCCCCTATTATTTTATGCCGGAATGCCTTTAAAAGCAGACAATGGTGTGGTATTAGGAACTCTTTGCGTTTTAGACACTAAACCTAATAAGCTTAATGATTCTCAAAAATCGGCGCTACAGGCATTAGCTGTACAGGTGGAAAAACTTTTTGAACTTCACAGAAGAAATCAGCATTTAGAAAAAGTAAAAAATCAGCTAAAAGCCAAAAATAATCAATTAAGAGAATTTGCAGGTACGGTATCTCACGATATGAAAATGCCCTTGGCAAATATGATTATTACTGCAGACTTGCTTAAAGCGAAGTATGCTGGTAAAATTGATGATCAAGGGATGGAATATTTAGGATATCTAAAACAATCTTCTTTTAAATTGAGCAATTATATTACTTCAATCTTGGAGCATTATGAGAGCGATACCTTGACCGAATCTAAAGAAGAAGAATTTGACATTCATGATCTTCTAGAAGAGATCATAGATCTTTTAAACATCAATTATGATTGTGTTATCAATCTTCCAGAAGATAATATCATGATTAAGAGCAATCGTGTGGTACTAGAACAAATCTTTTTAAATCTTATTGGTAATAGTTTAAAATACAATAATAGAGATGAGATTGTAATTGATGTAATGTGTGTAAGGCAAGAGGATTTCTACAGTTTTACTATTAAAGATAATGGTATTGGAATTCCTAAAGACAAACAGGAAGAGATCTTTGATTTGTTTACTGTTTTAGCAGAAACTGATAGAAAGGGAAATCGCGGCAACGGAATTGGACTTTCTACAGTTAAAAAACTCGTAGAATCTATGGGCGGTGAAATTTCGTTAATTTCTGAAGTAAATATCGGCACAACGTTCAATTTTTCGATAAAACGTAACTTGTATTCTTAAAAAATAACTGAATTACAACACAATAGATAAAAAATAAGTCTTATTATTGATATTGCTAATGTGGAGAGCAATCTATATGAAAGACAACTATTCTATTGAAAAAGATTTCCCTACCCAAAATAACAACGAGATAAAACAGCTCTTGTCTACTCAAGATAAAGACTTTTATCAGATTATCTTTTTAACATCACGCCTGTGTAATGTGCCTATGGCCTGCATAAGCTTGATAGGAGAAGATCATATGCATTGTAAATATTCTACCGGAATCAATTTAGATAAAGAAGATGCTAAAACCTCCTTCTCCAACCTTACACTAAATTCTACAAGCGAAATAACGACACTCAACTATTCTGAGAATCCTCTATTATTTGAGAAATCTGGAGATATTTATAAGAGGGAGATCAAATTTTATGCTGGAATACCACTTTTAGATTGTTTCGGGGCTAAAATTGGGGTTTTAAGCATTTTAGATACTAAAGAGCGTTTTTTCGAGGATTGTGATATAAAAGCATTTCAGGCCTTAGCAAACCAATGTAATAAGTTAATCGATTTCAGCTTTCAAAATCAGAAATTTTTAGAAGTCCAGCGCAGTTTAAAACAAAAATACCAGGAGTTAGAAAGATTTGCAAGTTTAGTCTCACATGACATTAAATCTCCTTTAGCCAATATAATTTCCCTTACCGAGCTTTTGCGAGAAGAGAACAAAGGTAAATTGGATGCTGAAAATATTGAATATTTAAACTATTTGGTGGAATCTTCCTATTCCCTTAGAAATTATGTAGATGGTATCTTAGGTTTTTATAAGAGTGATCATATTTTAGAGAAAGATTTTGAAAATGTAGATCTCGAAGAGATCATTAAGACCATTGTTCAATTATATGAAGTTTCAGAAAATGTTACCATAAATTATCCTGAAAAAGTAGTTTTACATAAAGTGAACAAAGCTGCTTTAACACAGGTAATTTTAAATCTTGTAAGCAATTCTCTTAAATACAATAATAAGCAAGAGCGAATTGTAAATATTCTATTTGAAGAAACCTCCTACTACTATCGTTTTAAAGTAGAAGATAATGGTAATGGAATTCCAGAAGAAGATGTAGATAAGATCTTTCAACTTTTTACCACTTTAGATACTAACGATAGAGATGGAAATCCGGGAAGTGGAATTGGTTTGGCTACGGTTCAGAAATTAGTACATAATATGGGTGGTAAGATTAAAGTAACTTCCAAACTGGGAGAAGGCAGTATATTTTCATTTAGTGTAAAACGATTGTAAAGCTTAATATTTATTGCGCTTTTCATATATTTGATGAAATAGTAAATCTCCATGCAGTTTAATCAACCTGAAGTTTTATATGCACTCTTCCTGCTGATTATTCCTATTTTAATACATTTATTTAGATTACGCCGATTTAAAAAAGAAGATTTTACCAACGTAAAGTTTTTAAAAAAGCTAAGTGAGCAAACTCGAAAAAGCTCACAACTTAAAAAATGGTTAGTTCTACTTACACGACTCCTTATTCTAGCCTGTATAATTTTAGCCTTTTCGCAACCCTACTTCCCTAATAATGAAGAACCAGAAGAAGCTAAAACGTTCATTTACCTGGATAACTCATATAGCATGCAAGCTAATGGAAAGCAAGGAGCGTTATTAGAATCTAGCAAACAACAGCTTCTAAAATTTTTACCTGAAAATAAAAATATTACACTATTTACTAATACCGAAATTTTTGAAAATGTAACTAGAAATGATATTCAGAATATTGACTACCCTCCTTCTCAACTAGATTTAAATACGCTCTTATTAAAGATAAATTCAACTACCTCTAATATCCAGAAAAGAAATAATCTTTTGCTTATTTCAGATCGGCGTGATTGGGACATAACTAAGCAAAGTGATAGCAGCAGCATTAACCTTTACTACTTAGACCTTAAACCAAAAACAAGTAGTAATATATCTATAGACACTGCATTTATCTCCAGCTTAAAACCAGATACTGCAATCTTAAACGTAAAGCTTAATGGCGAAACGAATGCTTCCACATCTGTCTCTATTTACAACAATGAGCAATTATTAGGTAAGACAGGAGTAACATTCGAAAATAAAAAAGACACCACCATTCAGTTTCAATTACAGAATACTTCTATTGCAAAAGGAGTAATAAGAATTGAAGATAACGGACTCTCATTTGACAACAGTTTATATTTCAACATAAATGAAGTTTCGCCCATAAATGTGACGAGCATAAATTCTTCAGAAGACCAATTTTTGAAGAAGATCTATACCAAACCACAATTCAACTACACTTCTTTAACAACTAAAAGTGTAGATTATAATTCTTTGGAAAATGCTCAGGTAATTATTCTAAATGAGCTCAGCGAAATATCCAATTCACTACAAAACAACTTAATTAAGAAAGCAAAAGAAAAAACCCTTCTTATAATCATTCCTTCACCGGAAATATCAGAAGCAAATATCAAATTACTTTTTAAACAATTAGAGCTACCTGAGTTTACTTCTATTAAAACTCAAGAAAAATTAATTACAAACATAGCTTTTGGAAACCCTGTATTTAGAGATGCGTTTGAGAAGAAGATATCAAATTTTGAATATCCTTCTGTACAGACTTATTACGATCTAAACAGAAATTTTGGAACTACATTGTTGAGCTATGAAGATCAACAACCTTTTCTATTTCAGCGAAATAATAAATATGTTTTTACAGCTCCTATAAACCAATCTAATTCCAACTTTTTACAATCTCCTTTAGTAGTTCTTAGTTTTTATAATATAGGACTGTCGGCTTTAAAACCTTCGCAACTGTATTACACTTTGGGAGAGTCAAATTTCATAGATATTCCTATAAAAACCATTAGAGATGAGATTCTAGAGATCAAATCTACCTCTATTAACTTTATTCCTCAACAGCAACAGTTGAGTGATCTGGTAAAGATAAAAACCGATGAGTTACCTGAGCAGGCTGGTAATTACGAAGTTTGGCTGAAAGGTGAAAATATTTATACCCTGAGTTATAATATTAACAGATCTGAAAGCAGAACAATTAATACTAGTTTAGAGTTAAACTCAAAAATTCAAAAATTAGAATCGCTTCCAGAATTTATTAAATTATCGGGCTTTACTCACGAAGTAGATTCTTTTTGGAAATGGTTTGTTACTTTTGCATTGTTCTTTTTAATAATAGAAACACTACTCCTAAAATATTTTAAATGAAGCTACTTCTTAAATCGGCTACAATCATAGACACAACTTCAAAATATCATAAAAAGAAGGTGGATATTTTAATTAATAACGGAGTTATTGAGAAGATAGGAAGTTCTATAAAAGCTGAAAATGTAGATAAAGAAATCAGCTTAAAAGATCTGCACGTTTCTAAAGGTTGGTTTGACAGTAGCGTAAGTTTTGGTGAACCAGGATTTGAAGAAAGAGAAACTATAGAAAACGGTTTAAAAACTGCGGCTCTAAGTGGTTTTACTGAAATAGGATTGAATCCTAATACAGATCCCGTAATAGATAATAACAGCTCAATAACATCGATATTATCAAAAGCTAAAGACTTAGCTGTAAAAATATACCCAATTGGTGCTTTAACCAGAAAATCTCATGGTGTAGATCTTGCTGAAATGTATGATATGTTTCAAGCAGGAGCTGTTGCTTTTGGAGATTATAAAAGTGCGGTAATGCATCCTAATTTATTGAAATTGGCTTTACTATATGCTCAAAACTTTGATGGATTGGTACAATCTTATCCTCAGGATAACGATATTGCCGGACATGGGTTGGTTAACGAAGGGAACAACAGCACCAAATTAGGCTTAAAAGGAATTCCTGCTTTTGCTGAAGAATTACAAATTACAAGAGACTTGGCTATTTTAGAATATACCGGTGGAAAATTACACATTCCAACCATCTCTACAGAAAAATCGGTGAAGTTGATAAAAGATGCTAAGAAGAAAGGTTTAGATGTTAGTTGCAGTGTTGCTATTCACAACCTGATCTTTACAGATGATCTTCTTGCCGAATTTCCTACTACAGCAAAGGTCTTACCTCCTCTAAGAACTAAAAAAGATATTAAAGCTTTACTTAAAGGTGTTCAAAATGGAACTATAGATATGGTTACTTCAGACCATATGCCTATTGACATTGAACATAAAAAAGTAGAGTTTGAAAATGCAATGAATGGAACCATCGGTTTAGAATCTGCTTTTGGCGCGCTTCATTCCATATTATCTTTAGATGAAACCATAACTTTACTTACTAAAGGAAGAAGTAGATTTAATATTGAAGAGCCAGAAATTAAAGAAGGTGCAAAAGCTATTCTTAGTTTATTCAATCCTAACATACATTATAGTTTTTCAGAAGCTGATATTCATTCTACTTCAAAAAATAGTTTGTTCATTGAATCTGAGCTTTCAGGTAAAGTTTATGGAATTATAAATGGAGATCGGGCAGAAATAATTGATTAACCTCAAAGTTTCCGTAATTTTACAGAACTAATCAATCAAAAACTATCATCTCATGGATAATCCAATCGCAAATGCTGGAAAAACGGCAGCAATTGTTGCTTATTTTACCATAATTGGTACTATCATAGCATATTTTATAAATAATGAACCTAAAAATCCTTTTGCTAGCTTTCACATAAGACAAGCATTGGGAATTCACTTAACATTTTATCTTCTTGGTGCTCTTGTAAGTATTTTTGATAGCTGGATGATTACTTATTCCTTCTGGATCTTTATTTTGGTATTAGGCATTTACGGACTAATTACTGCAATACAAGGAGAACAAAGACCTGTACCTCTGTTAGGGGAATCTTTTCAAAAATGGTTTAGCACAATACATTAATGACTACAAAACAACTCTGTCTACATCATCTTATTAAAGCTCCTATTGGGCAAGTTGAAAAAGCTCCTGTATTATTCATGTTTCATGGTTATGGCAGCGATGAAAATGACTTATTCTCTTTTGCGAGCGAGCTACCAGAAGAATTATTTATTATTTCGGTAAAAGCACCATATCCTCTTCAACCTTATGGTAATGCTTGGTACGCTATTAACTTTGATGCAGACCAAAATAAGTTTAGCGATAATGAGCAAGCTATCGCATCTAGAGATAAGATTGTAAAATTTATAGATGAGGCTATTGAAAACTATCCTATAGACTCTAAGAATATTACCTTATTAGGTTTTAGTCAGGGAACAATTTTAAGCTATTCTGTTGCCTTAAGTTATCCGGAAAAGATCAAGAATTTAATCGCGCTAAGCGGTTATATTAATCTTGATATTTTTGAGCCTAATTTTAAACAGAATGATTTCTCTAAATTATCTGTATATGCTTCTCACGGAAGTCAAGATCAGGTTATACCTGTTTCATGGGCAAGAAAAGCTCCCGAATTACTTTCTGAACTTGGTATAGATCATAAATATTCAGAATTTCCTGTAGGTCATGGCGTAGCTCCACAAAATTTTATGGAGTTAAAGTCTTGGTTAGAAAAGCACCTTTAGTCTTGAGGATACAAAAATGATTTTTCTGTATTTAAGATAAGATTGTTGTTTTCATCAAGATCATAAGAAATTAGCAGTTCCCCCCAATAAGTTCCATCGGTGAAATCTGCGATAATCCATTTATGATTTAAGATCTTCACTTTATTAATACGCATTACACCTTCCATTCCTTCAAATGGAATAAGCTCGTTATCATCTTCTGCACGATTGCGACTAATAATAGCGTCTTCTACTTTTTGAGATAATTCTTTGGCATCTATCCCTCTGTTTTCAAAATAGGAGATAAATTCTTCGTTTTTATCTAATGAGAAATAATTGAGATTAAGATTTTCACTTATTAGTGAATCATTTTCAACTTCGGTAGCAGTAACCTTAGATTGTAATTGTTCTATGGTGTCTTGTTTAGCTTCTAAGATTTTTTTATCATTTACATAGACGAAAATGGTGAACATCAACATAAATATAAAAGCGTATAAAAGTATTTTACTTCGCATTAAATGGTAATTTTTAGATTATCGTATGCCAAGAAAACATTTTCCGGCAATTCGGCTTGCACCTCGTCATGAAACCCCATAACATGGCTAATATGTGTTAGATAAGCTCTTTCAGGATTAATTTCTTCAATAAATTTTAAAGCATCATCCAAATTAAAATGAGAATGGTGTGGTTCTTTTCTAAGCGCATTAATCACTAAAACTTTAACTCCCTTTAATTTTTCTTTTTCTTCAGGTTCAATAGTTTTCACATCGGTTAAATATGCAAAATCATTCAACCTAAAACCAAAAACCTGTAACCTATTATGCATTACGTTTATAGGAGTAATAACTAAGTCTTTAAAAGTGAAGTCGGTATTGGTAATTTCATTTACGGCAACACTTGGAGCTCCTGGATATTTATTTTCTGTTTGAAAAATATACTCAAAACGCTTTTTTAATGATTCAAGTACCCTTTTATGCGCATAAACAGGAATATCTCCCTGTCTAAAAAAATATGGCCTTATATCATCTAAACCCGCGGTATGATCGTTATGCTCATGCGTGTAAAGAATAGCATCTAGATGATCTATATGATGCGTTAACATTTGAGCTCTAAAATCTGGACCACAATCTATTAAAATATTATAGTCTTCCCATTGGACCATTACAGAAACACGTAAACGTTTGTCTTTAATATTTGTACTTAAACAGACCGGATGTGTACTTCCTATTACAGGAATACCCTGTGAAGTACCGGTACCTAAAAAGATGACTTCCAAAAGTTTTATTTTTCTACAAAAGTAAATATAATTTTTTTCTATAGTATCCTGTTTTAGTACCTTTGTCTTACATAACGTTGTTATTAAAAAGATATATATATGCCCATTACCATTATGGGGGACAGAGAGTTTGAAAATGTTCCTTCAATTAAAAGTAAAGCATTACGAATCAATCTAAATGAAAATATTTACGGGACTTTTGCCGAAATAGGTGCTGGTCAGGAAACTGTAAGAAATTTTTTTAGATCTGGTGGTGCCTCCGGTACAATAGCAAAAGCTATGAGTGCTTATGATAAAGACTTTAGTGATGCTATTTATGGGGTTGAAGATGATAAGCGCTATGTAACCGAAAATAGACTTAAAAAAATGCTTTCTCATGAGATCAACTTGATCGAGGAGCGTATTAGCAGAGATAAACATCCCAATAAATTATTCTTTAGTTATGCCAACACAGTTGCTACTATAGATTTTGCTAAGCAATATAAAGGTCATGGTTGGGTAGGAATTAGATATCAAGTAGATCCAAATGAAGCTTACAACGAAATAAGTCTGCATATTCGTTTCCATGAAAATGATGCTCGTTTGCAGCAAAATACTCTTGGTATTCTTGGTGTAAACCTTATTTATGGAGCTTACTACAAATACGATAATCCTAAAAAATTATTGAGATATCTATATGATCATATAGATAAAGACCAAATAGAAATTGATACTATTAACTTCTCAGGTCCTAGATTTGAGCAAGTAGATAATAGATTGATGAGTTTACAACTCGTTAAAAACGGAATGACCGAAGCGGTTATGTTTGCTCCAGATGGAAATAACGTTTTACCAGCTAAAATCCTTTACAAAAAGAATATTCTTGCACTTAGAGGTAGTTACAGACCTGTAACTAAAGTGAACATGGATATGTACAAACGTTCTTTAGAATTGTTTATTAAAGAGCGTAAAGTTGAAGAAGAAAATACGGAAGTTATCTTTGAAATCACTCTTTCTAACTTACGTGCGGAAGGTGAGATTGATGAAAGAGATTTTATGGATAGAGCTGAATTGTTATGTTCTTTAGGGCAGACAGTAATGATCTCTAACTTTCAAGAATATTACAAAGTAGTAGAATATTTCTCAAGATATTCTAAGGAGAGAATGGGTCTTGCAATGGGAGTTAACAACTTGGTAGATATATTTGATGAGAAATACTACCGTCATCTAAGCGGTGGTATTCTAGAAGCATTTGGTAAGTTATTCTTTAAAGATCTTAAAGTATATCTATATCCGCTTAAAGATCCTGAAACTGGAGAACTTATTACAAGTGAGAACTTAAAAGTTCACCCTAGAATGAAGGAGCTTTATAAATTCTTTAAGTATAACGGAAAAGTTGTAGATATAGAACATTACAATCCTGATATTTTACAGATCTTCTCTAGAGAAGTATTGCAAATGATCACTGAAGGAAAATCTGGATGGGAAAATATGCTACCAGAACGTACAACTTCTATGATAAAGAGTCAGAATTTATTTGGATTTAAGGAACCAAAAATAGAAGAGAATGCGAAGTAAATTACTTCGAATTTTTACATAAAAAAGCGGTTTCGAAATGAAACCGCTTTTTTTATGATTTATATTGAAAGACTTTTAGTCTAATCTATTCTTGTAATCTTAGCTCCAATAGCTCTTAATCTTACATCAATATCTTCATAACCTCTGTCTATCTGTTCAATATTATGAATAGTAGAAGTTCCTTTTGCAGATAGCGCAGCAATCAATAGAGAAACACCTGCACGAATATCTGGCGAGGTCATAGTTGTTGCTCTTAATTGCGACTTAAAATCATGACCAATAACAGTAGCTCTATGCGGATCACATAAAATGATCTTAGCCCCCATATCTATCAATTTATCTACGAAGAACAATCTGCTCTCAAACATCTTTTGATGAATTAAAACACTACCCCTAGCTTGAGTTGCGGTTACTAACATAATGCTCAAAAGATCTGGAGTAAAACCTGGCCAAGGAGCATCACTAATATTCATGATGGAACCATCAATAAAGCTCTGGATCTCATAACCATCAGTATGTGCAGGGATAAATATATCATCTCCCCTTCTTTCTATGGTAATTCCTAATTTCTCAAAAGTTCTTGGAATGATCCCTAAATGTTCCCATCCTACATTTTTAATAGTAATCTCACTCTTAGTCATAGCAGCAAGACCAATGTAAGAACCTATTTCTATCATATCTGGTAAAATGGTATGCTCACAACCTGTAAAGGTCTCCACACCTTCAATTCGCAACAAGTTAGAACCTATTCCTTCAATTTTGGCTCCCATAGAATTCAACATCTTACAAAGTTGTTGTAAGTATGGTTCACAAGCGGCATTATAAATTGTAGTTTTCCCTTTAGCCCAAACTGCGGCCATTAAGATATTTGCGGTACCGGTTACAGAAGCTTCTTCCAACAACATATCTGCACCATGAAGTCCGTCTGGAGCTTCTACTCCATAAAAACGTTCTTCTTTATTGTAACGAAATTTTGCACCTAAGTTTACAAAACCTTCAAAATGTGTATCTAAACGCCTTCTTCCAATTTTATCTCCTCCAGGACGTGGAATATATCCTTTTCCAAATCTTCCTAAAAGAGGTCCAACGATCATGATAGATCCTCTTAATCCACTTCCATCTTTTTTAAAGGCTTCACTTTCTAAGTAATCAAAATTGATTTCATCACTTTGGAAAGAATAACTTCCTTTTTTAAGTTTTTCAACCTTAACTCCCAAATTACCAAGTAAGGTGATAAGTTTATTAACATCAACAATATCTGGAATATTGTTAATTATAACTTTTTCCGGAGTTAATAATACGGCACAAAGAATTTGTAGGGCTTCATTTTTGGCACCTTGAGGCTGTATAGTTCCGCTCAAAGCGTGGCCCCCTTCAATTTGAAAAGTTCCCATAGGGTAATAAAGTTTTAATGACGTTTACGTCCGCGTGGATTGTTGTTACGTATATTCTTTTTCGGGGTGTTCTTAAATTTCTTATTTCCGCGTAATAAGTTTGCGGCTTCACTAAGATCTTCTTCCTTATTTTTAAGGTTAATCTTACCACCACTTAATTCTTTTAAGTGATCAAAAATCACGTCATCATCAACTGTTTCTCTGTTCCAGTTGAGATAAGATTTTTTCATGTGGTTGGCAATCGCATAGATCAAAGCTTCTTTAAGATCTCCTTCTTCCCATTTCAACGCTTCATCTATCATTCTCTTTATATTATTTCCGTAGAAACGATATTTAGGAAAATTCTGAGGATAAGTCATTGTTTCTGGTCTTTCCTCTAAAAGTTCTCTCGAAGGTTTAGGGTAAGGAGAGTCAACATCCAATTTAAAATCACTAATAATAAAAAGCTGATCCCATAATTTATGCTGAAAATCTGGAACGTCTCTTAAGTGCGGTTGCATATTACCCATAACGGCAATAATAGATTTCGCTACTTTGTTACGCTCTGCTTCATCTTCAATAGCAACGGCATGTTCAACCATTTTTTGAAGATGTCTTCCATATTCTGGGATGATCAACTTACTCCTTTCAGAGTTATATTCTAATTCGTATGTCAAAATTGAAATTTAAAGGTGATAATTAATTTGGTAGAAATTATATCGGCTGCAAAATACTAAATATAATTCAACTGCCCTATTGTTTAAATTTAATAAAACTTAAACCTTAATGACTCTATAAACGTAAAAATTATAGAGATATTACTCCTTCTACTTCTTCTCCTACCTGTTTGTATTTAGCAATTACGGCATCAGGATTTGTCATTGTAACATTTACAGAAACACTGGTATATTTTTCATTCTTAGATTTCTTGGTTGTTATCACTGCTCCCATGTTATCAAAAATGTCATGAATTTGCTCTACCTTTTCTGCACTGGTGGGCACTATGAACTTATATAAGTACTCTGTTGGCCAGAGTGCTGTGTCTAATAATTGTGATTTTAGCTTCGCGTAAAATTCTTCAGGATTCTTTGAGGGTTCCATAAATTTATTTAATCGATTAGAATACAAATATACAAGTAATGATTCATTTTTTTTATCAATTACAAATACCGAAATTTGCGCTGTGCAAAAAAAGAGAATCGTAATTACCGGTGGACCCGGTACAGGAAAATCTTCGGTAATAAAAGATCTTGAAACTCAGGGGTTCCCATGCCTTCATGAAGTTTCGAGAGAGATTACCTTAGAAGCTCAAAAACAAGGTATTGAGCAGTTGTTTTTAGACAAACCACTATTATTTAGTGAGAAATTGCTAGAGGCAAGAGTAAATCAGCATATTCATGCAAAAGATCTTCTGGAAGAAGTGATCTTCTTAGATCGCGGTATTCCAGATGTAGTAGCCTATATGGAATACTTCGGAACAACATATCCGCATAAATTTACTAAAGCCTGCCAAGACTATACCTACACTAAAATCTTCCTAATGCCGCCATGGAAAGAAATTTATAAAACCGATAATGAGAGGTATGAATCTTTTGAACAAGCGCTACTTATTCATGATTATCTAAAAAAAGCTTATCTTAACTACGGTTATGAACCTATTGAGGTTCCTAAAATCTCTGTAGAAGATCGCAGCGACTTTATATTAAGTAACCTGGAAAGATAAATTTGCAGGAAGCAAAAGACATATTAAAAAAATATTGGGGACATCAAACTTTTAGGCCGTTACAAGAAGAAATTATTGAAACAGCCTTTGAGGGAGAAGATATTATTGCGCTATTACCAACAGGTGGTGGTAAATCTATTTGTTTTCAAATTCCGGCTCTTTTAAAGGACGGAATATGTATTATAGTCTCCCCTTTAGTCGCTTTAATAGAAGATCAGGTAAATTCACTTCAACAAAAAGGAATTAAAGCTCTAGCAATTACCGGAGGTATTTCTTATTCTGAATTGGATACACTACTAGATAATTGCATTTACGGAAATTATAAATTCTTATACCTTTCTCCGGAACGCCTTCAACAAGATCTCGTGCAACAGCGCATCAAACAGATGCATGTAAATTTAATTGCTATAGATGAAGCTCATTGCATCTCCCAATGGGGACATGATTTTAGACCGGCATATTTAAATGTTTCTGTATTAAGAGAACTTCATCCTGAGGTTCCTGTAATGGCTTTAACGGCTTCTGCTACCAAAGAAGTGGTAGAAGATATTAGAAAACAGTTACTGCTTACTTCGCCTAAGATCTTTAAAAAAACATTGCTTCGAAAAAACATTGCTTTTCAGGTCTTAGAGACAGAAGATAAAATGTTTAGACTTAGAATTTTGCTAAATGATAAGGAGGAATCTTCTATAATATATGTAAGAAGTAGAAATGCAACTCAAGAAATCGCTCTAGAATTAAACAGATATGGTTATACAGCTATAGCTTTTCACGGCGGTTTATCTTCATCAGAAAAATCTTTAAGACTTAATTCTTGGCTTAAAGAGAAATCTAAAATAATGGTGGCTACCAATGCCTTTGGGATGGGGATAGATAAACCCAACGTTAGGCATGTTGTACATTTAAACTTGCCAGAAAGTATTGAAAGTTATTTTCAGGAAGCTGGTAGAGCCGGAAGGGATGAAAAACCTGCAACGGCAACAATAATAACCAATAATAGCGATATTCCTCATTTAAAAAGTCAGTTTTTAAATAATTTACCAGATCTGGAATTTGTGTTATTGGTATATAAGAAGCTTACCTCCTATTTTCAGATCGCTTTTGGAGAGGGCTTGGATACTTCACATGATTTCAATTTTTCAGAGTTTTGCAACAGGTATCAATTAAATTATCTTAAAGCTTACAACACACTTCAATTACTGGATAGAATCAGTATTATAAAATTATCGCAGCAGTTTGAAAAATCTGCCAAACTTCAGTTTATTATCTCTAATAAAGCATTGTTCTATTATTTGGAAGAAAACCCAAAATTCGATCCTATAGTAAAAGCAATCCTTAGAACTTATGGTGGGATCTTTGAAAATAAGATTACAATTAATATCTCTGCCATTTGCACTAAGGCAGGAACTATGGAAAAAGAAGTAATTGAGATTCTTCAGCAATTAAAGAAAGATGGAATTGCAGAATTTGAGCATCAGCAAAATGATGCTAGTATAACTTTCTTGGTTCCGAGGGAAGATGAAAGCAGTATTTATCCATATTCAAAATACATCAAATCTCAGGCTAAGAATAAAACCGATAAGATTTCTGCTCTTTTAGCTTATGTAGAAAATGAAAAGATTTGCCGCAGTAGACAATTATTAGAATACTTTGGAGAAAAGACAACAAAGAACTGTGGAATTTGTTCTGTGTGCTTACCTCCAGAAAAAAAAATCAAAAAAGAAACGATTAAAAGAATTTATGAGGCCATTATTAAAGCGCTGGAAACAAGGGAATATAATTCTCGGGAACTTGTAACTTCCTTGCCTTATCCAGAAAATGGAATTTTGAAAGTGCTACAGTTATTATTGGATAAAGACATTATTATGTTGAATGCCAATAAAACCTATAAAATAAAACATACATGAAAGATTTACGCATAGTCTTTATGGGAACTCCAGAATTTGCAGTTTCTACTTTAAAGAAAATATTAGATAATAAATTTAATGTAGTGGGAGTTATCACTGCTCCAGACAAGCCTTCAGGAAGAGGCAGAAAACTTCAGCAAAGTGCGGTAAAAGAATTTGCTGTTGCTAATAATTTGAATGTTTTACAACCAACCAATTTAAAATCTGAAGAGTTTTTAAAAGAGTTAAAAGCGCTGCAGGCTAACGTTCAAGTAGTAGTTGCTTTTAGAATGTTACCTAAAGCGGTTTGGCAAATGCCGGAAATGGGAACTTTTAATCTTCATGCCTCTCTCCTCCCACAATACAGAGGTGCTGCCCCAATAAATTGGGCCATTATAAATGGAGAAACTAAGAGTGGAGTATCTACCTTCTTTATAGATGAGAAAATTGATACAGGAGAAATGATCTTACAAAAGGAAGTAGAGATACTAGCTGAAGATAATTTAGGGGATCTACATGATAAGTTAATGAACACAGGAGCTAAACTGGTTGTAGATACACTTAAGATCATTCAAGAAGATAAAGTAGTTACTAAAAAGCAAGTAGGTAGTAGTGAGCTGAAAGATGCTCCAAAATTAACGAAGGAGAACACCAAAATAGATTGGAGTCAACCTGCGATAAAGATTAAAAATCTAATTAGAGGATTAAATCCTTATCCGGCAGCTTGGACTATTGTCCAAAATGGAGAAGAAGAATTAAAAATAAAAGTTTTTGATGTAGAAGTTGAAAATGAAAGGCATGAGTACTCTGCGGGAAAATTGATTGAAGAAAATAAATCTTTAAAGATAAGTTTAGACAACGGATTTATAATTTTAAAAGAAATTCAGCTTCCCGGCAAAAGAAAAATGGAAGTGAAACAGCTTTTAAACGGATTTAAATTTGAGGAAGAGGCTAAAGTTCTGTGAACCCTTATAAATGCTGAAATGAACAAATTTTAGACTTTTCGAGTAAATGTTATTAACAAAAAACCCAAGTTATTAACAAAATCCCGCATTTCCCTTGATATTACTTGCACGGCTGAAATATCCACATAAATTTGTAATGCAAATTAACACAATGTTTAACCAACAATTAATTTAAAATTCAAATTATGAACAAAACAGATTTAATCGATGCAATGGCTGAGAATGCTGGAATTTCAAAAGCTGCCGCAAAAAAAGCGTTAGAATCATTTTTAGAGAACGTTGAAAAGTCTCTTAAAAAAGGAGATCGCGTTTCATTAGTAGGTTTCGGATCTTGGTCAGTATCTAAAAGAGCTGCTCGTGAAGGAAGAAACCCACAAACCGGAAAAACTATTAAAATTGCTGCAAAAAATGTAGTTAAATTTAAAGCCGGAGCTGATTTACAAAAAGCTGTAAACTAGTAATTTGCAATAAAAAAATTATAACTCTCCTTCGGGAGAGTTTTTTTTTGCATAAAATTTATTATATTATTTGAATTTTGTTAAATAAATCTTTAGCTTTAAACAAAAGATAAGCTTATGATAGCTTTAAAACCAACAAAGGGATTACTCTTAGTTGCAGAACCTTCCATCATTGGAGACGTTTCTTTCAATAGATCTGTGGTTTTACTTGCAGAACACTCAGAGAATGGCTCTATTGGTTTCATTCTCAACAAGGTATTAGACTTTACACTTCAAGATTTAATTCCAGACCTTGCCAAAAGTTTCAAAATCTATAATGGAGGACCGGTAGAACAGGATAACCTTTATTTTATTCATAAAATACCCGATCTAATTCCTGATAGTATTGAAATTGCAAATGGAATATATTGGGGTGGGAATTTTGATGCCGTTAAAGAATTAATATCTAAAGGACTGATTACCGAAAAGCAGATACGTTTCTTTTTAGGTTATTCCGGCTGGGATGCAGAACAGCTTCAGGAAGAATTAAATTCTAATTCCTGGGTCATCACTACTCATCAGGATGCTAAAGACATTATAGAACGTCCTTATCGATCTTTCTGGAAAGATAAAATGATAGAATTAGGTGGTAATTATATGCTGTGGTCTAATGCTCCGGAAAATCCAAGTTATAATTAGAATTTCTTAACCTAGTCTGGCCTTAACATTCAGTTTAGTTAATACCTCTTTGGCAACATCTGCCTTAAACTCTTTCTTTCTATATTTAAAAATAGGCTGGATGCCTGTAATAACATTAGTTATAAAAAGCTCATCTGCCTTTTGAAGTTCAAACGGTGAAATAGCTACCTCTTCAATTTCAAGTTCCGGTAAGGTTTTAACAATAGATATAAGCTGTTTTCTTATAATACCATTCAAAGCACCTTCGGTTAATGGAGGTGTTTTTATCTTGTTATCTTTCACTAAAAAAATATTCCCATTTAAAGCTTCTACAATAGTCTTATTCTCATTCAGCAATAAACAGTTGTCATAACCATTTTCTTTGGCGTATATACTTCCCAAAACATTCACTGCTCTATTATTAGACTTAATAGTAGATAATAACCCGCTGGTGATGTAATGATCCTTAAAAAGCTCCACTTCATACGCCTCTTGATTTAGCAAATAAAAGGAATCCTGTAACTCACTCGCCTGAATATAATAATCTATGTTCAAGGTTTCAGGGCGGTAATAACCTCCTTCTTTTCTAAACACAGTAAATTTTATACGCGCTGGAAGTGTTTCTAAATTGTTCTCTTTAATAAGATCTAAGATCTCTTTTTCTAAAAATTCTGGTGAAAAATTAGATGGAATCTCCATTCTCATAATTCTCATAGAAGCCATAAGTCTAAAATAATGATCTTCCCAGAACATAATTTTACCACCAACAACTCTTATGGTTTCAAATACAGAATCGCCATAGGCCAATCCTCTATTATTAGGAGAGATAATTGCCTGATCCTTTTCCACTAAACTTCCATTAAAATTTATCATAAAAAAACCCCGTTTTTAGAAACGGGGCAAAGATACTATTTATATAAGGATTTTTAAGCCGAACCCAATATCTGTTTAAGATTAGAGATCATATTTTCCCATAACATTTTGCCTTCTGCAATTTCATCATCATCTTCTGCAAAATCTGTAACCATTATCGAAACATCTTTTGTAATATCATCTACCTGTATTCTGATTTCAAAAAAATAAGGAGTGTCTTCATCTTCAATCCATCTAAATTTAATTCTTTCCCCATTCTTTTTACTTACCAGCTTCGCCTTTTCTTCAGAGCCATCCCAAATAAAGGTAAAAAGCTCACCACGGGAGTTTACATTATCTGCGTACCATTCACTTAGACCTGAAGGAGTAGAAATATATTGATATAATAACGAAGGAGATGCCTGTATAGGAAATTCCATTTCGTACTTAATTTTATCTTCCATGCTGTATTTGTTAGATTTCGGGCAATATAAATATTAATTAGTAACATTAAAAGAAAACATTTTAAAAATTTTATAAAATAAAGTTTGCCTCAATTCAAATAGTTTATATATTTGCAGCCGCAAACTTTGAGCAGCGAAGCTCTTTATTTATAAAGGCTTTCAGTTAAATCACTAGTTTGAAATCATTTACATTATGGCGAGGTAGCTCAGTTGGTTAGAGCGTCGGATTCATAACCCGGAGGTCCCGAGTTCAAATCTCGGTCTCGCTACAAAAACCGCTTAAAATTATAAGTTTTAAGCGGTTTTTTCTTTTATCCCCCTTCCCCCTTTTTTTCCTTCATTTGATTTTTGAAATAAATGTCATAATTTAAAAGCTCCTAAAATAAACTACTTATTAATTTTATGAAAAAAATTGTAGTATTAACCGGAGCTGGAATTAGTGCCGAAAGTGGCATCAAGACTTTTAGAGATGCCGATGGACTCTGGGAAGGTCATGATATTATGGAAGTAGCCTCCCCTGAAGGATGGGCAAAAGATCAGAAAAAAGTACTCAATTTTTACAATTTGCGTAGAAAGCAGCTTTTAGAGGTAAAACCCAATGCTGCCCATTATGCTCTAAAAGAATTGGAAGAAAAGTTTGATGTAAATATCATAACCCAAAACATAGATGATCTGCACGAAAGAGCTGGAAGTTCTAAGGTTACTCATCTCCATGGAGAATTACTAAAAGTTCGAAGCACTTTTGATAATGATCTTATTATGGATTGGCGAAAAGACTTGAATGTGGGAGATTTTTGCGAATTTAATTTTCAGCTTAGACCTCATGTAGTATGGTTTGGAGAACCAGTTCCAATGTTTCAACGGGCTATAGAAATCACAGAACAAGCTGATATTTTGATTATAATTGGTACCTCTATGCAAGTTTATCCCGCCGCTGCCCTCTTAGATTTTGCTCCAGCAAACACTCCTATTTATTTTATAGACCCAAACCCTGCTGTTAATTCACATAGTAATCTTCAAATTATTAAGCAAAAAGCAGTTTTTGGAGTTCCAGCCTTAACCAGAGATCTTTTAGGTAAAAATTAGATCCGCTAAAGAAGAGTTTTTATTTTCTTACATTTCATTTTAAAATAACATAATGAGTAAGCTTAAATTTGGGTAAAGCTCTATCTTTAGCCTTTCAATTTTAAACCATTAAAAATGACGCCGCTTACTGCAATCTCACCTATCGATGGTAGATATTCTCAAAAAACAAAAGATCTTGTAATTTATTTTAGTGAAGAAGCTCTTATAAAATATAGAGTTCGAGTAGAAATAGAATACTTTATTGCCCTTTGCAATTTACCATTACCACAGTTAAAATCTGTAAATCCAGAAGTGTTTCCAGCTTTACGAGATATCTATTTAAACTTTACAAACAAAGATGCTGAAGCTGTAAAAGAAATTGAGAAAACTACCAACCATGATGTAAAAGCGGTTGAATATTTTATAAAAGATAAGTTTGATAAGTTAGGACTTCAAGATTGTAAAGAATTCATCCATTTTGGTCTTACATCTCAAGATATAAATAATACTGCGGTACCATTAAGCTTAAAAGAAGCAATAGAAAATGTTTACTTACCTGTATTAAATGAAATCATTGAAAAATTGATTTCTTTAAGTAAAGATTGGGCAAATATTCCATTATTAGCAAGAACACACGGGCAACCGGCTTCTCCTACTAGATTAGGTAAAGAAATGGAGGTTTACGTTACCAGACTTAAGGCTCAGCTAAAACAACTCAAAGACATACCAAATTCAGCTAAATTTGGCGGTGCTACAGGAAACTATAACGCTCATAATGTAGCTTATCCGGAGATTGACTGGAAGAATTTCGGATCAAATTTTGTTGAAAAAACCCTGGAATTAGATCACTCCTTCCCTACCACGCAAATTGAGCATTACGATAATATGGCCGCTCTTTTTGATGCCTTAAAAAGAATAAATACTATTCTTATAGATCTAGACAGAGATTTCTGGACATATGTGTCTATGGATTATTTCAAACAACAGATCAAAAAGGGTGAAGTTGGATCATCAGCGATGCCCCACAAAGTGAATCCTATAGATTTTGAAAATAGTGAAGGGAACTTAGGGATTGCCAATGCACTTTTTGAACATCTTTCAGCAAAATTACCGGTAAGCAGATTGCAGCGCGATCTTACAGACAGTACTGTTTTGAGAAATATTGGAGTTCCAATTGGTCATACTTTAATCGCTTTTCAATCAAGTTTAAAGGGATTGAATAAATTGCTTTTAAATGAAGTGAAGATTCAAGGCGACTTAGAAAATAATTGGGCAGTGGTAGCAGAGGCTATACAAACCATTTTAAGACGTGAAGGCTATGCCAATCCTTACGAAGCTTTGAAAGGGCTTACCCGAACTAATACAGCTATTACAAAAGAAAGTATGGCGAACTTTATCGAAACTTTAGAAGTAGATGAAAGTGTGAAGACTGAATTAAAACAGATCACTCCACAAAATTATACCGGAATTTAAGATTCTGATTAGATTTAATTAAGAAGCCCCGAAATAAAAACATTTCGGGGCTTCTTGGTTTTATAATTTTGGTTTTACCTAGATTCAGAATGATCTGAAAATATTCCTGATATTTCTTTTAAACCATCCATTTTAATATCTCCTTCTTGCATAGACCTTACTAGGTTTAGGATATCGCTAGGGTTCATGTCATCTCCCAATATCCTTGCTACACCCATTCCTTTTTTGTCGTCATAACCGTAAACAATTATCTCGTCTACTGCTTCTTCATCTCCGGTATAATAAACCTCAAGTTTAGTTTTTGAACCGCCATACTTCATTAAAAGTTGATATTTCTCATCTTTTAAAATATTAGAAATATTACTTTTTTCAGCAGCTATCTTTTCTAAATTTTCCTGTTTTTTAGGAATTGCAATCACATTGATCTTTTTAACCGTTTCCAAGGTTTTTTTCTGATCTTCGTTTAAAGACTCTGTATTCGCAAACAAACTTGTAGGTACATCTACCGCTACAAAATCTTTATTTCCTTGATTGTCTACATAATATTCCTGTAAACTCTGATTGTTGTTGCATGATACCAACCCAATGTTAAGCACTGCAATTCCAATTAATTTTAAGGCTCTCATACTTAAGATTTTTTATTTACTTTTTTCAATTCTTCAGCTCCAGGAACTTTTAGATCTGTAGCTAATTTAGAAAGCTGCGTCAGGTCAATATCTCCTGTGATACTTAGAATTACAGAAATTGGTTTTCCGTCTTTTTCACCTTCCATGAACATAAAAAGTTCACTTACAAAATTCTCATTTCTACCAGGTTTAGAGTAGAATTTAATGTTCTTACCATCTTCATTCACCCTCATTAACTGCTCTAAAGATCCTTTTCCTAAATAAGAGGCAACATCTGTAGCCATCTGGCTTCTTATATTTTGCTGATTAGTGGTATACATTCTAATCTCCTTTAGATGCTCGATTAAATTGATATATTGTTGAGCCTGAGGATCTGTTGAATTTAAATCTACTTTTGCCAGAAGCTTGAACATTTTACTGGTCATTACCATAGCGTCTACATCTTTCATATTCTCATACTTCTCAAAATTTTGAGCATTACTTACTAGAGAGACTAAGCCTATTACTACTATTAAAATTACTTTTTTCATCGTTTTTTGGTTTACTCGTTTATAAATTTATCTTTTGTTTTATTGAATTCTTTAATATATCCAAGGTCTTCTTTTCCATTATTAAAAACTTGCGCTATCATTTGCAAGGTTTCTTTTGTTTTTAAATATGCTTCTTCAGGGTCTTCAATGGTACCATAGTCATTATTAGATGCTAAAGCTGGCAAATCATTATCTTGATAAAAGAATACTCCCAAAGCAAGTGCCAAACTCGCAGCAATACCAATTAGAGAATATACTTGTCTTTTACTTCTTCCATTCTTTTTTACATTTAATTTATATGGGTAGTTGGTTCTTTTAGCTTTCGCGGTGTAACCAAACATTAATCTATAACCCCATAAATGCTCTGGCACATCTCCTTTTTCGAAATACTCTTTAAGTATTTTCTCCTCTTCAAGATTGGTAGCTCCCTCATCATATTTTTCGAGTAAAGCTTCTATTTTAGTTAATTCCATAGCGGTGTGTTTTCAATAATTCTTCTCTTATTTTTTTTCTAGCTCTTGAAAGCGCTACTCTAATAGCAGTTTCATTCATTTGTGTTATCTCAGAGATCTCTTCATATTCATACTGTTCTACATCTCTAAGTTGGAAAATCAATTTTTGTTGATCTGGCAATAACTCTAATATTCTGCCAATCTGCTCCAGCTCATCATTAATTTCTAACTGCTCATAAGAGGTTCTATCATGACTTTCATAATTACTATGAACGATTTTTAAATTATTGTTTTGTTTAGATTTTAACTGATCTAAGCAATAATTTTTTGTCACTGTCATGGCAAAAGCTTCTATATTGGCATAATCCTTGAGTTTATTGTTTCGATTCCATAATTTCAAAATAACTTCTTGGGTAGCATCTTGAGCTGACTCTTTAGAGGTAAGCAAACGAAGTGCCAATCGGTACATTTTGTCCTGAATGGGATCTATTAACCTTATAAAGGTTCGTTGGTTCATTTAGTTAGTTTGTTTTAGCCTTCTTATTATTACGACGAATCACTATTCCTTTTGTTACAATTTTTTAATTTACACTTTTTAATTACTTTTAGAAACTTATTATATACAACAAAAAAACTATGAGAATTTTTAAACTTCAATTTCTAACCCTTCTTTTTATTGGTGTTTTAGCATCGTGTTCTAAAGACAATAATGATTCACCGCCCCAAGGTACAACCCCGCCGGATACTAGTGGTGTTTCAGCTAGAGACTTAACAGTAGAGCGATTTGTATATCGCGGTCTTAATGAAATATATCTATACAAGGCAGATGTGCCTGTTTTGGCAAATAACTATTTTGCAACTAATGATGATAGAGATAACTTTTTAGATAATTACGCTACTCCTGAAGATCTTTTTTATGATGGGCTATTAGCTTCTCAAGATAGATTTAGTTTTATAGTAGATGACTATATAGAGTTAGAGAATCTTTTTAGTGGTATTAGCACTACTACAGGAATGTCTTACGGTTTAGTAAGGTTTTCATCTGATTCTAATGATATATTTGGATACGTAAGATATGTGCAGCCAAATACTTCTGCTTCTGAAGCTGGAGTAAAAAGAGGTAACATTTTTACACAAATAGATGACCAACAATTAACAGTTTCTAATTATCAAGATCTTCTAAATCAAACTAGCTACACTTTAGGATTCGCAACGATCACAGATAACACTATTTCTGAAAATGGAGAGACGGCAACGTTAATGCAACGTGAGTATAATGCTAACCCTATTTTTATAGCGAAAACCTTAGATGTCAATGGCCAAAAAGTAGGTTATCTAATGTACAACAGTTTTGTTGCAGATTATGACCCAGAGTTAAATGCTGCCTTCGCAAAATTTAAAGCTGATGGGGTTACAGATCTAGTTTTAGATCTTAGATATGATGGTGGTGGATCTGTTAGAACCGCTACAGATCTTTCTGCAATGATTACCGGCCAATTTCCTGGAGAAATTTTTACAAAAGAACAATGGAACAAAGATTATCAAGAGTATTTTGAAAGTACAGATCCTGAAAGATTGTTAAATAAATTCAATACAAAGATCACCAATGGCGAAATGATCAACAGCTTAAACTTAAGTAGACTTTTTGTATTAACTACAGACAGAACAGCTTCTGCAAGTGAACTTGTAATTAATGGATTAAAGCCATATATAAATGTTGTACAAATTGGAGAGACTACTACAGGAAAATTCCAAGCTTCTGTAACACTTTACGATTCACCCGATTTTGGAAGATTAAAAGCTAATTCAAAACATACGTATGCAATTCAGCCTTTAGTATTAAAGTCTGCAAATAAGAATGGTGTTTCAGATTATGTAAATGGATTAGATCCTGATATACAAATTTCTGAAGACATTACAAATCTTGGAGTTTTAGGAGATCCTAATGAGCCTTTCTTGAAAGCTGCATTAGATGCTATAAAAGGTAATAAAAAATCTATCTCTCGAGATTTCAAATTATTTGATCCTGTTGCAGAAAGTAATATGAATGAAATGAATTACCAAAGAATGTATATAGACGAACTTCCTGGAACTATATCTCAATAGTTCTAAAAGTTTAAAAAAGGGTTCTGAAATTTTCAGAACCCTTTTTTAATTAAATAATTATGAATATCTGTTTGTTCTTAAAAAGGATTTTCGTCACCCTAAATTTATTTAAGGTCTCAAAACTTTATTGATTTACATTGTAATGAGATTCTAAAACAAGTTCAGAATGACGTCCTTTTCAGTTTAGGATAGTTTACAACAAACAAAAATAATTTTATCTAGAAATTCAGAGCAATTCCAAATCGAGCGTTTCTACCTCTACTGCTATATCTATAAAGTTCTTCAAAATCTGTATTAAAGATATTATCTACTCCCGCAAAAACTTTTAGATGATCACTCACCTGTTGGCTATAATAAAAATCTAAAATTCCATAACTGCCTAATACAACAGTTTCATTTGCGAAGGTTTCATTATTGTAATAATTATCTGTCCTGTCATCATTAAACTGATAACTTAATGAACTATAACTTTTATCTGAAATTTGATATCCTGCCTTTAGGTTGATCTTGTGCTCTGGAATTCTAAGAGCAAAGCGCTCTTCAGCTTTGGTATAGGTATAATTACCTGTAAGACTTAAATTCTTTATAGGATCTAAACTAAATTCAAATTCCAATCCGCTTGCAATAAACTCCTCGCCGATATTCTGGTATTCTGAAATATAATTTTCAGCATCTACGGTTACAAAATCTATGAAATTTTTGGTGTTTCTATTGAAATAAACCAAACTGTAATTCATATTTAAAGATTTTGTATTCAATTCTAATCCAACTTCAAAGGTGCTACTTTCCTCAGGGTTAAGTTCTGTATTCCCATAACTGCTGTCAAATAACTGATAAAGCGAAGGTGTAATATAAGCTGTGCTGTAAGAGGTTAAAGCTTTTAATGAAGAAGCTCCCAATTTAAAAGAATAAGATGGATTTAGGCTATAAACCCAATTATTGCCATATTCACTGTGTATATTCAATCTTGTTCCCGCATTAATATTTAATCCGGTTCCAGAAATATATACCACGTTTACATACGGATCTACAATATCAAAATCTGCTACATCTTCACTTACAGTTTGTTCAAAGTTTGATTCACCATACGGAATGCTATAGCTATTAAAACTACTAAACACTCCATTTACTCCTAATACAGTATGAAACTTATCGTTAAATACATATTTGTTATAAGCGTCAAAAGCGTACACCTTACTGTCGTACTTACTTGGATAATCTGAAAATATTTCTCTTTTTGCTTCGGTGTAACTATCACTAAAAATGAAACTACCATTTTTGTAAGTAGCCACCCAATGACTTCCCGTTCTTACTTGTCTACTTTCTAACTGATTGTTGGCATTGGCATACATAAAAGAATCATCATAATCTGAATTAAATTTGTCATAATTTCCGTAGAAATAGAACTTCAACTGATCGCTTATCTTATAGCCAAGTCTTGCATAGACATTGTATTTTGAAAAAGGATCATCCTCAAATTGAACATTTTCATCTACAGAACTTATAGAAGACATATTTTCTGAATATCTGTTGCTGAAATTTACCTGATAATCGAACTTAGATAACTTTCCACTTACAGCAACGGAATTGTCAAATTGCGCAATATCATAATCTTGATCATTTTGCGATTGGTTGGTGCCTAATGTAGATTGTAACTGTAGCGATATCTTTTTATCTTTTGGGGCCTTGGTTGTGATATTGATAACTGCGGTTGCAGCTCCAGAGCCATACAAAGTACTAGATGCCCCTTTTACAATTTCTATAGAAGCAACTTGATCCAGCGGTAATAATCTTAGGTCAAAATCATTTGAAATAGAAGAAGGATCACTTAATTGCACCCCATCTACCAAAATTAATACTTGCCTGTTTCTTCCCCCTCGAACATAATACCCAAGGTTTTGACCATCATTACTCCTAGTACCGTTAATCTCAATTCCTGAAACCGTGTTAATTAAGTCCGGTATGGTCAGCCCTGCGCTTTTCTCTAAATCTTTAGCTGAAATTTTGGTAACTACCTTACCACTATTCTCGCGTTTCAGTTCAAATTTTGAATCTATTAGCACTACGCTGTCTAAAGATTCGATTTTGGTTTGTTGAGCGAAAGACAAACCTGTGCATAACAATGCACTGCATACCCATAGTTTTTTAAACATGTTTTTAAATTATTACCAGGAGAAAAGATGTAGTATACTACACCAAACTTTTATCCCGAAAGTTTGACATTTGGTGAATATTGGCAGGTCTCCTGGCTCACGTCTTGATATTTACCTTCCCATTCTAAAGAGAACAGTGGTTTTTTTGAAGTAATAACATCAAGCATCTAATTTGGTAGAATACCGCCTTAGACTAAGCATACAGTTGCGGGAACAGCTCAGGCATAGAATTAAAACTTTTAAAGAATAAATATTCTCTTTAAGGTTTTAATTTTTCCTGATTCCCTTTTAATTGACAGGCGATTATTTATTTGGATAATCTCCATGTCAAACCAAAAATTCGATGCGAAATTAAACATTTATGTTTCTTAAGATGTAAAAATTCTAAATAATCTTACTTTTGAATCAAAATTAAATCTTTGAGACCTATTCTAATTTTATGCATTTCCCTGCTTTTCCTCTCTTGTAAAAATGAAGAAAAGAAAGAAGTAGATTCTAATTCTCAAGAAATTGGCGAGTCATTAAAAATCGAAAATGCACATGGATTTACCATTTCAAAATTTGACGGCTACAAGATTTTAACCGTTACAGATCCGTGGCCAAATGCAGAAAAAAGTTTTAAATATCTGTTGGTAGAAGATGATAGTAAAGTTCCATCTAAAATAGAATTCGATAAAAAAATAAATATTCCTGTAAAGCGTATTGTACTCACTTCTACCACTCACATCCCTTCACTTGAAGCTTTAGTTGAAGTAGAAGCCTTAGTAGGTTTCCCCGGGTTGGATTATATTTCTTCTGAAAGCACTAGAGCTTTAATAGATGAAAATAAGATCGTAGAGCTAGGTAAAAATGAAGCCATTAATACTGAAATTCTTATCACTTTGAAACCAGACCTGGTAGTAGGTTTTGCCATAGATGGAAATAATAAAACATATAATACTATCGAAAAAAGTGGAATTCCAGTCATCTTTAATGGTGATTGGACCGAAGAATCTCCGTTAGGTAAAGCAGAATGGATCAAATTCTTTGGTGCTCTTTTCGATAAAACTGAAGAAGCTGAATATATTTATAATGATATTGTTAAGAATTATAAGGAGGCAAAACAACTCGCGCAATCTGTAGATGACACTCCTTTAGTGATCGCCGGGTCTATGTATAAAGATTCATGGTTTGTACCCTACGGAAATTCTTGGCAAGCTCAATTCATTAAAGATGCTAATGCAGCATATATTTATAAAGACACAGAAGGAAGCGGCAGTAAAGCCCTCTCCTTTGAATCTGTTCTAAACGATGCTCAAAATGCGGATTTCTGGGTGGCTCCGGGGCAATTTCAAAGCTATGAGCAGTTACTTGAAACATCTCAACATTACAAACAATTTAAGGCCGTTAAAGACAAAAATGTATTTACATATAGTAACACTTTAGGAGCTACAGGAGGTGTGTTATATTATGAATTGGCCCCAAACAGGCCGGATCTTGTACTTAAAGATTTAATTTCCATATTTCATCCTGAGTTATTAAAAGATTATAAACCTACCTTTTTCAAACCTCTGGATTAAATGCCAAACACTAAAAAATACCGAGGATTATTACTAATACTATTGGTTTTACTAGTAGTTATTGCTTTTATCAACCTCAGTTTAGGATCTGTAAGTATTCCTCTAAAGGATATTTTAGGCACTTTTTTTCACGGGGAAGTGAGTCTTGAAAGTCATAGATATATTATTTCAGAATATAGACTACCAAAAGTGTTTACAGCTATTTTAACAGGCTCCGGTCTTGCCGTTAGCGGACTTTTAATGCAAACCCTATTCAGAAATCCGTTAGCAGGTCCTTATGTTTTAGGATTGAGTTCCGGGGCGAGTTTGGGAGTGGCGATTTTATTAATGGGGGCTAGCTTATTTGGTGGTTTTACTGCAACCATTTTATTATCTAAATGGAGTCTCGTCTTAGCTTCCAGTATTGGGAGTTTACTTGTGCTTTTTGCGGTTTTGCTGGCATCGTCAAGACTGCGAGACACTATGGCAATATTAATCATCGGGCTTATGTTTGCCAGCCTTACAGCTGCAGTAGTAAGTGTACTCTCCTATTTTAGTCCGGCAGCACAATTACAACAATATATTTTCTGGTCTTTTGGAAGCCTAGGAAATCTTGCTTGGAACGAGGTTGGTATTTTATCAATTTTTTGGTTAGCTGGAATAATTATAGCAATTTTCTGCATTAAGAATTTAAATTCTTTACTTCTCGGAGAACAATATGCTAAAAGTTTGGGAGTGAGCATTTCTAGAAATAGAATCCTTATTATATTATCTACTAGTTTACTTGCAGGAAGTATTACAGCTTTTGCGGGACCAATAGCTTTTGTTGGGCTTGCAGTACCTCATTTAATAAAACAAGTAATTCCGGTTAACGATCATAGAATAATTTTACCTGCAGTAATTCTGGGAGGTGCTATTTTAATGCTTATTTGCGATATAGCGGCGCAAATACCGGGTTCACAATTTACTTTGCCAATAAATGCAATCACTTCTTTAATTGGAGCTCCTGTTGTAATTTGGCTGCTGGTAAGAAAACGTAAATTTTTATTTTAGAACCTATCGAAACTAGAAACCTCCATACAATCTTAAAGACTGAAGATCTTGAAATTGGCTATAAAAATAAAAAGTCAAAAATCATCATAGCTTCCAATATCGATTTTGAAGTAAATGAAGGAGAGCTAGTGGCTTTAATTGGAGTGAATGGAGTTGGAAAATCTACTTTATTAAGAAGTTTAATAGGAGTTCAAGATGCACTTGGCGGTAGCATTTCGATCAATAATAAATCTTTAAAAAATATCTCTCCGGAAGATCTTTCAGAATTAATTAGTATTGTACTTACCGAACAGCCAATCTCTAAGAATTTAAGCGTTTTTGAGCTGATTGCATTGGGTAGACAACCCTATACCAATTGGATTGGTACTTTAGGTGAAAGAGATATTCAGCAAATAAACACGGCATTAGAGCTTGTTGGAATTACTGAGTTAAGAGATAAAAAGTGTTTTGAATTAAGCGACGGTCAATTGCAGAAGGTTCTTATTGGGCGAGCCATTGCTCAAGATACTCCTCTTATAATTTTAGATGAACCTACTACCCATTTAGATATTTACCACCAAGCGTATATTCTTAAATTGCTTAAAAAGCTTTGTGTTCAAACCAATAAAAGCATTCTATTTGCTACTCATGAGATCAATCTTGCACTTCAGCTTTGTGATAAGATTGTTTTAATGCAGCCAGATAAAGTTAGCGTAGGAAGCCCCAAACAACTTATTGAAAATGATTCGTTTGCTACACTTTTCCCTTCAGATCTTATAGTTTTTGATAAGATCTCCAATTCTTTTAAGATCAAAACTTAAAATACGTTACTCCCTAATTTTTCATAATTTCTTTTAAAAGAAATTCAAATAAGTATCTTTGGACAAAACCAATCGTTTCTATGAACGACTATTTAATAGTTAGTCTTATAATTGTTATTGCTCTTGGCTTAGGCTTCTTTTTAGGATCTCTCATTTCGGGCTTAAAAAGTAAATCTGAGCGCAGTAAAATCGAAGAACAAAACAATCAACTTAAACTTAAAATAGTAGATATTAAATCATTTAATATCAGCAATATAGAAAATTTAAAAAAAGAAAACACTTCGATTAGATCTGATCTTGAAAATAGATTAGAGAAGAGTGAGAATCAAAAAGAAAACATCAGAAAAGAAAAAGATTTTTTAAACTCCGAACTCACTAGAAGGAACTCTGAATTTGAAAATTTACAGCAGCGAAATCTGGAGCAGAAGGCAGAAGTTGAAAAACTTCAAGAGAAATTCACCAAAGATTTTGAAATCTTGGCGAACAAGATCTTGGAGCAAAAATCAGAAAAATTCACTTTACTCAATAAAGAGAATATTCAGAATATTTTGAATCCGCTAAACGAGAAGATCAAACTCTTTGAAGAAAAAGTAGATAAGAATTCCAACGATTTTATAGAACGCCACGCAGAATTAGGAAAACAACTTCAATTTTTAAATGAACAAAATCTTAAGATAAGCGAAGAGGCGATTAACTTGACACGCGCTTTAAAGGGCGATACCAAAATGCAAGGTAATTGGGGCGAGATGGTGCTAGAAAGAGTTTTAGAACGTAGCGGACTGGAGAAAAATAGTGAATATTTTGTTCAGCAAAATTTTACTAATGATAGTGGGAAAAGAGTGATGCCAGATGTGGTTATCCATCTTCCGGGAGATAAAAAGATGATTGTAGATTCTAAAGTATCTCTCAATGCTTATGAGCGCTATATCAATGAGAATGATGGCTTAGAAAAAACCAAACATCTTAGAGATCATTTAATTTCAGTAAAAAGAAGAGTAGAAGAATTAAGCGCCAAGAATTATCATGCACTTTACCAGATGGAAAGTCCAGATTTTGTTTTGCTGTTTATCCCGATAGAGTCTGCTTTTGCAATTGCCTCTCATGAATATCCGGCACTATATTCTGATGCTTTCGAGAAAAATATTATAATTGTTACTCCAACTACCCTACTCGCAGTTCTAAAAACCATAGATACCATGTGGCAAAATGAAAAGCAAAAGGAAAATGCTCTAGAAATTGCTAAGCAAGCCGGGGCGTTGTATGATTCTTTTACCAATTTAACCGAAGATCTTCTAAAAGTTGGAAAGCAAATAGGTACCGTACAGAATACGTATGACACTGCCATGAAGAAGCTTACAGGAAAGGGAAATCTTGTTAGAAAAGTTGAAAAACTAAAGAAATTAGGAGCCAGTGCTAGTAAGCAACTCGATCCAAAATTGATTGCAAAGGAAGCGAATGATGAGGAGGAAGAAGAAATATTAAATTTAGAAAACTAAATATCTCCAAATGAAAAGAATCTTGTTTTACATACTCGGCGGATTGTTTTTGCTGTATTTAGCCTATTTTGCCTTTGTATATTTTGTGCCTTACAGTGAAGGTACAAGAACCGGAGAACTTATAAAATTCAGCCGTAAAGGAGTGATCTTAAAAACTTGGGAAGGCGAGATAAGTCAAGGAATAAGTGGAGCCCAGATCTTTGAATTTTCAGTTTTAAGCGAGAAAAAAGACGTTGTAGATAAGCTTAAGAACAATCAAGGCAATTACGTTAAACTCACCTATGTAGAACGATATGCTACTTTTGTATTTTGGGGCGATACCAAATATTTTATAAATAAAGTGGAAGAAGTTCAATCTCCACATTTTAGGAATTAATGATGCAGGAAAAATTTAAAAGAATTTCAGAATCACAGGTAGTTATTTCAGAATTGATGCTTCCCTCCCATTCAAATTTCAATGGAAAGATCCACGGGGGATATATTTTATCATTATTAGATCAAATAGCATTTGCATGTGCTTCTAAACACTCCAGAGTTTATTGTGTAACCGCAAGTGTAGACACAGTAGACTTTTTAAATCCAATTGAAATTGGAGAATTGGTAACTATGAAGGCTTCAGTAAATTATGTTGGAAGAAGCTCGATGGTGATTGGAATTCGCGTAGAAGCTGAAAATATTCAAACAGGAGAAATTAAGCATTGTAATTCTTCCTATTTTACAATGGTTGCTAAAGACGAAAAAGGGACATCCATAAGTGTTCCAGGCCTAATTTTAGAAAATGACCATGATATTAGAAGATTTGTAAAAAGTATCAAGAGAAATAAAATGAAATTCAAAAGAAAGAAAGAATTTCATGAAACCGATTTTGCCTCACATGAATATATTCATTTACTCGAGGATCATAACGTAAAAATGGAGTTACATTGAAGCCAAACGGATTTATAATTGCTTTGATTTCAGCCATTATTCTGGCTTATTTTTTTCCAACGGCACTAGAACACTTGCGTGTACAGCAAATAATAGATGTTGGTGTTGGGTTCATCTTTTTCTTTTACGGACTTAAATTAGCACCAGCCGAGCTTAAATTGGGGTTTCTTAACTACAAATCTCATATTTTAATTCATCTTACCACCTTTGTTTTATTTCCTTTACTAACTATGATCTTCATTCCTTTTTTTGAAGGTGGGACAGAGTCTAAATTATGGCTTGCTATTTTCTTTTTAGGTGCGCTCCCTTCTACAGTAACTTCTGCTGTAGTGATGGTGGCTATTGCTAGAGGAAATCTACCCACAGCAATTTTCAACGCCAGTGTTTCTGGATTGATCGGGATTGTGGTTACGCCATTATGGATGAGTATTTTTATGATGAAATCTGGAGAGTTTGATTTCATGGAAATTGTTATAGATCTGGTAATTCAGATAGTAATACCGCTTTTTCTGGGAGTTATCCTTCAGCGATTTTTAGGAAAATGGGCAAATAAGTATAGCAAACAGCTTAGTTTGTTTGATAAAGCTGTTATAATTCTAATTGTCTTCACCAGCTTCAGTCATTCCTTTAATTCTAATTTATTCGATAACATTAAGTGGACAGATCTATTGAAACTTTTCGGAATAGTGATATTTCTATTCTTAAGTGTTTACACATTAACCGGATATCTATGCAAACTCTTCGGGTTTAATTTACAAGATACAATTACTGTAAAGTTCTGCGGGACAAAAAAGTCTTTAGTTCATGGATCTATTATGGTAAAGATCATTTTTGGAACCAACCCTAATGTTGGATTATTCTTATTACCAATTATGCTCTACCATATTTTCCAATTGGTACTGGTATCCTTTTTCGCTCAAAATTATCAGAAGAAAATATTAGAGGAAGTAGCAACAGAAAATAGTTAAAGGTATTGAGCCATACTAGCAGCTTCTATCGTGAAAATTATCCAGCCAACAACCAAAAGTAAACCTCCTAAAGGTGTAATAGGACCTAAGATTTTAAGCTTATTTCCATAAGCGCCACTTAAGCAAAGTCCGTAAATACTAAAAGAGAATAATAGTACACCTATTATAAAGCAACATCCCATGATGATTTGAGATGTTTCTAGAAATGGAAATATCACTCCACTAATAACAATAATCAAGGCATGATACATTTGGTATTTTACTCCGGTCTCAAAACTTTTTAACTGATCTTCATTGAATTTCTTCTTTAGAGCGTGCGCTCCAAAAGCACCAAAAATGACTGCTAGTGTTCCAAAAACACCTCCGAAAATTAACATCGTTTCTTTCATATGCTAAAATTTAGTGAAAACTTAGGCTCCTAATTGCCTAATCCTTCTATAGCGTGCAATTTATGGTATCTTTGATTAAAAATTAAGAGATATGAAAAAATCATTATTATTAACAGCTGTTTGTGCATTATTTTTAACCAGTTGTAGCCCTAAAATTATCGGAACTTGGAATGTGGATAGATATGAAGTCAACAATCAAAAAGGTCAAAATATTACCACCAGAAATGCAGGAGAGATCACTTTAAACAAAGATGGTTCTGGAGAGAAAAATATAGAATACAATATTTTTAATAATGAATTTAGTGATGTTCAGAAGTTCGACTGGAAATTAATGGATAGCAATTTAACGATCACAGGAGTCGAAAAAAGATCAAAAGATGATAAAAAGTCTGATTTTGATAAGACTTGGATCGTGATCACTAATAAAAAAGATAAGCAATTATGGAAGTCTACAGATGGAAGTAATGCAGTTCAAATTATAGAATTAAGCAGAAAATAAACATATAATTTTATAGAATAAAAAAAGAGGCTGATAATTATCAGCCTCTTTTTATTTGTCATCTTATATTTATTTACTCAAATACATTCTTCTTCTTGAGTAAAGATCGTAAAAGGTATCATCTCTAAGACTATCAATAAACAATATACTTTCTCCGGTACTCTTCATCTCCGGGCCTAATTGTTTATTCACATTATGGAATTTATTAAAAGAGAATACAGGCTCTTTAATTGCATATCCTTTTAGTTGAGGATTGAATTTAAAATCTTTCACTTTTTTCTCACCCAACATCACTTTAGTAGCATAGTTCACATAAGGTTCTTTATAAGCTTTCGCTATAAAAGGAACAGTTCTGGATGCCCTTGGATTCGCTTCTATAATATAAACCATTTCATCTTTAATAGCGAATTGGATATTGATAAGTCCTACGGTATTTAATGCCTTTGCAATTTTTACCGTATGATCTTTTATTTGTTGCATTACAAGATCCCCAAGGTTGAAAGGCGGTAGAAGCGCGTGAGAATCTCCAGAATGAATTCCGCAAGGTTCTATATGCTCCATGATCCCAATAATGTAAACATCTTCTCCATCACAGATGGCATCGGCTTCTGCCTCTATAGCTCCATCTAAATAATGATCTAGCAATAACTTGTTATTAGGTATCTTTCTTAAAAGATCTACCACATGGGCTTCTAATTCATCTTTATTGATAACGATCTTCATCCCTTGCCCTCCTAAAACGTAAGATGGTCTTACTAGAATAGGAAAGTCTAATTCATCTGCAAGCGCTGAAGCTTCATCAGCAGTTTCAGCTACTCCAAATTCAGGATAAGGAATATCATTAGCTTGTAATAATTTTGAAAAACTTCCTCTGTCTTCTGCAAGATCTAAAGATTCATAACTTGTCCCTATGATCTTAATCCCATAACGATCCAGCTTTTCAGCAAGTTTAAGAGCGGTTTGCCCTCCTAACTGTACGATCACTCCTTCAGGTTTTTCGTGTCTTATAATATCATATATATGCTCCCAGAATACCGGCTCAAAATATAATTTATCTGCTACATCAAAATCTGTAGAAACCGTTTCTGGGTTACAGTTGATCATGATTGTCTCATAACCGCATTCTGCAGCCGCTAAAACTCCGTGAACACAACAATAATCGAACTCTATACCTTGCCCAATTCTGTTAGGTCCAGAACCAAGCACCACTACTTTCTTCTTATCGCTTACTTTACTTTCGTTATCTACATAACGTTTTCCATCAGCTGTTTCAATTTCAGCTTCAAAAGTTGAGTAGTAATAAGGTGTTTCTGCTTTAAACTCTGCAGCACATGTATCTACAAGTTTAAAGATTCTATTGATATTGAATTCGTCTCTTTTATTATAAACTTCGCTTTCTAAACAACCCAGCATATGCGCTATTTGTCTGTCAGCAAAACCTTTCTGCTTAGCTTCCAACATCAAATCTTTTTGAATAGAATTGATGTCATATTTAGATATCTCTACATCCAGCGCATATAATTCCTCATATTGTCTAAGGAACCACATGTCTATTTTAGTGATTTCATGAATTCTGCTTAGCGGAATTCCTATTTGTATAGCATCATAAATTACAAAAACTCGATCCCAACTTGCATAAGTTAGTTTTTCTATGATCTGCTCGTAATTTGTATAACTTTTTCCATCTGCACCAAGACCATTTCTTTTGATTTCTAAAGACTGAGTGGCTTTATGAAGTGCTTCTTGAAAGGATCTTCCAATTCCCATTACTTCTCCTACAGATTTCATTTGAAGTCCAAGTGTTCTATCACTTCCTTCAAATTTATCAAAGTTCCATCTAGGAATTTTTACGATTACATAATCTAATGTAGGCTCAAATAATGCTGATGTAGATTTTGTAATTTGATTTTGTAATTCATCTAAATTAAACCCGATGGCAAGTTTGGTAGCGATTTTTGCGATTGGATAGCCTGTTGCTTTTGAAGCCAAAGCTGAAGAACGGGAAACCCTAGGATTGATCTCAATAGCTATAATATCTTCATTTTCATCTGGACTTACCGCAAATTGTACGTTACATCCTCCAGCGAAATCTCCAATATTTCGCATCATCTTGATAGCCATATCTCTCATTCTCTGAAAAGTGGTATCGCTAAGCGTCATTGCCGGTGCCACTGTAATAGAATCTCCGGTATGGATTCCCATTGGGTCCATATTTTCAATAGAACAAATAATCACTACGTTGTCATTCCTATCACGAAGTAATTCCAGTTCATATTCTTTCCATCCAAGAAGCGCTTTATCTATTAACACTTCATGAATTGGAGAAGCTTCCAAGCCACGAGTTAATAATTCATCAAAATCTTCTGCTCTATGCACGAATGCGGCACCACTACCTCCTAATGTAAATGATGCTCTAATAACTAGAGGAAAACCAAATTCTTGCGCAACTTCTTTTCCTTGTAAATAAGAGGTTACCGTTTTTGCTGGAGCCACCGGAATTCCGATCTTCCCCATTAATTGTTTAAACTTCTCTCTATCTTCCGTAATATTAATAGCGTCTATATCTACACCAATTAATTTTACTTCAAAATCTTTCCATATCCCTTTCTCGTCTGCTTCAATACAAAGATTTAGAGCAGTTTGACCACCCATTGTAGGCAGAACAGCATCAATATTTGGATGTGCCTTTAATATTTCTACAATAGATTTGGTAGTTAGCGGCTTTAAATACACATGATCTGCCATAGAAGGATCTGTCATGATAGTTGCCGGATTGGAATTGATAAGAATAGTTTCTATCCCTTCTTCTCTAAGTGATTTTAAAGATTGAGCTCCGGCATAGTCAAATTCGCATGCCTGCCCGATTACAATAGGTCCCGACCCAATTATTAAAACACTTTTGATTTGATTATTTTTTGGCATTTTAAGGAGGTAATTATAAGTTTATAAAAAAGGAAACTGTTAGATATAAAAAAAGGCGTTACTTATAAAAGTAACACCTTAATATTTAAAAACTAATTTTCATTAGTGTTTGTGTCTGTTCTCAGAAGATACGGATAATTTTTTTCTACCTTTAGCTCTTCTTCTAGCTAACACTTTTCTTCCGTTCACACTTGCCATGCGTTCTCTGAAACCGTGCTTGTTTTTTCTTTTTCTCTTAGATGGTTGAAATGTTCTTTTCATTTTTAATTATCTTTAATATCTTCTGTGGAATTCTTTGTTTAAATAGTTCTAAGCCTTTCCCTAAAACTGCGTGCAAATATACAAAGACTTTTATCTCATGCAAAAACTTAATAAAAATAATTTTAAATGTTTTTGTTAACTTTGCGCACTGAAATATAAAAAGCCAATATGTTCAACAAAAATATCAAATTAGTTTTAGCCGGAATCATTATTTTAGTTTCTATCTGGCAATTTTATTTAGGGAATATCGGAAACGGAATAATGTATATACTCCTTGCAGGAATTTTCGTGTTCCTTTATTTTAAAAACGAGATGATATTATTGTCATTTTTGAGGCTGCGAAAGCAAGACTTCCCAGGGGCAAAAAAATGGTTAGATAAGATAAAAAATCCTGAGGCTGCCCTTACTCAAAAACAGCAAGGATATTTCTGGTATCTTCATGGTTTAATGTTATCTCAAACCAATATAACTAAAGCGGAAAAATACTTCAAAAAAGCAATAAAACTGGGACTTTCTATGGATCAGGATCTTGCAATGGCAAAGTTAAATCTTGCAGGAATTGCAATGACTAAGAGACGTAAACGTGAAGCTCAGATCTACCTTACGGAAGCTAAAAAATTAGACAAGCACGGGATGATGAAAGAGCAAATACAGCAGATGAAACAGCAGATGAAAAAGATCTAGTTATCACCTATTGTTAAGGTTGTTAAGAATGTACTTTTCAGCCTAACCTTTTGACTAATAAATAGCCCCTTCAACGAATAGATTTCGCTAGGGTCGCCTTATAAATTACCTTCGTAATTATGGATATAATTACAGTATGGTAAGACTTTTACTCTTCTTTTTACTCATAAACTTAACTCTAAATGCATTTGCACAAGAGGAAGAACAGAGAATTTTATTCTCTGAAGCTCTTTCTATGCATTTACCTAAGTATGAAAAGAAGGCGAAAAAAGCTTATAGATTAAGAGATTATGAAGAAGCTCATACCTTATTTGACTCTCTAGTTCAGTTTGAACTGAACGGTAGTTACATGGATAACTTCAAATTCCATAGCTTAAAAGGCAAATCAGTTGAACTTTATGACATCAAAAAACCTGTATATCTTATTACTTACGCTTCTTGGTGCATAGGATCTGAAGGTGAGATTCCTGCAATTAATGCTTTAGCAACTAAATATCAGGATAAAATAGATTTTGTAATCTTGTTTTGGGATACTCAAAAAATCGCAAAAAAGATGTCTAAATCTTATAACGATAATATTAAAATCCTTTATGTTGATGAACTTAATAATAAAGATTCCTTTGTAATTAGTCAATTAAAGCATTCCCTAGGCCTTCCAACCACTTTCTTAATAGATGGAACTAAGAAAATCTTAGACATAAGAAGAGGCATTACTCACCCTCTTAGCAAGACCTTTGAGGAGTCTTATGATATGAATTACAATTCCATACATGATGGAATTGCAAATCATTTACTTTCCGGTAAAAAAAAGTATTCCCCTAGCAAAGAAACGGTAGCTATTAACGGTATTTAATTTCTTCCAAATTATTTAGACATTTTATAAACTCCTTTTTCAGGAATTTGTATCTCGTATAATTTACCAGACTTATTGTTTAAAAATGCTTCTCTTAGCCAAGGATTATGAATTTTTAGGATCTTATAATTGATATCAAATTTTCTAGCAAAGGCAGGGAAATCTTTTACTGCAGTGTCTACCTTCACATTATGAGAAGGAATATTTTTATATAATTGATCTTCTTTAAAGTTGAAACCATACTTCTTTGGATTTTTCAAGATCTCTTTTAAAGCTAGAATTCTAAAAACATAACGCCCTGTTTCTTCTCCTAACAATAGATCATAGTAATTTGAAGCATCCTGTCTTTCCAACTGACGCATTACACCCGTATTTCCAGCATTATAAGCCGCCGCTGCCATAGTCCAGGAACCAAATTTAGCTTTAGATTCTTTTAAGTAATCACAGGCAACTTGGGTAGATTTTTCAATATTATAACGCTCATCCACATTATCATTTATTTCTAAATTATGATCTTTCCCGGTTCCTTCCATTATTTGCCAAAAGCCAACAGCTCCTGCAGGAGAAACTACTTGAGTCAATCCGCTTTCAATTACTGCTAAGTATTTAAAATCATTTGGAACCCCATTCGCCTTTAAGATAGGCTCTATTACAGGAAAATATTTATGAGCGCGTTTAATCAACAATAGCGCATTAGACTGCCAATATGTATTTACTAGAAGTTCTTTATCCATTCTTTCATAGATATCTGGGTTTTCAATTGGAACAGCTTCGCCAGCGAACTCTAAATTTTCAGGCATTGGCAAGGCATAAATATTATAATTATTCCCTGTTACCGGATCATGATCATTATAAACGGCAGCATCAGGCTCTGGACCTTTTTGTACTGCTTGGATACTTACCGCTAAAATGGCAATAAATCCTACCGTCATCAATAATACTTTTAATATTTTCATAGCTCCTCAGTTTTTTTCTGTTCTTGTTTATTCATTTTTCCTGATAGTATAATCTCCGGTAAATATTTATTAAACCATCTAAATCTATTTACCACCATAATGTGAGTACCACCTTTAACGGTTATACAACTTTTTATGTATCTATAAGGAAACACTTCATCCTTATCTCCATGAATATGAATCACTCCGGCTTCAGGAACTTCCCTACTCCAACATACCATATTCTTAATAGCCCAATCTATATAAGTAGTATCTCTTACAGATAAATACTTACGATATAATTTAGCTTTTTTCTTTAAAAAATCTCCGTAAGCAATCTTTTCAAAATGATCCACATAATTCAACATGCTTGTAGGCAGTAGTTTAAATAGACCTGTTACCGAAGCATACCGCATTCTTCTTGGCAATTCGCTTCTACATTTTACGCTAGAAATTATGATCAATCTCTTAAGATCTAAGAATTCACTCATTTCCTGAGCTAATACTCCTCCAAAAGATACGCCAATTAGTACTGCATTATTATGCTTAACATCTTTACTCCACCTAAGAGCGTAATCTCGTAAAGATTCATTCTCCTTGGGCAACATCCATTCCAGTAAATGAATTTCAAATTGTTCTTTTGGCAACTTAATATTCTCAAAGATGGTTGGGTTCGCTGCCATCCCAGGAACAAAGTAAACATGAATTAATTCTTTTTCTTTATGCATTTTAACATGTGTATAACACTAACAGCGATAGTTATATTGTAAATTTACTATCAAAATTACTGCTATTTTTTTGGGATACATAGAAATGATAACTTAAAATATTGCCATCATTTCAGAGAAAATTTTAATCGGTAAAATCATTTTCTGATATTATTCAATGTAAATAAAACCTTTCTAGAGAATTTATAGAGTTATATGAAACTATAGCACGAAAGTGAAATTTTCCTTTTTCGTTATAAGCAAATTATCGGGCGATAGATTTTCAACTTAAAATACAGTAATTTTATTGAAATTTTTAATATCTATTGAATGATTTAGCCTTTAAGATTAGTTACAGATCTTTAAAAAACACTTCAACATTTATTAAATAAATAATATTTATTGTAATTAAAACCCAACATGATGAACGATAAAGAGATAATTATTACCAACAATGAATTTTTAAGACAATTCGAAACGGTAATAGATGAAGAATTGATTACAGTAGAATACGCACAACAGGAACGCAAAATTTTCCTTACAAAATTAAAAATGTCCGAAAATCTTCAAGGAAATGGATATATAGAGCGGTTTTTGGAAACTTTATTGAGTCATATTCAAGATTCAGGAAATGATCGTGTTGTTCCAACTAGTCCTGAAATAGCGAAATTTATGAGAAAGAATCGAAGAAAATATAAAGATCTTTTACCAGTAGGCTTAAATATCTAAGCTTCTACAGTTTCTTTCTCTACATATTTAAACTTCACTAGTCCATCTTCAGCAATGTTATCAAGCTTGATTTCATGAAGAGTATTAACTAATTCTGGATTCCAAGGAGTTTTCACCTTTACATAATTCTCTGTAAAGCCATGTATATAACCTTCTTTATTTTCACCTTCAAAAAGAACGGTGTGCACGGTTCCTAACTGACTTTCATAAAAAGCCCTCCTCTTTTTAGCCGAAAGTCCTCTTAGCATTTTACTGCGTTTCTTACGTACTTTTAATGGCACTGGGTTAGCCATTTCTGCAGCTGGAGTATTTTCTCTTTCAGAAAATGCAAAAACATGTAAGTAAGATATATTGAGATCGTTTAAGAAATGATAGGTCTCTAAAAACTGCTCTTCTGTCTCCCCAGGAAAACCAACAATTACATCAACACCAATACAAGCATTAGGCATAACCTCTTTAATTTGAGACACTCTATCTACATAAAGCTCTCTCATATAGCGTCTTCTCATAGCCTTTAAGATCTCATTACTTCCACTTTGTAAAGGAATATGAAAATGAGGAACAAAAGTTTTAGACTGCGCTACAAAATCAATAGTTTCATTTTTCAATAAATTTGGCTCGATAGAAGATATTCTTAATCTTTCAATTCCTTCCACCTCGTCTAAGGCTTTTACAAGATCAAGAAAAGTATGTTCATGCTTTTTATTTCCGAATTCACCTTTACCATAATCTCCAATATTAACTCCGGTTAAAACGATTTCTTTAATACCTTTAGCCGATATTTCTGAAGCATTCTGAAGCACATTTTCTAATTTATCACTTCTAGAAATTCCACGAGCTAATGGAATAGTGCAATAAGTACATTTGTAATCGCAGCCATCCTGAACTTTAAGAAAAGCTCTGGTTCTATCCCCAAAAGAATAAGCGCTTACATAAAAATCTGCATCTTGAATTTCACAAGAGTGAACTTCTGCAAATTCGTGTTTTGTAAGATCATTAAGGTAATCTGTGATCTTAAATTTTTCTGTGGCACCTAAAACAAGGTCTACTCCATCTACATCTGCTAATTCTTCAGGTTTCAACTGAGCGTAACACCCAACTGCAATAACGAAAGCATCTTCATTAATTTTTTGAGCCTGCTTTACGATAGATTTAAATCTCTTATCGGCATTTTCTGTAACAGAACAAGTATTAATGACATAAATATCAGCAACTTCAGAAAATTCTACTTTATTAAAACCTTCCTCTTTAAAAGATCTTGCAATGGTTGAAGTCTCAGAGAAATTGAGCTTGCAACCCAAAGTATAAAATGCCACTTTTTTCGCGTCTTTCATCACCAATCGTTTATTAATACTATAATTTTTAGGAATGCAAATATACTTTCTTTTATTGGTTTACTCAAAGCCTTCTAGCTGAAGTAACCTCCTGAAATTGCATCTATTCTCTTCTAAATTTCTTTGTATCTTCAAATACCTGATCTAAAATAGCTTTATCTACACTAGAAAATTCTAATCCTCTCCTACTCAACACCATTTCTGCAACCTCATAAGCTTTGGATGTTTTATAAGTTGTCATTCCTGCACTTCCTCCCCAGCTAAAACTCGGAACAAAATTTCTAGGGAATCCGCTTCCAAAAATATTAGAACTTATTCCCACAACAGTTCCTGTATTAAACATGGTATTGATACCACATTTACTATGATCTCCCATCATAAGTCCACAGAATTGCAAACCTGTTTTAGCAAAACCTTCCGTTTCATAGTCCCACAATCTAACTTCAGCATAATTATTCTTTAGGTTAGAGTTATTAGTATCTGCACCAAGATTACACCATTCACCAAGAACAGAATTTCCTAAAAATCCATCATGGCCTTTATTTGTAAAACCAAAAATCACACTGTTGTTAACTTCTCCTCCAACTTTAGAATAAGGTCCTACGGTTGTAGCGCCATATATCTTTGCTCCCATTTTTAAAGCTGAATTTTCTCCTAAAGAAAATGGTCCTCTTACAAAGCAACCTTCCATAATTTCAGCATTTGCAGCAATATAAATTGGCCCTTCTGATGCATTTAAAGAAGCATTTTCTACTACAGCTCCAGGTTCTAAAAAAATATTCTCTCTATTCTTTACAAAATTTGAAGATGAAATAGGAGCACTTGTTCTATCTTCTGTCAATAATTCAAAATCTGCAGCTATAGCTTCCGCATTTTTAGAAAATATATCCCAAGTATGAGCTACTCTAAAGGGATCTCCTTTTAGCTCTATCTGTTCAAAAGTGCTAAAATCTACTTCCTGATCTTCTAAAGTATAAAATGCTATTACTTCTTCTTCAAAGAAAATTGCCTGATTGGCTTTTAAATCTTCAATTTGAGCTATAAATTCTGGCGTTGGTAAGAAAGAAGCATTAATCATTATATTTTCTGAAAGCTCCACCAAAGGCCATTTATCGGCTAAATAATCTTCAGTTATAGTAGATGTGGTAGAGCCCAAGATCTTCTCCCACTTTTCACGAATGGTTAAAATTCCAATTCTTATTTCAGCAACTGGTCTAGTATAAGTAAACGGTAATAGTTGTTTTCTTGCAGAACCGTCAAATAGAATATAGTTCATATGCTCTAAATTTTAGAGTTTAAAGTTACGAGGAAAATCAAAACCGATTTTATTTGGGTCGATCTTAATTTAAACAAAAAAAGCCTTCATTTCTGAAGGCTTCAATAGTATTGTGATACTTGAAATTACTTCTTGAATTTCGCGTATTTATTTTTGAATTTATCAATTCTACCTGCTGTATCTAACAATTTAGATTTACCAGTATAAAATGGGTGTGATGTTCTTGAGATCTCCATTTTAATAAGTGGATACTCAGTTCCGTCAACTTCAATCGTTTCTTTAGTATTCGCGGTAGATTTAGTAAGAAAGACTTCTTCGTTAGACATGTCTTTAAATGCTACTAATCTATAATTTTCCGGATGGATTCCCTGCTTCATCTCTTAATTCTTTAAAATGGTGTTCGTTTTTCGAGTGGCAAATTTAAGCATTTTTGCTAAATAACAAACTAAATACCTACAAAATTTTAAATCAACTCCATATTAATTTTAAAACTCACCAAATGTAACGTTTTGTTATATTTGTTAACTAACTATTACTAACCAATCAAAAATAATATAAAAATGGAAATTCAAAAAGCTGACAGCAAAAAATTCATCATTAATTACGGTCTTTTATTAGGAATAGTATCTGTGATACTAGGAGTGGTGATTTATGTTACTAATGCTTATTTAAATCCTTCATGGATCTACAGCGTTATTAGCATTGCAATACCTATAGTGATTATCACTTTAGGAATTAAAGCTTATAAGACTGCTAATGGTGGGTATCTTGGACTTGGAGAAGCAATTAAAGTTGGTTTAGGAATAGCTGTTATTGGAGGAATTATTACTGCAATTTGGACTTTATTGGTAATGACCGTTATTGAACCTGAATATATGAACAACGTTATGGCTGGACAACGTGATAAAATGATGGAAACCAACCCTAATATGACAGAGTCTCAAATGAACGCTGCAATGGAGATTACTTCTAAGTTTAGTTCACCATGGATTGCTATGGCAATGAATATTGTCTGGAGTTTATTCTCAGGACTTATAATTTCCTTAATTTCGGGGCTTGTAATGAAAAAGGAGAACCCTTATAAGGCCTAAGTTCTAAAAACAACTTAATGCAACTATCTATAATAATTCCTCTTCTTAATGAAGATGAGTCTTTAACAGAATTATATAATTGGATTGTGTCTGTGATGCAATCCAATTCTTATTCTTATGAAATTATCTTTATAGACGATGGGAGTACCGATGATTCTTGGGAAATCATTAGCGGTTTATCTGATCTTCATACAGCGGTAAAAGGTATTAGGTTCAACAGAAATTACGGAAAATCTCAAGCTTTACATGCAGGGTTTCTAGCAGCTCAAGGTGATGTAATAATCACCATGGATGCAGACCTTCAGGATAATCCAGATGAAATCCCTGAATTATACAATCTTATTCAAGAAGACAATTATGATCTTGTTTCCGGTTGGAAGCGCAAGCGTTATGACTCTGTAATTGCCAAAAACCTACCTTCAAAACTCTTTAATGCTGCGGCAAGAAAAACTTCTGGAGTAAAACTGCATGATTTTAACTGTGGATTAAAAGCTTACAAAAAAGAAGTAATCAAAAATATTGATGTTTATGGTGAAATGCACCGCTATATTCCGGTTTTAGCAAAAAACGCTGGTTATTATAAGATCACTGAAAAAGAAGTAAAACATCAGGCCAGAAAATATGGCAAAACCAAGTTTGGAATGGATCGTTTTTTAAACGGATTTCTAGACCTTATAAGTATATGGTTCTTATCTAAATTTGGAAAAAGACCTATGCATCTGTTTGGTGCACTTGGTGTTCTTATGTTCTTCTTCGGATTTATCGCCGCAGGTTGGATAGGACTTTCTAAACTTTATAAAATGTATCACGGCTTGCCAAATATTCTGGTTACTCAAAATCCGTGGTTCTATATTTCTCTTATTTTAATGGTTATTGGTACTCAATTCTTTCTAGCAGGATTTCTAGGCGAGCTTATCTTAAGGAGCAAAAGAGATAAAGACAGATACCGAATAAGCAAAACCAAAGGTTTAAATTAAAGCAATTCAGCATTTATCTGTATTTTTGCTTTCAAATTTCATTTCATATGTCACATAACAAACCAGAAATTATTTCTAGGGCCAAATTATGGCTTTCAGAAACCTTCGATAAAGACACACAGAAATCAGTTTCAAAATTAATAGAAAGCGATTCTACAGATTTAGAGGAAAGCTTTTATAAAGATGCCGAATTTGGTACCGGTGGTATGCGTGGTGTGATGGGTGTTGGAACAAACAGAATTAATAAATATACTTTGGGAAAGAATTCTCAGGGGATTTCAAACATATTAAAATCGGAGTTTCCGGGAGAGCAACATAAAGTTGTTATTGCTTATGACTGTAGAAATAACAGTAAAGAATTGGCACAAGTTGTTGCAGATGTATTCTCTGCAAATGGAGTGAAAGTTTATATTTTTTCAGAATTAAGACCAACTCCAGAATTGTCGTTTGCCGTTAAGTATCTAGATTGTCACTGCGGGATTGTGCTTACTGCAAGTCATAATCCGCCGGAATACAATGGTTATAAAGTTTACTGGCAAGATGGTGGACAATTAGTTCCGCCACAAGATAAACTAATAATAGATGAAATTTCTAAGTTGGATTATTCTGAAATCAACTTTGAAGCGAATAACGATCTTATTGAAAAAATAGATTCAAAAGTGGATAAAGCATTTATTGAAGCTTCTGTAAAAAATGGAAGTTTTGATACTCCTCAAGAAGCAAAAGATAATTTGAATATTGTTTTTACTTCTTTGCACGGAACATCAATTACAATCGTACCGAAAGTATTAGAAAAAGCAGGCTATAAAAATGTATCTATAGTAAAAGAACAAGCAGAGCCAGACGGTAATTTTCCTACTGTAAAATCTCCAAATCCTGAAGAACCTGAAGCTTTAAAAATGGCATTGGCACTTGCCGATGAAAAAAATGGAGATATCGTAATTGGAACAGATCCGGATAGCGATCGTATAGGAGTTGCAGTTAGGGATCTCAATAATAAACTTATCCTACTTAATGGTAACCAAACCATGCTAATCATGACTTGGTTCCTATTAGAGCAATGGAAAAAAGAACGAAAACTGAACAAAGATAGTTTTATAGCTTCCACTATTGTTTCAACTCCAATGATGAAAATTGTAGCAGAGGATTTTGGAGCCCAATATTTTGAAGTTTTAACAGGCTTTAAATGGATCGCAAAATTAATAAAAGATCATCCGGAACTTGAATTTGTTGGAGGTGGTGAAGAAAGTTTTGGATTTATGGTTGGAGATTTTGTAAGAGACAAAGATGCAGCCACTGCTACCCTACTCGCTTGTGAAATAGCCGCCCAAATGAAGTCTAGAGGTATTTCTATGTTTGAGAAGTTAATAGAACTTTATACAGAATTTGGTTTGTATAGAGAGGAATTGATCTCTTTAGTGAAAAAGGGAATTGAAGGAGAGCAACAGATCAAGCAGATTATGGTAGATCTTAGAGAAAATCCATTATCAGAAATTGATGGTGAGAAAATAGTTCTTATAGAAGATTATCAGTCTTCTATTGCTAAAAACAAACAAGATCATACGGAACATTCACTAGATATTCCAAAATCTAATGTTTTGATCTATTATACCGAACAAGGTACCAAAATAGCAGCTAGACCTAGTGGTACCGAACCAAAAATTAAATTTTACATCAGTGTTAATGCTGAATTAGATTCTGTTTCTAATTTTGATAAAGTATACAACCAATTGGGCAAAAAGATAGCTCGAATTAAATCTGATCTTCAAGTAGATTAAACATTCTTAATGAACTATTTTAGAAAAATCATTCAATATGCGAAGCCTTACAAGCAGTACGCATTACTAAATGTTATTTGCAATATTTTTTATGCGCTTTTTAGTACGCTTTCTTTTATTGCATTAATTCCTGTTATAAATATTTTATTTGATGAGAGTGAACGAGTGACTCAAAAACCAGCTTGGGAAGGTTTTTGGGGAATAAAAGATTATGTAGTAGATTATTTCAACTATAACGTAAGTATGCGAGTGGCAGAAGATGAAGTTTCTGCCTTGGTATTTATTTGCGGAATCGTAGTTCTATTATTCTTCTTAAAGAACCTTTTTGGGTATTTAGCAGCGTTTTTCATAACCTTTTTACGCAATGGAGTACTTCGCGATGTGCGAGATGCTATTTATGTCAAGATCTTGAGTTTACCGGTTTCTTATTTTTCTGAAAAGAGAAAGGGTGATACTATTTCAAGAATTACTGCAGATGTAAATGAAGTTCAAAACTCCTTTCTTTCAATTTTAGAAATGTTAGTGAGAGAACCGCTTACTATTATATTCACCATCATTGCAATGTTAGTGATAAGTGCCAAGCTAACAATATTCGTATTTGTATTTCTTCCTGTTTCTGGATTTATAATTTCATTAATAGGGAAACAACTTAAAAGAAAATCACACCAGGCTCAAGAAGAAAACGGTCATTTTCTATCTATTGTAGAGGAAACTCTATCTAGTCTAAAAATTGTAAAAGGATTCAATGCTGAGGCTCAATTTGAAGGAAAATTTAAAGAATCTACTAATAGATTAAATAACATTCTAAACAGTTTAATAAATCGTCAGAACCTGGCATCTCCTGCGAGTGAATTTTTAGGAATTTTTGTTATTGTTATTATTCTCTGGTTTGGAGGAAAAATGGTGTTGGTAGACGAGACGCTAGATCCTTCTGCATTTATAGCTTTTCTAGGTTTGGCATACAACATTCTTACTCCGGCAAAACAGATCTCAAAAGCATCCTATAGCGTTAAAAAAGGAAATGCTGCTGCAGAAAGAATTTTAGAAGTACTGGATACTCCTTCTACTATTATTGACGTTCCGAATGCAATTCAACAAAAAGAATTTAACAGCGCAATAGATATTGAAAATATCAATTTTAAATATGAAGATGAATTGGTGCTGAAGAACTTCAGTTTAAATGTACCTAAAGGTAGTACTGTTGCTTTAGTGGGACAATCTGGAAGTGGTAAATCTACTATAGCCAATCTTGTTACCAGGTTTTATGATGTAAATGAAGGTGCCATTAAAGTAGACGGAAATGATATTAAGCAAGTAACTAAACATTCTCTTAGAAATTTAATGGGCTTGGTAACACAAGATTCAATTCTATTTAATGATACCATAAAAAATAATGTAGCTCTAGGTAAAAAAGATGCTACGGAAGAAGAGATTATTGATGCTCTTAAAATTGCAAATGCCTGGGAATTTGTAAAAGATCTTCCAAAAGGTCTACAGACCAACATTGGAGATAGCGGTAACAAATTAAGTGGCGGGCAAAAGCAACGAATTTCAATTGCTCGTGCGGTGCTTAAAAATCCTCCTATTATGATCTTAGATGAGGCCACTTCTGCGCTCGACACAGAAAGTGAAAAACTTGTACAAAAAGCTTTAGAGAATATGATGCGCAATAGAACTTCTATTGTAATTGCCCATAGACTTTCTACAATTCAGAATGCAGATAATATTGTAGTTATGCAGCGAGGAGAAATTGTAGAGCAAGGAAGACATGAAGAATTACTGCTGAAGAACGGAACCTATAAAAAACTTGTGGAGATGCAGTCTTTTGACTAGACTGAAATTTAATTAAATCAAAAAAACCTCCAAGTTCTTAAAGAGCTTGGAGGTTTTTTATAAAATAAAAAATGGATGAAGTAGGTTCATCCATTTTTATGTTTTTTTCATCTTGGGGAAAATGAAAAATATGTTGAAACCTAATTCGATTTGCTTGGGGCAAAAAAAGATTAAATCCTTTCAACGATGTAAATATAACTCTATATTTCAATTCACCAAACAATTTGTGCATTTTATCTGTAAATAATGCATTTCATCGATATTCTATAAGAATTTACCTACAGCTATGATTTTTATATCTTTTGCTTCATTATCATTTTCTCCTTTAAACTTTTGTATAACTTTGAAGTCTTAGTAAAAACTTAACCTTGAATACAGAAGAATCTTTACTGGTACAAAAACTTCAAGATCCGCAAAGTCGGAATGAAGCCTTTAAAGAATTACTCAAATTATTTAAGGAAAGATTGTATTGGCATATTAGGAATATCGTTAAAAATCACGATGATGCAGATGATGTTCTTCAAAATACTTTTATCAAGATCTTTAGAAATATTGATGGATTTAAAAGTGAAAGTCAGCTATACTCATGGATGTATAGAATAGCAACTAATGAATCTCTCACTTTTTTAAGTCAGAAAGCTAATAAGCTTCAGATCTCTTCGGAAGAATTACAGCAAAATTTATTAAATAACTTAGAGTCTGATACTTATTTTGATGGTGATGAGATCAAATTAAAACTTCAAAAGGCTATTTCTACACTTCCAGAGAAGCAACAATTGGTTTTTAATATGAAATATTTTCAGGAACTTAAATATCGTGAAATGTCTGAAATCCTAGAAACTAGTGAAGGCGCTTTAAAGGCTTCTTACCATATCGCGGTGAAGAAGATTGAAAATTATTTAAAATCAGATTAAACCATCCTTCAAAATATCAGTCAAATAGGCAAATGAAAAATAATAATTCAAAATATCAATCTAAATCAGGCTTTGAAGTCCCAAATACTTATTTCGAGGAATTTGAGGCTAAAATGTTAGATTTTTTAAGTGAGGATAATGATCGCCTATCAATAAATATAAAGAAGCAGGGTTTCAGTACTCCAGAAAATTATTTTGAGAAAGTTGAAAGTGAAATTCTAAGCAAAACCGTTGATATTAAAGATCAATCAAAAGTTATCTCTTTATTTAGGAAAGAGAATTTCTTAAAAATCGCAGCAATTGCAGCTGTTTTTATTGGTATTGTTAGCATTTGGTTTACTAGACCAGAACCAGAAGTTACAATAGATAATGTTGAAATTGCTGAAATAGAAAATTACATAGATACAGAAATTATAGATCTTAATTTTGTGGAAATTTCTAACCTAATATCGCAAGATGGTATTGTTTTAGATAATATGAATACCAGTAAAGTGACAGATGATGCTGTTCTTGAATATTTAATGGATAATGTTGATGACCCAGATTTGCTTTTAAAATAACCTACTATGAAAAAGATATTTTTACTTTTTTCAATTTGTTTCCTAAGTCTTGCAGTAAAAGCACAAGATAAAAATAGAGAGCAGATAAAAGCTTTGAAAGTGGCTTATATCACTCGGGAGATGAACATGAACAAAGATGTGGCTGAAAAATTCTGGCCTATTTATAACAATTATGAGTGTTTACAAATGGATCTTCATAAGCGCGAACACAGAGATGTAGAAAATATTTCTACGATATCTGAAGCCGATGCAGATAAACGCTTAGACGAATTTGTAAATATTGAAAAACAAGAATACCTCAATAAGAGAAAATTATATGATGAATTAAAGAACATATTTTCTGCTAAAGAAATTGTTCAATTACATCAACTCGAAGCAGATTTCAACAAGAAATTATGGGATGAATATCGCAGTAGAAAAAGAGAAGGCAAAAAAAATAAATAATTGTTAGATTAGTTTTTTGGTTAAGTTAGTTGAGTCTTCCGGATAGAAATATCCGGAAGACTTTTTTAATAATAAGAATTAATGAAATTTTAATTTCGCAACTCTTCCCTTCCCGGCGGCATATGCTGTAGAATCATTTAAGAATCTAATGGTGAAAAATCCTTCTTCACTTAGTTGTTTCCAATTTTCACCAACATCTTTAGAATGAGAAATTCCGGTAAAACCAACAGCTACTAGTTCTTTAGAATCTCCATTCGGAATATATCTCACACTGCTTTTATACCCGGGATCTTTACCTTCTGCTACCAATTTCCAAGTTTTTCCTCCGTCTTTGGTTCTCGCTTTATTACCAGTATTCCCATCAGGTTTTGTATAATCTCCTCCTATGATGAAACCATTCATTTCATCATAAAAATCTAGACTATAGCCACCTGTGGTAGCTTCTCCTTGTAATAACGGAGTATCTATAACTTCCCAAGTTTTACCTTTATCTGAAGAATGAAATATTCTTGATCTTTTCCCTCCGGAAAGAATCCAAGTATTATTTCCTTGCACCGCTATATTTGAATTACTAGCTGCAAAGGCTGCTTCACCTTCTTCAGATTTTGGAAATTCATCACAGTTTAGCTTATTCCAACTTTGCCCCCCATCTCTAGTAATAATTACAGAAAGACATTCATTTGTAGGATCTCCCATGGCAATTCCTTCTTTATCATTCCAGAAAATCATAGCATCATAGAAAACCTTTTCATCTTTTTCTTTATAAACCAACTCCATTTTTCCTGTTTCACCAGTTTTATAAAGCAAACCTGGGTTTCCAACGCTTAACATAAAAAAGTCTGAAGAAGTACTTGCTACCGCTCTAAATTCTGGGGCTATAGAATCATTTAGCTGAAGATTGGTTTTCCATTGGCCCGACTGGGAATTATAAAGTCCGTAAACTCCTTTGTTGGCAGCAAAAGCTAGATTATTTCCCATTAGCTCGATAGCCCGAAAACTCAGAGAATCATTTTCTAAGATATTCTCTACAGTAACCTCTGTAAAAAAACTTCGCTCCTTTTCTTCAGTCTCTTTAGACTTACATCCAATAACCAATAGAACAGATAAAAACAGTAATTTCTTCATAAATAGAATTTGAATCAAAGATAAATTTTTCCGCAGCAAAAAAATGTACCTTTGCAGCTTTAAAATATAATTATGCGTTTACACCGAAATTTAGTCTTTGCAACGATTGATGCCCTGTCTGAAATTTTTAATGATGGGAAATATGCCGATAAAGTCATTGAAAAAACTTTAAAACGCGATAAAAGATGGGGTTCTAGAGACCGTAGTTTTATTGCTGAAACCACCTATGATATTGTTCGTTGGAAACGTCTTTATACAGAAATTGCTGAAGTTAAAGCACCATATTCCAGAGAAAATTTATTTAGACTCTTTGCTGTTTGGGCAACTTTACGCGGAGTTACCTTACCAGATTGGAAGCAAATAGAACCTACTCCTAGCCGACGTATTAAGGGTAAGTTTGATGAATTAAGCCAGATTAGAAAATTTAGAGAATCTGTACCAGATTGGATGGATGAATTAGGTGTAAGAGAACTTGGTGAAAAAGTTTGGGAGAAGGAAATTCATGCACTAAATGAGCAAGCTCCTGTGGTTCTTAGAGTGAATACACTTAAAACTACTAAAGATAAATTAAGAAGTGTTCTTAAAGATGAAAACATCATTGCAGAACCTATTAAAGGATCTCCAGATGCTTTACAACTTGTAGAAAGAGCAAATGTTTTTAAAACAGAAGCTTTTAAAAACGGAAATTTTGAAGTTCAAGATGCTTCTTCTCAAATGGTTGCCAGATTTATGGAAGTGGAACCAGGAATGCGTGTTGTAGATACGTGCGCCGGTGCTGGTGGTAAGACCTTGCATATCGCAGCTTTAATGGAAAACAAAGGGCAGATTATAGCAACAGATATATATGAAAATAAATTAAAGGAACTTAAAAGGCGTGCTAAACGCGCCGGAGCTCATAATATTGATCCACGTGCTATAGATACTACTAAAGTTATCAAGAAACTTTACGGTACTGCCGATAGAGTTTTGATAGATGCACCTTGTAGCGGACTTGGAGTTTTAAGTAGAAATCCAGATGCAAAATGGAAATTACAACCAGAATTTTTAGATAAGATTAGAGCAACTCAAGAGCAGATCTTAGATCAATATTCAAGAATTGTAAAACCTGGAGGAAAATTGGTATATGCAACATGTTCTATACTACCTTCTGAAAATCAAGAACAGGTTGAAAAATTCTTAAACCGTGAAGCTGGAAAGAATTTCAAACTTATAAAAGATAAAAAAATACTTTCTTCGGAAACCGGATTTGATGGTTTCTATATGGCTATGCTTGAAAATAAAAGCGAGAAATAAAGAAGAAATAAATTACTATTAATTAAAGATCCCTATAGAATTGCAATTCTGCATGTTATAGGGATCTTTCTATTTTAATAAAGTTGATATCTTGTTGATTTTTACCGCTAATCTTTTTAAATATATTTACTGAATTACACCTAAAAATCTTAAATTTGAGCTTTCTCAAACAACACAAAACAACGCAGAATGATCCTTTTCTTCGGAACCCAAACCACTAAGGTTTACGCAGTGCAAACGCACTCTTCGCTTTCAGCGCAGGATATTTCAAAACTAGACTGGCTTTTCGGCGATGCCCAATACCTCAATAAATCTGCACTGGCAGATTTTTTTATTGGTCCCCGAGCCGCCATGGTCACTCCTTGGAGTACTAATGCTGTAGAAATTACCCAAACTATGGGTATCAAAGGAATTCTTAGAATTGAAGAATTTCTGCAAGTAGATACTAAATACAATAAATTCGATCCGATGCTTTCTCAAAAGTATGAAGGATTGGATCAAGAAATATTCACCGTAGATTCAAAGCCTCAAGCTATTATTGAGGTGGAAGATATCGCGGCTTTCAACAAACAAGAAGGTCTTTCCTTAAATGCTGAAGAAGTAGAATACCTTCAAAATCTAGCTAAAAAATTAGAACGAAAACTTACAGATTCTGAGGTCTTCGGATTTTCTCAAGTAAATTCAGAACATTGTAGACACAAGATCTTCAACGGTACTTTTGTGATAGACGGCAAAGAAAAACCTTCTACTCTGTTTAAACTCATCAGAAAAACTTCCGAAGAAAATCCAAATGGAATTGTTTCCGCATATAAAGATAACGTTGCTTTTGTAAAAGGACCGAAAGTTCAGCAATTTGCACCAAAAGCTGCAGATGTTCCGGAATACTATCAAAATACAGATTTTGAATCTGTGATCTCTTTAAAAGCCGAAACTCATAACTTTCCAACAACCGTAGAGCCTTTCAATGGTGCTGCTACCGGAAGTGGTGGGGAGATTAGAGATAGACTTGCTGGTGGAAAAGGTTCGTTACCATTGGCGGGAACTGCTGTTTATATGACTTCTTATTCTAGATTAGATAAGAATAATAAAGATTGGGAAAAGAATATTCAAGAACGAAAGTGGTTGTATCAAACTCCAATGGATATCTTGATAAAAGCATCTAACGGAGCTTCAGATTTTGGAAATAAATTTGGCCAGCCCCTAATAACCGGTTCTGTTCTAACTTTTGAACATTCAGAAAATGACAGAACTTTAGCTTATGATAAAGTTATCATGCTCGCCGGAGGAATTGGATACGGAAAAGCAGATCAGGCTATAAAAGAAGTTCCAAAGAAAGGAGATAAAATTGTGGTACTTGGTGGTGAAAATTACCGAATTGGAATGGGTGGAGCTGCAGTATCTTCTGCAGATACCGGTGCTTTAGGAAGCGGAATTGAGCTAAATGCTATCCAAAGGGCGAACCCTGAAATGCAAAAAAGAGCTGCCAATGCTATTCGTGGAATGGTAGAACGTGAACATAACCCTATAATTTCTATCCATGATCATGGCGCTGGTGGACATTTAAACTGCCTTAGCGAACTTGTAGAAGATACCGGTGGAAATATAGATTTAGATGAATTACCGGTTGGAGATCCTACATTATCTGCCAAAGAGATCATTGGAAACGAATCTCAAGAAAGAATGGGACTTCTTATAGCAGAAAAGGATATGGAGATTTTGAGAAAGGTTTCTGAAAGAGAAAGAACCCCTATGTACAGCGTAGGTCATGTTACTGAAGACAGACATTTCTTATTTCAAAGTAAAAAATCCGGTGAAAAACCGATGGATCTGGAATTAGCAGATATGTTTGGAAGTTCTCCAAAAACCATAATGACAGATATTACTGTAGACAGAAAATATTCTGAAGTTTCATATTCAAAAGAAAAGATCAACGAATATTTAGAACAATTACTTCAATTAGAAGCAGTTGCTTGTAAAGATTGGTTGACCAATAAAGTAGATAGATGTGTTACCGGCCGTGTAGCTAAACAACAAACTGCAGGACCTTTACAGCTTCCTCTGAACAATGTTGGAGTTATGGCCTTGGATTATAACGGAAAAGAAGGAGTTGCTACCACTATTGGGCACTCCCCTGTTTCTGCTTTGGTAGACCCTGTTGCAGGTTCCAGAAATTCTATTGGAGAAGCACTTTCAAACCTAATTTGGGCTCCTCTAGAAAAAGGAATGAAATCTGTTTCACTTTCTGCCAACTGGATGTGGCCTTGTAATAACGAAGGTGAAGATGCCAGATTATACGAAGCTGTTCAAGGAGTTTCAGATTTTTCTATAGAATTAGGGATCAATGTTCCAACCGGAAAGGATTCTCTGTCTATGAAACAAAAATATAAAGAAGGAGATGTGCTTGCACCGGGAACAGTGATAATTTCTGCTGCCGGACATTGCGATAATATAACCAAAGTTGTAGAGCCGGTTCTTAAAAAGAATAGCGGTGATATTTATTATATCAACTTATCTCAAGATTCGTTTAAATTAGGTGGATCTTCTTTCGGGCAAATTTTGAATAAAGTGGGAAGTGAAGTTCCAACTATTAAAGATGCAGCTTCATTTAAAAATGCTTTCAATACTATTCAAGGCTTAATCAAAGCAGATCTTATTGCTGCTGGGCACGATGTGGCTTCCGGAGGTTTGATCACTACCCTATTAGAAATGTGTTTTGCTGATGTTAATTTGGGGGCAAAACTTGATCTTACAGGACTGAATGAAGAAGATTCAGTAAAACTTCTTTTCAATGAAAACTGCGGAATTGTTTTTCAAGCAGTAGATAATAATGCTGTAGAAGAAATTCTAAAAGACAATGCTGTAGAATTCTTTAAAATAGGAAGTGTAGTTGAAGGAGATGCAGTAGAAATTAGAAATGGATTAGAAGAGTTCAATTTTGATATTCCAAGCTTAAGAGATACTTGGTATAAAACCTCTTTCTTATTAGATGAGGCTCAAAGCGGAATAGACAATGCTACTCAGCGTTTTAATAATTATAAAAAGCAACCGTTAGAATTTGTTTTCCCTAAACATTTTGATGGAAAATTGCCAAAATTAGATAGTTCTAAACCAAAGATTAAAGCAGCGATCATCAGAGAAAAAGGTTCGAATTCTGAACGTGAGATGGCGCGAGCTATGCATCTTGCCGGATTTGATGTTAAAGATGTGCACATGACAGATCTTATTTCGGGTAGAGAGACCTTAGAAGATATTAAGTTTATAGCCGCTGTTGGTGGCTTCTCAAATTCAGATGTTTTGGGAAGTGCTAAAGGTTGGGCTGGAGCTTTCTTATATAACGAAAAAGCTAAAAATGCTTTAGATCAGTTCTTCGCGAGAGAAGACACTTTATCTCTTGGAGTTTGTAATGGTTGCCAGCTATTCATTGAATTAGGACTTATAAACCCTGATGATTCGCAAAAGCCAAAAATGCTTCATAATGAATCTCATAAATTTGAATGTAATTTTACTTCCGTAGAAATTCAAGAGAACAACTCTGTAATGCTATCTAGCCTTGCCGGAAGTAAATTAGGTATTTGGGCTGCACACGGAGAAGGAAAATTCAGTTTTCCATATGAGGAAAGTAAATATGATATTGTTGGTAAATATGGTTATGAAGGGTATCCGGCAAATCCGAATGGTTCACATTTTAATGCTGCAATGCTTACAGATGCAACCGGAAGACATTTGGTAACCATGCCACATTTTGAAAGATCTACCTTTCAATGGAACTGGGCTTATTATCCTGAAGGAAGAAAAGATGAAGTTTCTCCTTGGCTAGAAGGCTTCGTAAATGCCAGAAAGTGGTTGGAAAAGAAATAGATAATAGGCATAAATAATACAATAAAAGAAGGGATATAAAATATATCCCTTCTTTTTTATACAATAGATTTGAAATAGCCTCCAATTTTACTATTTTGCATGGAATATTCTATTAAAACACTTAAATGACTGATATAAAACGGCTTTTTGATTTTCCTTATTATCAATTAGAAAATCATCCTTTAGAAGTAGCCCTAGCCACAAAATACAATGGTAAATGGGAGACATTATCTACACAACAATATATAGACAAGGCAAACACTATTAGCCGAGGTTTATTAAGATTAGGAGTAAAACCTAATGATAAGATTGCGGTGATTTCTTCTTCTAATCGAAATGAATGGAATATTTTAGATATTGGTGTTTTACAATTAGGAGCCCAAAATGTGCCTATATACCCTACTATTTCTGAAGAAGATTATGAATATGTTCTAAATCATAGTGGAGCTAGCTATTGTTTTGTTTCAGATACCGAAGTTTTAGAGAAACTGAAGGCAATTCAGCATAACACTCAAATAAAAGAGGTTTATAGTTTTGATGAGATTGAAGGTTGCAAGAATTGGAAAGAAGTTCTGGATCAAGGAGAAGATAAAAGCAATCAAGACGAAGTAGAAAAGCTTAAAAAGGCGGTTACAGAAAAAGATCTGGCTACTATTATTTATACTTCTGGAACTACGGGAAGACCTAAAGGTGTAATGCTCTCTCATGAGAATATTGCTAGTGACGTGATAGGAAGTGCTACTAGAGTTCCATTTGAAATTGGAGTTTACACAGCCTTAAGTTTCCTTCCTGTTTGTCACATTTTTGAAAGAATGATTCTCTATCTATATCAGTATTATAGTGTTTCAATTTATTTTGCTGAATCTATAGATAAGATAAGTGATAACTTAAAAGAAGTTAAGCCACACGTAATAACTGCTGTGCCAAGACTATTAGAAAAGGTATACGACAAAATAATCGCTAAAGGAACTGACCTTGGTGGCATCAAACAAAAACTATTTTACTGGGCTGTAGAATTAGGTTTGAAATATGAACCTTATGGTGCTAATGGATGGTGGTATGAAACTCAGTTAAGTATAGCCAGAAAACTAATTTTCTCTAAGTGGAAAGAAGGTTTAGGTGGGAATATTGAATTGATTGTTTCTGGGAGTGCAGCGCTACAACCAAGATTGACAAGAGTTTTTGCAGCAGCTGGAATTCCTGTGATGGAAGGTTATGGATTAACCGAAACCTCACCAGTAGTTGCTGTTAATGATGAGCGTAACCATGGCTTTAAAATTGGTACCGTTGGAAAAGTGTTAGATAATGTTAAAGTTAAAATAGCCGAAGATGGAGAGATCTTAACCAAAGGTCCCAACCTGATGATGGGTTATTATAACGACAAAGAGAAAACCGATGAGGCCATAAATGCTGAAGGATGGTTCCATACAGGTGATATAGGAGAAATAGACAAAGAAGGATTCCTTAAGATTACTGACAGGAAGAAAGAAATGTTCAAGACTTCTGGAGGTAAATATGTTGCTCCTCAACTTATTGAGAACACCATGAAACAATCTCGTTTTATAGAGCAGATCATGGTTATTGGCGAAGGGGAGAAAATGCCTGCGGCATTAATTCAGCCTAATTTTGAATTTATTGAAGACTGGGCCAAAAGAAAACATCTAGAAATAGGTAGTTCTAACGAAGAGCTTATTAAGAATGAAGATGTAATAAAACGCATACAAGAGGAAGTAGATTTTTACAATGCAAAATTCGGACATTGGGAAAAAGTTAAACGTTTTGAACTTACAAAAGAAATTTGGGGAATAGACAATGACATGCTTACTCCTACTATGAAACTGAAGCGTAGAAATATAAAAGAGAAATACATAGCTCTTTATAATAAGATCTACGAACATTAGAATCTTTCATACAATATATTAAGTTACTGTTAAACTCCTCACTATTGAGGAGTTTTTTTATTCTATTCCCTTAAATTTAAGTGTTTTCTTTCTATGATGAAATTTTACCTTAATTTATTATGCATGCATAATATTTTTTTATAACTTTGAATTCCATCAATTAAAATATGAAAGAAAAAACCATCGATTACGTCTTGCGCGCTACCTGGATGGCTGTGTCAAAAATGTATAATGAAGAAGCCGGTAAAGCCGGAAGTACGATGGCTACAGGATTTGCATTGTTAAGTATAGATCCAGAAAAAGGCACCCCTTCTACCTCTCTTGGCCCCAAAATGGGAATGGAAGCCACCAGTTTATCTAGAATTTTAAAGACCATGGAAGAAAAAGGTCTTATAATAAGGAAAAAAAATCCTAAAGATGGAAGAAGCGTTCTTCTTCATCTTACTGATTTTGGTAAAGAAATGAGAGATTTTTCTAAAGGTGTCGTTCTAAAATTTGACGATGTAGTAAAAGAATCAATTTCACCTGAAGAATTAAAAACATTTATGAAAGTGGCAAATACTATCATGGATCTTATATCAAATAAAAAGATTTATAAACAGGATATCAGTAAATAAATAAATCCAAAGTCATATTAACTATGACTGCGGCTATTAAAAATAAAAATCAACAAATGAAACGTAGAATTAATAAAGTAGCAGTAATTGGCTCCGGGATTATGGGTAGCGGTATTGCCTGCCATTTCGCAAACATTGGAGTAGAAGTTCTTCTACTGGACATAGTTCCCCGAGAACTTAATGATAAAGAAAAGAAAAAAGGATTAACCTTAGAAGATAAAGTAGTTCGAAATAGAATTGTAAATGAAGATTTACAAACTGCTTTAAAATCTAAACCTTCCCCTATTTATAGCCAAGCGTTTGCAAGTAGAATTAAAACTGGAAACCTTGAGGATGATATTTCTAAAGTATCAGAAGTAGATTGGATTATAGAGGTTGTTGTAGAAAGACTTGATATTAAAAAACAAGTTTTTGATAATCTTGAAAAACATAGAAAACCAGGAACTTTAATTACTTCTAATACTTCAGGTATTCCTATTCATTATATGAGTGAAGGAAGAAGTGAAGATTTCCAAAAGCATTTCTGCGGAACTCACTTCTTTAACCCACCAAGATATTTAAGATTATTCGAAATTATTCCGGGACCTAAAACAGATCCGGAAGTATTGAGCTTCTTAAATGAGTACGGAGAAAAATTCTTAGGAAAAACTACCGTAATTGCTAAAGATACCCCTGCATTCGTGGGGAATAGAATTGGTATCTTCAGTATCATGAGTCTATTCCATATGGTAAAAGATATGGATATGACCATTGAAGAGGTTGATAAATTAACGGGACCGGTAATTGGTAGACCAAAATCTGCTACGTTTAGAACGGTAGATGTTGTTGGACTCGACACTTTGGTACATGTTGCCAATGGATTACACGAAGGAGTTCCTGAGGATGAACAACACGATTTATTTGCCTTACCAAACTTCATAGATTCTATGATGGAAAACAAATGGTTGGGTAGTAAATCTGGTCAAGGATTTTATAAAAAAATAAAAAATAACGACGGTTCTAGTGAGATCAAATCATTAGACTTAAATACTCTGGAATACAGAGATCAAAAAAAGGCATCTTTTGCTACTCTTGAAATGACTAAAACCATAGACAATGTGGTTGATAGATTTAAAGTCTTGATAAAAGGAAAAGATAAAGCAGGAGAATTTTACAGAAAGAACTTCTCTGCCCTATTCGCTTATGTTTCTAATAGAATACCTGAAATAGCAGACGAGCTTTACAAAATTGACGATGCTATGAAAGCCGGTTTTGGATGGGAACATGGGCCATTCCAGATTTGGGATGCTATTGGTGTTGAAAAAGGTATTGAGATGATGAAGGCAGAAGGTCATGAACCTGCTGCTTGGGTTAAGGAGATGCTAGAAAGCGGAAGTAAAAGCTTCTATACTGTAAAAGGCGGAAATACTTATTACTATGATATTCCTAAAAAGGAACAAGTAAAAGTTCCTGGTCAAGATGCATTCATTATTCTTGACAATATAAGAGAATCTAAAGAGGTATTTAAAAATAGCGGAGTTGTTGTAGAAGATCTAGGAGACGGAATCTTAAATGTTGAATTCAGAAGTAAAATGAATTCTATTGGAGGTGATGTTCTTGATGGGTTGAACAAAGCATTAGATATTGCTGAAAGAGATTACCAAGGATTGGTTGTTGCAAATAACGGAAAGAACTTTTCTGTAGGAGCAAATATCGGGATGATCTTTATGATGGCGGTTGAACAGGAATATGATGAGCTTAATATGGCTATCAAATATTTCCAAGATACTATGATGCGTATGCGTTATTCTTCTATTCCAACTGTTGCGGCTCCACATGCCATGACACTTGGTGGTGGATGTGAACTTTCACTTCATGCAGATATGGTAGTTGCTGCGGCTGAAACCTATATCGGTTTAGTTGAATTTGGAGTTGGTGTGATTCCTGGTGGTGGTGGATCTAAAGAAATGACGGTTCGTGCTGCTGCTACTTATCATGATGGAGATGTAGAGTTGAACAGACTAAGAGAACATTTCTTGGCGATAGGTATGGCTAAAGTTTCTACTTCGGCTTACGAAGCTTACGATTTAAACCTGCTTCAGAAAGGAAAAGATATTGTGGTTATGAATCCAGATCGTCAATTAGCAATTGCTAAGAAACATGCTTTGTTAATGGCTGAAAATGGATATACTCAACCTATAAAACAATCGAATATTAAAGTTTTAGGAAAACAGGCTTTAGGTGCATTCTATGTAGGAACAGACCAAATGTATGCAGGTAAATATATAAGTGAGCATGATAAAAAGATCGCCAATAAATTAGCCTATGTCATGGCTGGTGGAGATCTTTCTGATTCTAATTATGTAAGTGAACAATATCTACTTGATCTTGAAAGAGAAGCCTTTTTATCTCTTACCGGAGAACGTAAAACTTTAGAAAGATTAGAACACATGTTGAAAAAGGGGAAACCACTAAGAAATTAGATTTGAGTAATGAGTAGTGAGTAGTGAGACAAATTTGTCCAAATGCATAAGATTGAAGATTTAAAAATATGGCAGAAAGCAATGAATTTGACTAAATCAGTTTATAAAATTTGTGCAGAATTACCATCAGACGAAAGATTCGGTCTTATTTCTCAAATTAAAAGATGTGCTGTTTCAATTCCTTCAAATATAGCTGAAGGTGCTGGAAGAAATTCTCAAAAAGAATTTGCTCATTTTCTATCAATTGCCAATGGTTCATCATATGAATTACAAACGCAGCTCATACTCTCTATGGAACTCGAATTAATTTCAGAAGATAAAATAAAACCAATACTTAAAGATATTATTGAGATTCAAAAAATGAATTATGGATTTCAAAAATCATTATAAACACCTCAATACTAAGTACTAAAATCTTAATACTATAAAAATGAAAACAGCATATATAGTTAAAGCATATAGAACTGCAGTTGGAAAAGCTCCTCGCGGAGTGTTCAGATTTAAAAGACCTGATGAATTAGCAGCAGAAACTATTCAATACATGATGGACAAAGTTCCAAATTTTGACAAAAGCAGAATTGACGATGTAATTGTTGGTAATGCCATGCCAGAAGCAGAACAAGGACTTAACGTTGGTAGATTTATTTCGCTAATGGGTCTTAAAGTAGAAGACGTTCCTGGAATGACCGTAAACCGTTATTGCGCATCTGGATTGGAAACCATTGCCATTGCTTCAGCAAAGATTCAAAGTGGAATGGCAGATTGTATTATTGCAGGTGGTGCAGAAAGCATGAGTTATATCCCTATGGGAGGTTATAAACCAGTACCAGATTATAAAGCAGCTAAAGAAGGTCATGAAGATTATTATTGGGGAATGGGTCTTACTGCAGAAGAAGTTGCAAATAGATATAAAGTTTCTAGAGAAGATCAAGATGAATTCGCCTTCACTTCTCACCAAAGAGCCTTAAAAGCACAGAAAGAAGGTCGATTTAAAGATCAGATCGTCCCTATTACAGTTGATGAAACCTTTGTTGGTCCAGATGGTAAGAAACAAACTAAATCATATACAGTAACAGAAGATGAAGGTCCAAGAGCAGATACTTCTATTGAAGTCTTGAATAAATTGAGACCTGTATTTGCTGAAGGTGGAAGTGTAACTGCAGGAAACTCTTCACAAATGAGTGATGGTGCGGCCTTCGTTATGGTAATGAGCGAAGAGATGATGAAAGAGATGAACTTGGAACCAGTTGCAAGATTAGTGAGTTATACTCCTGTTGGATTAGAACCAAGAATAATGGGAATGGGACCTATTTATGCTATTCCAAAAGCTCTAAAACAAGCTGGATTAAAGCAGAATGACATGGAATTATTCGAGCTTAATGAAGCCTTTGCTTCACAATCTCTTGCAGTTATCAGAGAATTAGGCTTGAATAAGGAAATTGTAAATGTAAATGGTGGAGCTATCTCCATGGGTCATCCACTTGGTTGTACAGGAGCAAAATTATCTGTTCAAATTTTCGATGAGATGAAAAAACGTGAATTAAAGAATAAATATGCAATGGTAACCATGTGTGTAGGTACTGGTCAAGGTGCTGCAGGTGTTTACGAAGTATTTTAATTAATTCAACTTAAATAGTATTAACCAATCTGAATTATAGTCGACTATAAGATTTTATAATTCAATATTCAATAAAATAAAATGAGCGATACAGCAATTAACAAAGATCTATTACGCGGTGGTCAATTTCTTGTAAAAGAAACCAAATGCGAAGATGTTTTTACTCCAGAAGATTTTAACGAGGAGCAAAAAATGATGAAAGACTCGGTAAAAGAATTCGTAGACCGTGAGATCTGGCCGAAAAAAGAAGAATTTGAAAAGAAGAATTATGCTCTTACCAAAGAGATCATGGAGAAAGCCGGTGAACTTGGCTTTTTAGGTGTTTCTGTTCCGGAAGAGTATGATGGTCTAGGAATGGGCTTTGTTTCTACTATGTTGGTATGTGATTACATTTCTGGTGCAACAGGATCTATAGCTACTGCCTTTGGAGCTCATACAGGAATTGGAACTTTACCAATTACCCTTTATGGTACAGAAGAACAAAAGAAAAAATATGTTCCAAAATTAGCTACAGGAGAGTGGTTTGGAGCTTACTGTTTAACCGAACCTGGAGCCGGTAGTGATGCCAATTCTGGAAAGACTAAAGCGGTACTTTCTGAAGATGGAAAAACTTATAGCATTAGCGGACAAAAAATGTGGATCTCTAATGCTGGATTTGCTCATACTTTTATCGTTTTTGCTCGTATTGAAGACGATCAATATATTACCGGATTTATTGTAGAATATGATAAAGAAAATCCAAACGGAATTTCTTTTGGGGAAGAAGAAAAGAAACTTGGTATTCACTCCTCTTCTACTCGTCAAGTGTTCTTTAATGAGACTAAAGTACCTGCAGAAAATATGTTATCTGAAAGAGGTAACGGATTTAAAATTGCAATGAATGCTTTAAATGTTGGTAGAATAAAACTGGCAGCTGCTTGTTTAGATGCTCAAAGAAGAGTAATTACTAGTTCTGTAAGCTATGCAAATGAGCGTACCCAGTTCAATACTCCTATCGCTAAGTTTGGAGCCATTAAATCTAAACTAGCAGAAATGGCTACCTCAGCTTATGCTGGAGAGTCTGCTTCTTATAGAGCTGCAAAAAATATTGAAGATAGAATTTCATTAAGAACTGAAGACGGAAGCTCTCATGCAGATGCAGAATTAAAAAGTGTAGAAGAATATGCAATAGAATGTTCTATTCTAAAGGTTGCATGTTCAGAAGACATTCAAAACTGTAGTGATGAAGGTATTCAGATTTATGGAGGAATGGGATTCTCTGCAGATACTCCTATGGAATCTGCTTGGAGAGATGCTCGTATCTCTAGAATTTATGAAGGTACCAATGAGATCAACAGAATGTTAGCTGTTGGGATGTTGGTGAAGAAAGCAATGAAAGGTCATGTAGATCTTTTAGGGCCAGCTACTAAAGTTGGAGAAGAACTTACAGGAATTCCTTCTTTTGATAAACCAGATTATTCTGAATTATTCGCAGAAGAAAAAGAGTTATTAGCTAATCTTAAAAAAGTATTCTTGATGGTTGCCGGAAGTGCTGTTCAAAAATTTGGAGCACAACTGGAAGATCACCAACAATTGCTTTTAGCCTCTTCAGATATTTTAATTGAAGTTTACATGGCAGAATCTACGTTGTTGAGAACTGAGAAAAATGCGAAGCGTTTTGGTGAAGATCAGCAAAAAGAACAAATTGCTATGTCTAAATTATATTTATATCATGCAGTAGATACTATCACGCAAAAAGCTAAAGAAGCTATCGTTTCTTTTGCTGAAGGAGACGAGCAAAGAATGATGTTAATGGGACTTAAACGTTTTACTAAATATCAAAATATGCCAAATGTGGTAGAATTAAGAAATACGATTGCAGATAAACTTACAGAAGAGAATAAATATTGCTTCTAAATGATAAGAGAATGATACTTAGCAAAGCCACCTTAGAAATAGGGTGGCTTTTTCTTTATATAAATGTTAAATTTTAAATTTGTTATCATTTGTAAATCAGTAAATAAGAATACGAATAATGTAATGGATTAATAATTATATTAAATTTATGTTAACATGTATCATGAATAATTATATATTGAAGGCCTAAACACTAACAAATTTAACAAATGAAAAAATTAATTTTGGGAATGGCGGCTATGGCCCTACTTTTAACTTCCTGTAACCAAGATCAACCAGAAAATCTTAACGAAACTGCTCAAGACAACGTAGACATGAGCGATTTCTATGCCTACACAGATTACACTGCAAACGATGCAATGAAAGCTGCAGAAGGCAAAAAGACTTGTTATTCTATGCAACATTTAAATGAAATGTTGAATAAAAATGATAAGCTTTACAAAAAAATGTATGACATTGAGCACAACACAAGATCTAATCTTGCTAAATCTGCCAATGCACAAAAAGGAAAACCAGGATCCGGTGGTGGCGGTGGAACTCCTCCCCCAGTAACAGATAACTTAGGTGTTATTTCTATTCCTGTAGTTGTAACTGTAGTTTACAGTAACTCTCAAGAAAACATTTCAGATGCTCAAATTAACTCTCAAATTGCTGTTTTAAACAAAGATTTTAGAGCAACAAATGGAGACAAAAGTAACGTTCCATCTGAATTTGCTGGATTAGTAGCAGATTCTGAAATACAATTTACTTTAGCAGGTGTTCGTCGTTACAGCAACTCTACTGCACAGTGGGGAACAAATGATGCTGTAAAAGGACAATATCCACCTGTAACACCTTCTTCTACTCTTAATATCTGGGTATGTAACATTGGAGGAGGAATCTTAGGTTATGCTCAATTTCCTGGAGGACCGGCTTCTACAGATGGTGTAGTAATAGGACCAAATTATTTTGGTAATACAGGATATGTGTCAGCTCCATTTGATAAAGGAAGAACTGCAACACATGAAATTGGTCACTACTTAAACTTACGTCATATCTGGGGTGATGGTAGATGTCAACAGGATGATTTTGTAGCAGATACTCCATCTTCAGATGGTCCCAACTACGGATGTCCATCTTACCCTACAGTTAACTGTAGATCTACAGACATGACTATGAACTATATGGATTACACAAACGATTCTTGTATGTATATGTTCTCAAACGGTCAAAAAGAAAGACTTAGAACCATCTTCATGAGTGGTGGTCCAAGAGAGTCTATGGCTAACTAATACTATCTTTATAAATATTAAAAGCCACCCTAACCAGGTGGCTTTTTTATTTCAACGAAATCCTTGTAGGTTAATATTACATAATTCAAGTGAACGTTTAAATCAAAAAGCCTATTTTTAGTAGTACTACAAGAAAATATTCTCAAAATAGCTATGGTTTCAATCAATAAAGAACTTCTAAACTATTTAATTCTGGGCATAATTGCTGTGATAATTTGCTTTTTTTTAGCCTATTATGGAATAAAAAAAATAGGGAAAGATCCTCGAAATATTCTTCCAGTAAATTTTGCAAATAAGATATGGATCCCTTTGCTAATTTTTCTTGTTTCACTCTTCTGTCAGATAGCTATTATAATCAAGTTATTTAGATATGATTACACCTATACACTTGTAGGTCATTTAAGCACTATAGGAATCATCTTAAGTACTGCATGGTCTCTTATTGTTCTACTGAAAGTATTTAAAGCTCGAGTTCTTCGAAAATACGATGTATCTACAACCGATAATCTGAAAGCTAGAAAAGTTTACACCCAGTTTATGATTTTAGAGAATATTATCATCTTTCTAATCGCAGTGTTGGCCGTAGGAATAGCTTTAATGAGTTTTGACAGTATAAGATCTATTGGAGTAAGCTTGTTAACCTCTGCCGGAATTGCCGGAATTATTATAGGGTTAGCTGCTCAAAAAGCAATAGCAACTTTGCTTGCAGGTATTCAAATTGCCCTTACACAACCTATTCGAATTGAAGATGTAGTAATTGTAGAAGGCGAATGGGGTTGGATAGAAGAAATCACCCTTACCTATGTTGTGGTAAGAATATGGGATAAAAGAAGGCTTGTGGTTCCAACTACATATTTTATTGAAAAAACCTTTCAAAATTGGACAAGAAGTTCTTCAGAAATATTAGGAACTGTTTTTATTTATACAGATTACGAAGTTCCTTTTGATAAATTGAGAGAAGAGCTAACCAGACTTTTGGAGAGTTCTCCACTATGGGACAGAAAAACAAATGTATTACAAGTTACTAATGCTACTGACAGGTCCGTAGAAATTAGAGCTTTAATGAGTGCTAAAGATTCTCCAACTGCTTGGGATCTTCGTGTATTTATAAGAGAGAAATTGATTGTTTATATAAAAGAAAATTACCCCGAAAGTCTTCCAAAATCCAGGGTAAGTTTAAAAACTGATCAAAATTGAATGTTTTCTTCAGAAGCATAACCTTTACTAAAGTTTGCAGCGGTTTCAATCAAAGCCAAATGAGAATATGCCTGTGGAAAATTACCCAATAGTCTCTTCGTTTTAAAATCTATATCTTCACTAAAAAGCCCTAAGTGATTACTATAAGATAGTAATTGATCGAACATATCTCTCGCCTCTTTCTTCTCTCCTATTTTATAAAGACTGTCTATTAACCAAAAAGTACATATAGTAAAAGATGAAGTTGGTTCTCCAAAATCGTCTTTATTTTTATATCTATACATCAATCCATCTTTGCACAATTCTCTTTTGGTTGCCTTAACGGTACTAATAAACCTAGGGTCTTTTGCATCTACAAACCCATATTGTTCCATCAATAAGGTAGATGCGTCTAGATCTTTAGAACCATAAGATTGAGTATAAGCCTGGATTTCTTCATTCCAGCCTTTTTCGTAAATATCTTCAAAGATCTCTGCTCTAAGTTGTTTCCATTTGGTATCATTAATTCCAAGTCTTAAGATATTTCCAATTTTAATGGCGCGATCTACTGCTACCCAGCATAGCAATTTGGAGAACACAAAATGCCTGTCTTCTGTTCTTAATTCCCAAATTCCCTTATCTGGACTTTGCCAGTGCTCTTCTACAATCTTTACTATACCTCTTGTTATGGTCCATAGCTCTTCACTATTTTCTAAAGAAGTTTCAAATTGAAGGAATTGTTGGTAGATAACTTCCATCAAAATTCCATAAATATCATTCTGCTTTTGAATGTATGCAGCATTTCCCGTTCTCACAGGACCGGAATTTTTATATCCTTTTAAATGAGTTAAAATATTTTCGGTAAGATCTTTCTCGCCATTAATCCCATACATAATTTGAATCTTTTCATCTTTATCTGGAATTAAGTTAATGATGTATTGAAGAAAATCCTTTGCAGATTTTGTATGGCCTAAACCGGCCATTACTTTAATCACCATAGAAGCATCTCTTATCCAGCAAAATCTATAATCCCAGTTACGCTCCTCTCCTATTGTTTCTGGCAAAGAAGTAGTGGCCGCAGCAAGCACTGCTCCAGATTTTTTAAATGTTAAGGTCTTTAAAACTAAAGCGCTTCTTAAAATTTCTTCGTTGTAATATTTATACTTTGTTGTTTTCTCACTCCAGTTCATCCAATAAGTCTTGGTGCGCTGATATTTAAGGTAGGTTCTGTCTAGAGATTGGGTAATCAATTTTTCATGATAGGCTAATAAAAAATAAGAATTTCCTGTAATTTCGATTTCTTCTTTATGTAAAACCTTATCTAAATCTAAATTAGAATATAGAAAAAGAGAATCATACTTTCCCTCCTGAGTATAACTTTTAATATATTCACCTTTATTCTCGTTATGGGTTTTTTCTCTAGCATAATCCAATTTCGGATTGTAAATCACCTTAATTTTTGGAGTTCCCTTAAGCAATCTTATAAATCTAATTACATCTGGTGGAGCATAAAAGGTGTGATCATCCCTTTGATATCGAGGCATAAAATCTATTAACTGAAAAGCATCTTCGCCATTATCAAAAACAGTACTTAGCACATTGGTTCCCCAAAGATATTCTTGTGATACCTTATAATCATTACTTAGTTGAAATTCGAAACTCCCTCCTATTTCATCGTCAAGTAATTTTGCAAATATTGATGCCGAATTGAAATTTGGCAGACAACACCACTCCATTGCTCCTGTTTTTGAAACCAGCACTGCACTTTTACAATTTCCTATAATTCCATAATCTAAATTCTCCATATAATCTTAAAGTTGTTTTAAAAGAGTGGTACTCTGCATTCATTTTCCGAAATTTAAGAAAAATCAATTTTTTCACATCAGCATTCACATTAAATTATGAGTAAAACTATTATAATCTCTAACCGTTTACCGCTTCAGATCAACCTAGAAAATGAAGAGTTAATAGTAACTCCAAGCGTAGGAGGACTAGCTACTGGGCTAAAATCTTTTCATAAAGACGGAGATAGTATTTGGATTGGATGGACTGGTATGACTACTGAAGAGATACCTGAACATTTAATAGAAGAAGTGAGTGAAAAAGCAAAAGCTGAAGATTGTGTAGCCGTAAATTTTTCTTCGGAAGATATGGAAGGTTTTTATTATGGTTTCAGCAATAGAGGGATTTGGCCTCTATTTCATTATTTCATGGAATTTACAGAGTGGGATACTTGGCAGTGGGAAACCTATAAAAAAGTAAATCAAAAATATGCAAATGCCGTAATTGAGCATTATAAAGAGGGTGATATAATTTGGGTGCATGACTATCAGTTGCTTTTGGTACCAAATATGATTCGGGAAAAAGAACCCAATGCAACTATAGGTTTCTTTAATCATATTCCGTTTCCTTCTTATGAGGTTTTTAGAACAATGCCTTGGCGAGATGAGATCTTAACAGGTATGCTTGGTGCAGACCTCATCGGTTTTCATACTTACGATTATGAAAGGCACTTTTTAAGTTCGGTAAGTAGAATTTTAAGACATCAGGTAGAGTTTAATGAAGTTAGTCTGCCAGAGAGATTGGTAAAAGTTGACTCGTTCCCAATGGGAATAGATTATGATAAATTTGAAAGTGCAGCTCTTCAGCATTTTAAGAAAACTTCTGAAGAACAATCTGAACTTCAACGAAGATTAGACCATCATAAAAAAGCAGCACCAGATGCAAAACTCATTTTAAGTATAGACCGATTGGATTATACAAAAGGAATTGCCAATAGAATTAGGGCTTTTGAATATTTCTTAGATAAATATCCGCAGTATATAGAGAAGATAAGATTGGTTATGTTAGCAGTACCATCAAGGTCTGAAGTGCCACAATATCAACTCTTGAAAAGAGAGATAGATGAATTGGTAGGAAGGATTAATGGGAAATTTGCCACAGTAAGTTGGACACCTATTTGGTATTTCTATAGATCTATGCATTTTGAGAACTTAATAGATCTCTACACTACATGTGATATTGCTTTATTAACGCCTATAAGAGATGGAATGAATCTCGTTGCAAAAGAGTATATAGCAACTAGAACCGATAAAACAGGAGTGCTTATTTTAAGTGAAATGGCCGGAGCCGCTCAAGAAATGAATGAAGCTATACTCATCAATCCAAATAACTTCAATGAAATTGCAGATTCGATAAAATTGGCAATTGAAATGCCTGAAGTAGAACAAAACAAACGTATTGCCTCTCTTCAAACTCGTTTAAAAAGATATAATGTAGAAAAATGGGCAAATGATTTTATGAAGTCTTTACAAGCTACTACAGAGAACAGAGATATTTATAAGGCTAAACTTATAAATCCAAAGGTGAAAGATGAGATTCTTGAAAAATTTAAAAAGGCTAAGAATAGAGTGCTCTTTCTAGATTATGATGGAACGCTGGTAAACTTCACCAATAATCCAGATCATGCAAGTCCAGATGAAGAGCTGTTATCCCTCATACATAAATTGACTAATCTGGAAAATACTAAGATCGTGCTAATTAGTGGGCGAGATAAAAATACATTGGGAACGTGGTGGAAATCGACTCCTGTAGAACTCATTGCAGAACACGGAGTTTGGGTTAGAAAAACTGGCAGAGATTGGAAGTTAAATGAAAAAGTACAAAATGATTGGATGGGCGCTGTCCGTCCAGTAATTGAAACATTTGTAGACAGAACTCCAGGAACATTTATAGAAGAAAAGAACTATTCTCTGGCTTGGCACTTTAGAAAAGCAGATCCAGATCTGGGCGAAATAAGAGCCAATGAATTATCTAATGTTTTGAAAGATCTTATTTCTAATCATGGCTTGAGTGTTCTTGATGGTAACAAAGTTCTAGAAATTAAAAGCAGCGGTGTTAATAAAGGAAAAGCAGCAAACAAACTTCTTCTTAAAGAAGATTTTGATTTTGTATTTGCTATTGGAGACGATTGGACAGATGAATATTTGTTCAAAGAACTACCTGAAGATTCGGTTACGGTAAAAGTTGGTCTTAAAAAAACAGCTGCTACCTATTATGTAGAAGATACCGCCAAAGTAAGATCATTACTAAAAGATTTTAGCAATTATAATCAAAGTTAAATTGTGGAGAATTGTAAAATTAATGTGTTAAAATTATTAGCAATTCACGCAAAAAATTATACCAAACTTAACTATCAAAACTCTTTTAACCTGCTAATTAAAACTAATTTTACATTGTATTTAAATTATAAACCAATTTATAAAAAATCATAATTATGAAAGTAGGAAGATTATTAACAGGACTAGTATCAGGAGCAGCAGTTGGAGCAGCATTAGGATTATTATTTGCTCCAAAAAAAGGTGCAGATACTCGCAAGAAAATCACCGAAACTAGCGATAACTATTTAAAAGGAGCTAAAGGTAGATTTGATGAATTTTCTGATAATTTGAACCATAAAGTTGAAGCTTTAAAAGATAAATCTAAAGCAAAATTTACCAACTCTAAATCAGAAGAAGCTATAAACAAAGCTAAAGCTGAAATTCACGAAATGAAAGCGAGCTAATTATTAGCTGTAGAATATATATAACCCCGAATTTTCGGGGTTTTTTTATGCCTAAAAAATCAACGAAGGCTGTAATTTCCATTTTCGGGAAAGTTTCACTAAATTGAAAACAAAAAAATCTATGAAATTATCCCAATTTGGAGCTGGTGCTGCCCTTCTAATTTTTAGCTCCTTAAATTCTTCTTATGCACAAACAGATTCTAGAATTTATGATATTATAAACGAAGTATCTTCTAAGAGAATAGAGAAAGATGTAAAAACTTTAGCCGGTTTTGGAACGAGAAACACCTTTAGCGATACCGTTTCTAACACGCGTGGAATTGGTGCCGCCAGAAGATTCATAAAATCGGAATTTGAACAAATCTCTAATAACTGTTCCAATTGCTTGAATGTTTTTTATCAGAAAGATCTTGTAAAGCCTGGAGATGGAGAAAGAATTCCGAAAGAGGCTTACATCACTAATGTGGTAGCTATTCAAAAAGGAACAAAATATCCTAATAGATATATCATAATGAGTGGAGATATAGATTCTCGTAATTCTGACGTTATGGACTATAAAGGTGATGCTCCCGGAGCAAATGATAATGCCAGTGGAATGGCTGGTACTATGGAAGCTGCCCGAGTTCTATCTAAATATAAATTTGAGAACAGCATAGTCTATCTAGGACTTTCTGGTGAAGAACAAGGATTATTTGGTGGGAAATCTATGGCAGAATATGCTAAAGAAAATGACTGGGAAATTATTGGAGTTTTCAATAATGATATGATCGGAAATATTGAAGGGGTAGATGGGGTAATTGATAATAGAAGTTTCAGGATTTTTTCTGAACCTGTTCCTCCTACCGAAACAGAGAGAGAAAGAACCATGCGAAGATTTTATGGTGGTGAAGTAGATGGTATTTCCAGACAATTGGCGCGTTTTGTTTACACTACTACCCAAACTTACATGCCAGAAATGAACCCAATGCTTATTTACAGATTAGATAGATTTGGTAGAGGTGGTCACCATAGATCTTTTAATGATCTTGGTTATGCTGGAATTAGAATTATGGAAGCGCATGAAAATTATAATAGACAGCACCAAAACATAAGAACTGAAAATGGAATTAAGTATGGTGATGTTGTAGAAGGTGTAAATTTTGATTATGCTGCAAAAATGACGGCGGTAAATGCTATTAACCTTGCTTCTATTGCGTGGGCGCCACCATCTCCGGAAAAAGTTGAAATAGGAGGAATTGTAGAACCTTCCACAAAGTTACGTTGGGAAAAAGTAAAGGGCGATATCGCTGGGTATAAGATCTACTGGAGAGATACTACTTCCCCAGTTTGGCAATATTCGCGCTTTGTAGGTGATGTAACAGAGTTTACATTAGATGGAATTGTAATAGATAACTTTTTCTTTGGTGTTGCAGCCGTAGATAAAGATGGTCATGAAAGTCTGGTAGTATTCCCTTCTGGAACTTTTAGATAAAAAATAAACTCTTAGAAAAAAGCCGGAGATGATTGTTTATCATTTCCGGCTTTTTTTATTTAACCATGGAAAGTTGAATTCTCTTCCTGCTTTCATCTACTTCCAAAACAGTTACCATAACTTGTTGTCTTAATATTACTAAGTAGGCTGTCTCAATAATCTTATAAACGTCATTTTGAATTTATTACAGAATCTTGATTAATTGTTAATCAAAATAAGTTAGAAGCTGAAACAAGTTCAGCTTGACGCAAAGAAAAGCTCTTGAGAAAGCTTCTTTATTCTATCATGGAAAGTTGAATTCTCTTCCTGTTTTCATCTACTTCAAGAACAGTCACCATGACTTGTTGACCTAGTTTTACGACTGAATTAACATCGCTTACAAATTCATTGGCTAAATTGGAAATATGAACTAATCCACTTTCTTTAATCCCAATATCAACGAAGCATCCAAAATTTGTAATATTATTAACCAACCCCGGAAGCTTCATTCCTGTTTTAAGATCTTCGATGGTTTTTACATTTGGATCGAACTGAAAATTAACTATCGCTTTTCTAGGATCTGCTCCCGGTTTCTCTATTTCCTTTAAGATATCCTTCAAAGTTGGTAACCCAAGATCTTCAGTAATATATTTATCTAGAGAGATATTATTTAGAACTTCCTTATTTCCTATAAGATCTTTAATTTTCAATTTTTGATCTTTAGCAATCTTTTCTACTACCTTATAACTTTCAGGATGCACTGCAGAATCATCCAATGGAAAATCGCCGCTTTTTATTCTCAAAAATCCAGCAGACTGCTCATAAGCTTTCGCTCCCAGTCTTGGTACCTTTAAAAGATCTTTTCTATTCTTAAGACCTCCTGTTTCCTTTCTAAAATTGATAATATTATCTGCCAATCCCGGACCAATTCCAGATACATAGGATAATAACTCCTTACTCGCAGTATTTACATTCACCCCTATTCTATTCACGCAACTTACAACTACAGTATCTAGTTTATGTTTAAGCTGAATTTGATCTACCTCATGCTGATACTGCCCTACTCCAATAGATTTTGCATCTATCTTTACCAATTCCGCTAAAGGATCGCTTAATCTTCTTCCAATAGACACTGCGCCTCTCACTGTTATATCATAATTCGGAAATTCATCTCTCGCAATCTTAGATGCAGAATAAACGGAAGCCCCGGCTTCATTTACTATATAGACCGAAAGATCTCTATCAAATGGACTCTTTTTTACAAAGAATTCTGTTTCTCTAGAAGCCGTTCCATTACCTATAGAAATTGCATCAATATTATAGGCATTCACCAATGATCTAATCTTCTTGCTCGCCATGGCTATTTCCTTCTGTGGAGGATGTGGATAGATATTCTCATTGTGAAGCAATGCACCATTCTCATCCAAACACACTACTTTACAACCCGATCTAAATCCAGGATCTATTGCCAATATTCGTTTTCCATTTAAAGTCGGCGCCAATAATAACTGTTCTAAATTATCTGCAAAGACCGAAATAGCTTCAGCATCTGCTTTTACTTTTGCTTCATTTAAAAATTCCGTAGTAAAAGATGGTTTTAGTAATCTTTTGAAAGAATCTTCTATAGCTTCATGAACAACAGGCGTTGTAGAATTTTCTTTATGCTTTAAAATGATTCTGGAAATTGAATTTAAAGCCTCTTGCTTATCAACCTCAATTTTCAGTTTTATCACACCTTCCTTTTCTGCTCTATGAATTGCTAAAAACCGATGAGACGGAATTCTTTTTAAAGGCTCATTCCAATCAAAATATTGCTTGAATTTTTGCGCCTTTTCTGATGCTGCTTCTTTTTTTACAACTTTTGCAGAAATTTCTGCAGTGCGCTCATATAGCTGCCTTATTTTAGTTCTTACAGTTTGATCTTCATTTATCCATTCTGCAATGATATTCTTTGCGCCTTCCAAAGCATCTTCTACAGTTTTGACATCTGCATTTAAAAATCGTTTTGAACTTGCTTTAATATTGCTGTCTTGTTGAGCCATCAAGATCTTTGCTAATGGTTCTAAACCGGCTTCTCTAGCCGCATCTGCTTTTGTCTTTCTCTTCTTTTTATAGGGGAGATAAAGATCTTCTAGTGCTATTAAATCTTTGGAACTAAGAATTTTATTTTTAAGATCTGCAGTAAGAGCATCTTGTTCTTCTATGGCCTTTAATACTGATAGCTTGCGTTTCTCCAAGTCCTGATATGAATGGAGCAAAGTAGAGATCTTTTCAATTTCAACTTCATCTAAATTTCCTGTGAGCTCTTTTCTATATCTGGCAATAAACGGAATTGTTGCATCTGCCGATAAAAGATCTACAGTATTTTGAATAGATTTTTCTGAAGCATTTACTTTTGCTTTTATATAATCGAGTAATTTCAAGAATGGTATAGTTTAAAAATTAGAAGATTTTGCAAAGATAATTTTAAGAGCGATAGTTTTTAGATTTTATTGCGCTTCTTACTAAATTATCTCGATCTTTTTAGAATGACGTATGGCTTTTTCGCTATGCTGAAAATAACAAGTTGCCACATTTAGATCTTCCATATTTATAAGAACCTCCTTCACATCTACCTTTTTAGAATGTGTAGTTTGCCTTATATAAACAGCCTTTATATTTAGGGGAAATATTTTACAGATACGTTCATAGATATATGGATCTTGCTGAGAATCATCACCCAAAAGCACATACTTTATCTGCGGATAGAAAGAAATTATATCTTTGATTTTCTCAAATTTATGATCATGACTTCCTCTTCCCGTAAATAAGAAATCTGTAATACCAGTCTTGATCTTTTTCAGCTTTATTACCGCTTTGGGTAATTCATGTATTATGGCGAGTTCATTTATAAAACTATATAAATTCCATTCGCTGCTGGAAACATAAAAAAAGGAATTAAAACTATTCACATTTTCTTGACCGTAAGAGCTTAAAGCTTTATAATGAGGTACCACATCTGTAAACACCTTCCTTTTATTGATGTTTTTCAACAACATAATATATAGCTTCTTAAAAAAGTTGTTACTATGTGATATTAAGAAAGTATCATCAATATCAGATATAATTCCGAATTTACTCTCGAAAGGTTTTAGAACTTCACCCTGCTGTACTATCCCAAATTCCTTAAATTCACAGCTCACCGTATATGGGTGCCAGCCGCTTTCCAACTCTTTGTTAAAGGGGATTGCAAACCTAAAATATCCATCTTTTAAAGTTTTTGTCTCAACTTCCTGATCTTTAAAATGGAGTCTCACTCTAAAATTAGAGATTGGAGAAATATTGAACATATGAATTACCGAGAAAGCATGCTTAATGCCTCTTCTATCTATTCTATATTTATCTGGCGCCCACGATTTAAATACATGACCAAAAACTATAAGTTCCTGATCATTAATATATCCGCGATAAAGCTTTAAATCTATTTTTATCAATTGAGATTTTGTTAACGAATGGTTCGATCCAAAATACTTATTTTTAATCACAATCTATATCCAATGAATGTAAAAAATAAAATTTTACTGGTAGTAAATCCAATATCTGGAAATCTTGAAAAAGGTGAATTAATAGATATGATCAAGGAAGAGCTAAAAGCCAGAGATAAAAAACTCAAGATCTATGAAACCAGTGGTAAGGATGATATTGAGAATATAGGTGAGTTAATTGATGAGGAATCTCCGGAAAGAGTTCTGGTAGCTGGAGGCGACGGAACTATTCAGCTGGTAGCAGAAGTTTTAAAAAAACACCATCTGCCTATTGGGATTATACCTGCGGGGTCTGCAAACGGATTTGCGATGAACCTCAAATTACCAATAAAAAGGATAGATCAGTTAGAAATCGCATTGAGTGATAATCTTTTGGAAACAGATACTTTGCTAGTAAATAACAAAGTTTGCCTCCACATAGCAGATCTTGGTATAAATGCAGAACTTATTAAAAATTACGAAAACTCTAAAATTAGAGGAAAGCTTGGTTATTTTCTTCAGTCTATTCCAACTTTAATTAAATGTGAATATCCATTTAATTTTGAAATAGAGATCAATAATAAATACTATCAGAAAAAAGGAATCTTACTAGCAATTGCGAATGCCAGCAAGTTTGGAACTGGAGCTAATATAAACCCCCACGGCAAAATTAACGATGGGAAATTTGAGGTTCTAATCTTTAAAAATCTCGATTTTATAGAGATCTTTAAATCTTTATATAGTGAAGAAGTAGATTTTGATTCAAATTTTGTAGAAGATGTATCTACAACAAAAGTTAAGATTACTTCAAGAACACCGGTTGCTTTACAAATAGACGGAGAGTTTATTGGTGAAGTAACAGAAGTTCACGCAGAAGTAAGTCCTAAAAAACTACTAATAGCAGTACCTCAAGAATATTTGGAAGAGGTAACTAATAATTAAAATACAATATATGAACTCTCAAAAGGTTTCTTTTAAAAATAGCAATGGGTATTTATTAAGAGGGAGATTAGAATTACCCGCCAATCAAGAACCTCATAATTATGCTCTTTTTGCACATTGTTTTACTTGTAACAAGAATTATTTCGCGGTAAAGAATATTTGCAACGCTTTAACTCAACAAGGTTATGGAGTTTTAAGGTTTGATTTTACCGGTCTTGGAGACAGTGAAGGAGATTTTGAAGATTCTAATTTTAGTGGAAATGTAGAAGATCTTTTAGAGGCTGCAGAATTTTTGAAGATTAAATATAAAGCACCTTCCCTTCTAATTGGTCACTCCCTAGGTGGAGCAGCTGTTCTATTTGCAGCTAGAGAATTGGAATCTGTAAAAGCTGTTGCAACTATTGCGGCACCATCTAAGGCCAACCATTTAACCCATCTTTTAAAGGATGATCTTGAAGAAATAAATTCTGAAGGTTCTGCTGAAGTTAATATTGGTGGTAGACCATTCAAAATTAAAAAACAATTTTTAGAAGATATAGAAGACAAACAACTTAAAAAAATACTTCCTGAATTAGATAGACCTTTACTCATTCTTCATAGTCCGCAGGATACTGTAGTTAATATTAAAAATGCAGAAGAGATCTATGTGGCTGCCAAACATCCTAAAAGTTTTATTTCGTTAGATGGTGCAAATCATCTATTAACTGAAACTCGAGATTCGGTTTATGCCGGAACCATGATTGGAACCTGGGCAAGTAGATATATAGATGTTGCGGAAAAAATTGAAATAGATACAAAATTTGAAGTGGCAGCTAAATTAGGTGCAGAAGGATTTACTACTCAGTTACAAGCTGGTAATCATGGTTTTATTGCAGACGAACCTATAAAGGCTGGCGGTAAGAATTTAGGCCCTTCTCCTTATGATTATATTTCAGCAGGATTGGCAGCGTGTACTTCTATGACTATCCAGATGTATGCTCGTAGAAAGAACTGGAAAATTGAATCTGTTGAAACTCATATCAACTATGCAAAAGATTATGCCAAAGACTGTGAAAACTGTCTGGATGATATGTCTAAAATTGACACCTTCAGCAGAGAAATTATTATAAAAGCAGACTTAGATAAAGAACAACTTGATAAAATCATTTCAATTGCAGATAAATGTCCTGTTCATAAAACCCTAACTACTCCAACTCAGGTTATCACTACTTTAATAAAAGAGTAAAACCAGAAAGGCTAACCATTTTAACCGACTTTAGAATTTTAACCTTTGTTAAGCAATCCTTAAATCTTTGGTTCTTCCTTATAAACACAGTACTTTAGATAGAAATTATAACAAACCAAGTAAACAAAATTATGAAACGTATTAGTCTATCATTTTTATTCTGTGCTTCCTTATTAATTGTTGGTTGTAAAAACGACAAGAAAGAAGCTAAAGACGAAAATTCTTCTACAACTGAGATGACTCAGGAATCAAAGCAGGAAGATGTTAAAAAAGCTAAAGTTACTTTAGAAGCCAAAAGCGACAGCAACCTATCTGGAAATGTAGTGTTTACTCAAGAAAATGGTGAAGTTACCATGACTGCTATTATAGATGGTCTTTCTGAAGGTATGCACGCCATACATATTCACGAAAATGCAGATTGTTCTGCAGCTGATGGTTCTTCTGCCGGTGGACATTGGAATCCTACTCATGAAGATCATGGTAAATGGGGATCTGCAGATGGATACCATAAAGGTGATATAGGAAACTTTAAAGTTGATGCTAACGGTCACGGAACAATTACTATGACCACAGATGAATGGTGTATTGGTTGTGACGATGATGCTAAGAATATTGTAGGTAAATCTATAGTAGTTCATGATGGTGTAGACGATTTTACATCTCAACCATCTGGTGCAGCAGGAAGTAGAGTTGGTTGTGGTACTATTAAAATGTAATACACATCCTTAAATTATTAACGCAAAAGCAACCATTGGTTGCTTTTGCTGTTTTATGACATTATTTTTTATACTTTTAAAGGGAAATTTTTAGGATAAAATATGCAACAAGATCAACTAATTGTTCAACTTCAAGCCGGAAATGAGAGAGCTTTTGAAAGAATTTATCAACTCTACTCAGAAAGTATATTTGGAATAATTTATACCATTACTAGAGATAAAAATGTTTCTGAAGAAATCCTTCAAGATGTATTTCTTAAAATATGGAATAACGCCTCTTCTTACAATTCAGATAAAGGAAGATTTTTTACTTGGATCTTGAATATTGCCAGAAACGCTTCTATAGATAAAATAAGATCTAAAGATTTTAAAAACAAACAGTTAAACCTTAAGTCAGATAATTTCGTAGATATATTAGAAGCGAAGTCTAACTTTAGTAGTAAGATTGATGCAATTGGTCTTCAGAAATATATAGATATTTTAGAGCCTGTATGTAAAAAATTAATCGATCTTTTATTCTTTAAAGGATTTACTCAAAAAGAGACCGCTGAAAAACTAAACATGCCTTTAGGAACAGTGAAAACTAGAAATAGGGTGTGCATTGATAAATTAAGATCTACAGTAATATAATTATGGAGGACATAAATGAATATATACAATCTGGAATTTTAGAGCTCTATGTTTATGGCGCACTTACAGAAGCTGAAAGCGCTGAAGTTTCTGCAACTTTAAAACAGTATCCAGAAGTTCAAGAAGAAGTAGCGCAGATAGAAAATTCATTGATGCAGTTATCTGCAGCGGCGGCTCCATTCAATCCAGAACAGCTTATAAATTCTATTAAACAAAAACTTTCCGGGTCAGAAAAAGTAATTCCAATAACTCGTAAGAAATCTAGTGTAGTTCCTTACATAGGCTGGGCTGCAAGTTTATTGTTCTTACTAGGTCTATTCGTATTGTTTAATAGAAATAATGAACTACAAAATTCCGTTCAGGCTTTACAAGCTGAAAAAGCACAAATGGAATCTCAAATTGCCGAAGCTAGAAACAATGCCGAAAGATCTCAACAGTTGCTAGCTGTACTAAGAGATAGAAATATAGTAAGAGTGCCATTAAATGGGCAGCAGGTTGCCCCTGAAGCGTATGCTATAGCATATTATAATAAAGAAGATAATAAAACGTATATAGACGCGAAAGATCTTCCGGAGCCACCGAGAGGTATGGTGTATCAAGTATGGTCTTTAAAGATGCAACCGCTTACCCCTGCAAGTATTGGATTGCTGGATAAGTTTGAAGAAGATGATAATAAAATATTTGAACTTTCTAACTCTAATCTATCTGAAGGATTTGGTATCACGCTAGAACCGGCTGGCGGAAGTGAAACTCCTACCATGGAACAATTATACACCTTAGGAACAGTTTCGTCTTCTTAACCCAAGAAGAAAATAAATATAAAAAAGGATATCGTAACTGATATCCTTTTTTTATGGAATAATATTTCAAATTAGACCAAAAAGAAAGGTTTGCCCTATTCTGAACAAACCTTTCAATAACCAACCAAAAAAAATCAAAAGAATACTCTTAGCAAAGCATTCAAAAAGCGTGGTAAAATCAAAACTCAACAATTAATCTGCTGTAGGATTAAAAACAAACTAAAGAACAATCCGTGCTTTTTGTAAAAATACTTTGAGTATCCTGCATTTGTTATACTTACGAGTATTTATATCTTCTGGTTTTTAATTTGGTGATATTTAACATTTTAAATTACTATCCCAACCACATCTTAAAATCTTTCACTCTTTCTCTGGCTACAATTATTTCAAATTCTCTAAAACAATTAGGAATAATTTTTAATCGGGAATTGCTATAAGAAATAATATCTTTAATAGCATTTAACTGCACAAACACTTTTCTACTCACTCTAAAAAATTGATCTGGAGGTAGCTCATCTTCTAAGCCCTCTAAAGTAGTTTCCAATAAATAATTTCTCCCTTCTGAAGTGTGAATGTAAGTACCTTTATTCTCACTATAAATACATTCCACTTCATCTAATGGGATCATCTTTATATGCTGCCCAACTTTTACCGTGAACCTTTTTTTGTACTCTCTATCTACCGGATTAACCAGCAATTTTTTAATGTCTTCAAAATTAAATTGAAGATTAGAACTTTCCTGTTTAGAATTTAAGTTCTTAAGTAATTCTTCATATTTATTTACCGCAGCCTTAAGCTCATCATCATCAATAGGTTTCAAGATATAATCTATACTGTTCAGTTTAAATGCCTGAAGTGCATATTCATCATAAGCCGTAGTAAATATTATAGAACTTTGGATTTTCACTTTATCGAAGATTTCAAAAGACAAACCATCACTAAGTTGAATATCTAAAAATATAATATCTGGATGTTCATTTTTCTGAAACCAAGAAATTGATTCTTCTACAGAATGAAGCACTGCAATAATTGGTACTTCCAATTTATCGAGCATCCTGTTCAATCTTCTTGCTGCAGGTTTTTCGTCTTCAATTATGATGGCGTTCATAGTTATACCCTATTTTTATTCCCACTTATTTTGTTTGTAACTGTCTTTCTTCATCAATTCTTCAATCTTGCGTTCTTCCCATTTTCTGGTTAGAAGAACGTTAGGTCCAAAAACACTTGCCCAATGAGCAAACACCCCAATTCCCCAAAAGAAGATATTAGAAAATGCCCAGAGCTGAAGATTTCCATCAACTACATATTGTCTGTTAGAATCCAATATCACTATGCATATATTCACTACTATATAGATGAAAAGGTGAATGTAGAAACCTCTAATTCTCTTTACTCGTTTCTTAGCTAATTGATATTTCTCGCTTTGTTGATCGTACAGTTTCATTAGTTCCAAGTTTTATTTCTTTCAACATCTTTCTCCATAATCTCTTTGATCTTTCTTTCTTCCCAAGTAGATCCATATCCAAATACTGAGAAGCCGTGAATGGTAAGTCCTAGTCCCCATCCAAATAACGGAAACCAAAACCATTGAAAACCCCAGTAGGTCATATAATTTATAAAGATCAAAAATGGGATGACCACACAATAAGAGATAAGATTTCCGTAAAATTCTTTGATCTCTTTTACTCGTTGCTTTGCTTTATAATATGCTTCGCTTTTATTAGATTGATTTGTTTCCATAACTGAAAATTGTTTAGTTAATACCGGTAATTTTACGCTGAATACTTCTGAATTTTGCTCTATTAAAACTTCACGTTGAGTAATTAGAGCATATCTATCGGCAATATTTTGAAGGCCTACTCCTTTTCTGGAACTAAGCACTTCTTTTTTATGATAATCATTCTCCACTACTAAATACCCACCTTCTTCATAAATTCTTATATGTAGTGGTCTATTTTCGCTCACCACATTATGCTTAATGGTATTCTCTAGTAACAGTTGTAAAGAAAGTGGAACTACTTTACCCTCTGGATTACTAATGCTTGAAGGCACTTCATATTGAATGCTGTCTTCAAATCTCATTTTAAGTAGATTCATATAGATTACAGCAAAAGCCAGCTCTTCTTCTACAGAAACCAATTCTTTATCTTTTTGCTCCAGAACATATCTATAGATCTTAGACAATGAAGTGGTAAACTTTTGAGCATTTTCCGGACTTTCTTCAATTAAAGACGTTAAAACATTTAAGCTATTAAAAAGAAAATGAGGATCTATCTGATTCTTTAAACTTTCAAATTTTGCTGAAGCAGTTCCCGCAATAATTTTTTGCTCCTTAACTTTCTTCTCTTGCAGCGCTTTATAGAAATAGAAAGCATGAAAGAATAAAGAGATTACAACCGTAATTATTAATGAGGTTAAATAAAATGTTCCATTTTGAGTAGCTAAAAACTCTGAATAAGATTGTCCTTCCAACAAAACCTTATGAATGGTTCTTATTAAGAATAAAGCAAAAAGAGTTAAACTGATGGAGCCTAAAAAACCAACTAAAAATCTGTAGCGCTGATCGTATTTATCCCAATTTATTTTATGATTTATATAATCAAAGAAATAAAAGTTTATAACTGTTAGCGGTAAAGTATACAGAATGTAGAACCCAAAAGATTTTAGATCTGAGAGACTAAGTTGCAAACCCTCCCCAGATAAGACTCTAAAACTTACCTCCAGAGCATTCAGTAAGAAGCTTATCACTAAGATAATAATTGCAAGTTTAACTACTCTTTTCATTATTCAAATTTCAATATTATTTAGCACATTCACTTATTGCTTGCTCTGCTTGTTCTTTTCCCCATTTCGGGTAAAATGGTATTTCAGATTTAAAGGTATCAAAAAGAGCCAAAGTTTTTTCAATTCTAGCACAAATTGGTTTAGTATCTGTACCAAAATATTTAGCAGATCCCATTTCAAATTGAGCTTTAGATAAAATTACTCGAGGATTATTAGGCTCAATTTTTTCGGCTTGTCCATATAGCTGCATTACTTTTCCAGATAATTTTTGTCCATTATTCATTGGGTCATAGGCAATCTGAGCGGTATAGATCAGCGCTTGCATCACCAATAATTCAGGATTTTCAGGATCTTTATTCAATTCCTTGTCTAATGCTATTTGAGCTTTAGCAACCAAATCTTCTACTTTATTACTTCCTAAATTCTGAAAAGCTTGGGTGGTATTTACTAAAGCTACGTAATAATTTGGAATCCAATTATCCTCTTCTGCCACGGCTATTCTTTCAAATAGATCTGAAGCTTCAGAAGGTTTATCATTTTGCCAAAGTTCTAACGCTTGGGTCATTCCTTCCTCATAATTATTCTGAGAAAAAATAAGATTAGTGACTAGCACCGCGAATATTAAAATAACTTTTTCCATGAGTTTTAATTTTTTTGATTAATTATATTACAAATATGTATTGATTCTTGTTGGTTCTAAATTAACATGTACCGAATTGTATTATTCACATGATGAATTGTAATTCCACTTCTCTTCCCTAAAGATTTTCTAACTGATTCGTTTTTTTATCGTCGCTAATGGTCCAGAAGAAACCAACAAAAAAGAATCTATCGGCAGTGGGTGTAATGGCTTGTCTTCTAAAATTTCCATCGGTTTCTGCGGTAGAAGCATAATCATAACCAAATACATTCTTAGTTCCTAAAACATTAGAAACAGAGAAATAAAGGATCTTCTGCGGACTTAATAGATAGGCCCAACTCAAACTTAAATTATTATAAGATTTGGTTTTAGCACTCATAAAGGAAGTTTGATTCGGGTCATTATAAGGTCTACCAGTACTAAATGTATTGGTAAGCCCTAATTGAGATCTAAGATCGCTAATCCAATATTTAGTTACTATAGATAAGGTATGATCTGCCACAAAACTTGGAGTGGTCTTCACCGGATAATTCTTATATTTTCTTTGAGAATCTATATAAGAATAAGAAACCCAATATTCCAGATTCTTAATACTGGCACCGTCTCTGTAAAAAATATCTAAACCACCTGCATATCCATTTCCTGAATTATCTAGAGAAGTTAAAAACGTATTATCATTTCCTTTATAGGTCACAAGATCTTTGTAATCTTTATAATAAGCCTCTAGTCTTAATAATCTGTTATTTTTATTGAATTGATAATTCAATATATAATGCGATGCATTTTCTGAAGATAATTGATTGTTATACTTTAAATAATCTGTTTTTGGGCTTTGAGTGAAGTCTCCATATGCGAAAGAGAGTTGTGAGGAGTTGCTCACTTTATAAGCCATAGAAAGCCTTGGTGAAACTCTGGTTTCATCTAAATAATCGTTATAAGATCCTCGCACTCCTAATTTTAGAGCTAAGTTTTTGTTGAATAAGATATCTGCCTCTGTGTAAATTGCTCCAATATTAGATTGTATTGTGGACTTAAATGGAGTTATCTCCGGTTGCTCTATAGTTTCATCAAATTTGGTTGAAAACAGATCAGATCCTGCAAATAGTTTTATATAGTCTGAAAATCTCTTGCTTAACTTTAACTTTAGGTGAAAGGCATTTTCAGTATTATTTATATTGGTAGTATTATAATTTATATGGTTTGTTCCATATCCAAAGCTTAAGCCGGTATTCAATTCCCAGCGATCTCCAAAATTTCCTAAGTAAGAAGTATTCAAGTAGAAATTATTATTTTTCAGGTCTATTCTTTCTTTAGCTTCTTGCTCAATACTTTCACGATTAAAATCGAATTTTGAAGCATCAAAGGCCGCATATGTCTTCCATAAACCTCTTTTTAAAGATTGTCTGTAAACTGCCTCTCCCGATAGCGATCTAAAAGGTTTATTCCAATCTAAATTTTGAGGAGCTATCAAAATATAAGGCGCTAAATTGATATAAGAAGCATTTACGCTTAAAGAGCTCTTCTTCCATTTCTGAGTATTCCCAAGACCTAATCCTACAGTCATTAAGGAAACCTCCGTTTTATTTTGAGTAGCTTCATCTTCAGTATTAAGCAACAGTACTCCAGAAAGAGCTTCCCCATATTCTGCACTATAAGCTCCGGTTTGAAAAGAAATACCTTTAAAAAGAAATGGTGAAAATCTCCCTCTACTTGGAACATTTTGAACACTAGCGCTGTAGGGTTGTGCCACTCTTAATCCATCTACATAAGTTTGGGTTTCATCTGCCTCTCCTCCTCTTACCAACAACCTTCCGCTTTCTCCCGCAACCTGAGTTCCCGGTAAAGTTTGCAAGGCTGCAATTATATTTCCTGCGCTCCCTGCAGTAGTTACAATATCTAAAGGTTTTAAAACTGAAACTTTTGACGCACTTCCGGCTTGAAAAGATCCTGCATTTAAAATAACGGCATCTAAGGCATTTAAGGCATTTAAGTCTTCTTTTAAAATAATCTTCAATCCATTCATTTTTGAAACGTCCATAATTAATCTGGTTGTTTTAAATGATAAAAATGAAATCAATAAAGTATGTTCTCCCTGGGCTGAAGTTGTAAATAGAAAGGAACCATCTTCTTTAGAAGTATCACCATTGTAAGTGCCTTCTATAAAAACATTGGCGCCTAATACCGGTTTTCCTTTATTGTCTAGTATAACTCCAGAAATTTCGGTTTGAGCATTAAGAATTGGAGTTATCAATAAAAATGCAAAAATAAATATAGCTCTCATAATGGTTGAATTATAAGATCAAATTTGAATTAATTCTATGCGTAACCATAAAATTTAATGCTCAACTGTTATTAATTAAAGATGAATTGAAGGAAATCTAGATTATGAGAATAATTTGAATCGATATTTTAAAATATCCTTAACACTATATTTTATAACTTACATCTTATTAAAAACTCACAACTATGACAATATTTGAGGCTTTACGCCAAGAACACGAAATACAAAGAGCACTTCTAAAAAAACTCGTAAAAACTCATGGAGATACAGAAGAGAGAAAGAAGATTTTTGAAAATTTAAAGCACGAGTTAAAAATTCATGCTGATGCTGAGGAAAGACATTTTTATATTCCGTTGATGAAAAAAGATCTTACTCAGGAAAAAGCAAGACATAGTGTTGCCGAGCATCACGAAATGGATGAGTTGATTGAAGCAATGGAAGATACAGATATGAGTGCTTCCAACTGGTTAAAATTAGCCAAAGATTTGGAACATTTGGTGACTCATCATTTAGATGAAGAGGAGCATGAAGTTTTTCAAATGGGTGGAAAAGCCTTAACTGAAAATCAAAAAACTTCTCTAGCTGATGACTACAATAAAGAAATTAAGAAAACTAGATAAAAATAAAAAAGCCTGTACAAATTGAACAGGCTTTTTTATTTTTCTTAAACTATTTTTTGATCTTCCTCTAGGTTCTTACGATTTTTCTTGAAAGGTCTAATTATCAATCTCGCGGCTTTATCGTAATTTATATAGTTGTATACCCAATTAAAAAAGGTAATCATTCTATTTCGAGTACCTATTAAAAACCATAGGTGAATAAACATCCATACAAACCAGGCAAAGAAACCTCCAAATTTAAATTTCCCGATATCAACTACTGCTTTATTTCTCCCTATAGTTGCCATAGTACCTTTATCGAAATATTCAAAAGGTTCCAATTTTTCTCCTTTTAGAAGATTATTCAAGTTTTTAGCTAAATGCTTTCCTTCCTGTATTGCAGGTTGCGCAACCATTGGATGCCCTTTTGGATATTTTTCGCTTTTCATTAAAGCGATATCTCCAATGGCAAAAATATTCTCATAGCCATTAACCTGATTAAAAACATTTACTTCATACCTATTAGCTTTCTCCACCATAGCTGAAGCATTTAAACCTTTTACAGGTGCCCCGGTAACTCCTGCAGACCAGATAAAAGTCTCAGTTTTCAACTCTAACCCGGTATTAGTTTTCACCAAATGTCCATCATAACTTTCTACCATGGTATTTAGGTGGACTTGAACCCCAAGTTCTTTTAAAAATTTATCTGCTTTTTCTGAAGCTTCTTCGCTCATCGGCGGAAGCACCCTTCCCAGACCTTCTAATAAATGTATTTGCATTTCATTAGGATCAAGATCGGGATAATCTTTAGGCACCACGTTATTTTTAAGTTCTGCAATGGCCCCACTTAATTCTACTCCTGTTGGACCTGCTCCTGCCAGAACAAAGTTTAATAAAGATTTTCTTTTCTCAATATCATCTGTAATAACTGCTTGCTCCAGATTTTCTAAGATCAAACTTCTTATGTTTAATGCCTGCGGAACGGTCTTCATCCACATGGCATTTTCTTCAATGCTTTTATTTCCGAAGAAATTTGTTTTAGATCCAGTGGCAATAACCAAATAATCATAAGTAACTTCACCAATTACCGTGTAGATGGTATTTATTTCTGGTGAAATAGATTTTACCTCCGTTAAGCGGAAAAAGCTATTTTCTTTCTCTCTTATTATTTTCCTTAAAGGATACGCAATAGAATCGGGCTCTAACCCCGCGGTAGAAACCTGATAAAGAAGCGGCTGAAATGTGTGATAATTATTTCTATCTAAGAGGACTAATTGTACTTTCTCTTTTAGCATTTTTTTTGCTAAAGCCATACCTGCAAATCCTCCTCCAATAATCACAACCCTAGGTAAACTAGTTCTTGGGATATTCATATATAGTTGGTTTCCTTCAAAATTAGTATTTAACCAGCAGATTATCCATGGATTAACTTTAAATTATAATTTTCTGTAACATTCTATTACTTTGTAGTACCTATAGGTGACTTATTATTACTGTGAATAAAGAACTTGAACATCAATTTGTATCGAATTTGGAAATGCACCAGAACATAGTGCATAAAATTTGCCGTATCTATACAAATGATCAAGCATCCCACAATGATCTTTTTCAAGAAGTTACTATACAGCTTTGGAAAGCCTATCCAAAATTTAGGGGAGATTCCAAATTTAGTACTTGGATGTATCGGGTAGCTCTTAATACGGCTATCACACTTTATCGCAAGAAAAAAAGAAGTATACAAACTCAAGATTATGATACGGTACACTTCAGAATTCAGGCTCAGGAATATGATCCAAAGGAGGAACAGCAATTAAGTTTAATGTACAATGCCGTTAAAGAACTCAATGATATAGACAAAGCATTGGTGTTCTTATACCTGGAAGATAAAAATTACAAAGAAATTTCAGAAACGCTGGGAATAAGCGAGGTGAATGCAAGAGTGAAAATGAATAGAGTGAAAACCAAACTAAAGAAAATATTAAATCCGTAACGTATGGATGAATTAGAATTTTTAAAAAGAGACTGGAAAAAGCAGGATGGGAATTATCCCAAACTAAGCTATGATCAGCTCTATAAAATGATATTGAAGAAATCGTCTTCTATTGTAAGATGGATCTTTATTATAAGTATTCTGGAATTTGTATTTTGGGGTATATTAACAGTATGTCTGGCAGATCAGGAATACTGGATAGAAATGGAAAAGATCCATTTAAAAGGATTTACTATTGGGTTATATATTATTGGATATATTATAACCTTTTACTTTATCTACAGATTTTATAGAAATTTTAGAAAGATTACAGCTACAGATAGTGCATCTGTTTTAATGGAAAATATTATAAATACCCGTAAAACTGTTAAATATTATATTGGTTATGTACTTATTTCCACAGGATTCACTGGTTTAGTTTATACTTTCTTTACATTTAAATATCACATGGCTAGCATGGAAGTTAAAAATACGTCCCTATACGAATTTGACTACACGCAATGGCTAATATTCATTGGTGCTTTCTTAGTATTTATGCTGGTTTTCTTAGGATTGATTTGGTTGTTTTACAAACTTCTTTATGGAATCTTATTAAACAGGCTACAGAAAAACTATAAAGAACTTAAAAGATTGGAAATAGAAAATTAGGGATTCTATTATGCACATACATCACTTGGAAATTTCGGCTCATGAAGATCAAAAACTTTATGGTTCAATCTCTACTCTAAACATTTTGATATCTGAAATTGAAGCTAAAAGTATACCTGAAGAGGTATGCTTTAAGATCAATTATCAAATAGATAAAGTAAATTTTTCTTATAGAGAGAATGATGGGCTAATCAAAAAACAGTTAGATATTGCCTTCCGAAAGATCCTGAATATTCTAAAAAGAGATCTGGGCATCATTCCAGAAAACTACTATAGAAACTTATGGCTAGCTCTAGGAATGTCTGTCTTTGGGCTTCCACTTGGAGCACTAATTGCTACCCTAACTTCCAACACCTCTTATTTAGTATTTGGAATGCTTATGGGAATTGTAATTGGCATTGCTTACGGAAGTAAGAAAGATAAAGATGCTTTACAGGAAAATAAAGTTATTATTCTGGAGCGAGATAAGAATGAATAAATTAATACTTCTCCCATCTTCTTTCCTGATTTAACTCCTCTATTGCATCTAATTCTTCTGCTGGAATAACCTTTAAAAATGAAGAATGCTGCTCTATAGCATACTCCAGTTTTTTAACTATTTCCTCTACAGATTCATTATCATAATCTATTTCCAAAGGTTCTTTAATTTGAAAAGACTGAAGAATTCCTCGTTTCTTGATTCTTAATCCTTTTTTATCAAAAGACCTTCTAAAGCCATCAATAACCACAGGAATAACAATTGGCTTATATTCTTTTATAATATAAGCGGTACCTTTTCTAATAGGCTTAAAAGGTTTGGTTGTACCTTGAGGAAAGGTGATCACCCATCCATCTTTTAGGGCCACTCCGATATTTTCTGTATCGCTTAAATTAACTTCACGGTGCACATCTTTACCTTTAGATCGCCAGGTTCTTTCTACGGTAATAGCTCCGGCATAACACATAATTCTAGTAAGTAATCCCGCATGCATAGTCTCCTTTGCAGCCACATAATATACGTTAAGCTTAGGTTGCCATATATATCCTACATTCTTAATAGAGTCTACTCTCCCGCTTAAACTAGCATTAAAAACGTGAAACATAGCAACTACATCTGCAAAATAAGTTTGATGGTTAGAAACAAAAAGCACATTATTATGTGGAAGATTTTTTATGATCTCTGAGCCTTCAATTTTAAGTTCATTAAACCCACGATATCGCCTATGGGTTAGCACTCCGAAAATTCGAATTAACCACTTCTTAAAAAATAATATATGTCCAAATGGATTTCTCTTTAACAATCCCATCTATTCTTTATGCTATTAATTTATACTGTTAATTTCTTCTTAAATCAAGGCAAATATAATAAATAGATTTAAAGAGTTTTTTGAAGTAATTCTTTAAGTTCACTCAGCATCATTGCGGTAGCACCCCATACTACATGGCCGTTTAAAGAGAACGCCGGAACATCTATATTCTTAGCGTAAGAGGTACTCAACTTTTTAGAGATCAAATTTCTTTCATCTAAAAATTCATCCACATCAATTTCTAAGATCTTCTCTACCTCAGACTCTTGCTTTATTAATTTAGGTGTAGAATTTAAAAAGCCTACATAAGGATGTACCCAAAAATTACTGGGTGGAATATATAACTTGGTTAGCTTTTTTACTACTACCACTTCGTGTCTTGGGATACCTACTTCTTCTTCTGTCTCACGCAAGGCGGTATGCTTGATATTCTTGTCGAAAACTTCTACTCTTCCACCCGGAAAACCTACCTGATTAGAATGAACACCTCTGTAAGTCTTTCTTAAAATCAAGACCAAATTTGTCTTTTCTTCTTTATTTGGATAAAAAACAGCCATGACCCCTGCCTTATTTGGCTTTTTTGAGGCAATATCCAAAGCTTTTAATTCAGAAACTCGCATAGCCGGTGCTAATTTAATCTGCGCCTGTTCGCCAGGAAGTTCTAAATTCTTTAAATTTGAAATCTTATATTTAAACTCATCAAAATTCATGATCCGATTTCTAACTATATTATTATGCGTTGTATGTCTGCTATTGGCAAGTTGTGAAGATACGCAAAAAACCAAGAATTCTAACACTGATAAGCCTACAAACACCTCGGTTACGAAGAAAGATACTGTAATAAACGAGAAGGTGAAAACAGAAAAAGACAGCAATGATATTCTTGCTCATAGAGATGAACCTATGCTAGTTCAAGAGGAATTAATCCCGTTTTTAATGGATTATGGCAAAAAAAATCCTGAAACTAGAATCAGGATCAGCACCAGATTTGGAAATATTGATGTAGAGCTTTTTAAAGACACTCCGCTGCATAGAGCAAATTTTCTGTTTTTAGCTAAACATCATTATTTTGATGGCACTTATTTTCATAGAGTAGCAAAAGGATTTGTAATTCAAGGTGGAAATTCAGACAATCCTGAAACCGCCAGAAAGAGAAATAATATAGGATCGTTTCTTATTCCTAATGAAACCAGTGCAGGTCATAAACATTACCGAGGCTCATTTTCTGCCGCAAAATACGCCGAACAAAATGTGAGTGATGCTTCTTCACCTTTCGAATTCTTTATTGTACAAGACCATAATGGAGCGCATCATCTGGATAATGAGCATACCGTTTATGGGAAAGTTGTAGATGGAATGGATGTAGTAGATGAAATAAATAACCAAGATGTTGGCGAAGGAGAATGGCCTTTAATAAATATTGCTATTAAAGTTGAAGTTTTGGAATAACTTATTGCTGGGTAAAATAGTTATAATCTTTTATAATAATCTCTACAAATTCAAAAGGTCGCTCTTCTGGAGTAATTTCTAGTAATTCAGAGATCTTTTTAGAAAGGGAAAGTATCACATTGTGATTGCCATTATATTTCGCCTTTCTATACATCACCTTTATATTCTGAATATCTTTGTCTTTTAAAATAGTAACCTGAGGATATTTAGGTTTATAATCTACTGGAATATCTGTCATTAAAGTATCTGAAATTGTAATATTCTTCTTTTCATTAATAACAGTGGTTTTTGCCGCCAAGTCACCAATTCTCTGACCTTTTCCGGTTAATAAAATAGTAACTACTGCAATGCTTCCGCTTCCTATAGAAATATCAATTAACCTTAGTAACCATCTTATAACATACTGACTAAACCTTGGACTGGAGCCGTCTAATTGCACAACCCTGATTTTCATGATGAATTTTCCTGGTGTCTGACCGTTATAAAAAGTTTCCCATAAAAGATAATATAGAAATATTGGTAAGCCAATAACAACATATACCATATACATTTGCCCTTTGCCTACATCTAAACTGTCCAAAGAAATGCTTGAAATGATAGCATAGACTATCAAAATCAGAGTATCAATCAAAAATGCAAGTACCCTATCCCCTATTCCTGCAACTTTTTGCTGAATACCAATATTTTGGGCGGTTTCTATTTGAAAATTATCCATTAAATACGTTTCTTTGAGAGAAATAACAACCACTTATGCGTGAGGCTGCTTTCGTGAAGCAAAATAAGAATAAATGGCTGAAATTTGAAAGTGAGCTCAAGAATTATAACACAATAGCTCCAGAAATAATTTCTGCCCTTTATCTCGAAATTACCGATGATCTAAGTTATGCGAAGACCTTTTATCCCGGGAGCAATACAGTAGCCTATTTAAACCAAATAGCTACCTCTGCCCATCAAAAAATATATAGCAATAAGAGAGAATCTGGCAATGCCTTTTATAATTTTTACGTAAAAGATTTTCCGTTGTTTTTTTATAATCATCAAAAGCAGCTTATTTTAAGTTTTTTAATATTTGCTGTCTTTGTTACAGTAGGAACTTTTTCTGCAGCTAGCGATGGAACTTTTGTTAGAGCCATTCTTGGAGATGCTTATGTTAATATGACCTTAGAAAATATTGCCAATAATGATCCGATGGCTGTTTATAAAGAAATGGGGCAAATTGATATGTTCTTAGGTATTACCATAAATAATATCAAAGTTTCTTTAATGGCATATACTTTAGGTATTTTAGGGGGATTAGGAACTACCGTGGTTTTAATGCAAAATGCTATAATGCTCGGCTCTTTCCAGTACTTTTTTTACCAAAATGGAATGCTGTGGGAATCTGCTAGAACTATCTGGATTCACGGAACTATCGAGATCTCTGTAATTATAGTTGCAGGTTGTGCAGGTCTTGTAATGGGAAAAGGCATATTATTTCCAGGAACTTACCCAAGATTGACTTCTTTTATAAACGGAGTTAAGAATGGCCTTAAAATAGTTATGAGTACCATCCCTTTCTTTATAGTTGCAGGATTTTTAGAAGGGTTTGTTACCAGAATAACTTCAATGCCAGATTGGTTGGCAATATCAATTATAGTCATATCCTTTGCCATCATTCTGTTTTACTACGTTTATTACCCAATTTATTTACATAAAAAACAACAACCTAATGCAAAGCAATTACATACAATTTAAAAAGGAAAGAGATCTTGGAGCTATCTTAAGTGATACCTTTTCTTTTTTCAGACAAAATTTTAAACCCTTATTTAAAAGTATATTTAAAATATCTGGACCCGCATTTCTATTATTATTGGCGACTCTTACCTACTATTCTTATATAGTTTCTGGAGGTCAGAGTCCAGTTACTTTATTACAGAATAATACTGCAGAATTTTCTATTGCTTTCTTTGTATTTGCATTTGCCATTTTAATCTTTTATTCTTCCCTATATGCTACGGTCTTGAATTATATTAAATCTTATATAGCTCATAATGGGCTAATAGTAGAAGAGGAAATAAATCTTGGCCACAAAAAAGATTTCGGTAAAATATTGCTCTATTTTATTGTTTCTGCCATCTTGGTAGTAGCAGGTATGTTTCTTTTAATCCTACCTGGAATTTACCTGATGGTCCCTCTAAGCCTTGGTGCTGCAATAATGGTTTTTGAACAAGAAAGTCTTACAGATACTATTTCTTCTTGTTTACATTATATTAAAGATAATTGGTGGAATACCTTTGCTACCTTGCTCGTTTTTGGAATCTTAGTTTATATAATTGGTTATATTTTTCAGCTTCCTGCAGTAATCTATACCCTTATGGGAATCTTTGCCGGTTCTAGAGAAGTTTCTGCTGCAACTGCAGAACCAGATTGGGTGTTTGTAATTCTTAATGTTTTTGGTTCTATAGTAAATTATTTATTAGCTACCATCTCGGTAATATGTATCGCTTTTATTTATTTCAGTTTAAATGAGAAAAAGAACTTTACCGGCACCTATGAAAATATAGATAATCTGGGCAACTAGTAATGAGAATAACCCACTTCTTATCTCTTTTTATTTTTATTCTGAGTTTTAATCTGAAAGCTCAGGACAGCATTATTATCCAAAAAAATGAGAATGTTCAAGTTATAGATACCTCCCTTTCTCCTGTAAGTTTTGATACTAAGAGAATCGAGAAATATAAAAGTTCCAAAGATTTTGAATATTTAAAAAATGCAGAAAGCGATAGTTGGTGGGTTAGATTTAAGCGTTGGTTGCAATTAAAATACAATCAATTTGAAAATTGGTTTTTTGATCAATTTGGAACGAGCAGTTTAGTTGGATTAATCTTGACAATTTTACCCTATTTCTTATTGGTAGGACTACTTTTACTTATAATATGGTTATTTAGTAAATTCAATCCTTCTTCGACTTTTCTAAAATCAGATAAAAATCCTGATGTTCTTTTAAATGAAGAAGAACAGCTTGTGAAATCTGAAAATATTGAAGATCTCATTGCTTTTGCGGTGCAAAATCAAGATTATAGATTGGCTGTTAGATATTATTACTTGCTGCTTTTAAAATTATTAAATCAAAAAGGGATCATTCATTATGAATTTCAGAAGACCAATGCTGAATATCTTGCTGAAATTGAAAAATTAGATTTCAAAGAATCTTTAAAACGCAGCATGAGGATCTATGATTTTATATGGTATGGAAGTTTTAGCATAAACAAACAAGAATTTGAGAATGCAGAAGTAACCTTTAAACAACTTCAGAACAATTTAAAATCTTTACCAGATGAGTAAGAGTTTTAAAATAGTCTTTGGAGTTTTCTTGCTGGTATTAATAGTTCTCACGTATTTGGAAGCCACAGAAAAAGCCCCGATAAATTGGAATCCGAGTTATCTGGAAATAGATAAAATCGCCTTAGGAAGTTATGTTTTATATGAATCTTGGAAGGATGCAGAAACTCATAATATTACAAAAGTAAAAGAAACCCCTTTTGAATTTCTATCGAACGAAAATCCAAAGGGCACCTATTTTTTCTTGAATGATAATTTATTTATTGATCAAACAGAATTAGATAAACTTTTAACTTGGGTAGAAGATGGAAACACCTTATTTCTTTCGGGAAATAATATATCATTAAATATTTTAGACACGCTCGATCTCAAGCCTCAAACTCTAAATCCTGGTGAAGATTTTAAACTTCAACCTTATATCAATCTAACAAATAAAAAATTTTGGCGAGAAAAACCTTATCATTTAGACCAAGATAGAAGGGTTATAAGATTAGAAAAATCAGATAGTTTAGATCAACAAGTTTTGGGAGTAGTAAATGTTAGTGACTTCGATCTAAAAGAAAGAGCGTATCCAAATTTTATTAAATCTCGGTTTGGAAAAGGGCAAATCTTTATCCATTCTATGCCGGAAGCTTTTAGCAATTATTTCTTACTAGCCGACTCTAATTACACCTATGTTCAAGATGCATTGGCTTATATTCCGGCAGGCACTAATGTATTTTGGGACGATCATTATAAAACAGGAAAAGTTTATAATACATCTCCTTTATACATTTTACTTAATAATAGGTCTTTAAAATGGGCATATTATTTTGTGCTTATTGGCGCATTACTCTTCATCATTTTTGAAGGAAAGCGAAAACAGAGATCTGTTCCTGTCGTAACGCCATTAAAGAATCAGAGCTATCAATATTCTCAAACTATTTCAGAACTTTATCTGGAACAAAAACAATACAAAAGCCTTGCTACCAAATATATTCAACACTTTTATGAATATCTTAGAATACAATATAGGTTGGATACTTCAAATATTAATGAACAATTTTATAAAGATATTTCAGCAAGAATTAATATGAAATTTGAAGAAGTTAAATCTCAATTTAATTGGATATCTAGTCTTGCTGAAAAAGAAGAAATCACCAAAAATGAATTACAAGAATTACATAAAGTGATTCAAACTTTAAAATATAAACCCAATGAATAACGAGTCTTCAGAAAATCAAGAAATAAATTTTGATAACAGAATTCCACTGGAAGAATTACAACAGGCCATTTCCAAGTTAAAAGCACAACTTAATAAAGTTATAATTGGACAGGACAATTTTATAGAACTTTTAATTACCGCTCTTTTGGCAAACGGGCATGTTTTGATTGAAGGTGTACCTGGAGTTGCAAAAACGGTAACCGCTAAACTTTTTGCTAAGACTTTGCAAACTGAATTTAGTCGAATTCAATTTACACCAGACCTTATGCCTAGCGATGTTCTAGGAACTTCCATTTTGAGTCCTAAAACCTCAGAATTTGAATTTAAACCCGGTCCTGTTTTCTCTAACATAGTGCTTATAGACGAAATTAACCGTGCTCCGGCTAAAACTCAAGCGGCTCTTTTTGAAGTTATGGAAGAAAGACAGATCACGATCGATGGTAAAAAATATAAAATGCAACCACCTTTTATGGTGTTGGCTACACAAAACCCAATAGAACAAGAAGGAACCTATGCTTTACCAGAAGCACAGTTAGATCGTTTCCTCTTCAAAATAAAAGTAGATTATCCAAATCATGATGAAGAGATCGAGATCCTAAAATCTCATCATAATAGAAAAGGAGCTTTGCCGGACGTGAACATCGAACCGGTTCTTTCTCCAGAAACACTTCAACATCTTCAAGAACAGATACAAGGTGTTATGATTGAAGATAAATTATTTAATTATATAGCACAGTTGGTTATTAAAACCAGAAATCATCCGCATTTATACTTAGGTGCTTCTCCTCGTGCCTCCATAGCTGTAATGAATGCGTCTAAAGCTATGGCCGCTATTAACGCAAGAGATTTTGTGATCCCAGAAGATATCAAAAAAGTACTATCTCCAGTCTTGGCTCATAGAATCATTTTATCTCCAGAAAGAGAAATGGAAGGGGTAACTCCAGAGAGTGTGATTGAAATGATCACAAATACTATTGAAATTCCAAGGTAAGTGAAGTTCTTAAAGGCTATCTATTTTCATCAAAGAGTTTTCTGGCTATTGTTTATAATTGCCACCCTGTTCCTGTTTTCATACTGGGTGAGTTCATTGTACGTTTTAGTTTGGATATTAACGGTGGTTCTAGTTGCCTTTATAATTTTAGATGGATTTCTATTATTTTCAAAAAAAGGAATTAAGTCTGAGCGAATTTTACCTGATAAGTTCTCAAATTCAGATTTTAATCCGGTAATCATTAAAATTTGGAGCACTTATACATTTAAGATCTTTTTGGAGATCATAGATGAGTTACCGGTGCAATTCCAAAAACGAGATTTTCTTAAAAAACTCAAACTTCAACCAAGATCTCACAGCAATTTTGAGTATGAGATCCAACCTTTTGAAAGAGGAGAATATTTCTTCGGAAACCTGAATATATTCATCTCTACAAATTTGAAATTGCTCAAGAAAAGACAAGTTTTTGATAGTGGACAGATGGTGAAAGTTTATCCCTCGTTTATTCAGATGAAAGCTTTTGATTTTCTTGCTATAGACAAGCGTTTAAAACAACCCGGAGTAAAAAAGATCAGAAGAATTGGTCATACTCAAGAATTTGAACAAATTAAAGATTATGTACTTGGGGATGATATTAGAAATATAAACTGGAAAGCTACCGCAAAGCAGGCTTCCATTATGGTAAATCAATACCAAGAAGAGAAAGCACAACCCATTTACTCTGTTATAGATACAGGCAGAGTTATGAAAATGCCTTTTGAAGGCCTTAGCTTATTAGACTATGCCATTAACAGCACGCTGGCTTTTTCTAATGTAGCACTTCAGAAAAAAGATAAGGTAGGAATGATGTCTTTTTCCAACTTTGCTGGAAAAATGGTGGTGGCAAATGCGAAGAAAACCAATTTACTAGCTATTTTAGAAAATCTCTATAATATTAAAACTGAGTTTCTAGATTCAGATTTTGGATTGCTTTATGCAAATATCAACAGGCAGATAAAACATAGAAGTATGATCATGCTTTACAGCAATTTTGAACATACCAATGCCATTAAAAGAGAACTGCCTTTTCTAAGAGCAATTGCAAAAAAACATGTTTTAGTAGTGATCTTCTTCGAAAATACTGAAATTGATAAAGTGGTAGAAAATAAAGCTACTCATGTTTCGGATATCGCCCATCAGATCATAGCTCAAAATTTTGCTTCAGAAAAAAGACTGATGCAGAGAATGTTACAACAAAACGGAATTCAGACCGTTTTAACTAAGCCTAAAGATCTAACGCTAAATACGATCAATAAATATTTAGAGATCAAAGCTCGTGGTTTACTTTAGTGATTAGAGTATTTATGAATGAGAACGAATAAAATACATTTGATCCTTATTTTTTTACAGTTCAGTATTTTTAATTAATTCGAAGGCTTAATTCGTTATATATTTGACTTAACAATCTTAAAATCAATAAAAATGAAGACAATAACTGTATTATTAGCATTATTTCTTACTATGAACTTCTACGCACAATCTGAGGGAGGTTCTAGTGTTTCTGTGAAAATAGATAATATTAAAAGCAACGAGGGCGCCGTTCTTTTTGGACTTTATACCGAAGGAACTTTTATGAAATCGAAACCAGAATTTACTGCAAAAAGCGAAGTGGTAGATGGTGTTGCCCAAGTAACTTTTGAAAACATTCCAACTGGCACTTATGCCATCTCCTGCTTTCATGATATGAATGGTAATGATCAAATGGATTTTGAGCCAAGTGGAATGCCTAAAGAAGCGTACGCCATCTCTAACAATGCTGTAAATATGTATGGCCCACCAGAATGGTCTGAAGCTAAGTTTGAAGTTACCGGAGAAGATGTTAATATGAACTTGAATTTAAATTAAGCGTCATAGATAAATCATTGTTAAATGATTTAAAGCATAGAAAAAATCAATACATTTGTGATTGATAAAACTTAAATTCTATGACGATTACCCAGTTGCAGTACGTTCTAGCGGTTGCTGAACATCAGAATTTCACTAAAGCGGCACAAAAAGTTTTTGTAACTCAGCCTACATTGAGCATGCAAATTCAAAAATTAGAGGATGAGTTAGACATACAGATCTTCGATCGTACTAAAAAACCAATTCAGCTTACTGAAACAGGGAGAAAAATTGTTACTCAAGCAAGAAACATTGTGAATGAGAGTGACAGGATTCAGGACATAGTAGATCAACAAAAAGGATTTATAGGTGGAGAATTTAGATTAGGCGTTATTCCAACGGTCATGCCTACACTGCTACCCATGTTTCTTAATAATTTCATCAAAAAATATCCAAAGGTTAAACTTAAGATTGAAGAACTTCATACAGAAGCCATCATCGAAAGGTTAAAAGAAGGACATCTGGATGCAGCCATAGCTGCCACTCCATTAGAACTAGACGGAATAAAAGAACAAGTTTTATATTATGAACCTTTTGTGGCGTATGTTCCACAAGGTCACAGATTATCAAAATCTGATAAAGTAACTACCGATAGTTTAGATATTGATGACATGCTGCTTTTGGAAGATGGACATTGTTTTAAAGATGGAATTCTAAATTTATGCAAAGCATCAAGAAACTATGAGGGAGACCATTTCCAATTGGAAAGTGGGAGCTTTGAAACCTTGATCAAACTATCTAATGAAGGTTTGGGAATGACACTCCTTCCCTACTTGCATACGTTGGATCTCAAGGAAACTGAGAGTATGAATCTAAGAATGTTTGAAGATCCTATTCCTGCTAGAGAAGTGAGTTTAATCTATAATAAGAGTGAACTTAAAATGCAGATCATAGAAGCATTAAGAAATACAATAGCTGGCGTAATAAAAGGTGCTATCGCTTTTCAAAATGTCAAGATCATAAGTCCTTTAAATTATCAAAAGACTACTAATAATAATAAAAGCGGCCAATAGCCGCTTTTATTATTTAATCTAAATATATTAAACATTGATTTAATTCAGGATTCTGCTTAGTAAGAGAAACAATCCAGATCTTTAATTCCTCGATTTCATGAGGTAATAATCTCTGAAGTGCTTTCTTAACTTCTTTACAGAAAAGAACAGCATCAAAACTAACCTTATTCAGGATTGTTTTGGTGTATTCAAACATCGCTCTCGCCATAATTTGAAACGGTTTAGGTTGTTGTTAAAATATGAATTTCTTATGAGTAGAAGTGGTACTATAGGCGTATCGTTTTTAAGAGTATTTAAATATACAAAAATAAAACGAAAACGTTTGCGCTACTTCCTATTTTTTAACAATTAGAACCTGTTATCGCCACTTATAATGTCTCCAATACCGCCAAGAATGCTTCCTTCCCCTTTATCTTTACCTCCACCTTGTGGTGCTGCCTGCAATACTCTGTTCGCTAATCTACTAAACGGTAAAGATTGAACATATACTGTTCCCGGACCTGTGAGGGTAGCAAAAAATAAACCTTCACCTCCAAAAATTGAATTTTTTATTCCCCCTATAAACTCAATATCATAATTAATATCTTGAGTGAAACCAATTATACACCCTGTGTCTACATTAAGTTTTTCACCTGGTTGTAATTCTTTTTTAGCCATAGTACCACCTGCATGTACAAAAGCCATCCCATCTCCTTCTAATTTTTGCATTATGAAGCCTTCACCTCCAAAGAAACCTCTTCCTAATTTTCTACTAAATTCAACTCCAATAGCTACTCCCTTGGCTGCACACAAAAAGGCATCTTTTTGGCAAATAAATTTTCCGTTGAATTTTGTTAGGTCCAGAGGAATGATCTTTCCAGGATATGGTGAGGCAAAACTCACTTTTTTCTTTCCTTGGATATGGTTGGTAAACACGGTCATAAAAAGACTTTCACCCGTGAGCAATCTTTTTCCAGCTCCAAGAACTTTACCTAGAAATCCCTCATTTTGAGCAGAACCATCACCAAAGATGGTATCCATTTTTATCCCATTATCCATCATCATAAAATTGCCGGCTTCAGCAATTACAGCTTCATTTGGATCTAGTTCCAGCTCTACATATTGCATTTCTTCTCCAAAAATCTGATAATCTATTTCATGTGAATTCATAATACTATATTTAAGTTATCATCAAAACTATTTCTTTAATCTAACCGTCCATTCAAATTCAAAAGTAGAAACTACAACTCCATCTTCATTGGTTCCAATAGAAGTCATCCAGAAAGTTTGCCCCTCTCCTGTTTCAATTGTTTTCTCTATTGCATTGGTAATTAAATGTCCGTCTTTGCAAACAAAATTAATTCTACCAGTTGCCTTTTTAGAAAAAGTAGACTTATTCTGAGCCACCAACATGGAGATCTTTCTACCACTTTCTTGAATGCCTCCAATAACCATCGCACCTGTACTCAACTCAGCTGCCATAGCCTGCACTGCAAAATACATAGAGCTAAACGGATTTTGATTGATCCATTTATGTTTTACCGATACTTCGCATTGATGATCATCTATATTTTTTACACGTACTCCTGTAAGCCATGCGCTAGGCAATTTAAAAAGTAAGAATTTATTGAGTTTACTGGGTGTTAGCTTCATTATATACTAATATTTTTCATAAAAGTATTCAAATTTCTAAACATACCGAAATGTTAAATTTTCATAAATATTAAAATATACAGTACTTTGTTTTGCATAATACCTTCTTTTAGATATATATTTGCATAAGATAAAACCATTCATCATGAAAACAGAATCAACAAATCCGGATAAAACGGTTGCAGCTTTCATCCATCTGTCAACCTTTTCAAAGTATTTTATCCCTCTTGGAAATTTTATATTTCCATTAATTTTATGGACTGCTAAAAAGCAAGATCCATTTATAGATGACCACGGAAAGCGAGCTTTGAATTTTCAGATAAGCATGTTTCTATATTTTGTGCTTGTTGCAGCTATAGGGATTTCGGGAGTAGTAATTATGGGAATGCAAATGAGCGATCATGGCCCCTTCATTATCAATCATGACTTTATAGAAATGAATCATATTGGTAAAGCAATACCGTTAGTGATCTTTATGATCGTAATCGGCATCATTCTCTTAGGCTTGTTTATAATAGATATTGTTGCGGTAATTTCTGCAACCATTAAAGCTAAAGACGGACTTTATTACAAATACCCTATCACCATCAATTTCATCAGTTCCACCTCGAGTGGAGATCATCAATCAAAAAATGAACAGTTTAACAACACTCAAAATCAAACGCTATGAAGATTGAAAACACAAAGGCACAAATGCGTAAAGGTGTGCTTGAATACTGCATTCTCTCTGTGTTGAAAGATAACGATGCTTACGTGGCAGAAATTCTGGATACACTTAAAGACGCGAAACTTCTGGTGGTAGAAGGTACCATTTATCCTTTGCTAACCAGGTTAAAAAATGCGGGCCTGCTTAATTATCGCTGGGAAGAATCCACCAGTGGGCCGCCACGAAAATATTACGGATTAACAGATACCGGAAAATTATTTTTAACTGAACTTACCCATACTTGGGACGAACTACAAACTGCTGTAACAATAGTAACCACGCAAAAATCTAAGAATCATGAATAAGACAGTAAACATAAATCTTGCAGGCGTTTTCTTTCATATAGATGAAGATGCTTACGCTAAATTGCAACATTACCTTGATACCATAAAACGTTCTTTGAACAATACTCAAGGTAAAGAAGAGATTATAGCCGACATAGAAGCACGTATAGCTGAACTATTTACTGAAAAGCTTAAAAATGAGCGTCAGGTTATTAGCTATAAAGAAGTAGACGAAGTGATTGCCACTATGGGGCAACCAGAAGACTATATGGTAGATGAAGAGATCTTTGAAGATGAACCATCCTATAGTCATACACACGCTCATACTAGAACTACCGGAAAACAATTATTTAGAGATACCGAGCATTCTTACATTGGAGGTGTTTCTTCCGGATTGGCTCATTACATGGCGATAGAATCCATCTGGGTTAGACTACTGTGGGTAATTCTAACAATCGCTTCTAGTGGAGCTTTTCTATTGATCTACCTTGCTTTGTGGATATTTGTTCCTGAAGCAAAAACCACTGCAGATAAACTTTCCATGCGCGGAGAAGAAGTAAACATCTCCAACATAGAACGTAAAATTCGCGAAGGGTTTGACGATGTTGCCGGAAAAGTGAAGAACGTAAATTATGAGAAGTATGGGAAACAAGCAAAATCTAGAGCCTCTTCTGCGGCAACAGGAATAAGCTCTGTGATCTTATTTATGTTGAACATTTTTGTGAAACTAATAGGGATCTTGATCTTACTGGTTGCCGGATCTGTATTAATAGGTCTTTTTATAGCACTATTTACTGTTGGAACTTTCGGAATTATCGATGCTCCATGGACAGATTATGTAGAAATGGCAGGTATTGGCGCACCACTTTGGTTGATCTCATTACTAACTTTCTTTGTAGTAGGAATTCCTTTCTTCTTTCTATTCATTTTAGGATTGAAGATATTAGTTAAAAAGCTGAAATCTTTAGGTACACCTACTAAACTAGTACTGTTAGGTCTTTGGTTACTTTCTATTATTGGACTTTCTATAATTGGTGTTTCTCAGGCCACTAAAAGAGCTTTTGACGGGGAATTTATTACTACAGAAAATTTACCGGTAACCTCTCAAGACACGTTATATGTAAGCATGAAATATAATCCTATCTACGCTTCAGGAGTTCATGGAACTTCTGTTAAGTTGAAGTATGATGACGAGGACAATCAAGTAATTTATAATACCAATATAGATCTTGTTATAAAATCTACTAAAGATTCTATCGGTAGAATCGAGATCATTAAAAAGGCTGAAGGTTCAGATTATAAAGAAGCTAGAAACCGTGCTCAAAATATTAATTATGGCACTAAGTTCTCTGGTAATGAACTCATACTTAATTCTTATCTAACCGCCAATGCTAATGATTATTTTAGAGATCAAAAGGTAAGAGTAGTAGTTTATTTACCCGAGGGAACCACACTAAGAGCAGATAGAAATACTACCGGGTTTACAAATCACTATGACTATGGTAATATTTTAAAGACCGGAGAAGAAGATAATTTCTTGACCATTACTGAAGATGGTACCATTTGTAAGGATTGTCCAATAAATCATACTGACGATTCCTGGGACGAAGATGATTCTTGGGACGATGAAAATGAAGCTTCCTGGAATGAAGAAGATGGTAAGTTTGAAGCCACTTTTACAGATGATAATGACTCCACTTCAAAAGTAAGAATCAAAATAGACGAGAACGGAATTAAGATCAATAATAACCGTGAGAAAAAAGTTGAAATAGACAAAAATGGGATTAGAATTCAAAAGGATTAGTCATGACAGCACTCGTAAAATTAATAATTGCATCTGTTTTAAGCCTAATATCAAGCTTATCAACATCAGATACAGTCAAAGAGAAAGACTTTGTAACCGAAGTTAAAACTGAAAATTGCAACCCACACAATAAGTGTAATCAAGCTTCTCTTAGTGGGAAGTATAATGAAAAAGTTTATCGTTTAGAATTAAATTGTACTACCTAAAATTAGAGTACCTTTATTTAGATAAACCTAAACATTTAGAATTATGAAAAGATTTTTTAGTTCATTATTACTAGTTGCCGCTATTAGTATTTCTTTAGTTTCATGCAGAGACAATGAAAATAAAGAAGCAGATGACCTTTCAACCGAAAACGGTGTAGAGGTAAAAGTTAAAAATGATGGTGACAAAGTAAAGATCAAAACCGATGACAAGAAGATCAAAATCAAAAAAGATGATGACGGAAATGTTACAAAAAAGGTTAAAACAGATTAAACATACATCAATCAAAAAAAGAAAAAGTCCCGATAATATCGGGACTTTTTTAATTCTATATTTTAAAAGAGATACTAAGCAGTGATCTCATTTTCTTTTTGTTCTTCCACAGTACTCAAATAACGTTCTGCATCTAAAGCGGCCATACAACCGGTTCCTGCAGCAGTAATTGCTTGGCGATATTCTTTATCTTGAACATCTCCTGAAGCAAATACACCCGGTAAATTAGTTTTAGTGCTCTTTCCTTTAGTCACCAAATATCCAGCATCGTCCATATCTAACTGACCTTTAAAAATATCGGTATTAGGTTTATGTCCAATAGCAATGAATAATCCTGTAATATCTATAGTTTCCATCTCTCCAGTTTGATTATTCTTCATTCTCAAACCTTCTACTACCTGCTCTCCAAGAACCTCATCAATTACGGTGTTATACCTAAGGTCTATATTTTTTGTGGTAGTAACTCGATGCTGCATCGCTTTTGATGCTTTCATCTCATCTTTTCTAACCAACATGGTTACTTTATTGCAAATATTAGCAAGATACGTAGCCTCTTCTGCAGCGGTATCTCCACCTCCAACTATTGCTACATCCTGACCTTTGTAAAAGAAACCATCACAAACTGCACAAGCAGAAACTCCACCGCCTCTTAAACGTTGTTCACTTGGCAATCCTAAATATTTAGCGGTTGCTCCTGTAGAAATAATTACAGTCTCTGCATCTACCCAGTGAGAGTTATCTATACAAGCCTTATGAATTCCGCCAATTTCTTTGCTCAATTCTACCTCGGTAACCATTCCTATTCGAACTTCGGTTCCAAAGCGTTCTGCTTGTTTTTGAAGGTCTACCATCATAGCAGGACCATCAATTCCGTCAGGATAACCCGGAAAATTATCAACTTCTGTAGTAGTGGTCAATTGTCCACCCGGTTCCATTCCTGTGTACATTACTGGATGCATATCTGCACGTGCTGCATAAATTGCTGCAGTATAACCGGCAGGTCCAGAACCAATAATAAGACATTTTATTTTTTCAACGTTATCAGTCATTTCAATAATTTTATGAATGTAAAAATAGAAACTTTAACCAAAACCATCGGTTAAAATTTATTAAGATTTACTATTTATTTATAATTCTAATATATCTCATTTTCGAAATTATTAGTAAAATTGGTATTCTTATGTCGTAATTATACATTAAAAATTACCTTTACCCACTTATATGGATTTATCACTATTCAATATACTAGACCTTCTAGGTACCGTTGCTTTTGCAATTTCGGGAGCCTTAGCGGCAATGAGCAGAAGACTCGACCTATTTGGCACTTTTATAATAGCATTTGTTACGGCTGTTGGCGGCGGAACTTTACGCGATATTCTTATTGGTAATACTCCAGTGATGTGGATGGAAGATGTAAGTTACTTATATCTCATTGGAGTTGTAACTATACTAACCATCATATTTAGAAATAAGATCAACTACTTAAAAAAATCACTTTTCCTTTTTGATACTATAGGACTTGGAATTTTCACCATAGTAGGAGTTGAAACCGGTATTCAAAATAATCTTCATCCATTTGTATCTGTTGCTATCGGGGCAATGACGGGAACATTTGGAGGAGTAATTAGAGATATACTTTGTAATGAAATTCCAGTTATCTTCAGGAAAGAGATCTATGCAACGGCTTCACTTATGGGAGGCTTCGCCTTTGTAATTCTTTATTACCTTGGGATGAATGAAAATGTCATCTACATTGTAACTTCACTAATTGTAATTGTTATAAGATTAGTGGTAGTGAAATACAAAATCTCACTACCATTCTTTTACATTACTGCCGAAGATGGAGAAAATTAATGCGGAAGCTTTTTACGTAGTAATCCGTATAGAAATGTACCCAGCAAAGATCCGATCAAGACCACAATTATTGGAAGATATCCCGCTCCAATTAAAGTATAAATGGGTCCTGGACATGCTCCTGCTAGTGCCCATCCTAGTCCAAATATAATTCCACCGTATAAATATCTGCTTACGCCTCTATCTTTGGGAGAAAACTTAATAGGTTCTCCATAAAACGATTTTACATTATTTCTTTTAATTAACTGAATTCCGATAATTCCAATCACTAGGGCAGAACCTATAATTCCATACATATGGAAAGATTGGAAATTAAACATTTCGTAAATTCTAAACCATGATGCTGCTTCGGATTTGAACATCACAATTCCAAAAAATATTCCTATAAATAAATAACTAAGTGTTCTTTTCATTTTCTAAAAGATTAAAGGGAATAAAACGTGAATCATAAATAATCCACCAGCGAAAAATCCTATTACTGCAATTAAAGATGGTAATTGTAAATTACTCAACCCAGAAATTGCGTGTCCTGAGGTACATCCTCCGGCATATCTAGCTCCAAAACCAATTAACAATCCACCAATTAGTAATATTGCTAATGATTTAATATCTGTTAAAGCACCTAATCCAAATAGCTCAGTAGGTAAATAAGCTTTTCCAGCACTTTCAATCCCCAATGATTGTAATTTGGTAATTGTATCTGGATTAATTGCAACAGACACGTCATTAGATAAAAAGTGCGCTCCAATAAATCCACCAATAGCTGCTCCTACAACTACCATCAAGTTCCAACGCTGATCTTTCCAGTTGAAAGCAAAAAAATCTGCCTTCTTATCTGCTCCACACATGGTACACATGGTTCTTAGGTTAGAAGACATACCAAATTGTTTCCCAATAAAGATAAGCAGGAACATAATAAGAGCAATTAGTGGGCCGGCTACATACCAAGGCCATGGTTCAAAAATCCATTCCATATTTTACTTTTTTTTAGTGATGCAAAGAAAAGGTATTTCAACAGTTATTGCAGTAACATTTGTTACAGTGAAATGATTGGATTAAAACTTAAGCGAAGTTTTATTTTAAGTAATTCTGAAGATTTTTAAGTACTTTTTCGGATAAACGAGTTTCTGTTTCTGCAGACCAACCTGCACTTTTTTCTGAAGAGATTACGTTTTTATTCTTTAATACTCTTCCGTCTAGTGCATTTTTACCATCACTATCAAAAATTGCAAAATTTGAAGATTCAGTTATCCAATTTTTGAATGCATTTTCGTTGAAAGGCAAACCTAAAGAAGTATTGACCAAGATTTTACCCGAGCCTAAAGCGGCGAACTCTCTTTCGGTAAGGATTTCAACATTTTTAGGTAGATGAATGCTTATAATTTCTGAAGTTTCCAGCAATTTTTCTAGACTAAGGTATTTTACACCCTGCTCTTCCCATTCTTTTTTTCTGCTTCTACTGAAATAATATAAGTCTGCCCCAAAAGGTAGTAGACATTTTGCCAATAACTGTCCTGTTACACCTAGGCCAATAATCCCTATTTTTCTATTGGTAAGTTCAACAGGCTTTTCTTTCCATTGATTTTCGCCGAAACCATGAAGAAGATTTATCAAAACTGAAATAATAAACTCTACTACTCCGGGATCTCCATAATCGCTTATCCCGGTAACTTCAATTCCCTTTTTACGGGCAAAATTTACAGCTACATTGGCAGATTCTTCATCAAATAAGCTGCAACACATACCTATATATTTCAAATTTGGGCATTCAGCAATTACCTCCTCACTAATCTGAGTGTGCCATGAAACTAGCATTGCTTCTGCATCGCCTATACGTTTTATGATCTCCGCATTTGTATCTGGATAATCTTTATAAATTTCAACTTCGCCTTCACTATATTTCTTCAGTTCTTCAATGGCATTTTCCAGAAGTTTTGTATTATCTACAGCAACAATTTTATTGAATTTACGCATACAGCAATTTGATTATTTTAATATAAAAAAACGATTATAACGTTTTCAAACAAAAATTGCAGCCAGACTTTTAAAAGAATACCTTAAAAACAAAGTATTCAACTGAAAGTCTGGCTGCAAATATCTATTCTAACTAATAAGTATTAATTTCTTAAAGCGGAATATTCCCGTGCTTCCTGTCAATTCTCATCACTTTCTTATTCTCCAGCATGCTAAATGCCTTTAATAATTTCTTTCTGGTATCTCGAGGCATAATAACCTCATCTATAAATCCACGTTTTGCAGCTTCAAAAGGGTTTGCAAATTTCTCTGCATATTCTGCTTCTTTTTCTGAAAGTTTTACCTCTGGATTCTCTGCTTCTTGAATTTCTTTTCTGAAGATGATCTCACTGGCTCCTTTGGCTCCCATCACCGCAATTTCTGCTGTTGGCCAGGCGAAGTTTAGATCTGCTCCAATATGCTTAGAATTCATAACATCATACGCTCCTCCATAAGCTTTTCTGGTAATAACAGTAACTCTTGGCACTGTTGCTTCACTTAAGGCATAAAGCAGCTTAGCACCATGTAAAATGATCCCGTTCCATTCTTGATCTGTACCCGGAAGGAAACCAGGAACATCTACTAAAACTAATAGCGGAATATTAAAACAGTCACAGAATCTGGTGAATCTGGCTGCTTTTTTAGAGGAATCTACATCTAATACTCCGGCAAGACTCATTGGTTGATTAGCTACAATACCAATACTTCTTCCACCTAAGCGTGCAAATCCAACGATGATATTCTCTGCATAATCTTTATGGATCTCATAAAAAGAATCGGCATCTATAATTCCCTTTATTACCTCATGCATATCATAAGGTTTGTTGGCACTATCTGGCACCAAAGTATCTAAAGTCTCTCTAATCTCATCCCCTAACTCATAAGGTAATTTTGCAGTAGTTTCTGTATTGTTTTGCGGAAGGTAACTCATCAATTTCTTGATATCTTCTAAACAAGTAATATCGTTAAAAGATGTGATATGCGTTACTCCAGATTTTGTAGAATGCGTACTCGCCCCTCCTAATTCTTCTGAAGTTACTTCTTCATTCGTCACCGTTTTTACCACGTTTGGTCCGGTAACGAACATATAGCTTGTATCTTCTACCATCAAGGTAAAATCTGTCATTGCAGGAGAATAAACGGCTCCTCCAGCACAAGGACCCATAATAGCAGAAATTTGAGGAATAACTCCTGATGCCTGTACATTTCTATAGAAAATATCGGCATAGCCACCTAAAGATTTCACTCCTTCTTGAATACGAGCTCCTCCAGAATCATTCAATCCAATAATTGGAGCTCCAACTTTCATAGCGTGGTCCATTACCTTACATATCTTTTCGGCATGAGTCTCAGATAAGGCTCCTCCAAATACGGTGAAATCTTGAGCAAAAACATATACCAATCTCCCGTGAATGGTACCGTAACCGGTAACCACTCCATCTCCATAGATCTGCTGATTTTCCATTCCGAAATCTGTAGTTCTATGAGTAACCAAAATTCCTATTTCTTCAAAAGAACCTTCATCTAATAAATAATCTACGCGTTCTCTTGCTGTTAATTTCTTCATTTCATGTTGCTTGGCAATTCTCTTTTCTCCCCCACCCAAATGTGCCTGAGCAATCTTATCATTCAATTTTTCTATATTCTGACTCATAATTCAATTATGATTTTAATTTTATTTTCAAATATTTATTATTAACCTATTAGTCATGCTGAACTTGTTTCAGCATCTCATTAATTCTCGCTGAGACCCTGAAACAAGTTCAGGGTGACGAAATGATTAGCTTGAATTGTAATTGGTTAAATTAGTTTTGTGGTAATCTCACCAACTCCTGATCTTTTAAATATCTTTTAAGTGCTATTAAACCTGCAAGCTTAGCTTCTTCGGCTATTTTAGATTTTAATTTTTCAGCTGAATAATAATTCTTCACAAAATGAGTATCAAAATTCCCACTTCTGAAAGCTTCATGTTCAAAAACAAATTTTCCAAAAGGTAAAGTGGTCATCACTCCTTTTACCTCATAAGCATCAATAGCTTTTATCATTAACTGAATTGCTTCTTCTCTAGTCTTACCATAAGTGATCAATTTCGCCAACATAGGATCGTAATAAATAGGCACTTCCATACCTTCTTCAAAACCATCATCTAAGCGAATTCCTTCCCCTTCCGGACCTTTATATCTTTCTAAAGTTCCAACACTTGGCATAAAGTCGCCCATAGGATCTTCTGCGTATACTCTTAACTCCACAGCGTGCCCGTTTATCTTTAGGTCATCTTGAGAAAATTCTAATTTTTCTCCTCTGGCTACTTTTATTTGTTGCTCTACTAGATCTATTCCTGTAATAAATTCGGTTACGGGATGTTCTACTTGTAACCTTGTATTCATTTCTAAGAAATAGAAATTCAAGTTTTCATCCATCAAGAATTCTACAGTTCCCGCACCTACATAATCGCAAGATTTAGCAACTTTAATTGCCGCCTCTCCCATCAACTTTCTTTTCTCTTCAGTAAGAATAACTGAGGGTGCTTCTTCTACTACTTTTTGGTGACGGCGTTGGATGCTACATTCTCTTTCAAATAAATGTACGGTATTACCATGTGTATCTGCAAGTACCTGAATTTCGATATGACGAGGAGAACCCACATATTTCTCTATAAAAACCGAACCATCTCCAAAAGCAGATTCTGCCTCACTAATAGCTCTTTTCATTTGATCTCCAAGCTCTTTTTCCTGCTCTACTACTCGCATTCCTTTTCCACCACCACCGGCAGAAGCTTTAATCAAAATAGGAAATCCTATCTCTTTGGCTATTTTCTTTGCTTTCTCAACATCTGTAATAGCTTCATCTATTCCGGGAACCATCGGGATGTCATACTTTTTAACTGCGTCTTTAGCAGCTAATTTGCTTCCCATTACTTTTATAGCTTTAGAACCAGGACCAATCCAAGTAATTCCATTTTGCTCTACTTTTTCTGCAAAGCCGGCATTCTCACTCAAAAATCCGTAACCGGGATGAATCCCATCTACTCCAAGCTCTTTAGCAACTTCTATAATTTTATCTCCTAACAAATAAGACTCATTAGAAGGAGCCTCACCTATACAAACCGCTTCATCTGCAAATTTTACATGAGGTGAATTTCTATCGGCAGTAGAGAAAACCGCTACTGTTTTAATACCCATTTTTTGGGCAGTTTTCATTACCCTTAATGCAATTTCTCCGCGATTGGCAACTAATATCTTTTTCATCTTCAATTATTCTAATTCTATTAACAACTGATTTTTTTCTACCGTCTGGCCTTTCTCCACACTTATCTTTTTAATTACTCCGTCTCCGGGAGCTGTAAGTGTATTTTCCATTTTCATGGCTTCCAAAACAATAAGATAATCACCTTCTTTTACCTCATCTCCTTCTTTCACATTCACATCTAGAATGAGACCTGGCATTGGTGCTTTAATATCATTTATTTGCTGAGCAGATCCAAGGGAAAGTCCCATATCTGCAATAAGCATGTCCAGCTCATTGGTAATTTCAACTTCATAAATATTTGAGTTGATCTTTACCGTATAGGATTTATTATAGAAATCTGCTTTTAAAATTTCAGCTTTAAAAGATTGATGATCTTGTAAAATGTGAAACTGCGAAGAATTTAAAACTTGAGTATCTAACGATTTGATTTGATCTTGGGTGAATTTATAGTCGTAAGAATCATTCACCGAGACTTTATACTTTTTTTCCATAAATCTTTATTTCAAAGTCCGCTTTTAAACGAATGTTGTAAATATAGAAAAATGTTGAAGTTTTTTTTGAGATTCCTTCAAGGAAATCTGAATTTTTATAAAATGAAAAACCCGGAATGCTTAAAAACACTCCGGGTTTAATCAATCATCTAGAAAAATTCTTATTATTCCGAAAACTCTTTAATTGCTTCACTTAGGTCATAAACTTTAGTTCCTTCAAATTTATTTTCAAGAATACTACTTCCAGCTGCAGATCTATATCCACCGGCACAGTGTACCACTATTGGATGATCTGTTGGAATCTCATTATAACGATCTCTCAATTCATTTAAAGGAATTGCGATAGCGCTCTCAAAGATCTTACCTTCGGCAACTTCACTTGCATTTCTAATATCTACTATAGTGTATTTATCAGGGTGCTGTTCAAAATCATTTTCATTAAAATGATCAGACTTTAAAGAAACAGCATCAGAAAGTGTTACGATACCTTTAAGTTGCTTTTCATACCCAATTTTTGCGGTACGTTCTAAAATATCTTCAATATCCTCAACACTTTCCACTACAAGGTAAAAAGCTTCTTTAGGTTCAATAATAGCACCTAACCAAGTTTCATACTTATCACCTTCGGCTCTTGCCATAATGTTGATAGAGTTTGGTAAGTGACCATCTTTATATTTATCACCATCTCTTATATCTACTACAGTAACGCCTTCTTCCACTTCTTCAACCAAAAGATTCAACTTTACACCTGCTTTCGCGATTTTGTCGTTAACAGCTCCTGTTTTGTTGATGTCTACATTAAATCCGAAGTAAGAAGGGATAAATGGCTGATCTTTTAAAATCTCTTCCACAAATTCTTCTTCTGTTTGATCTTTAAAAGCCCAGTTACCTTGTCTTTCATTACCAAGTGTGCTTGAAGAAGCATCACTCATATTCTTACCACATAAAGACCCTGCACCGTGCGCTGGATATACCATAGCACCATCAGGCAAATGATTGAATTTGGTTTGGATAGTGTTGTACATATCTTTTGCCAATTCTACTCTCTTAGCCTTCATGTTTCCAACATTCTCTCTAAGGTCTGGTCTACCAACATTTCCAATAAATAATGTATCTCCCGTAAATAAAGCTGTATTTCCACCTTGCTCTGCAACTATGGTTATACTATCTGGAGAATGTCCCGGAGTATTAATAGCTTTAAAGTTGATATCTCCCATTTTTAAGGTATCACCATTGTCAAAAGAAGTATGATTATAATCTGCACCCAAAAGTTTACTTACATAAATCTTCGCACCGGTTTGTTCGCTAATTTGTAGATGACTACTTACGAAATCGGCATGTGGATGTGTTTCAAAAACTGCTACTATCTTTGCGTTGTGCTCTTCAGCATATTTATAATACTGCATTGGATTTCTGCTAGGATCTACCAAAGCCATTTCTCCTTCACTAATAATTGCATAAGAGTAATGCGCTAACGGAGCATCTTTAAATTGTTTTATCTTCATCTTTTTACCTTTTTGTTATTCTAACTATTTTTTGATTCTATTTTTTCTAAATGGAAACAGCAATTGGTTTCCAAAATCTTCAGGAAAATCTTCATCTCCTTCAAAACCTATAATTATATTCTTCCCACTCTTCGGAATATAGGCCGTTCCAAAGAGATAATCCCAAATACTCAACGAAAGTCCGAAGTTCATACCGTAAGGATGTTTCTTCGGAAAATCTTTTGAATGATGCCATATATGCATCCTCGGGTTGTTGAAAATGTAACCTAAAGGGCCATAATTCCAACCTACATTCGCATGATTTAAGTGGCCAACAAAAACCGCAAACATATGTACTATAAAAAATTGTTGAATTCCGAAGCCAATCATTGCCAAAGGAACATACTGCACTGTTTTATATACTATAGTTTCCATAAAGTGAAATCTAAATTGGGCAGCAAACCCCATTTCTTTTACACTATGATGCACCTTATGAAATTCCCAAAGCCATGCTCTTTTATGTAATTGCCTATGTACATTCCATTGTATAAAATCTGCAATTATAAACATGATTAACAATTGGGCCCACACAGGAAAATTTTGCACTTCAAAAGCCACGATATTCTCTATTCCAAAAAGTCCTAGAAAATCATTAAATAATTCAACACCAACATTAGAAAGAGCGTTATATCCAATTAAGGAGAATAAGAAAAAATTGAATAGTATATAAAAAGAATCTAACCAGAAACCTTTTCTAAATATAGCCTGATTCTTTCTCCATGGAATTAAAATTTCTAAACTCCATACTAGAAGAGAGAGCGCAAGCAACCAATACAAATAATTTGTCCATGAAGGATGCGTAAGCTCCGAAATCAGGTAATTAAAATATCCTGAAAATGATTCTTGAATGATCTTTAAATACTTTTCCAACTATTTCTATTATTCTTACGCAAAAATACACATTCAAATTACTTCTCACAGTAACTTATGTTACAGATGCTATTATTTAAAAGATTGATTTTCAACCTACTCCCTTCTTTGCCGTAAATTTTCATTATTCATTACAAAACTGCAAAACATCAAAATAGCAATTTTCATATTAACAATGCTTAAGAATTGGATGTTAGCGATAGTTAAAAATCTTTAGTAAAGCGGCTCTTCCCTATATTTTTGTGATATCAATTAAATGAAAAAGAAAACTCATGAGTAATAAGAAATTGAAATTAGAACATAAGCTAGCAATAGGTGGAGTTGCAATAGGAAACGGATTTGAAGAAGTTACCGATAAAAGAGCTCAAGAAACATTAGAAGCAGCTTGGGATGCAGGAATAAGACAATTTGATACCTCACCGTGGTATGGATTAGGATTAAGCGAAAGAAGATTTGGACATTTTCTACATAATAAGAATAGAGACGAATATGTACTTTCTTCTAAAGTAGGCCGAATACTCAAAGCCAATACAGGAAAGATGCCGGAAACCATGTGGGTTAATCCAGCTCCATTTAATTATAAATATGATTATTCTGCAGAGGCTGTAAGAAGATCTGTAGAAGATAGTTTACAGCGTCTAGGAGTAGAACGTTTAGATTATGTTTTTATACATGACCTTTCCCCAGATCATAACGATGAGTATGAAGATGGAGTTACTTGGTTAGATCATTTTGAAGTTGCTAAAAATGGCGCTATGCCAGAGCTAACAAAAATGAGAGAAGAAGGTATCATTAAAGGTTGGGGACTAGGAGTAAATACCATAGAACCAATTTTGAAAACCTTAGAAGTGGCAGATCCAGATATATTTCTTTCTGCAATTCAATACTCTATGGTAAAACATAAAGATTCTATAGACAGATTATTTCCTGCTATAAAAGAACATAATGTAGCATTAATTGTTGCAGCACCATTTAACGCCGGCCTTCTCGCAGGAAAAGATAGATATAATTATCAAGGAGAAATGCCTGAAGATATCAAGAAGAAATATAAAAGGATTAGAGAAATAGCCGATGCTCATAATGTAGATCTTTCTACGGCATCTATGCAATTCTCTTATGCTCCAGAAGAAGTTGATACTTTGCTTGTAGGCGCAAGTCATCCCAGACAGCCTAAAGAGAATGTAAATTTCTTAGATGTAAAAATTCCTTCTGATTTTTGGAAAGAGTTAAAAAGTGAAGATCTTATAGATGAAAGAGCAGTAACACCATAATAAGATATTGAATTTTATATTTTACAACCTCAGGATAACACCTGAGGTTTTTTTTGTAAACTTAAGCTAATAGTAATCTTTTCAATTTCTTCAATCGATTAATTTCGACTATTTTTAAGCTCCGATAAAAACCTCCTATGTTATTAAAATCCTTTTCTTTAATAGTTCTAGCTTCAATAAGCTGCTTATTCTCTAATCAACTCCAAGCTCAGAATCCCAATATCGACATTCAGAAATATACTTTTTCTATAGAACTGAATGATGAGGACGATATGATTAAAGCCAATGCAGAAATAGCATATTTGCTGAAGAATTCTTCTGAAAATCTAATTTTAGACCTGGAGAAAAAAGATAATTCGGGAAGAGGAATGCTTGTAGATAGTATATTGGTAAAAGGAACTTCCATATCATTCACTCAAAATGAACGAAGTTTGATAATTCCGGTAAGCTCAGATTCGGGAAAGGTGACTATCTTTTATCACGGAATTCCAAAAGACGGGCTTATAATTAGCAAAAATAAATACGGAAATAGAACTTTTTTTGGTGATAATTGGCCAAATCGCGCACACCAGTGGTTACCTAGTATAGATCATCCTTCAGATAAAGCATTTGTAGATTTTAAAATTATAGCTCCTTCTCATTATCAAGTAGTAGCTAATGGAACTTTAAAAGAATCTACCAATTTAGAAGATGATAAAACTTTACATTATTACTCCAGCGAGGTTGCTTTACCTACAAAAGTGATGGTTTTTGGTGCTGCAGAGTTTGCTGTTCAAAATTTAGAAGAGATTGACAATATTCCGGTTTCCAGTTGGGTATATCCTCAAAACAAAGAAGACGGTTTCTATGATTACGCTCAGGCTACAGAGATCTTAAAATTCTTTATTGAAAATATTGGCGAATATCCATTTTCTAAACTGGCAAATGTCCAGTCTACCACAAGATACGGCGGGATGGAAAATGCAAGTAATATCTTTTATTCTGAAAAGTCTGTCACCGGAAAACGTGATTCAGAATTTTTGATGGCGCATGAAATAGCTCACCAATGGTTTGGTGATTCAGCTTCAGAAACCGACTGGTCTCAACTTTGGTTAAGTGAAGGTTTTGCTACCTATTTTACAGATCTATATGCCGAAAATAAATACGGAAAAGAAAAACTTCAAGAGAAACTAAAAGAAGAAAGAGAAAAGGTAATACGCTTTAGCAAGACTACAAAAACTCCAATAATCGATACTACTCGAAGCGATTATATGAAATTATTAAATCCAAATTCCTATCAAAAAGGAGCTTGGGTATTACATATGTTAAGACAAAAAGTAGGCGATGAAAATTTTTGGAAAGCCATTAAAAGCTATTATAAAAATTTTAAACTAGGAAATGCAACCAGTAAAGATTTACAAAGAGAATTTGAAACTACTTCAGGTCAAGATCTGAATCAATTTTTTAACCAATGGCTTTTGCAATATGGTCAACCGGTCATTAAGATGAAGAAGACGGTAAAAAAAGATAATTTAGAACTTCAGATAAGTCAGTCTCAAAAGAACAATTTCACCTTTCCATTGGAGATCCAGCTTAATTTTGAAGATGGAACTTCAGAGATTAAAACTTTTCAGATAGATAAGAAAAAAGAAGAATTTAATGTTCAATTAAAAAAGGAGCTGAAAGATCTTAAATTTGATCCAAATGTAAATTTACTTTTTGAACCAGCAAATTAAATGCTAATCCCTTTGTAACAAAGGTCACATTAGAATATATTTGAAGCCCTTACATTTGTTGTAATGCGTTTAAAAACCACCATTTCTTTATTCTTAACGTTGATTTTCCTCATGAAAATGATCGCTATGGATTCCAAAATCCCTCTTTCTAACTTGGAAGGCGTGGGAATCACTTTGGTTAAGAGTACCTGCCCAAAAGAAAAGATCAAGCCTTTTGCGGCAGAGCATCATCTTAAAGTAAGTGAGCATTATAAAATAATACCTATAGAGGTTTCCTGCCCTATCGCTTTTCAATGGCAACAACCGATATTTACATTGGTGAAACCCACTTTTAATTTTCTCCAATACCATTATAAAGTCACCGCTAATGTAGATGGCTTTAAAACCAAATTCTCCCCTCCTCCACAACAGGTTTAGTATTTTCTCTATTTAAAATTCAAGAATCAGAATTAAGTTTTCTGTGTTCTGTTATTTTTCACATCATAAATTTTAATTAAATGAAATCAGACCTTAGGGTGATGTACAACTCTGTACTACTTTTTAGGATAATGCTTAGTGGTATCTTTATAGTTGCCAGTTCTAGCCATTTATTATTTGTAGAGAGAACTATTCACAAAATGAATCAATCTAGATTTAAATCCCTAGGATATCTTTTTGGGGATCCTACGTATCCAATTATAGTTTCGGGAATTGTAATGTTGCTTGCCGGTATATGCCTCTTATTAGGCTATAAAACAAGAGTAGCTGCTACAGTGTTAGCTTTAATTCTCATTCCAATAACCTTAACGGTTCAAGTTGGCCAAATGACCACACTTGGCCCATTATTTAAAAATATAGCCATCTTCGGAGGCTTATTATTTTTTATTATCAACGATTTTAATAACTCACAAAAACAAAAAATATGAAAACGCTATTAACAACATTTGCACTTATTCTAACAATTTTTTCAGCTTCAGCACAAGAGCAATCTTCAACTGCAGTAAGCCAAAAGAATAATTATGTAGTGCTTACTAAAAAAGTTCCTCAGCTAAAACCTATCACCCTAACGGCAGAAGCACTTCAATCTCAGGACAAAGAAAATTACGGAGAATTTCAAGTTATAATTTGTGGACAGACCGTCAAAGATCTCACAGATAAAGATGATATGAAACCATTTTTAGAAGCTGCTCAAAAAGCCAATGTAAAAATTGTGGTATGCGGATTTTCTATGAAAAAATTCGGAGTTAAAGCTGAAGATCTTCCAAAAGAATTAGAAGTTGTACCAAACGGAATTTTGTATGATTTTGAACTTCAGAAAAAAGGTTACTTGAGTATAGAACTTTAGATTTATTTTTCCAATATCTCCTATTAAAAATGTCGTCATGATCAACTCTTGGCGGCATTTTTTTATGCTTTATTTATTCTTAAAATCTATGACAACAAATGAAAAATTTACTCATAAAATTTACTAATCTCACTTAGTTTTTTTCTTTTTATATCTGGAACATAACATGGATTTTCAGGGTATCCTACTGGAAGTAGCAAAAACGCACGTTCATTAATCGGTCTTTCAAGAACCTCCGTTAGAAAATTCATAGGGCTTGGAGTATGTGTCAAAGTTACTAAGCCTGCATGATGAATAGCTGAAATCAACATTCCACAAGCTATGCCAACAGATTCATTTACATAGTAATTGTTATGCTTTTTCCCATTTTCATCCAGTTCATAGGCTTTTTTAAATACTATAATTAACCATGGAGCTTTCTCTAAAAAAGGCTTATTGGCATCTGTACCAAATGTTTGAAGGTCTTCTTTCCAGCGCTCACTCATTCTTTTCTCATAATTTTCCTTTTCTTCAATTTCTGCAGCATCACGTATCTTAGTTTTTATAAGAGGATTGGAAACCGCACAAAAGGTCCAAGGTTGTTTATGAGCACCAGAAGGAGCTGTAGAAGCAGTTTTAATAATATTCTCAATGATCTCTTTGGAAACCGGTTTGTCTGAAAATTCACGTATAGATCTTCTTCCATCCAGTTCCTCATAAAATGCCATAGATCTTATCAGCATCTGTGATTGATCTACTATATCAGATTTATAAAGCTTATGAATAAAGCCATTGATCTCAATTTTATTTTCCGAATTAGATATTTTTTTTGAAGAAGACATCAAGATTTAATTTTTACGTTTTATAATGAATCCATTTTCTACTTTTTCAAAGCCAATTTTTGGATAATATTCCATTGCTGAAGGAACCGATAAAAGAAGTAACATGCACTCCTTTCCTATTTTTTCTTTAGTTAACTCTATAAGTTTCTTACCAAGCCCATGTTTTTGATACTCCGGATGAATTGCAAGGTCTGAAAGGTAGCAACAGTAACTAAAATCTGTTAAAGATCTGGCAACTCCAATGAGTTTTTCTTCATGCCAAGCCGCTATCACCAAACTGGAATTCTCATACATTTTCGCAATTCTAACTTTATCTTCAGTAGGTCTTTTTAGTACTGCAGAATCGTAGATATCAATAATATCTTGGATTTCAGGAATCTTATCGAATGTGAAAGTAAAATTCATATAAATAAAAATTGATTGAAAAACTTAAAAATCCCACCACTTGGTTTGTTGATAGTCTTCACCTAAAACATAAGCCTCCCCAATAAGTGGAGAAACGTATTTCTGTTTTTGTATTGCAGCTTCTTTGGTAAGTCTCTTAATTGATTCATTCCAAGAATGAGTAGAAAGCACAAATTTAGACCAATGTACTGGAAACAAAATCTCTGCCTTAAGGTCTTGTGCTGCGTGCACAGTTTGCTCCGGGAACATATGGATTTGTGGCCAATTCTTACCATACTGTCCACACTCCAAAAAAGCCAGGTCAAACCCTCCAAAATGATCGCCAATCTTTTTAAACTGACTATCGAAACCAGAATCTGCTCCTATAAAGATCTTATAGTTTTCTAATTCTAAAGCAAAAGAAGACCAGAGCGTATTAGCTCTGGTAAAACCTCTACCGGAAAAATGTCTGGAAGGTGTAGCTGTAATCTTGATATTTCCAGCAATATTTGCATGCTCCCACCAATTTAATTCAGTGATCTTATTCTCCGGAACTCCCCAATATTCTAAGTGCGCTCCAACTCCTAGAGAAGTTACTATCTTCTTTGTTTTGGAATGCAGCTTTATGATAGATGGAAAGTCCAAATGATCATAATGATCATGTGTTAATATCAAAAGATCTATCTCAGGAAAATCTTCTACTTCATAATGATCTGCACCGTGAAAAGATTTTCCGAAAAAACTTACAGGAGAAGCATTTCCGCTAAATACGGGATCTACCAGAATATTAAAATTATTATAAGTAATATAATAGGAAGAATGTCCAAACCAAACTACCGTAGGTTTTCTTGCATTTAAAGAATGAAGATCTGTTCTTTTATAAGGTATCTCTTTTGGAGGTTTTACATCGCTTGGCTTATTGGTGAAGTCTCGAAGCATCTTAAAAAAAGATACATTATTAGGATTTACAGAGGTGGGCTCCACATTCTTAAACTCTCCTTCCCTATAATTTTTAACTTGCTCAATTCTATGCTGTCTCTCGCCTGCAGGCTTTTTGCCAAAAGTTTTAAAATTCATAATAGCTCTAAAAGATATTTGTTGAAATTAGTCAATTCCTTTCAAAATATCTTTATACAGCAAACTTCAATTCTTTAAGATTTTATTCTTTTCTTCTGAAGGTACAAAATGTAAAATTCTGAAGTGCGCCCGAAGGAGTTTCATGATCTACATTTTCGCATTTCAATTTATCAAATTTTTCAGAGAATAATTGTGATAGTTCAGCTTTTGAATGTTGTTTTATCTCTATCCCGCTGCATTTTGTTGGGCCATTTTCAGAAAATGTTCCCATGATAAGTTTGCCATTAGTTTTCATAGCTTCAGAAACCATTTGCACATAATCTTCTATTTCGCTATTATCGGTAAGAAAATGAAAAGCAGCTCTATCATGCCACAGATCATATTTTTCTGAAGGTTTAAATTTTGTAATGTCTGAAACTATCCATTTTATTTTTTTAGCATCTTCTCCTAAACGAGCTTTTGCATTTTCTAAAGCTTTTTCAGAAATATCTAAAACTGAAATATTGGTGTAACCTAACTTCAGCAAAAAGTCTGGCAGAAAACTATCTCCTCCACCAATATCAATGATAGCGGCATCTTTCTGTAAATTAAATTCAGAAATAAGATCTAAGGATATTGAAGGTTTCGGCTGATACCAACTCACCGTACTTATATCTTTAGTTTGATATATATTTTCCCAATGTGATTTTCTGTCTTTCATTTTATTTTTCTAAAATTTTAATCATTTTAAAAGATCTCATCAAATGATATAATCCCGGTAAAATTAGAAAACCTCCGATAAGTAATGAGATTCCTAAAGTTTGAATAACCGCATCTGGAGAGACTCCATTCATAAGATTTAATTCAGTTGTTTTGGTAATAATGATATATGGAAAATGCGCATAAATTGCAGCAAATAAAATCAATACTACCTGTATTCCGGCTAGAAACCTACTCATAATCTTATTCTCTTTTCTAATGGCCGTCCATAATGGAAAGAGAAGAACTCCAGATAGAACTATGGCAATTATAGAAATTGGATTCAAAATGAAATCTTTAATAAATTCAATGTCGAAAAAGAATCCGTAGGCAATAAGAATAAAGCCAATAACTACGAGCACCACTGTATAAATAGCCGATTTTCTGCTATACATCTTTCTAATTTCACCATCGCTTTCGCCAATTAATAAATTTGAAGCCATAAAAGCACACAAAGCAGCATAAAATAAACCTACTAAAACTGTAAAGGTATTTAACCAAGGCATCATGAAGATCTGGTAGAAGGTATAATTGGAGTAATCATCTGTAATAATAATCTTTCCTCCTATTAAAGCTGCAAAAGACATACCTAAAAATATGGGAGTAATTAAGCTCGAAATGCGGAACATCCAATTATAAAGAATTTGAGAATTATCTACTACGGCATCGTAATGTCTAAACACAAATGCCACCCCACGCATTGTAATTCCTAATAAAACCAAGGTTAGCGGAATGTGCAAATAGATAATGATCACATTAAAATAAGCTGGAAATGCGATCCATAGAATTACCATTAAAATGATCAACCAAATATGGTTTGCTTCCCATATTGGTCCCATGACTCTATAAACCACATCTCGAGTGATCTGTTTGTTTTTCCTAGTTGAAAACAATTCAACTATTCCTGCACCAAAATCTGCTCCTCCCAGTAATACATATAAGAAAAAAGAGAACAGTGTAAAAAATAGAACTACGTATAGCATCTTTAGTCTTTTGAGGTGTTAAGAGATTTTATTTGTCTGTTCATCAACCAAGTAACGGTTGTACCCAGCGCTACATAAACGCATACATACATATAAAAACTAAATTTTATTCCCGGCATTGGTGTTACCGCATCTTTAGTTCTCATGATATCATGAATTATCCAGGGTTGTCTACCAACTTCTGTCACGATCCAACCTGCTTCTAAAGCAACGAATCCTAAAGGCGCAAGCAACGTAAAAAAGAGCCAATATTTCTTATTATTCATCCAAGACTTCTTTTTTAAGCTGATGAAATATAAAAGACCGGAGAGCAATAATAAAGTTCCAATTCCTACCATAGTTTGAAATGCATAGTGCACTATTGCAACGGGGGGAAGTTCATCTTTCGGAAAATCATTTAATCCTTTTACCTCAGCATCAAAATCTCCGAAGGCAAGAAAAGAAAGTGCCTTAGGAATTTCAATTTTATTAGTTACTGTTTGTTCTTCTTCATTTACAATACCCCCAATAAATAAAGGCGCACCCTTCTGAGTTTCATAATGCGCTTCCATAGCTGCCAATTTCACCGGTTGACGTTCTGCTACATCCTTAGCAGAAAGGTCTCCACTTAATGGCTGTAAGATCGCAGCACAAGCCCCAAAGAGAATGGCGATCTTAAATGCTGCTTTATGAATTTCTACTTTTCTATTTCTAAAGATCTGTAAGGCATGAATTCCTGCCACAGCAAAACTGGTAGCAATAAATGCAGCTAATGTCATATGCAAGGCTTCAGTGAACCAAGCAGGATTTAGAAAAGCTTTTACCGGATCTATATTGCTGAAAACTCCATCTACATAATCAAATCCGGAAGGAGCATTCATCCAGCTATTTGCCGAAACCACCAATATTCCTGAAGCAACCCCGGAAATACCGATGATTACTCCTGTAAACCAATGGAATTTTTCGGGAAGCTTATTCCATCCGTAGAGATAAAAACCAAGTGCAATAGCTTCAATAAAAAAAGCGGCACCTTCTAAAGAAAAGGGCATTCCTATTATGGGTCCTGCATGTTTCATAAATTCAGGCCAGAGCATCCCTAATTCAAAAGAAAGTGCAGTTCCGGAAACTGCTCCAGTAACAAAGAAAATTGCGACTCCCTTTTGCCAAACTTTAGTCAGTTTTAAATAAACGGGGTTTCTGGTATTCAGCCATTTTTTATGAGAGACTACCATAAAAAAAGGCATTACCATACCAATACAGGCAAAAATAATATGAAAACCAAGCGTGAAAGCCATTTGAAGGCGGGCGTAATCTAAGTTTTCCATAAAGATAAAATTGTAATAATTTTTGAGAATAAATAAAATGATAAACACCTCAAATTCAAAGCCTTAAATATCAATCAATTTCTTTACTAGCTACCTTTAAATTTAGGGAAAAATTTCCCGGTGACCTGCCTGTATTCCTTATAATTTGGAAATTTTGAGAGCAATTTAGATTCTTCATATTTGGTCTTAAAATGAAACAAAATCAGTAATAAAACACTTATTAAGAATTTATATTCTGAAGCTTTATAAATAGCTATAGAAAAAACAATTAAGAGAATACCAGTATAAATTGGATGTCTCATAAATTTAAACAAGCCCGAAGTAATTAGTGTAGAATGTTTTAAAGGTGAGGGAAAAGGTGACAGATTACTACCCAATTGGAAAAAGCTAATCACAATAATAAATACACCCAAGATCATAATTGGATACATAATAAATTTGAAGATTTCTGGTAGGGAAAGCTGAATAAAATCTAAGTCAAATAAGTAGGTAGCAAACAGGAAGAATTGAAGAATAACGTAGACCCAATCTCTCCCTGTATTCATATTATTTAATAATTAAAAAACCTCTTTGAAAATTATATACATACCCATGATTAGTACAAACCATCCAAAGGCTTTTTTCAGCTTTTTCCCATCTATAAAATTGGCAAGATAAATTCCTATAAAAATTCCAAGTACGGCCACTGCAGTGAATGTAAGTAAGAAGAACCAATCTATATCTACATTTCCTAGATCTCCCAAAAATCCTATAAGAGAATTAATAGCAATAATAAAGAGAGAGGTTCCAACAGCTTTTTTCATTGGAAGCTTTGCTAGAATCACCAAAATTGGAATAATTATAAATCCTCCTCCTGCTCCAACAAGTCCCGTAATAATTCCTGTTACAAAACCTAAAGGAATTAAGGCTCCATAATTGGGTTTGGCTTCCTCATCTTTTTTAGCAAGTAGTTTATCTCTGTCTATAATCATAGAAAAAGATGCTGCTAACATCAGAATAGCAAAAAACAGCATAATAGCTATATCTCTGGTAAGTGTAAATCCAGCGATTGTAAATATTTCATCTGGAATAGCGGGAACGATAAATTTTCTGGTACTAAAAACAGCAATAAAGGCAGGAATAGCAAAAGAAATAGCTGTTTTAAATTCAACTAAACCCTTTTGAAGATTTCTACCTGCACCAACCAAAGAGGCAGATCCTACTACAAATAGTGAATAGGCCGTTGCTGTGACCGGATTAATTGCTAATAAATAAACTAATACTGGTACCGTTAAAATAGAGCCTCCACCACCAATCAAACCTAAAACTCCTCCAATTAATAAAGCACCAACATATCCTAAAATATCTACTAATTCCATTTAAACATCTTTAATTCCTGACAAAAGTAGATACTCCATATGGCTTGTACAGTAACAATAGTTACACATGGCATTTATAATGACAGTACTTTTATACTGTTTCTTTGAAGTTCTATTTTCCCTTCTAATTTTAATTTTTTAAGGAGTCTGGATATTACAACTCTTGAGGTATGAAGATCATAAGCTATATCCTGATGAGTTACCTGCAGCAATTCATTCTGATTGATCTTTGCTTTATCCTGAAGATACCTCATCAACCTTTGATCCATATTTAAAAAGGCAATAGTATCTATGGTATCTAACATTTCGGTAAGTCGAGATTGATAACTTTCAAAGACAAAATGCCTCCAGGTTTTATATTTGGAGATCCACTCTTCCATCTTCTCTATAGGAATCATTATGATCTCTGTTTCCTTTTCTGCAACAGCTCTAATTTCACTTTTAGTTTCACCTAAACAGCATGAAAGCGTCATTGCACAAGTATCGCCTCTTTCTAGAAAATATAGCAACAATTCATCGCCATCTTTATCTTCTCGCAAGATCTTGATGGCACCACTTATTAGCAAAGGCATATAAGTAACGTAATCGCCAATTTCAATTATTTTCTCTCCTGCTTTAACCGATTTTAAGTGGCCAACTTCTGCCATTTCTTCAATCAACTCTTTTTCAAAAATAAAGGAATATGCCTCTGTAAGCGATTCGATCATGAATATAATATTGGTTAACTCTTTAAAATTACTGCGATTTTTTTGAACCTACTAATTATATATTTTTAAGTTTTCACTCTTAAAAATTATAGTTCAGAATAAGATCTACGTGGAAAAGATCGGTTTTATTCAGATAAAAGTTAGGGTTCTCTGGAAAATCTCCATTTGCAAACTTAGCCACCAGTAATAGTTCCGGTTGAAGATTTTTTATTTTGTCGAAGAAAAAAAACATATCCAAATTTATATGGGTGTAATCCGGTACCGCATATTTATTCAATTTAGGATCCAAAACTGAGGGTTTCCATTGATGGCCTACACTAAAGATGGTTTGGATCTTAGATTTTGGATTTAGCAGCGGAAATGTATTTTCATAATACATTACTAAAGCATGATTATCTGCAGTACCCTCGCTACGTTCTCTTTTTTGAAAACTGAACAAAAACTCTCTTCCCCATTCTCTGGGAAACACAAACTGGCCATGAGGTAAAATCCTGTCATAAGCTACAGAAATCGATGACTTACTTTTTGCCCACTTATATTTTAATTTAACTCCCAAGACATCTGAAGAATTAGACCTAAAATAGCTCAAAGAGTCTATAGCATTACCTCCATTTCCTATCTTGTTTTGATGGAGCCACTCCATTTCCAAATCTACTTGAGGAGCAATGGTTAGTTTTGGTTTGATATAAAGGGAATTCGACACATTATCTGTATAATAATTCCAAGTCTCAAAACTAAGATTATTGGTAAGATTAAAACTAGCATTAGAGATAATCAGAAAATCTGAATTGGTATTATTTGCATATAGAGCTTCATTACCTTCAAAATCTCTACCGGTTCCATAAGTCCCTATACTCTCACCTATAGAATAGAACTCGCCTGTAGATCTGGGAGCCACAGCATTGAATATACCTGTTTGAAAATGAGTTTTTTTATCTTGATCAAATTTGTACATAAATCCTTGAAAAAGGCTTGGAATCATTCTTCCATCTTCTGGATTTACCAAAGGAGATTTGATCTTCATTCTCCCCAAACTAAACGAATGCTTTTTTAAGGTATAATCTAAATAGAGCTCTCCTAATAAAAAGATAGCTTTATTGTCTAAGTTTAGGCGGTCAAAAAGCCCTTCTTCATACCTACTCAACTTACCGGTTGCCATATCTGGATTAGTTAGATCTTGTATACCTAAATTGGTAGCATTATAAACTGCAACGCCAAATTCTAAATGATCGTTAAACAGATATTGATACTTTAATTTTCCTCCTACAGCCAAGGCTTTAAAATCTTTTAAAGTTCCTTTGTTAACAGTATTCATATAATAACTGCGAATCTGACCTGATAAGACACTTCGCTTTTTATTTTCTGAATTTTCCTGAGCTATTATTAATGAAGGAGAACAAAAGGTTATAAGCAGAAGAAAAGAGAATTTCTTTATCATTTATTTTTAGTTATATCGTATTCCTGTTTGTAGTATTCCATAATAGGCTGAAAAGGGCCAAATTGATGTTGTTCTACAGAAAAATTATCTGCATATGGGCCGTAAGGTGTAGAAACAGGTTTTAGTTTAAGATCTGGATAATCTTTGCTTAAACCTTCTTTTTGAGGTCTACTGAAACTATTGATATATCCGGCAAGATTATAAGCCTCTTCATCTGTCAGTTTTGGGGACTTCCAAGTAGCCTGTTCAAAAGGCATATTTCCTTTAATAAATTGTGCTGCTGTAATAACCCTATGCATCCCCGCTCCATTGTTATAACTATCTGGTCCCCAAAGTGGAGGGTATTGGTATCCTTTTGTGGAATCTGCCAGTTTCACTCCTTGTCCATTCTCTCCATGGCACACCGTACATTCTTTAGAAAATAAATCTTTACCTTTTTCAAAATTAACTGCAACATTTGGAAGTTCAACTTTAGCATATCCTTTAAAATCCTTTTCTCGTTCTTCAGGCATATCTTCAGTTAACCATTCCATATAAGCAACTATGGCTTTCATTTCTTTTGAATCTGTAGGCAACTTTTCACCATTCATACTTCGTTGCATGCATCCATTAATTCTATCTTCAATGGTTCCTTCGCTATTAGACCTTCCTCTAAATTGAGGAAACCTATTGGTTACTCCTATCCAAGATGCAGACCCCGGTTGCGTTCCTGCTTTTAAATGGCAATTCATACATGCCAAATTGTTTCCCGCATAACGCATTGCTGGGTCTTTTGCCTGAGGCCCCATATATTTTGGAGATTCTGCAATAAGTTGATATCCATATTTGACCTGAGAATCTAGAAAACCAGCACTAATTTCTGCTTCCACATCTTTTGGATGCCAATTTTCTGCAAGTATTTCTTTATCTTTAAACAGATAAGGATTAGCATTATATAGATAAATACCTAAGAATATCACCAATATTATTGCTAATGTAGATCCAAATATATATGATATCGATTTGCTTAATTTTCTATAAATATTCATCGCTCTAAAAATTAATCGTCACCTATTAAAAGGAAATTCTTACCATAAAATATGGTATTACTAAGATATGTTTAATAAGGTAAAATTAATAACAAACCTAAAGATTAGAAGTTCCTAAATATGTAACATATGTTACATATTATACTTCCTCAGAAATTTAAATTAGTCCATCATTAAAAAAATTTTATATGAGCAAGAATATCAAATTCCTTTTTCCTATTTATGGGATACTGGCGCTTATTATTGTAAGCTGCAACACCAACAAAAAAACAGTGATTAATAAAAATTCTACCGAAAATAATATCAAATCTATATCTATACTTCATACCAATGACATGCATGGTTCATACATGCCTTTTGAAACAACCTTAGACAATGCTACGGCACAAACCGGAGATTCCATAGATAACCTGATGAAATTTGACCGTAAAGCCTTTATTGGAGGTTTTGATTATATGGCTGCCGCGATAAAATCTATAAGAGCTGAAAAAGGAGATGATAAGGTGATATTGCTAGATGGAGGTGATACATTTAGTGATGATCAATTAGGAAATCTTACCAAAGGGGAAGCTATGATTAGCATGATGAATAAAGTAGGTTACGATCTCTTAGCGCTAGGAAATCATGATTTTGATTATGGATTAGAGAGAACAGATGAACTTCAAAAATTGGCTAATTTTCCAATGCGTGCTGCTAACATTATTGACGAGAAAACAGCATCTCCGGTTTTTGGAGAACCATATATTATTATTAAAAAACAAGGAGTATCTATTGCGGTACTTTCTTTAGGTTATAGAAATACACCGCTCACAGGTAATTCTAAAAATATTGAAGGCTTAAAATTTGGAACAGGATTAGATGCCATTAAAAAGTATCTTCCAATAATTAGTAAAAAAGCAGATATTATTGTTTTACTTTCTCACGAAGGAATGGCGGTAGATAAAATTATTGCTGAAGAAATTGATGGTGTAGACCTTATTGTAGGTGCGCACAGTCATGATGTAATCTCGCCTCCCATAAAAATAAATAACACTTATATTGTTCAAGCCCTTTCTGATGGAGCTATTTTGGGAGAAACGGAAATACAGGTAAGCAACAATAAGATAATAGCGCTAAATGCTAATTATCATTACCTATGGCACGATAAAATGTCCCCAGATTCAGAAATGAAGAATATGATCTCAGAACTTAGAAAACCTTATAAATCTCAATTAGAAGAAAAGATTACCAAGACTAATACGGTAATTGGAAGACAATATAAATCTGAAAGTCCTTTTGATAAAATGGTTACCAGCCTTATGATTGATAAGTTTAACGCAGATGCAGCTTTTTTACCCGGGGTTGGATATGGAATTTCTATAAAAGGCGAGGTCACCTCAGAAGATATCTATAAACTTTTGCCACATCCTGCTAAAATAGTTACGTTAGATATGACAGGAGAACAAATAAGAAAAACGCTGGAGCAAACGGCTACCAACTTAAATCCTATAGACAAATTAAAGACGGTAGGTGGGTTAATTCAATCTTCAGGGATACAATATCACTTAGATCTAAACAAGCCGGTAGGTAATAGAATTGATGCTATTAAAATTCAAAATGAACATCTAAATCCAACCAAACTTTATAAAGTAGTTACGCATACAGGAATGCTTAACGGAATTCATAATTACGATGAATTTGGAAAAAGCACGAATATTGTAAAAACAGACACCGTTCTTACAGAGTTTGTACTGAAAAATCTTAAGGAAATGGAAGAACTTTCGTTTCCTAAAAGAATGGGAGAAGTAGTAATAAAAAATAAATAAGCTTTTTTAATGGTAAGCTTTTGAAGTTCATTCTGTTCAATAATTAGTATTGTACAGAATGAATTTCACACTGAAATATAAATTAAATAGTCTTCTCAAAATGAAACCGGAAAAATGGAAAACTCCCTCAATAAATGGGTATGGCAGGATTAAATTCTTCGAGAATGCTGCAGCACAACCCGATACATCTCTTAACTACAAAGTGTTATTTGATATTAAAGATTCGAAAGAAACCGCTGGAGTACATACCGGTTTATGGAAAATTGCCCGATTATTAAATTTACTTAAGGCAGGAACCATTCCTTCTGAAAATATAGATATCATTGCAGTAGTGCATGGTGAAGCAAGTAATTTAGCACTTACCGATAAAAAACACCAAGATCTGCATAAATCTTCAAATCCAAACCTAAAACTTTTGAAGCTTTTAAAGGAACATGGAGTTACCATTTTTGTTTGCGCTCAATCTCTTGCTTCCAAAGATATTTTAGCTAATGATATTAACGAGAATATTGTCATAGCCTTATCTGCCCTAATGGTTTTACCCAATTATCAGTTAAAAGGTTATGCCTTGATGCCTTAATATAAATATTCATTTGAATAAATTGATCCTAATATCTTCAAGTGAATATTTTATAGTTGTATCACTTATGTTATTATCAATATAAGTGATTTACTCTACTTAAGTGTAGTCGTATTCATTTCCGGTAACTAAGCATGAGTTTTTTAGAATGAAAAAGCGTTCAGTATAAAAAATACAAAACGCTTTTTCAATTATTAATCCAAACCTCTATACCTATTGCTACTGCTAAGGTTATTGATGTACTATTATATTTTCTTTATTATAATTAACTAATCCCTGATCTAAAAACTCAACAAAATTTTCGACATTTAGATCATATCCTTTAGGTGGTGCTAAAATTTCTCCATTCTTCCCTACCAACGTATAATAAGGTTGTGCATTGGCATTCAATTTTTGAATCATAAAATCTAAATTCTGTTTTCCAATAGTCTTTTTAATTTTCTGATCATGAGCTGAAACATACCATTCTGATTCCGGTAGTTCGGTTTTTTCATCTACATAAAGCGCCACTACCACATAATCATTTTTAAGACGTTTTAGAACTTTAGGATCGCTCCATACAGTAGCTTCCATTTCTCTACAATTAACGCACCCATGGCCTGTAAAATCAATAAACACAGGTTTGTTTTGTTTTTTGGCACATTCTAAAGCCTGATCATAATCAAAATAGCCATGAATATTAAGAGGTAACTCTAATAGATCATCAAATTTTGGAGTTTCACAGTTAGTAATTACATTGTTACTTTGATCTTCCACAGTTGAAAAAGAATTCATCATGTTAAAACTTTGGCTGCTCATTGGGGGTAAATATCCTGCTAATGGTTTTAATGGGGCTCCAAATAATCCTGGAATTAGATAAACCACAAAGCTAAATATCAGTATCGCTGAAATTACTCTGTAAACTGAAGCTCCTTCAGGTTTCTTTTCGTGTGGAAATTGAATTTTACCCAATAGGTAAAACCCTAAAAATGAAAATATCACGATCCAAAGTGATAGATAGATATCACGATCAAGGAAGGTCCAATGATAAACCTGATCTACTATGCTTAAAAATTTTAGGGCAAGCGCTAATTCTACAAAACCAAGTATAACTTTTACTGTATTTAGCCAACTCCCACTTTTTGGCAAAGATTTTAACCAATTTGGAAAGATGGCAAATAAAGTAAAAGGTAGTGCAAAGGCTAAAGAGAAGCCAAACATTCCTATTAAAGGCTTTAACGTTTCCCCATTGGCAGCTTGTAAAAGAATTGTACCTACAATAGGACCAGTACAACTAAAACCAACCAAAACTAAGGTAAACGCCATAAAGAAAATCCCAAAAATCCCTCCTTTATTAGACTGCGCATCTATTTTATTAACGAAAGAATTTGGTAATCGAATTTCAAACAAACCGAAAAAGGATAATGCGAATAATAGAAATACTGCAAAGAAGAATAGATTGGGAGCCCAATGAGTACTTAAAAAATTAGCAAAATCGGCACCAAAAAATAAGGAGAAAACAGTACCTATTATTGTATATATGATTATAATAGAAAAACCATATAGCAAGGCCTGACTTATTCCATTGGCACGACTCCCTGTAGATTTTGTAAAATAGGTTACCGTCATAGGAATCATGGGAAAAACACAAGGTGTTAATAAAGCTGCCAATCCTGCGCCAAACGAGAGTAAGAAAAAGGTGAGAAGGAAAGCACCGCCTTCCTCCTTCTCTTCTGATTTAAATTCGTTTTTAAAAGATTTTAGATCTTTTGTTGGCACGCCCCCAACATTGTTTTCTGTAATGTTGTTTGCGGCAATTTTTGACTCTTGATCCTCGTTCCAAACTAAATCTGTTTCAAAGGGTATACATTGTCCCGAAACATCTGAACAGATTTGATAAATAACCACAGCTTTTATCAAGGGATCACTTTCTAATATCTTTATACGCTGATGAAATTCAGCTTTACCCGTGAAATAAGTATAATTACCTTCCCAAAGTTCATCATATTTTTCTTTAGCATTTATAGGAATTAGATCGCCAATACCCTGGTAATCATTACTATCTTCAAACTTAATTTCGGTGATCATTGGCCCTAAATCAGGATCAAAATCGCTTGAATATAGATACCAATCTTTGGGTATCTCTGCTCTAAAAGTTAGTACCAGAGTATCGCCAGCTTTGGGATTTTCAATATTAGAAGTTACCTCCCAATTAGGAGGATCTATCACTTGTGCAAAACTTGACATTGAAGCAAATAATACAACAAAGAAAATTAGAATAGATTTTATATGTCTCATGAAAGCATCTTGTTTTAAAATTTTAAATGATCTATTTTAAATTGATCAAATACTCTTTAAACTTCTTACTATCATAATCTCCCATTCCTTGATGGGTTAATACCAAATTACCTCGCGCTTCTATCACATAAGTGGTAGGAATGGCTTGTGAGTAATACATAGATGGTAGATTGCCATCCAACTTATAGACCTCAAAATCATAGCCTTTACTTTTATTAAAATCAATGGCTTTTTGAAAATCGTTGTCTAACGAAAGCATAATAAAGGCAACATCATCTCCTTTAACATCATTGTACATATTGTTAATTCCAGGCATTTCTGCAACACAAGGAGGACACCAAGTTGCCCACATATTGAAGAAGATCACTTTCCCTCGAAGCTCTTCCATTTCTACGCGTTCGCCTTTGGAGTTTATAAGGCTCATATTGAAATCTGCTTTAGGATTTTTTGAATGATCTGTAAGGGAAGCTTGTGCTTCTAAATTAGGATCCATTATTCCGGTTTTCAAGATGCCTCGTTGAACAAAGCCAAAAACTTCTGTATGTAGACCGGTAAATATTAAGGTAAGAACAACAGCTCCTATCACTCCAAATTCTATAAGATTCTTTTTTACTTTTTTATTCATGATTTATTTTTTTTGACAAAAAACTATAGTGTCACATATCATATTTAAGTATGACATATAGAGGTTTGTCTAATTATAACATTGAGTTTTGAAGCAGATATTGCTTCTAATTAATAGTTGATGGTTTAATTATGAAATTAAACTCTAAATAAATCAGGAAAGTTTTGGAGGGGGTACAAATTTGTAGTTAAATGCCTTTGTTTCGGCAAAGATCTGTCTGAAGTTACTTTTATAATAAAGTGTTACAACTTCCTTTTCATCGTATTGTTCTTCAACTTGAAAAACGGAATTACATAATAAATGAAAAGTAATCTGCAGACCATCCGGAGCTTGAGAAAATTTACCATCTCCAGATTTGTTAGAATTCAATTTACATTGTTGCTTTACATAACTAATTTCATCTGTATTCATTAGCTCTCCAATAATATTGGAGTCTAAAACAATTAATTTGCTAAAAATTATAATTGTTAGAAATATAGATTTGTAAAATGTAAAGTTCATCAAATGCAATAATAACTAAAGCTATCTATTTTCAAAGTAACATTTGTTACATTCAACTAAACGGGTTACATCAATAATCAGAAATTAATTCTTAACATTGTTACTTGCTATTTACATATATAAAATTCGGGGTGTGGCGCAGTCTGGTAGCGTATACGTCTGGGGGGCGTAGGGTCGCAGGTTCAAATCCTGTCACCCCGACGAATACCATTATCAAATGGCATCAAAATATAGTTAATTCTATGATTATCAGTATTTTAAAATTTTAACAAATTTAAAAAAAATGGTATATTAACATTAATTATGAGTCCAATTCGGTGACCTCTTTTTTATCGGGCAACCAGCCCGAAATGTTAATTTGACTTTCGTTTTCAAGCATTTTGTTTAATCTGAAAACGAATATTATGAGAAATTCAATAAGCTTTGGGATTATCTTCTTCCCAAAATTAAGTAAAGCCAAAAATGGCAAGGCTCCAATTTATGCTAGAATTACTTTAAATGGTAATAGAACAGAGATGAGTCTTCAACGTAGAGTAAGTATTCATCTTTGGGATGAGCGCAAAAGCCGCTTAAAAGGAAAAAGCCCAGAAAGCTTTCAAGTAAATAATTCTTTAGATAGAATTTATAATAAGATCTATGAGTCTTTTAGGGAACTACAAGCTGAAAATAAACTATTAAATGTAACCTCTATAAAAGAGCGTTACTTAGGTACAGACGATTCTTTTAAAAAACTCTCTGAACTTCTGGATTACCATACAGAAAATATGGAAACTATTTTAAAGTATGGAACTATGAAAAACTACTATACCACCGAGCGATATTTATATAAGTTTTTAAAGAAACAATTTAAAGCAGAAGACATATATCTGCACCAGGTTAACTATAAGTTTATAACAGATTTTGAACATTTTCTTAGAATCTATAAACCAAATAGAAAAAGAAAAGCTCCTACCAATAACGGAATTATGAAACATTTAGAGCGATTAAAGAAATTATTTAATCTCGCTCTTAAATTAGAATGGGTAGAAAAAGATCCATTTGCTAAATACTCACTAAAATTTAAAAGTTCTGAAAGAGCCTATTTAACCGAAGAAGAATTAAAATGCATTGAAGATCATTTATTCGACAAAGCAATTCTGCAGCAGGTACGAGATGTATTTATATTTTCTTGTTATACCGGTTTATCCTGGGTTGATGTTAAAAATCTTAAAGAAGATCATATAGTAATTGGAATAGACGGTAGAAAATGGATTTTTACGGCAAGAGAAAAAACTGCTAAACCCGTTAAAATACCTATTCTACCAACAGCTATGGAAATAATAGGTAAGTATAACATACATGCTGCATGTACCGGCTATTTATTACCGGTGCTTTCCAACCAAAAAACGAATGTTTATTTAAAAGACATAGCAGCTTTAGTAAAGCTTAAAAAGAAATTAACCTTTCACGTTGCCAGACATACTTTTGCCACCACAGTAACCTTGTCTAAAGGGATACCTATAGAAACTGTTTCAAAACTATTAGGACATTCTAAATTAAGTACCACTCAAATTTACGCAAGGGTTTTAGAAAACAAAATAAGTAAGGATGTTGAGAAACTTTATTAACTGATCTAACCTTGACGAACCATTACCGAAGTTTCAGAAGGTACAGGATTATTTTTTTTTGATTTGGAATTTCCTATGATAAGGGTAAAAAGAATGATAAAAATAATAACAATTAAACCTAAATAATTTTTTTTGAACCATTTCCATAATGATTTAAGCCTAAATGGATTATAAATTTCCTCAAAAAATTCAGCTTTACATATCATTAAACTTTGTTCAAACTTCTCGAAATTTTCAATACCATAATCTTCTAAGTCTAAATATTCTACACAGCAGTAAAGAGTTGAGTTAATAAATTCTGTTAGATTGGAAGCTGTGTTAGGATAAGGTTTAGAGACTAGCAAAATAAAATTAAATTCAATTTTCCTCTTTTTATTAGTTAATTCTTCGTACAAAAGTGTTTTTTGTTCTAAAGAATCATCCTTATTTATTTTTTTACTAATAACTACAGTTTCATTTAAAAGTTCTTCAAAAAAATTATGTAAAGCTAAAATATTTGGTTCAAGTACCATTTTCATATACCATTCCTGCGAATTCCTCTTTCTCTCAATTAATGAATCTAATAATCTTCCAAGTACAAATAAAGTAATTAGGACAATGGAGCTAATTAAACTTGGTAATATCAAATCGCTGTTGACACCAAAAAGATCTAATAAATGACTAATGATCACTTAATTTAACTTTTTTTTTAAAAAGAGAAAAACTATTGGTTTTATTCAAACTATTTTTAGCATTTCTGAGAGCATCTTCAATATGTGCCCTCAGTATTTTAGTTATAATAGGATTAGTTTCTTGAAACTTAAAATTATATTTAATTCTAAATTTCTCAAATCCAAGCGTTTTTATACTTGGAAAGAATAAACCTAGAAAAAATGATGGATTTATAGAGCTTGTGCCTGCAGGAATAATTACGTCAATATTTGAATCAGATTGATCTACTTCGTCCAGTTTTAATTTCTGTCTAACCAATTTCCCCTGTGGGCGACCGGTAAACAATGTGCTTTTTACACTTTTATATTGTCCTAAATCTATGATCATCTTCTAACCTTTTTCTCTAGATGATTTCTATTAATATATAATTTTACAACTAAAAAAGTTCCTGGAAAAGAATTTTGCAATTTTTTAAGATGAGAACTCTCCGGCGGCAAATTTAAATCGTTTTCTTCATTCAATGCCATAACATCAATCCCCTCAATCATTTGTGGTCTCAATTTATGATCACATTTTAAAAACACATCTCCAGAATAAACTAATAAGCTAGGTTCTATTTTCTTATCTTCTTGAACATAATCACCTAAATTAATGAATGATTTTAGAATCTTCATAGTTCCTGTTCCTCTATCTTCGTTCTCATAGTTCAATCGACTTATTCCTTCTTGAAGAGAATATAAAGTAAACATCTCCTCTTTGCTAAAAGAATTATTATCCCTCATTCTTGTTTTTACCATCTCATACATTTCATCCATTTGCAAATAAGTCTCAGAATTTAAATGTTTATTGTTTTCAAAACCTGAATAAATAGAATAACCAAAATTCAAAAATGCTAAATTTATTTCGCTAACAAAGTTATCATCTATTTCTGAACCATTACTATCAGATTGAAAAATATTACCACTTACATACCATGTATCAAATTCTGAGTGATCTTCAGCGTTATTTAAAATTTCTGAAATAATCCCATCAAGATAAGCAGAATTATCTATATCCAAACTAAATCCATGCTGTTTTAAATTGTCATTAATATAACTTCTAATCATAGTGGCAGCAGGGCCTTTTTGATTTTCCATGTAGCTCTTTTTAGTCTTTTGTCCTCTTATAAAATTTAACATAGAAAAGGGCTTAAAAAAAGCTTTAGTGGCTTTTGCTTCAGGAATTAAATATCCAGCCATAAGCCTAGCGTTAACCTCGTTATTCTTTGAAGGTTTAATATAAATATTTGGTCTTGTCTTTTTTGTGCGTAAGGTTTTATCTAATTTCTCAAAAAAATCTGTGTATTCAATTAGAATTACCAGTAATAAAAAAATGCATGAATAATCAATATCTTTGCATTTCCCAAAATCAATCGTTACAGATTTCCCTTTAAAATGGGTAATCGATCTACGAATTTTTGTAATGATTTTAAAAGAAGAAGTATGAGACTTTTCAAGTACAAAATGTTTGGGAATAATAATTTCTTGGGATGGAATTTCATTTTTACCTATCCCATTTTTATTTAAAAATTCATCTAAAGGAAAGGCTTTTTGCGAAACTATTTTCTCTTCATGTTTTATAAGACCAACTTCCGTATAATAATTTGGATTTAAATTATATAATCCGTGAAATCTTTTATTTCTTTTAAATTTCCTTTTTTCCCTTTTGGAATTCCTAGATTGACCAGCCTGATAATCAATTTTATTTTTTATTTTTTTCAAATTTTATTAAAAATACAATTCATATTTATTTGGACTAATTTAATTTAATCTTTCTTTCTGAGATTTTTTTCCAAATAAGCTACCTTATCTTTCTCAGCCTGAAGCAAGCGTTCATAAAGTTCGACTATTTTTTCAACCGTATTAAATGTAGGTTGGTAATTCACAGAACTAGCAATTAATGATGAGTTATCGTTACTAGTATTATGGTAAGTATTCGAAATAACATTAAAAACTGCTTCATCAGAAAAATTCTCAATTCCCTCTTTCGTTACTCCTAAAACCTTAGCAATTTCGTCAAGTTTAACATCATCTAAAGTTTCGCTTTGTTCTATATGAGAAACACTTTGCTGGCTAATGCCTAATTGTTCTGCTAGAGTTTCTTGTTTCATACCACGAAGTTCTCTTATGCGGGCAATCTTACGGCCTATATGGTTTGGTTTTGTTGCTGTCATAATTCAAATATTTCTAATCTTTTTGTGTTATATAAGGTATAACCCTTTGGGGTATTAAACAAATATATTCTGGTAATTTACCAACCGTTTTGGTTCTTTACGACCCTACCCTATCTTAATTTTATTTCCATAATTAAAAACAATATTATGGAGCCTTTATCAAAGATAACAATTAGTTCTAATGGAAATTATAGAGAGGTAAAAAGTCTTCAACAAGTTGTTGACTGTTTTCTAACAATTCTCAAACAGCATGATACCATCTCTGCCCTTTATTGTTTTGGAAAGCGCATAACCCAATCCAGTAAACAAAGCTTTATTTTTAATTCTTATAAGCGTAAAGATATATATGAGTTTGATTTACTACTCATAACAAAAGAGCTACCAATTAATGCTACGGCAAATCTTATGGATCTTGTAAAAAAAGAAACCCATGAAGAAATTGTAATAAATCTTATCTGTCATACCCCAAAACAAATTGCAACTAGCTCTAATATACACCGTCATTTTTTTGCCTCAGCAATCCAATTAGGTTGGTTGGTCTACGGGAAGCCCTACGAATTAGCCCTTTTAAAATTGACCAACCTTCCTGAATTGGATATTAAAGCTATTACCTCTTACACCCAAACTAGATTAAAAATTGCAGCTTACTTTTTAAGCAGTGCAGCACCTGTTTTTAAAGAACCTTTGCTTGCTGCATACTACTTGCATACCTCAATAGAACAATATTGTTTAGGGTTATTGTATGCCTTCATTGGCTATCACCCCAATCACTTTCATATAAGATATATGCTAGCGTTATGTAATCATTTCACAAAGATACCAAGAGAAACTTTTCTACAGAACACAGCAAATGGCAAAGAGCTTCTCTCATTGCTTTCTACTAGTTACCATGATCTTCGGTTTAAAAGCTTAGAACGCTATAGAGAGGCTAATATAGAAACCCTTTATAATACCTCTCTAGAATTTAAAACTAAGATAATACCGGTAATTCAAGAGCAACTGAAAAATTTAGCCATTCAAAAGAATAATTAATAATCTATAAATTTTAAGATCATGAAAAAGGAAGAAAAAAGAAAAATAGCAAGATTACGAAAGTCGGCACCGACTTATTTCCATACGCTAAAACCATCAGAGCGTAAAGGTTTCTTTAAAGTAGAAATAGAATTTTTAAGTTATTTGGAACTTATGTGTACGATCACAGATCTTATAAAATTATGTATTGAAGAATTATACTATGAGGCAGAAGGATCATCACCATATATTACCAAAAACCCAAGTGTTCAAGGAATACTGGAATTAGTCTTACAGTTATTGCCAGAATATGAAGCAGAATTATTAGATGAAATTAGACCTTTGTTAGATATCAAAAAGAAAGAAACTGTTGAATCAGAATCAGCTAAAGTATAATTCATTTACTTTTTTTATCTGGCGCATTTATCTTTTGATTTTACTTCCTAGATCAAACAAATGTACTTTCTGTATTATTTCATTTACTTCTTTCAGAGCTGTATGTATTACCTTTTGATACTGTAGTTTTTTCAGGATATGAAATTAGAATAGGAATTATAAAAGGGATTCTAGCCCGGTTTATGCATTCCGGCTAATTTCATATTCTGTTTATTTGGTATCAAAAGGTAATTCTTTTGAAAGCAAAAAAATGGAGATGTTAAGATCACTTAAATCAATTCCCAATATTATTAGCAGTTAAAATCAAGCGGACTTAAGACAACAGGATTTATCCATTTAATATAAAAATTAAATTTTGATGGCTTATGTCCAAGACCTTTTAAGCAAACCTCTTTTTCTGAAATGAAGCTTTTGCGTAGTGAAAGAAAATGTGGTGAGCGATATGGGCAGTTAAGGATTCGTACGAACTAATTATCGCCTTGAATTTAAGATTTGACGCAAATTATAATGGAAACACAAGGGGTTTCAATGCATTTGACGCAAATTAAAAGAAAATAAGATGTTGAAAATATTGTAAATATTTGATAATCAGGGAATTAAAATTATGTAACGGGGCTCTGCCCGTTACCCTCTTGCTATTCCCTTTTCTTTACAATTATCATTTATAAAATTAAATGCCTTGTTTAAAACTCATTAGAAAATATCATATAATGTGAGAATACCCTATTTAAATTAATTAACAATGACTAAATATTTAAACTAATTAAGTAATATCCGAACTCTAATGTAAAAGAGTTCGGATATATATTCTTAATTAGATTCTGCTCTTTTAATTGTAGATAAATCTTTAACCAAAATAATTGGTAATCTTTGGTGAGATTCGGCATAAAACTTGTAAGACTCGCCATCAATTTCTTCAATTTTTACATTTCCTCTCAAAAGTATTAGATCAACCAAAGCCAGATTAGGAATGTTATTAAAAATAGATGATTTTAAAACAATCTTTCCATTATCTTCTTCAATCATATCAATATTTTGAAGATGCTCATTTGTATTATTACTTGGAATTACATTTTCACCAAAGTATTCAACTATAATTACCAAACCTTCTTCGTTAAGTGAATCCGCATTCCATTCTAAAACGAATCCTTCACTATAACAAACCGGCATTGCTTGTTTTTCATTCTTTACTTTGGGATTTTTAATATTTATAAGTTCAGGAACGTAGAGATTAATATCTTTCTCTGATGTTTTACCACTTTTATCTTCACTTATAATAGTAAACTTATTAGTTTTTCCATAGATGTCATTTCCAATTTTAACTTCTTTCTTTAAATCTTGATTATTATAGTTTTTATTGTTAATAAGAAATGAAAAATTCTGACTATTGCTTGTCAAACTTACATTCTTTACCATCGAATATGGTAAAAATGAATTTGCTTTTAATGAAGAAATACCAAATTTATTATTTGTTTCCTTAAAATAATCGTGATATACATTTGGACTATAGTCCATCAAATTATACATTGAATTTGATTCAACCATAGTCTCTTTAACTTCATTTGGATCTAAAATGTCTTTTTCATTTCTGTCACATCCAATGAATGAAATTGACAAAACCACAAACATTAAAATTTTTAAATATATTTTCATGAATTTTTATTTTATTATAATATTTCGTTTCCTTCAATTATTACGGGTTCATCATCTGGTAAAATGATAGATTGAGTATCCCCTGCAAAACCCGTTTTAGAGCCGTATACATTCCCGTTGACATTATCTGGGTCATTTCCGGTCATTCTCCATATTACTTGATATGATGAGCCATTAGCATAGTCTTGGAAAACATCGCTTCTTAGAATTATGGTTACTTCCCCAGCAAATACATCATTGGAAACAAAAGGTATTGTTACAGTGTTCCCACTAATTTTCGGACTGCCCTGATAATATGTTACGGTTTTTTCTCCTATACAACCTGTTCCTTCGAGCTTTAATGTAGTTTTTAAACTAGCATTTGAAGGTTTAGAAGTCATATAATCTCCACGAGTATCCATTACGGTTGTTAATTGCCGTATTATACCATCTGTTTGGCTTTCAGGAAATTGATTATTAAAGTAATTAGACATTCCATATGAGGGAATTCTTAATTGAAGATCATTAAAAGGAATAGTTTTTTCTATATTCCATTCGCACGAAAAATCTTGGGGTTCTCTATCCTGAAATTTACAGCTTTGAAAAATAGCAAAAGATAAAAAGGCAATTAATGGTAGTCTTATTTTCATTTAATTGTTATAAAATAAATTTCAAATTTCGTAATTGAAAAATAACGCCTTATTTAGTTTAAAGTGATTTTAGGTTCCCACTGCTAGCAAAGTAAATATAGAAGTTCATGATCAAGCTCACTAAATTTAAACCATACAATTAATACGGTTCTACAATTGACTTAAAATAAGGAATTTAATACTGAAAAAATTAGAACGTAAGTTCTCTTTACCATCACCTATTGCCATAAAAATAATTAAATATATGAGAGAAGCTTTTTGTTAAATATTAATGAGTATCTAAATATGAATTTCAGAATTGAACAAAATAATCAGCTATTAACCTTCAAAATAATATGCTTCTTCTTCAAAATAATTATCTCTATATTTTTTAGCAGTCCAAGTTTCTATTTGATTTAAGCCTGTATCGAGAATAGCGTTAAAATCTGTAAAGAAAATTTTAGAATATATTTGATATATTTTTGAACCTTTCATTCTTTTGATTTCATTTAGATGAATAAATGAATTAATTCCTGAAAAACTTTCGTATTGATAAGTATGGATTAATTCATGAGCTTCGGTGATGGTACCATTCAAATTATCGAGTATTACAATGGAATTTGTTGCCGAAAAACCATTGGCGTTTTTGCCGTTTGGCATTTTGATCTGAGTGGATTGAAAAACAATTGTACCAAGTTTTAAACTTTTATTCAAATTTAAATTACCTTTTGTGGAATTATAAATAGCACTATATAATGCAAATGGCATTAATCTATATTTGATTTTAAATTTCTCTTCGGTATTTACCTCTATGCGATTAAAACCAACATTTATGTGCCATTTGGCCCAAAAATCTCTATTTGCCGCGGCATTTTCAATAATCGAAGTACCTGCAGAATTTAAAATTTTTGAAGGCCATACGTAATTATAATTTTCAGATTCTGCGAATTTTCTTACTAATCGCTTACTTTCAAAAACTAAATAACCACCTAAAGCGCCTTGCCCAAGTCCTTTTAAAAAAATTTTCCCAAATTTTTCATCAGGTTCCTTATTTATCACCGCTCCAACTCCTCCCAGAACACTTCCTATCCCTACATTAAAAAGCCCGGCTTCAAAATCATTATTTTGAGATATACCCGATTGAGGAATTACAATTAGAAAAAAAAATAAAATTATGTTTCTGTTAATATATTTCATATGTTACAATAAGTTACAACACTTGTGTTAACCGTTTGGTCTAAAATTAGTCCACAAAAAAGAAAGAATATGAATACTAATAAGTATTTTTTTTTCATACATAATAGGTTTAGGTCGGTTAATTGGTATAAACTAGATCGAAACGTCCGTCGGTAACTTCTACAACTTTTTCGCTGTTACGGTCTTTTGCAGTATATTCAAATGTGCCAGAGATAATAAAGTTCTCTTGGTCAAACTTGGAAATGTAAATATGGCCTGTAGTTAATGAGGTAGTTTAATAATAAGCCTCAAACCCTCCTTTAATTGTATAATCAGCAAAAAAAACTGGATTATCACCATCCTCATTTGAAAAATTATAGGTTTTTCCCTCCTCAAGTAAAATATCAGCGGCAAAAATGGATATTCCTTTAAGAGTATCCTGACTATTATGGCTATTTATTCCAAGAAAATATTTGCCATCTACATATTGATAAAAGGCATTTAGCCTACCTTCTCCAAAGTTATCGGGAACAAATGCCTTACCGTTAATAAGGCACCCAAAGGTTTGTTTCCCGGTTTGGGAAACTGGAGGGAGTAGATCATTAGGATTTTGAGGCTGGTCATCGTTCTTATTGCATGAAATATTGAGTGCAATAGTTAAAATCAAAATTAAGTTTAAAATTTTCATGTTTTATTTGGCTTATATTCATAGAATATATGAACATAAACTTTGTTTGATTTTGTTGGCGTTCAATAATGAGTTCGATTTTTCAATAACTATAATTTCATATCAAAACGGCCTTCCCTAATTTCCACAACTTTTCCTTCTTCATTTATAGCATCAAACCAAAAAATTACCTGAAGCAACTCCATTTATATCGTCAAATTTTGAGAAATCAATTTCACCTTTATGAATTTCTGAAGTCTTATATATAAATAGTCCTCCATTTAAAATATAATCTGCGTTAAAAAATATTTCTCCTTCTTTTTCTCATTTATAGGTATCATTCTCTTTAATAAATATTTTATTTCCAAATATTGAGATGAGTTGATTTGTATTCTTATTTCTTCCCTTCAAACCAAAATAAAAATAACCATAGTATGCTTGTTGCGTGGGACCACTCAGTTGGCTTCCTCCTGGCTCAAAAACTTCGCCATTGATTAAGCATACAAAAGTTCCAGCTCCAGTTGGAGTTTCTAACGTCAAACAATCTAGAGTTTTGTCGCAATTATCATTTTTGTTACAGGAACTTAGGTTAAACAATGGAACCATTAAAAATCGCCTTCAATTTTTGAAATTCAAAGTTAAACGCTACATAATTAGTTTGTAAAATAAATAATCAATTTTATGACATTTTCTTATCTATAAAATATTGAAATAGGAGATAAAATGAATTACATATTTACTGAAGTAGTGTTATGATATAAAAAATTAAATTTACATTCCTTTTTCGCTCGATTAAAACAATTAACCGTAAAAAAAGTAAGGTCACAATTTGTTTATAGAATTTTAATTTTCCCTACCTTAGACTTACTCAATATCAAGTTCTTTTAAAAAAATTTCAATATAAAGTCCAATTCGGTGACCTTTAAATAATAAATTTTCGAAAGTCAATCATATCAAGGGATAACAAATATGTGGTGCGTTCTGTCACCCCGACGAATATTGTAAACAGATACCAAAAAGATATTTATCTCATGAAAATCAAGGATTATTATCTTCCCTGATATAGAATAATTGCTTTAAACTTCAAGCTAAAAGTAGATTTTCGGTTGCCTGATTTAATACTAATAATTTTAGCTAAAAAAGTAAATACACGATCTGATGATTATAAATCATAAAACAATTTGTAATTAAATATATATACCATTAAACTAAAACATAACGGCATATAAAAAAGAAAATCATTTAAATGATACAGTTTTTTCACTATATTTAAGTGTAACCTACTTTTTTAAAATAAACCATTTAAAGCTTAATCATTTTAGTTTTAAACTTCCCAAAACTACCACTGCACTCTTTTGTTTATGGCATATATTTTTTTGTTATGCTATAAATATGCTCCATGAATATTAGTTTATTTTTTTGTTTATTCTTTTCTCACTTGGTTATTGCGAAGGTGAAAGCTTTCGACAGGAATATACTTATGCCTAGATATTTACATCTTAAATCAACTAAATTACTTCTCCCAACTCTTCTTCTCAAGAGGATCTATAAAATTAATTTCAATCTTGAGAAAACTCTTTTTTACACTAATTTCTTCACTTTTCTTGTTATACAAAAGCAAGCTGGGTTTTCAGAAAAATTTCATTCCAGCTTAAAATGGTAAAACCTGTAAAAATATTAATAGTTGAGGATGAAATGATTATTGCTGCAAACATTTCATTGCAATTATCAAAATTAGGATATGAGGTTACAGGAATGGTATCTCATGGGGAAAAAGCATTATTACATATTAAACAAAATCAACCAGATATTGTTTTGTTAGATATACATCTTAAAGGTAAACTAGATGGTATTGAAACGGCTCAAGCCATGCAAAAAGATTATGACATCCCTATTATTTATCTTACCGCCAATGCCGATGAGTCTAATTTTAACAGGGCAAAAGCTACAAACCCCCATGCTTTTATTTCCAAACCTTTCAAAAAACTTGATTTACAACGCGCTATAGAATTAACTATCAATCGCCTAGAGATTAAGAATGATTCTGATAGCCATACGATATTGCATAATGATGCTCCATTTATATTAAGCGATTGTATTTTTGTACGTCACCATGAAAAGATGGTAAAAGTAAACATCAAGGATATTTTATATATTGAAGCTGATCGTAATTACTGCAGGATTTACTCTAAAAATAAGGAATACTTGTTGGTAATGACTTTGAAAGATTTAGATGAAAAATTGCCAGATAAGCACTTTTTACGCATACATCGTTCCTTTGTGATCAATATTTCCCAAATAGATGAAATTGCTACTAGCCATGTTGTCATTGCTAGAAAAGCCATCCCCTTAAGCAAGCAACTCAAAGAAGAACTATTAAAGCGTTTACTTACTATTTAATTTTCATGGTCCGGTTTAAACTCTATAGTTATTAATGTACCTTTTGAATTAGTTTTGGTATGTATGCTCCCATTTAGTTGTTGAGAAAGTAGTTTAATAAGCTGGGTTCCAAATCCAGACTCTATATCATTTTTGGTTTCAGACCCAATTCCATCATCTATTACACAAAGTTTTAAATTTTTTAAGTAATCTCTTGTTAATGAGATGCTTATATTGCCGGATCTATTATTTGGGAAAGCATATTTTAAAGCATTGGTGAATAGCTCATTCACTATTAATCCTAGAGGAGTTGCTATATCCACATCCAAATACAGAGTATCCATTTTGTAATCTATACAAATTCGGTCTTCAACACCAAAAGCATCTAAAATATACTGACCAAGATTCATAAAGTATGCTTTCATTTCTATAGTAGCCAAATTCTCCCCTTTATAAAGTTTTTGATGAATCATTCCCATAGAATGTACCCTATTCTGACTTTCCTGTAAGATTTCAATAGCTGAAGTGTCCTGTAATTGAGCTGAATGTAATGCCAAAAGACTAGATATTATTTCTAAATTATTTTTTACTCGATGGTGAATTTCTTTTAATAAGAAAGCTTTTTCTTTATTTTGTTTTTGAAGTAGTTTATTTTTCTTTTTGTTATTGCTAAAAAATTTATAAAGCACCCCGAGCAATAGCAGCAATAAACCTGCTAATATCATAATTAGTGTTTGTCTAGTTTGTTGCTCTTTAATCCTGACCTGCTGCAGGTTTATGGTCTCTTCCTTTAAAGCAACATCAAATTCGGTTTGCAAAAGAGAAATGCGATGATCTGCATCCTTAGTAAAAATCTCATCTTTCAATTTTTCATGCTTTTTTAAAGCGATGAACGCATTTTTATAATCCCGTAGACCGTAATAAGCCACAGCCAATTCCCCATAAGACTGATTGAGATAATATTCATCTCCAAAATCTATTGTGGCCACATCAAGACTATTATTTAGACTTATAATGGCACCTTCATAATCTTCTTTTAAATTTTGAAGTTTTCCTATAGATAACCACGACCGCATAATCATAAAATTATTTTCTAATAATTTTGCGAATTTCAAGGCATTTTTACCGGCTTTTTCCGCTTTTTCATACTCCCCTAAATAAGAGTAGAGATCTATTAGGGATATATAGATATCGCTTAAATTATTATAAAATCCATATTGAACTCCTATTTTTTCCGCTTGTTCGTAATATTTCAGTGCTTCTTCAAAATTTTTCAATTCCAAATAGTTATTACCTACTACATACAAAGTGAAATCGTAATCTAAATCTTTAATACCTCTTTCTTCAAATAACTCAAGCGATTTTAAGCCGAACTCCAGACCTTTTTTATATTTAGATTGTTTCCAGAATAAATTACTTAAATCGCTATAGGCCATAGCCTGAGCTTTTTCGTCGTTTAATTCTGTGCCCAGTCTCAATGATTTTAAAGCATAATCTGCCGCTATATCCAATTCTCCTTTACGCTCAAAAACGTAACCCAGTTGGGTGTTTAAAAAAGCTAGATCTTCTGGTTTTACTTTTTGTTTCGCTTCATTTAAAACGGCGTATGCAGAATCGAGTTTTTCATTGCGTAATAAAATAGCAGCCTGGGTTATTTGAAATCGCCCATTCCATAAAGTATCCTTATCATTTTTGGTTAACGCTAATCCTTTTTTGGTGAAATCCATGGCAGTCATCAAATTTCTAGTATGCCAATAATAAGCGAGGTCATTGAGCATAGAAAATTTTACCGAATTGGGCTGAGCACTGTTATAATATTTCTGTAAGGTGTCCAAATAAGAGAAATTAAAATCATCAGTCTCTACAAAAACTTTTTTATAAGTACCCGTTTGCTTATCAAAAACATCCTGTGCATTTAGCCTATTACCAATTAAAAGGATCATACCCAAAATAATTATGTTGCCTGCAGTTTTCATTAAAATGTTTTAATCTGGAAGAGATAACCTAAAGTACGAAATTGACACAATAATACTTGGATAATTAAAACTGCCTCTACGGTCAATATTTAGCAAGCTTCGTCCTAACTCAATTTTATATGTATCTGATTTTCATTTACTTAGATTAAATATCCATAGTAATCCTTATTATTTAACCATTAAAAAATTCTATTATGAAAACACTAAAAATGATCATTCTGATCGTAACCATGACTTTACTAGCTCCAACAATCGCTGAGGCACAAACCGAAATGTCAGGAGCTGAAAAACTTAACGCTGCTTATACCACTGCTATGAAAAATAGTGATCTGGAGGCCTTCATGAAACTTTACACCAAAGATGCTTCCATCAGAAATAATGATGGATCCTTAGTTTCTGGTATAGATAATATTAAAGCGCAGTACAAGGACTTTCTGGAAAGTGGAAACTACTCCATATCCTTAGAAATTATTGATGAAACCACATTAGACAATAATACTGTTTTTGAGAGTGGAAGATATACATTCACCCTACTAGATGGCGAACAATCGGTTAGCAAAGGTGAGTTTGTTAATGTTTTGAAAAAGGAAAATAATGAATGGAAAATTTATAAAAGTTATCGTTATCAAACACCAAAAGAATGATTTCAGGTTTAATATTAAAAATTAGGCCATTCAAAACTCCTGTAAAGTTTTGACATCTAAAAGATTTAAATAATAACAACATGAAAAAAGTAGGTATTATTGGAGGTTCTGGTTTTATAGGAAGCTACATCACTAAAGAATTTTTAGACCATGATTTTGAGGTTAAAGTCTCAACAGTCGATATTTCAAATAAAAATAAGTATCAACATTTAATGAATATGAGACATTCTGATAATTTACATATCTGCGAATTAGATAGTCTTAATAAAGCCGACCTTAAGAAATTTGTCGCAGGTTGTGATATAATTATTCATGGTGGCACTCCATTTCAATTGAATGTAAACGATCCACAAACCGAGCTTTATGATCCAATTGTAACTGGTACTGAAAATTTTCTCGAAATAATTGAAGAAACTCCGAGTGTAGAAAAAGTTGTATTCATTGCTTCGGTAGCAGCTTGGAATACAAATTTTCCTCTACCAGCAGATACAAAACCCGATGCTGAAAGCTTTACCGAAAAGGATATGAGATTTACGAGTCCTGAAAGTCACCCCTATTGTCAAGCTAAGTTCATTGCCAATAAAACGGTAGAAAACTATATACAATCTCATCCCAATCTTGATATTGAAATCACTTCGGTTTCTCCTGTTATGGTAATGGGCAAATCACTCTCTTATCGCGAAGATTCCATATCAATAAAGATGCAGTATTTAATTAAAAATAAGATTGCACCAAACCAATTTATTAAAGGTTTATATGATAATGATGTGGCTTTTGCCATTGTAGATGTGGAAGATGTTGCCCGCGCTATTTTTAAGGCAGCAACAACAAAAGGTTTACACGCAAAAGATTACCTGTTAAGCAGTGAAACTTACAAGGTCTCTGATGTACACGCTATGCTCAACCATAAAAAACCAAAGGAGAAAGCGCGAATAATTTATCAGAATAAATTGGCTGAAAAAGATTTGGGTATTCATTTTAGACCTGTAGAAGAGACATTAAATAGTTATGAAAACTAGCTATTAGATAATAATCTCAAGAACTATTCAATATTGGCATTTGCACCCAACTTCCTCATAAAAAATAAAAATTATTGAATATGATAAATATGGCGTAGGATAAAGAATATTAGAATCAAAATCCTAAAAATTTAAAATTATGAAAACAAAAAAAGAATGCTGGAGTAAAGAAGAGCTGAAAATATACATTTTATTGCTCTGCGCAAAAACAGATTTAGTTGAAAGTGATGAGGAACTGGATTTAATAAAATCTAAAACCTCTTTAGATGTTTTTGAAAAAATGTATATGGAATTTGGGGAAGATACTGAAGAAGAAAGTCTTAAGAAAATTCAATACAACATTCAACGTCATTGCTATTCCTTTCGGGAAATAAGAGAGCTTAACAAGGAAGTAAGACAAGTCTTTTTTGCAGATCGAAAATTATTAAAAAAAGAACAGGACCTTGGATTATTACTGGAAAACATCCTGTATTAAGCAGTATCAATCTATCATTTTTATTGACCCATACGTTTAGTGGAGATAAACTTATAGCAGTTTCATACTTGACCTTAGCCAAAAGAATGATATAACAAAGTAAGATGAAAACTCATAAATACATATTTCAAATTATTTACTTCAGTCTTACTGTATTCTTCCTTGTTTCTTGTAATTTAAATCCTCCTAAAAAGGGTAAAAGTGTCTTTCAAAGACATGATACTATTTTGCCTCCAGTAGTTATTCCTGCCGGCGAGCCCAAAATAAATAACATTTCAGATTACGTTCCACCTAGTAATATTTTATTGTCCCAAAGGCCCGCTCCTGTAAAAACCTCTGTTGGATTTTACGTAGATATGCAAAACTTCAATACCCCGGAGGGGCTGGCTATGAGCAGTATTCTTTGCGGTTATAAAGATAGCGCGGGGAACCTTTGGTTTGGTACTTCGGGAAACGGAGTTAGCAAATACAATGGCAAATCGTTCATTAATTACACCTCCGCTTACGGGCTTATCCACAACCTCATTAACTATATAACCGAGGACAGCCAAGGAAATATTTGGTTTGCTGGTTACGGGGGCGTAAGCAAATACAATGGCAAAAACTTTGAAAATTTTACCACCGAACAAGGCCTTATGGACAATGATGTTTTAAAAATTATTGAAGATAGTAAAGGCATACTCTGGTTCGCATCGCAAAAAGGGATTTGCAGCTACAATCCAAAGGATTCAAGTTTTAAGCAAATGCCTTTTAAAAAAATGAAATTCTTACAGAGTCAGGTGAACGACATCATGGAAGATAGCCAACATCAACTTTGGTTCGCAGGAAAAGAGGGCGTTTGGAAAACGAATCCAGATATCGAAGGGGAACTTGAAGATTTTTCAAATAAATTCAGTTTAGAAAATAATACGGCAACCGCTGTCGCCGAAGATTGTGACGGGATCATTTGGGTAGGAACCCATAATGGACTTTACAGATATAAACCTGCAAAACCCAGATCTCCCGAAAACAAATTAAAACCTCTTACCGTTTCTGAAGGTTTGGTAGACAATGATATTACATGCATTACTATTGACAGTCTAGGTAATGTTTGGATAGGTACAATAGGCGGTGTTTCAAAATATGAGAAAATTAACGAAAGCTTTGTAAATTTCACCAAGAAACAAGGACTCTCATTCAATAGAGTAAATAGTATTACTGAAGATGATGCCGGAAGCCTATGGTTTGGAACCTTCGGTGGCGGACTTGATAGGTATGACGGGCAGACTGTTTTGGAATACACAAACCAAAAAAACATTCTTACTGAAGCTATTTACACCACTATTCAGGATAATGATGGAAATATGTGGTTTGCTCCATTAAATGCAGGCATCATAAAATTCATAAAAAATGATAACAATCCTTATGGAGGGACTTACATAAATTACACTTCTGCTCAGGGTCTTTTGGACAATACCAATTACGCCGCGGCAAAAGATCAAAATGGAAACTTATATTTTGGCGGTTTCGATGGTTTAAGCAAATTTACTGGGAAAAAATTTATAAACTACTCCATAAAAAATGGATTGCCTAGTAATAATATTACGGCACTTTATAATGATAGCAAAAACCAACTTTGGATAGGAACTTATAATCATGGAATAGTCCTATTTGATGGTAAATCATTCCAAAATCTCAATACAGATGAGGGACTTGTTCACAAAACTATTTGGGGATTTTTAGAAGATGACCACAATAATTTATGGATTGCCACTAGGGGCGGATTAAGTAAGTATGATGGTAAAAATTTTACGAATTTCACCACAGATCAAGGGCTACCAGACAATAAACTTTCGTCTGTAATTCAAGATAAAAAAGGAAATATTATTATAGGCAGTTGGGGTGGTGGTATTTCCATCTTAAAAAAAGAGCTTCTCCAAACATTACAAAATAATAATATTACCCAGATCGATACCATTTTTGAAAACTTTAGCACTACTCAAGGTTTGGCGAACGATGTAGTATACCAAATTGTTGAAGATAATAAAGGAAACATAGTAATAGGAACCAATGTGGGCTTTACAGTATTGAAAGGAGGCATAGCTTCAGAAAAAGGAAAAATTGCTCAAGATGGAATAGAAAATTATAACGAAAATACCGGCTATTCTATAAAAGACATTAGTAATAATTCAAGTATGTATGAAGATGGTGAGGGTATTATTTGGGCCGGAACCGGTGATAAATTGGTGCGTTTTGATTACGAAAGCGTTCACAAAAGTTTCTCAGCCCCAAGAGTCTTTCTACAAGATATTAAAATAAATAACGAACTCTTAAGCTGGCACAGCTTAGAAAGGGCTCGTAATCATAATATTCTTTCTACAGAAAAAAAGAACAAAACCCCTTCTTACATTACAGATGAAATGCTCACCTTCAAAAGAAAACTTTCTACTAGCACATTAGACAGTATGGCAAGCAAGTATCGCAATGTAAGTTTTGATAGCGTTCAATCTTATTACGCGATCCCCAAGAACCTGGAACTCCCCTACTCCAAAAACAAAATAAGTTTTGATTTTGTTGGAGTGGAGACCACACGCCCGAACTTGATACGATATCAATACATGTTAGATGGATACGATGAACATTGGAATCCAATTACAGAAAACAGCACAGCAACTTTTGGAAATATCCATGAAGGCGATTATACCTTTTTAGTAAAAGCTAAAAGTCCTAATGGCATTTGGAGTCAACCTCTGGAATATCATTTCACAATTTTACCCCCCTGGTACCGTGCTTGGTATGCTTATATCTTCTATGTTTTGCTATTCTTCATCGCATTATTCTATGTGGATAGATATCAACGGAAACGGGTACTTTTCATTGAATATCAAAAGGGAATACAACGCGAACTAAAACATGCTAAAGAAATTGAAGTAGCTTATACGGAGCTTAAATCTGCACAGGCACAACTTATACAATCTGAAAAGATGGCAAGCCTAGGTGAACTTACTGCAGGAATTGCTCATGAAATTCAAAATCCATTGAACTTCGTGAATAATTTCTCTGAGGTAAGCAATGAATTACTTGATGAAATGAACCAAGAAATAGAAAAAGGCGATTTACTTGAAGCCAAAATAATTGCCAAAAACATTAAACAAAATCTCGAAAAAATAAGCATACATGGCAAACGTGCTGATAGTATTGTAAAAGGCATGCTTCAACATAGCAGAACAAATAAAGGTCAAAAAGAGCCTACCAATATTAACAAACTGGTTGATGAATATTTGAGGTTAGCCTATCATGGATTGCGAGCATTAGATAAATCTTTTAATGCTGTAATGAAAACTGATTTTGACCAGAATATTGGAACCATTAAAATCATTCCTCAGGAAATAGGCCGTGTAATTCTCAATTTAATAACCAATGCCTTGTATGCTTGTAATGAGAAGAGAAAAAATATTCTGGCCAATGAAGAAATTAAAAATGCTTCTGAAATTAAATACCAACCCATGATTAAGGTAAGCACAAAAAAACTGAAGAATAAGGTCATTATTTCAATAAAAGATAATGGAAACGGAATCCCTAAAGAAATTCTGGATAAAATATTTCAACCATTTTTTACTACTAAACCTTCAGGAGAAGGAACAGGTTTAGGCCTATCCTTAAGCTATGATATTATAAAAGCACATGGAGGAGAATTAAAGTTAGAAACCAATGAGGGCAACCCCGATAACCCGTATGGAAGTCAACAAGGAACTACATTTAGAATTATAATTCCAACATAAAAAGAATGATACTAGAATTGAAACACGGTAATAAGTCATAGAATCGACTAATTTCTAACGAATCCTTTAGACTTCAATATTCATATAAACAAATTTAAAAACCTTTACGATGTTTAAAATTTTGGTGGTAGATGATGAGGCAGATATGGAAATGCTAATAAAGCAGAGGTTCCGTAAACAAATACGGGAAAGAATTTATGAGTTTATTTTTGCAGAAAATGGAATTAGAGCTTTAGAAAAGATAAAGCAAAATTGTGATATAGATCTAGTATTAACCGATATAAATATGCCAGAAATGGATGGTTTGACATTACTCTCTAGGTTAAATGATAAATGTCCGCTAATTAAAACAGTTGTCGTTTCAGCTTATGGAGATATGGAGAATATACGTACAGCTATGAACAGAGGTGCTTTCGATTTTGTTACCAAACCAATCAATTTTGGAGATCTTTCTATTACAATAATAAATACGCTAAAACATGTCGTCCAACTAAAGGAAACCGTAAAAGCAATTAATGAAAATAACATTTTAAAAATGTATGTAGATGAAAATGTGCTAAATTTTATGGAAAGGCAAGAATATGCAAATACTTTAATGACCAATGAAACCATTAATGCTACCGTAATGTTTGTTGATATCTGCGGTTTTACCACCAATAGCGAAAATGCAGCCCCCGATACTGTAGTATCTTTACTCAACACTTATTTTGATGTGATGGTACAAGAAATTATAGCTCATAAAGGTTTGATAGATAAATTTCTTGGCGATGCTATTCTGTCGGTTTTTAGAGAAGAGTTTCATTTAGACCTTGCTATAGATGCTGCCCTTGCCATACGCAATAGAATAAATAATATGCCGGCTTTAGCTGAAGAAAATTATAGGCCAAGAGTCTCTATTGGAATAAAAAGCGGAGAAATGATTTGTGGCAATATAGGCTCTGTCACTTTAAAACGTCTTGATTATACAGTAATTGGAGATACAGTTAATACTGCCTCAAGGTTACACGATGCTGCTAAAGAAAATCAAATTATTATCTGTGAAGACTGTTATAAACAGGTAAAAGAAGCTTTTAATTGTAGTAAAATAGGGCCAATTACTGTAAAGAACAAAGAGTTACCTATTACTGTGTATGAGGTTCTAGCATAAAATGAAATAGTTTTATTCCCTCATTGCGATTTATTATGCTGACATTTATAATACAAAAAATAAAATCAGAAATAAAAAGATTCCATTAATAAGGAAAATTCATTCTTAACATTACTTTCAGCTAATAATTATCGGGATGTGACGCAGTATGGTGCGTATACGCCTCAGGAGCGCATGGATGTAAGTTCAAATCCTATCACCACGACAAAATTTAAAACGAATTAAAATTCAACAAAAGAAATAGGTTTAATCTACAGATTTAAAACCTCTACGTTTCATTACTCCCCAACCAGATTTAATGTTGAAAAGAATTTTATAATATCCTTTAATTTGGGCATATACCAAGACTGGATGATATAAAAAAGGTTCTAAATAAGCAGCTAACAAAAGCTCTGTTACTTGCTTAGAAGTTGAATAATGCTTGAAACTTTTTACATAGAAAAAGATGGCAACAGTAGAAAAGATGCAACCAAATAAATAAACGGTAAATAAGAGAAGTAGCGCGGTAGTCCAATTTATAAGTCCGAAAATGCCAAATACGATTAAACTTAGTAGTCCTAGAAATTCTACTATGGGTGCTCCAAATTCAAAGAAGAACCAATATGGGATAAAGAACAAGCCAACGTTTCTATACCTAGGGTTTAAAAATAATTTTTTATGAATAAAAAGAGTTTCAATAAGACCTCGAGCCCAACGATCTCTTTGTTTTATAAAAACATCATAATCTGGAGGGGCTTCTGTCCAGCATAAAGTTTCAGGCACATATACCACTTTATATGGTTTTTTTATATTTTCCATATGTACTCTCAACTTAATACATAGATCAAAATCTTCTCCCACCGTAGTAGCATCATATCCGCCAACGTCAATAAGTCTATTTCTAGGATACATCCCAAACGCTCCGGAAATCAGCATCAATCCGTTTATCTCCCCCCATCCCATTCTTCCTATCAAAAAAGCTCTGATATATTCCACCACTTGTATCATTGGGACCATATCATTAGGCAAACGAAGTTCTTTAATGGTCCCGTTACTTATCACAGAATCATTGGCAATACCAATAGCCCCTCCACAGGCAACAATTTCTTGATCACTCTCTTCAAGATACGGTCGCACCATTTTAAGAAGTGCGTCTTGTTCAATAATACAATCTGCATCTGTACACAGAATTAGCTCTGAGGTAGCAAAATTGATTCCTGCGTTTATAGCATCGGCTTTTCCCCCATTATTCTTATCTATAACTGTAAGCTGCTTATATTGGGCTTTTTTACTCTTAAATATTCTATTTACAGTTGCTGTAGGAATTGGTTGTGTACTACTGTAGTATCAAAAGGCTCAAGATCATATTTATCTATAAGCAACTGCATGGTATTATCTGTACTCCCGTCATTTACAATTATAAGATCGTAGAACGGATACTGAATAGCTAAAAGAGATTTTACATTTTCTACAATAGTTCTTCCTTCATTGTAAGCGGGAGCCACTAAGGTTACCGTTGGTATATCTGTAGCGCTTACTATATCATTAACCTGAAGAAAATGTGCTCTTTTTTTGTTTCTTCTTACAGCACGATCTGATAGTAAAACACCTCCGGAATATATAGATATCAAGATCAACCCATAGAGTAAGAATGAGAACTTTACTATCCAAAAGGTATAGTACAAAAGGTCAAAACTCATTAGGCTTCTTTTAAGTTGCGCGATTGATTATCTGCATACTGTTGGTAATAGAATTCTTGAACTTCTTCCTTATAACCATTATTCCACAAGATCTCTGCAGTACTTAGTTTGATGATATCATCTGCATTATACAGCAATTTTTTATAAAAAACGAGGTCTTTTTCAAAGGATATTTTATCTATATATTTTAATAACTGTATTTGTTGAGCAATATTTGGAACTTCAAAGTATTTCTCTTTTAAAACACTTAGTTGCGTATTGCTTAAATAAAATGAAGAAATGCAGTAAATAGCAGATTCGCGGGTGTCATAATTTATATGATCTATAAATTTCAAAATATAATCTACTTCGGTTAATAAATTGAATTTTCTAATAATTCGCATTAATAATTCATTGGCATAAGATTTCTCACTTTCATAAGCCCTCCTTAAATATTCCAAATTAGGTTGCGGATATAGATCATGTAATTTTTCAACAATTTTTATTTGTTGCCATAAGGTCATTTCACGTTTTAAATAAGATAGAAAACGTAAACTTTCCCAACCCAGAAAGATAACCATCGCTATTTGAGCTTCACGCCTTACATAAATGTTCTTGTTATTTCGTTCTTTAATTACCTCTTTCACATAGCGATTCTGATCCATTTCATAGATCTCTCTAATACCTCTTGCTTTAACATACCACTTTTTGCTCTTAAGCTTACTTACAGATGCTCCATATGGTGGAATCTGATTGAAAAGAATCACTAATTTCTCATAATTTTCCCCCAGTAAAGACCGCTGAGTTCTTATCATAAGATCTATTAAATACTGAACATTACGAGGTTTTGAAGGAATAATTCCTACGTTTCTAAATCTTCTCTGAATATCTATAAGACTTAACTCTTCTCCCGGATATGGATAAAGATGTTTTGAAATTACTTCTGCAAAAGTATGTTCTATTAAAAGTAAGTTCTTAGTTCTTCTACGTCGGTAAACAATACTCACACCAATGGTTATCCATAAAAAAATAAGGATAACAGCAAAGAGCTTAATTAGAAATATGAGTAAGAGGTTTAACATTTAGACAATCAACTTTTCTATTAAATTCATATTTAGCGGTACGGCAAAAAAACCATCTACATTTTTTGATGCCAATACCTCCAAACGAACATTCAATTGCCCCATGTTGGTAACTATAATTAGAGATTTATGTAAAATAATCTCCTGAATCTGAAATACGAAGTCTAACGGAGAAATTCCGTCGAATAAAATATCGGATATAATGATATCAAAATTTACCTGCTGATCTTCTATGTTAAGATCATTTAAAGTTCTAATGGCCCTGCAATCATAATGATTTAAGGTCACTAAACGCTCCAGAATATTGAGGATAATGATATCTTCCTGAATGACTAGGGCTTTTTTCATTGGGACATCCTAATAATTTGAAATATAATAAATCTCAAATCGTAAAACTATTTTTTATGTCTTGAATACTATTCAGCAACCATTATCTGTAAATACATACGCTAAACTGGCTTTCTAAGTTTTCTCCAAAAAGAAATTTGTTGATCTTTATTTAGCAGCGAATATATTTTAATTAATCTTAAATATTGATATTTTTTTTTAAAACCATTACTTATAAAAACCCTTCATTTACAGAGAGTTAATAAGAATTTTTATAATCGATAAAAACAATAATGATAACATTAAATCTAATTATTGAATGTTAATGTTTACACCTTCATAATTCAATAAAAATAGCAGCAAGAATTAGCGATTAGAATGAATATTCAAGAATTAGTTAAGGTTGAATTCATCTGTAATCTTTTCTTATTTATTTCTTTTCTGAAATTAGTTGCGACTTTTTTAAAATTATATATCTTTAATTTTTAATGAAGTACACTAAAAATGCTAGTTTTAAAGGCTAGTAAGATAGGTATTGCTTCATTTCCCCAAATTATAAACTTGTTTTTTGAACTCCCTATGAATCACCCCATACAATTAAATCTGAATTTCAAACGATGTTTTCTTCTTGTTGTTATTTTATTCATTCAACTTCCTAGCATTTATGCCCAGGAAGATCTAAGTTCTGATGAACTTTTTATTAAAGCCAGAAATACTGCTTTTGAAAAGAAAAATTATCCTGAAGCTATCGCTATTACCAAACAAGCCTTAGAAAAAAGTCCGGACTATGCTGACATTCGTATTTTTTTAGGCCGACTTTATACTTGGACCGATAAGGTAGACAGCGCACGTGCAGAATTTGAGAGAGTATTAGAAAAAAATCCCGGTCATGAAGATGGAAGCTTGGCTTATGGAAGCCTGGAATATTGGAATGATAATTCTAAAAAAGCAAAGGCTTTAGTAAATAGAGGGCTAGAATATCATCCAAAATCTGAAGAATTGCTTTATTTAAAGGCAAGAATTCTTACAGATCTCAGAGAATTTTCAGAAGCCAATAATACCGTAAATCAACTTTTGAAAATTAATCCGGGATATTCTAAAGCTCGTGGCCTTAGTGAAAGTATTAAAGATGCGTCTTCTAAGAACAAGATTGGTATTACCTATGATTTTGTTTATTTTGATAAAAGATTTGATGATCCATGGCATCTGGCAAGTGTAGATTACGGGAGACAAACTAAATTTGGATCTGTAACCGGAAGAGTAAATTATGCCAACCGGTTTTTAACCGATGGGATTCAGTTCGAAGTAGATGCATATCCAAGAATTTCCAATACTTTTTATACTTATATAAGCGCAGGAATTGCTAAGAAAGATGGAATTTTCCCGCGTTTTAGGACAGGTTTTTCACTTTATGCCAAATTACCTTGGTCTATGGAAGCTGAAGCAGGTTTTAGAATGTTGAAGTTTACAGATGAAACCTGGATCTACACCGCTTCTTTAGGTAAATATTATAAGAATTATTGGTTCAATTTAAGAACTTATCTTACTCCCTCTAACGAATCTTTATCTCAATCCTTTTCATTAAATGTGAGATATTATATTGGTGGAGCAGATGATTATTTAAGTTTATCCTTGGGCTCAGGACTTTCTCCAGATGATCCTACCAATAATATATTATATAATAATGGAGATACTTATAAATTAAAATCGAGTAACATCTCTCTAGGATATAGAAAAAGCTTTAATACTACCAATGTAATCTTTATCTCTGCCGAATTAGAAAATCAGGAATACCAACAAGGTGTGAAAGGAAATCAATTTCAGGTAGGTATTGGATATAACAAAAGATTTTAAGAATGCGCGGAAGGATTATTAGAATTATTGTTATCTGTATTGTTTTTCTCCCATTATTAATGTGGATGGCTTGGCTAATTACACCCAAAACTAAACTTGTAGCAGCAATAATCGATAAAACGGTTCTTACAAAACAAGGTCAGGAACATATTTCTTTAAATTGGGTATTAAATCATGAACGATATACAAAAACTTCCAAAAAAGCTTATGATATTGGCCATGATTACTATGGATTTTTTCCGCAACCAGAAGAAAAATATAGAATTAAAGGATTAGAGCGTTTTTCCATCAGTCAATTGGAACAACTAAGTATAGATGCAGACCTTGTCTACTTTACAGATACCTACGGAATTTATAATAACGAATGGTATAAGCATAGAAATGTTAATGAGCGCTCGGGAATGCTTTACGGTGGATTAAGCAATAAAGACATTGAGCTTTTACGCTTAATGAAGGAAAAACATAAGCTAATAATAGCCGAATTTAATACTATTGGGTCTCCCACAATGTCTGAAAACAGAACTCAGTTCGAGAATATGTTTCAGTTAAAATGGACCGGGTGGACCGCCCGCTATTTTGACAATTTAGACATTAAAGTTAATAAAGAGATTCCCTTATGGCTAATAAAAAATTATAAAAAAGCGCATAATAATAGATGGCCTTTCAAAAAATCTGGAATCGCTTTTGTAAATGATAATGATCAAGTAACCATCTTAGAAGAGGGTGTACATCTATCAGACCCTTTACCACACATTATCAGTAATACTTATGCCCAAGAAAATTTATCGCTACCAGAGAGTGTAAAATATCCATTTTGGTTTGATGTTATGGTTCCCGATGAAAAGGTAAATCAGGCGGTTTCTATATTTAAGATCAGCGCTAATGAAGAAGGTCTAAAAGAATTAAAGAAATATGGAATTCCTTCTGAATTTCCTGCGGTAACTATGCATAAGGATAAGGACTATACTTTTTATTACTTCTCTGGAGACTTTAGCGATAATGCCATCAACATTACAAGTTCTTATTTTAAAGGTGTGAGCTTCTTTCAAGGCTTTTTTTACAGCGATCATGTTCCAATGGAACGCACCAGTTTCTTTTGGAAATTCTATCGTCCAATGCTTACCGATATTTTAGAAGATTACAATGAAACTCTTAAGAAATAGTAGTTCTTATCTAGATAAAGTGTAATTTCTGTAAATTGAATCTGGCACTATCTTGCTGCCTTTTATAATTTCTGTATTTCGCTTCTTAAAGAGATTAAACGCATTTATAAGTTGCGCTTTCTTATCTGCATCCTTTACAAGTTCCTCCTGCATTTGAGAGTTGAATTTATATAGGTTATCGCCGTTAAGGTGATACTCTCCCATAATAAAATCAACAAGATCTGTTTTTGTTTGCATTAAAGGCACTTCATGAATATTTTGAAAGCCTCTAGTAGTATCTAATCCTTTTCCTACCCAACTCATTGCAGAGGGTAATTTTATGCTATAATTGGTTTCTAAATAAGAGAGTAAACTCGGTGCAATATCAAAATGTGTAGAAATAGAAGACATTTCTGCCGTTCTCTTCAGCATTGGAGAATATATAATTAAAGGCACATGATATCTATCTAATTTGGTACTCATGGGTATTTCCGGAATTCGGTGATCTCCCGTAATTAGAAAAATAGTGTTTTTATAATCTGGGCGGTTTTTATATTCTTCTAAGAATCCTTTTAAAGCATCATCGGCATATAAAATACTAACATATTGCTTTTCATAATTTCGGTAATTGTTCTTTCTGTCTTCCCCAAACCCAAGTTGAGTCATTCTTTCTTCAAACTTCTGAGTGTATTTTTCTTTCTCTTCAATTAAGAACGGACTGTGAGTAGCTACTGTTAATAAAACGCTTAATTGTGGCTTGTGTGTAGTATCAGAAGGTCTAGAATCTAGATAATATTTGAATAAAGCTTTATCGCTATATCCCCAAGAAAATCCATTATTAGCAGGTAGTTTTACATATCCTGTAGTTGGAAATCTTGACAGATCGTTTATTTCATCAATATTATTCAATTTTAGGTATTGAGACATATTATCAAAACCAGCATCTCCACCGTAATAAAAAGAAGATTGATATCCATTAGCCCCTAAAAGATTAATCAAGGAAAGTTGTTCTGGCATTTTTTGACCCATCGCCAAATATCCATTCTGGCCAAATGGTAGCGATCCTAAAACAGAAGGTAATACAGCAAAAGTTCTTCCACCTTCGCTCATAAAATTCTTCCAGTATAAACTTTTATTGGCAAGTGAATCAAGGAAAGGAGTAAAATTACCTAAATAGGCGCCGTTGTTAGTAAAAGCTCTACCAAGTCCTTCTACAAGTACAATTACAACATTTGGCTTTTGTTCTCCCGGTTTGAAAAATGGGGTGAGCACATCATTTTCCATCTGTTTATGCAAGAAAGGATAATTTTCTTCATCTACATATTCAAAAGGAATCGCTTTACTTAGCTTATCTATAAAATCACCTATATAAGAATCGGCGTAAATATCTGTTTCGTAGATTTCGGGATAATAATGCGTATAAGCCGAACTATAAAAATGATCTGATTTGTTAGTCACTAAATTATTTGCATAGTCTGAATGCAGATTCACAGAATCCCATTTAAACATAGCATTTATAGGAATATAAACAACCGCCAATAATATTATGATTACGGCCAGCAGCGAATTCATTTTTAATCGTTTTGGAAGCAGGTTTAGAATAACAACATTAAACAAAACAAGTAAAATAAATAAAACGGCAGACACCAAATTTACACCTCCCGCTGCTCCAACGGTTTGGGTTATATCTTCTATGGAATAGCCAAAAAGATCTGCTCCCAACATTACTAATGCTGTATTAAAATAACTTATTAATAGCAACTGAACTGCAAATATAAAAGAGATAAAAATCTTATAAGTAAAACTTGCTAACCTTGGGAGAATGAGATATAACAAGGAGTAAATGATGAATAATAATGGGATGAATTTTAACCAGAATAAAATATCAAGATAAAAACTCCAGGAAATGAGTTTAAAAAAGTTTAAAGGAAGTCCGTGAAATTTAAAGTTCAGAGAAATTTCTATCAAACTAAGCACGAATAGTAATACTAACCAGATAAGAGATAGGGCAGCAAAAGATTGTACCAAAGGTTTAAATCTGTTAAAGGAAGATTCGTTCCTTTTCTTATATTTTTCAAGCATTCAAAATGATATTTTTTCTATCTTATATATAAACAACATTCAAAACATGAGTGCTTCTTAGGCATTTATATAACACTTCAAAAATAGTTTTAATTTTTGAAGTGTTTACATTTTAAATAAGTACGTAAAAATTAAGTCTAGAGAAGATTTCTGTTAAAATAAGACCAGTCTACTATTTATTACTTATTGGAGTTATCATGATATGAGCACGATGAGTTCCTGGCTCCATGATCCAAGGCATTCCAGGTGCTTCTGGTTTCGTAGCTAAGCCAGTAGATTCTGCCGTAGCATAAGGAATGTAGATTACATATCTAAATTTTCCATCTTTTAACTCGCCATTGGCTGTATTATAATTTTCTTCTGAACCACTTAAAATATACAAAGTGCTTGGAGCATCTGGCATTTCTAAAGTTCCATCCTTAGCTTCTTTTTCTCGAGTTTGTCTTTTTTCTACTTCCGATTTTCCTTCAGCTTTAAGTTCTCGTCCACGAGCCATAAAAGGTTCTAACTTTTTAGAATAGCAAGCTACTTGTATTCCTTCTTTTGAAGGATCATCGGCAAGACAAACCATATAATTAGATCCTTCTCTAAGCACTTTCATTTCTCCATTTTTATCATAACCATATACCATAGCACCGTCCTTTTGATCTTCAGGAGCAGCTAAAACTGCGGTTTTTATCTGAATATCATCAGGTAATACAGTTGATTTCTCATCTTGAGAAAAACTAGATATGGAGACTAAAAGTATAAGCAGTGTAATTACATTTTTCATGATACAGTATTTTAAAGATTGGATGATCATTATTAAACTCAGATTTATAAAGATAAGAATTTAAAGACATTTTATTCACTCTATTAGCTTTAACTATAAAAAATTAGATTCTAAATTATTTATAAGCAACAAAAGATTATATTTACAATGTGCTGAATATCATATATTTAAAACACCCTACCCCATGTCTCTAATTTAGTTTTGCACACATTTTAAAACCAATTCCATATGAAAACTACGAGAGCACTTTTATTAATCATTGCTATAATTAGCATATCACCAATTTTCGCTCAGCAAGCTAAGCTTGAGAATAATAAGAAAATGTATAGCAATGTTTGGGATGAAATTATAAACGATGGTAAGATTGACCTGATTAACGATACTAATTTTGCAACAGACGTCACTCTTATAACAAGTCCTGAAAATATTGTAGGAATAGATGGCTTTAAGGCTTACTATCAAAACTTCCTCACCGGATTTTCTAATATCAGTTTTGAAATAGTAAATATTTTTGGAGAAGGAGATCAACTTGTAAAGCACTGGAAATTTAAAGGAACTCATTCAGGGGAGTTTTTTGGAATGCCTCCCACCGGAAAATCAGTAGATGTTGAAGGTGTTACCTTAGTAAAAATGAAAGATGGCAAAATTGCTCAAGAACAAGATTTCATGGACAATATGTTATTTATGCAGCAACTTGGCTTAATTTCTAATCCTGAAAATCTAAGTACCGTAGAAAATTTATATAAAGCATTTAATTCTGGAGATATGCCAACGGTGATGGCAACACTTGATCCAAATATTGACTGGAATGAAGCAGAAGGAAATAAATATGCCGATGGAAATCCCTATAAGGGAGCAGATGCAGTTTTAAATGGAGTATTTAGCAGAATTGGAGAAGATTATGAAACTTTTAAATTGTCAGACATTCAACTTTATGAGATGAGTAATAATAAAGTACTTGCAACTCTTCGATATCAAGGAAAATTGAAGAAAAATTCGGCAGTAATAGATGCTCAAGCAGCGCATCTTTGGACATTAAAAGATGGCAAAATGATCGCATTCCAACAATATGTGGATACCAAACAACTTAACGATGCTGAGAATAAATGAAAAATAAAATCAACTGTTATTTAGCTTTTTCGGTACTTTTAAATGAATATTGAAAAAAGAAGTTAAATATTATTTCCCTACCTTCAACTTGAATAAATATGTTCATTTTGATCATTATATTCTAATTTCAGTATTATTCTTAAAGACACAATAATGAGCGAATCCCCCGATGATTATTTAGATAATCATTATATACATAAAAGCAATTGGCTGCGTGCAGCGGTTCTTGGAGCCAACGACGGAATTTTATCTACTGCAAGTCTTGCGATAGGTGTTGCAGCCGCTACAGATTTAAGAGAACCTATAATTCTAGCTACGCTAGCTGGATTGGTTGCCGGTGCGCTTTCTATGGCCGCTGGAGAATATGTTTCCGTAAGTTCTCAAACTGATGTTGAAAAAGCAGACATTGCAAGAGAAAAAATAGAACTGGAAGAAACTCCTGAACTTGAATTACAACGCTTAGCTGAAATTTATGAAAATAGAGGTTTAAAAAAAGAAACCGCATTAATAGTTGCCAAAGAATTAACAGAACATGATGTTCTAGCTGCGCATGTAAGAGACGAGTTAGGAATTAATGAAATAAGTCAGGCAAAACCTATACAGGCAGCCTTAGCATCTGGTGCATCTTTTACTGTAGGTGGAGTTCTACCACTAATAGTGGTAATTTTTCTTCCCATCTTTCATATGGAGTATTATCTATACGTTTTCGCTACAATATTTTTAATAATTTTAGGGGCTTTATCCGCTAAAACTGGAGGTTCCCATATTGGGATTGCTATTTTAAGAATCACTTTTTGGGGAACTGTAGCGATGGGATTAACCGCAGCTGTAGGTTACTTTTTTGGAGTGAATATCGCTTAAAAATTTACCCTAAGCTTGGAGAGATTATTCCATTTGTAAGACACTTAGCTACTAATTCTGTAGTATTGGTACATCCGCTTTTTTGAAGAATGTTACGCCTATGAGTTTTAATGGTGTGTGGAGATAGATTTAAAGCTGCTGCAATCTGTTCTGCATTTAACCCTCTAGACAATCTTATTACTATTTGTTTTTCTCTTTCAGTTAGGAGTTCCGAAAAATCATTTTCACCTCCCTCACAATCGTCAGGATTAAATTTACCTTTTGAAATGTCAATATTAAAATAAGATTTACCTCCATTAGTATGAATAAAAGAAACAGCATTTGTACTTGCAACCTTTAAATGAGTTACGTCAGTTTGAATACAACAAACATGTTCCGGAACCCCATTCTCCAAAACAGTTAATGGAAAGGCTTGATATAACATTGTTCTAATATTCCCGTTCTTATCTTTCATACGGTAGGAGAACATATTTTTGTAGAGGAGCACATCTTCCCTATCTATAAAAGAGGTATAGAAATCGCTAATTACCTTACTTTTTAGGTGGATAGTTGCCATCTCCTCAGGAATAATGGTTTGTAAAAGATCTTGAAGACTTATATCTTTCACTTTTTTTTTAACAAAGATCTCTACAGAATCTGAAACATACTCCAATTCAAAATTGTGAAGATTTACAATATATAAGTAGGAATTACCTAACGCAAATAAAGAGGCAAACTTTTTAAAATCTTCGGAGATTTCAAAAGGGCGATATTTCTTTACTTGACTGGAATATATCTCTTCCCAGTAATTTTCGATCTTATTAAGATCCTTCATACAATTCCATATTAGGGTTAATAAATATATAAATTATATATACTCTAAAGAATTTTTCAAAGGCTTTTCAAAGATTCTGAAATACTATAAAATTAAAAAAGCCTCCAGATTATTCTGAAGGCTGTTATGCCAATTATTATATCTATCCATGTATTTCACCTTGGATACACTAAAAATTTTTCCCCAAAAAAGTTAGCCCCTACACTAACTTCCAAGTGTATCTTCACCAAAATACTGAAATCAATCTTTTTGGCTTTGCTAAGATATGTAAGAGAAAAAATTTATAAAATACCTATAAAAAGGTATTTTTAGTGCCGCCGTAATAAAAATGTAATCCAAAATAATTATATCATATTATGGTTTCTATAGTTAAGTATCAATATAAATAGAAGGTTAAGTTTAACCTATATAATCAAACAAACCTCGAACTTTAGTTTATGTTATATTTAAAGTATCAAAATCTGTATCTTTTATTTTGAAGAAAAATAGAGTTCTATAATCTTAATCGAATCTTAAGGATAACTTTGAGCTACTTTTCATATTAAATAGTAAAATTTGTAAGATGAAATTACTCCTTGTAGAAGATGAATCTGGAATTGCCAATTTTGTACAGCAAGGTCTGGAAGAAAATGGTTTTACGGTAGATGTAGCAGAAGATGGAATAATAGGTCTTGATCAAGCATTAACGGGAGATTATAATTTATTACTTCTAGACTGGATGCTTCCGGGCATTAGCGGAATTGAAATTTGCAGCGAATTCAGAAAAAAATTTATAGATACCCCCGTTATCTTTTTAACAGCAAAAGACACGGTTGAAGAGACAATTATAGGTTTACAATCTGGAGCTAATGATTTTATTAAAAAACCTTTTCATTTTAAAGAATTATTAGAACGTATTAAAGTGCAACTAAGGGAGAATTCTAAAGAAAAAATAGAAATACTTTCTGTGGGGAACATTGTTCTAAACATCTCCACTCATCAGGTTTACAATAATAAAAAAGAAGTTCATCTTACCCAAAGAGAATTTGATCTCTTACAATTTTTACTTTAGAAAAAAGGTAAGGTTTGCGAGCGTACCGAAATTCTTCGAGAAGTCTGGGACATTCATTTTGAATATGACTCAAGCGTAATTGATGTTTACATTAATTCTCTTCGGAAGAAATTAAATTTGAATACACAGGATAATTTTATTGAGACTATTCGTGGGGTTGGATATATTGTAAAAGATACGCAGGGAGAAATCTAAACACAATGATTAAAATGAAGCTTAACTTCAAAAATAGAATTGCCTTTCATTATATAGTGGCCACAGGGCTGATTATAGGTCTGGTGTTTTTAGGGATCTTTTTTGTAGTTAAGAGCACTGTGTATGCAAATTTGGATCAAGATTTAAATTATGAAATTCGAAAACATACTAAAGAGATCACTATCAAAAACGATAGTATTTATTTCTCCAATAAAAAGGAATTAGAAGAACGGGAACATGTAGAGGTACAAGTGAATCCTGTGTTCATCCAACTTTCAGGTAAAGATGGGAAGCTATTTGACAAGTCTCCCAACTTAAAAGAGAAAGAATTAATAACCTCGGTAAATCAAAAAGCAGGACAGCATTTTAATGCCTTACTTTCTAATGAACCTATTAGGCAGGTTCAACTTCCTATAGATAATAATGGCAATTTAAAGGGTTATGTTTTGGCGGCAATGTCTCTTGAAGGATCTTCCAGAGTTATTAGAAATTTAGGAAATACACTGCTTCTACTCTACCCTATAGTAATTATAGGTCTATTTCTTATTTCTAGTTTTTTAGCTGGTAGAAGTATTGCCCCAATAAGATCTATAATTTCAACAACCAATAAAATTACTCGTAACAATCTAAATGAACGAGTAAATCTTCCGCAGAAAAAAGATGAGTTGCACGAACTTTCTTCTGCTATTAACGAATTATTGAATAGAATAGAGAGAACTATAGAAAGGGAACGCCAATTCACCTCAGATGCTTCCCATGAATTACGCACTCCTTTATCTTCACTGCGTGGCAACCTAGAAGTGCTTATACAAAGAGAACGAAGCCCAAAAGAATATGAAGAAAAAGTGAATTATAGTCTGGGAGTTATAGATATGATGAGTCTGACTTTGGAACAACTTCTTACTCTGGCTAGAATGGAAGCTCCTGCAAAGACTATGACAGAAGACTTGACCATTCTTCCTACTCTTATTGACGGAATACTTTCTAAGTATAAAGAAAAAATTCAGGAGAAAAACCTTCAGATAAAATTAGAATTTAAAAATACTGAAGATTATCTAGTGCCTCGATATTATGCTTATTTACTACTCGATAATATTATTCAAAATGCTATAAAATATTCCAAAGATGAAGGCCGCATCCATATTTCCATAAAGTCAGATAAAAATGGAATATTATGTACCATCAAAGACGAAGGGATAGGTATAAATCAGGAGGATCTACAAAATATTTTTAATAGTTTTTATCGCTCAGCTGCTATGCAGCATAAGCATATTAAAGGAAATGGACTTGGGTTATCCATCGCTAAGAAATCTGCAGACGCTATTGGTGCGACATTAGAGTTAGATAGCGAACTCCATAAAGGAACTACTTTTAGAATCTTTTTTAAGCCAATCTTAAGGCAATGAATACCAAGGTCTTAGGTTATCTCAATAACTTTACCTTGAATTTAAAAACAAATAAAATGACAGCAGCACACCTTCACGCAATGATTATCCATTTTCCCATCGCGCTATTGATGGTTGGATTTCTCTCTGAGATAATTGCTTTGTTTTACAATGAAGACCTTTTTAAGAAAATAGCACTTTACCTTTTACTGCTAGGTGCAGTTGGAGCAATTGCAGCTTATGTAAGCGGTAGTTATGCCGCAGAAGGCATTGAGACAGGTAGACTTGCCGAAGCAATTGAAACTCACGAAGAAGCAGCACTAATAACTCTTTGGCTTGCAATTATCACAGCAGTTTTCCGTGCGATCATTATCTTTTTTAAATATGAACGTCCTTGGACAAAATGGGTGGGAATCCTGTTGTTTGCAGCTTTGGTAGGTTCTATTATAAACACAGGTAATAAAGGAGGAAAACTGGTCTTTGAACACGGAGCAGGTATCGAACTCAAACTTCCTGAATTTAATGAAAATGTTCAATAAAATTAAAGGATTTCAATTTTCCTGAAAAAATATTAATTATGAAAAAAATATTTAAAATGAACGTATTAGCAATAGCCTTCTTTGGTTTGCTATTACAATCTTGTAAAGACGATACTCAAAAAATAGAACTTCGAGATACCACAGAACAAAATAAGGCTCTTCCCGAACCATCTAATACTGCCACGGTAAATATTAAGAATGAAAAACTAGATCCCAATGGCAAAACGGCAAAAGACCTTCAGAACGGTTATAAGGGGGAAAGAACAGCAATAGCTAAATATAAAGCCTACAGCAAAAAAGCAGAAGAAGAAGGATATCACAATATTGCACTTCTTTTTAAGTCGGTGTCAATGGCGGAGACTGTTCATGCTGGAAATCATCAGACTATAATGGAGATGGAAGGCATAAAAGTGCCAGAGGTAAACCCTGAATATCCTCTAAAAAGTACTAAAGAAAATCTGGAAAACGCAATTGGTGGTGAGAGTTATGAAGCAAAATCAATGTATCCAGGATTCATAAAAGATGCAAACGATGAAGGTAATTATATGGCTCAGATGAGTTTTACTTATGCTTATAACGTGGAAAAAAAACATAGAGATTATTATAAAGCAGCTTTAGCCGATCTGGAAACAGACCACCTAAATTCCTTAGCAAAAGCTTATTATATATGCCCGGTATGTGGAAACACTTATGCCGATAAAGCACCTGAACGCTGTGAAATTACTCTTGCAAAAGCAGATACATTTACAAAAGTTGATAATCTTAATGATTAAATGTTTGTTTAGTTGAATTTTGAATTGCCAAGGTCCTGATGGCTTTCTCAGGGCTTTGGCTTTTTTATTCGCACATTGCTAAATTTTTATTTTTAATATAGTTACCAATTAAGCCTTAAGAATAAAAAAAGAATTTCTATATAAACACTTTTTACATAATCTTTAAAAAAAATTAAATTAAGGTTTAAAAATCCTTGATGTATCAATGCTATTTTTTAAGCTAATCTTAAGCTTGAATTTTGTCTTAACTTAAGGATCAAAATTATCTTTGATTTTTGATAAAATGAAACTATGCTTGATCGTATTATAAAATTTAGTATTTCTCACAAACTAATCATATTACTGTTTACGGTATTTATTATTGGTTTTGGTGTCTATTCTCTTTCTCAAATTCCTATTGGTGCTGTTCCCGATGTTACCAACAATCAGGTTCAGGTAATTACCACTTCCCAGAACCTTTCTACACAGGATATGGAACAGTATATTACCTATCCGGTAGAATTGGAAATGGCAAATTTACCTGGAGTTAAGGAAATTAGATCGGTATCTAAGTTTGGATTATCGGTTGTTACCATAGTGTTTGAAGAAAATCTGGGCACTTATCTACCAAGGCAACTAATTGCCGAGAAAATTAAATCGGCTTCAGAAGAAATTCCCGAAGGCTTTGGTAAACCCCAAATGGGTCCAATTACTACAGGTTTGGGTGAGATCTATCAATACACGTTAGACACTAAACCCGGATATGAAGATCGTTATTCTGCAGAAGATCTTAGAACCATTCAAGACTGGCTTGTAAAAAGACAACTTTCCGGTATTAATGGAGTTGTAGAGATAAATGCGTGGGGAGGATATGTAAAAGAATATGAAGTCGCCATCAATTCGAAAAAGCTGAATGCGAGGAATATTTCTATTTCAAAAGTATTTACCGCGCTGCAAAATAACAATAGTGTAGCCGGTGGTGGTTATATAGAAAAAGTAAATCAGGCTTATTTTATACGCGGACAAGGAAGAGTAACTTCCTTGGAAGATATAGAAAACATCGTGGTTCAAAATGAGAATGGAACTCCGGTGTATGTAAAAGATGTTGCGGAAGTCGGCTTCGGACAAGCCACGCGTTTTGGCGCCATTACTGCCAATGGTAAAGGCGAAACCGTCTTGGGGCAAGTAATGATGTTAAAGGGTGCAAATTCTAATAAAGTTATTGAAGATGTAAAAACCCGAGTTGCCGAAATTTCAAACTCACTTCCGGAAGGAGTAGTGATCAAGCCATTTTTAGATAGAAGTGAACTAATAGGACGAACCACCTTTACTATTGCCGAAAACCTTATTGTAGGTTGTTTGATCGTAATATTTGTAGTAGTTCTTCTTTTAGGAAACTTCCGTTCCGGTTTAGTGGTAGCTTCTGTAATCCCGCTATGTCTACTATTTGCACTTTCTTTGATGTATATCTTTGGAATAGATGCAAATTTAATGAGTCTGGGTGCTATAGATTTTGGGATCATTATAGATGGTGCAGTAATTATTGTGGAGTTTACAGCGTTCCGGTTAACCCAGAAACAAAATGAATATGAAGATTTGGGCAAAGAAGAGCTAAGTAATCTTAAAGATCAGGTTACGTTTAAGAGTGCCTCTAAGATGATGAATTCAGCAATATTTGGTCAATTAATCATCCTTATTGTATTTATTCCAATTCTATCTCTTAGTGGAGTTGAAGGAAAAATGTTCAAACCTATGGCAATTACCTTTAGTTTCGCCCTTATTGGTGCCATGATTTTCTGCCTTACCTATGTGCCGGTAGCTTCAGCTGTATTCTTAAAATCTAAAGAACAATCAGATAAGAATATTTCAGTTCGACTTATAAAATTTTTAAACCGAAAATATAAACCTTCTATTATATGGGCTCTTCGTAGGAAAACAGTCGTACTAAGTATTGCTGTTATTTTATTGATCATATCAGGTTTCATTTTTAGCAGAATGGGTGGAGAATTCATTCCGCAATTAGATGAAGGAGATTTTGTGCTTCAACCGGTTTTAAAAACAGGAACTTCTCTTAGTAAAACCATTGAGACAACTACGCGTATTGAAAAAATTCTGATAGACAGTTTTCCTGAAGTAGAACAAGTTGTGAGCCGTATTGGTGCTGCAGAAGTTCCTACCGACCCTATGTCTATGGAAGAAAGTGATGTTATTATCTCCCTTAAACCAAAAGATGAGTGGGTTTCTGCAGAAACTAAAGATGAATTGGCAGATAAATTTAAAGAGGCGCTTTCTATTATTCCAGGGATGGAGATTGAGTTTACTCAGCCTATAGAAATGCGTTTTAATGAATTGATTACCGGAGTACGCGCCGATATTGCTGTGAAGATCTTTGGTGAAAATCTAGATATTCTTAATTCTAAAGCTCAGAAGATCAAAAATCTTATAAAAGATGTAGAAGGAGCTTCAGATATTACGGTCGAAAAAATTGTTGGATTACCGCAAATGAATGTGAACTTCAACAGAGAAAAAATTGCCAGATATGGCCTAAATATAGCCGATCTAAACAAGGTAATTACAATGGGTTTTTCGGGTGAAACCACGGGTAGCGTTTTTGAAGGTGAAAAACGCTTCAACATGGTATTAAGGCTACAGAAAGACAGCAGAAAAGATATTTCGAACTTAAAGAATCTTTATGTAGATACTCCTTCTGGAGATAAGGTACCTCTTAGCGAACTTGCAGATATCACCTATCAAAAAGGAGCTGCAAAAATTTCTCGCGATAATACCCAAAGACGTATTGTGGTTGGAGTGAATGTGAGAGATAGCGATCTACAAACCGTTGTGGACAAGATCAAGAAAATAGTAGATGCTAATATAAGTTTGCCACCGGGGTACACTATTACCTATGGTGGACAATTTGAAAACTTACAAAGTGCTACAGCAAGGCTTAAAATTGCTGTGCCAATTGCCTTGGTATTAATCTTTCTCCTTTTATATTTTGCCTTTGGAACCTTTAGAGAAGCATTAATGATATTTTCTGCAATCCCATTGGCTGCTGTAGGAGGAATTCTTTTGCTTTGGATTCGTGGAATGCCTTTTAGTATTTCTGCAGGAGTTGGTTTTATTGCCTTGTTTGGTATTGCTGTACTAAATGGGATTGTACTTATAGAACATTTTAAAGAATTAAGAGAGGAAGGAATGAAAAATGACGATGACCTTATTGTAAATGGAGCACAAAACAGGTTACGTGCTGTTCTTTTAACCGCCTCTGCTGCAGCCCTAGGATTTTTACCAATGGCAGTATCATCTGGTGCGGGTGCAGAAGTACAGCGACCACTGGCCACAGTTGTAATTGGCGGATTAATAACTTCTACCCTACTTACCCTAATTGTATTACCGGTAATTTATTCTATTTTCAATAAAGAGAAGAAGAAAAAAGTGAAATCTACAGACCATCTTAAGGTAAAACCTTTAAGCCTGCTTCTGTTATTGTTTGGATTTGCAGCATTTTCCCAAGAAACTCCAATAAAATCTATTGAAAATGTAAATGATCTTAAAGTGATGGCCATTGAAAATAATCTAGGTCTTAAAGCTTCTTCCTTTAGAGTTAATGAATCTGATGCGCTTTTAGGTAGTGCTTTTACTTTCGATAAAACCGAAGGTTATTTTGGAAAGGATGAAAGCAATCTTGCAGAAGGTAAAACTTTGAATGTTTTTGGGATAAGACAATTCTTCGATTTCCCCACAGTTTACTTTGCTCGGAAAAAAGTACTTAAGGCGCAATTTAGACAGGAACAAAGTACCTTCGAGCTAAAAAAATTGAAATTAGAACAAGAAGTTACACAGGTTTATTATCAACTTCAGTATGAAAATGCGAAGATTCAAGTTTATAAAGATCTCGATAGTTTATATCAAAAATTCGCTTATGCAGCAAAAAGAAGATTTGAGTTAGGAGAAACCAATTATCTGGAAAAGATCACTGCAAGGTCTAAACAGAAACAACTGGAAACACAACTAAAACAAGCCCAAAATGAGCTAGGTATCTCTTATGAAAAATTGAAACCATTGATAAATACAGATCAGGAATTGGTTATTCAAGCCAATCCCTTAGAAAAACTACCACTAGAAAGCTTAGGTATTGAAGGTAATCCCGGTGTAAATTTTTATCGAAACCGTAGTGAATATTTTCGGGCAGAAGCAGGACTGGAAAAACAGAGACTATTACCAGATATTAGTCTTAATTACTTTCAGTTTAATAATGATATAATCGATACACCTTTAAGAGGTTATCAGGTAGGATTACACATCCCTATCTTATTCTTCGGGAATTCCTCAAAAATAAAAGCAGCAAATTTAGCAAAACAAGCTGCTGAACAGGAAGCCGCAGATTACAAGATTAGACTAAATTCAGTATATAACCAGCTTATCCAACAAATGAATAAGCATGAAGAAGCGCTGTATTATTATGAAAATGAAGGCAAAGATCTTTCAGAAGAGATCATAAAAACTGCTAGCATGAGCTATAAAAATGGTGAGATTGATTTTTTTGAATATATCCAAAGTTTAGAAAATTCATATAATATCATTCTTACTTATTATGAAAACCTGAATGCGTATAATCAAACCGTGCTTCAGATAAATTACTTAACACTATAATTCCAACCCATGTATAAAAATATCCTTAAATCGATCCTATTAATAGCTGTAGTCTCGCTGATGTCTTCATGCGGAAATTCTGAAGGAGATTCAGACAAAGAAAATACCAATGAAACTTCTTTAAGCAGTAGTGAAATAAATGTAAGCTTTGCCCAATTTGATGGCAGTGATATGGAATTGGGAACAATTGAAGAAAGCAACTTTCCTGTAACTGTGGAAGCCACAGGAGTTATAGACGTTCCGCCAGAGAATAAAGCGATGGTTAGCTCATTTGCAGATGGATATGTAAAGCAAACACCTCTACTTATTGGAGATGCCGTAAAAAAAGGGCAGTTTTTAGTAAGTCTAGAGAATCCTGAATACGTACAAATGCAACAGGATTATTTAGATGCCATGGAGCAGATGAAATATTTAAAATCTGAATACGATAGGCAGAAAACTCTGATGGAAGAAAATATCACTTCTGAAAAAAATTACCTTAAGTCTGAAAGTGAATACAAACGAAATCTTGCCAAATATCAAGGACTTCGAAAGAAATTACAAATGCTAAATTTATCTCCTGAAGCAGTTGAAAATGGCAATATTACTTCGGTAATTAGAATTTATTCCCCTATTACAGGAAGTATTACAGCAATGAATATCAATAACGGGATGTACGTTTCTGCTGCAGATGAATTAATGCATATTATAGACACAGATCATTTACATATTGAACTAAATGTTTTTGAGAAAGATGTGATGAAAATTAAGAAAGGTCAGGATATAAAATTTCGAATTCCCGAAGCCAATAATGATACTATTGATGGCGAAGTGCATCTAGTAGGAACTTCTGTAAATGAATCCAATAGAACTGTAAAAGTACATGGGCATTTTAAGGATGAAAGTGTAAAGAATAGTTTTGCCACAGGAATGTTTGTAGAAGCGCAGATCATTACAGATAAAAAGAATGAGAAAGCGCTTCCTACAGAAAGCATAGTTTCTTTAGATAATACCAATTATGTATTGGTTTTACAGAAAAAAACAGATAACAACTATGTCTTTAAACGTCGAGAAGTAAACTTAGGAGATGCTTTTAATGGCTTTACGGTAATTACTAACATTAACGATTTTAAGCCTAATGATCAATTTGTTACCAAAGGTGCTTTTCCATTGATCAAAGAGGAATAAAAGTATAAGATAGAATAGTTAAGCTTATTTTTTTGGATAGCTGTATACATTGGAAGATCTTATTTTTTTAGGGATATATTATTAATTTTAAAATTCATTTATCCAATCAAATTTCTCCTTGATAATAAGCTCTTTCTTAGATTTTATAAAATCTAGGTAAGCAGATGCCACAGGTGATAGCTTTTTTGATTTCAGCCATATAAGACACCATGTTGTATTAATTGGCAATCCTTTTAAAGGGATAATTTGAAGATCTGAGTTATGCAATTCATTTTTAATACCAATAAGAGGCATAATTGAAAATCCTAAACCCGCTAACACCGCTTGTTTTACAGCTTCATTTGAAGTTAGCTCAATTTTCTTCCGTACCGGAAAGCTATTTTTGGAAATAAAATTTTCCATAGCATTTCTGGTGGCAGAACCCTCTTCTCTATAGATCAAGGGAAGATCTTCCAACAGATTTTTCTTAATATTTTTTTTATCAACTTTTAGCTTTGTACTACCAATGAAGAAAAGTTGATTTTCCATTAATTCTACACTATTTACTTTTAGTTTCTTTGGAAGCACAGAAACAAGAGCAAAATCGACCTCATTACGCTCCATACTTCTAAGCACTTTTGTTTTATTAGTGACATCAATTATAAGATCAACTCCTTTATGCTCACTCATAAATTCAGATAAAAAATATGGCATTACATATTTACCTGTAGAAGCAACCGAGATACTGAGCTTTCCCGTTAGCTTTCCTTTATATGATAAGGTTTTATAATTAATAGCATCTACTTCCTCGATGACTTTCTTTGCCGCCTCCGCTATCTCCATTCCAAAGTCTGTGACAAAGAGCTTTCTTCCTACTACTTCCGTCAACGGAATTGAAAATTGATCCTGAAAATTTTTTAGCTGTATAGACACTGCAGGTTGAGTAAGATAAAGTTTTTCTGCAGTTTTTGTAACACTCTTATTTTGAGATATTTCCAAAAATATCCGAAGCTGATGCAATGTATAATTCATAAATATTTTTAATGCATTCCATTACAAATATAAATAAAAATTAATGGTTCTAATTTTAAATCTTTGCATTATCAATAATTAAATCAAAATATTATGGAAAGCAAAACATCGGCAATTACTAAATCCAAAGAACTAAAAATTAAGTTGGTAGCTGGAGAATTTACTCCACTAAAAGCTTCAGATGTTATTATGTCTTTAATCAATCAAAAGATAAACTATCATAAAAGAGAAGATGCTCAACTTTGGGAAAGAAACCATAACAGTAATCCAGAATCATTAAATAAACGTATTAATGAACTTGAAGAAGAAAAGATAATTGCTCAAGAATTTATTTCTAAAATAAGAGCAGAGGGCAAAAATTTAGAAATAGAAGGATTTCTGAAATTGAAGATTGTAGACTAAGAATCAATCATAAAAATTAACATTAAACTGTACATACTAGATAATAAATAGCAGTTCTATAATTTATCATCCTTAAATAACGCAGAGAATGACTTCAAAAAACAATCTTTTTACAAACCCTCCACAAAATTCAGTTACACCTATTAAAGACAATTATATTCCTTTCATTTCTAAAGTAGCCGGTCCATCATTATGGTTTATACTGCTTTGTCTTATTGGAATCCTCATATATTATCAAATTATAAAGCCAACATGGAATTGGGAAGATATATTTCGAATAAATGGCTTTACTCTCTTAATTTGGATCACTGTCACTTTTTTTAGCGCTATAGTAAGTACATATTCAAAAACTTATCTCAATGGTTTTAGGTACCATAAACGATTCACCATTCTTTGTTTAGGATTTACGCTTTCTGTAATGATTTTCGTAATGTCCAATCACGTCTTACCTTTTTTGGTTTGTTGGCTCGCAATGGGCTTATTTATGGCTAGATTAATTGGAGTCAATTCTAATTGGGGTGAAGCCAAGGAAGCTTCGAAATTTGCTCAGAAGTTTTTTTTATTAGGAACCGCTCTTTTAAGTTGCGGGGTTTTGTTGCTTGCCTATGAAAGCACTCAATTTACGCTAAGTGGAATAATCAATAATCTGGAAGTCATACCTAAAAGTAGTTTATTGATATCTGCCGTCTTTATTATCACCGCGGCCATTATACAATCTGCTATTTATCCTTTCCATCGCTGGCTGCTTTCGGCTATGACGGCTCCAACACCAGCATCTGCATTAATGCACGCAGGTTTTGTAAATGGAGCAGGTATATTACTCGCTTTGCTTGCTCCCATTTTAATAACTTCTAATACATTAACAATATTATTTATTGTAGGTGGACTTACGGCCATAATTGCTCAATTCACTAAACTATTACAAGTAAATGTTAAGCAAAAACTTGCCTGTTCTACTATTGCACAAATGGGTTTTATGATCATGCAATGCGGCCTGGGTTTCTTTAACGCCGCAGTAACCCATTTGATTTTACATGGATTTTATAAGGCTTATTTGTTTTTATCATCTGGAGAAGAAATTGCCATGAGCGCTCCAAAAAAGCCACTAAAAATTAAAATAAAACCACTTCAAGCATTAATTGTTGTGATTTTTAGTGTAGGTGGAGCAATTCTATTTTCTTTCCTCACGGGAAAAACAAGCACTTCGAACAGCAGTATTTTTCTTACTCTTATTGTAGCGATAACTGTTGGCCAGGCTACCTATAATATTGTGAAGCAAAAAGGATTTTCGATCAGTCAAAGAATAATCACGCCTCCCCTACTATTTGTAGTTGGAATTGGCTTATATGCTCTTTTTTATAATGGTGTAACAAAATTAATGGTAGGAATGCCAATGGTTGAAGTACCGCAGTCCCCATCTATTCTTCAGATTGTATTTGGAGTTATATTCTTGATAGGCTTCTTTATCATGAAATTAGGTATTTATCGAAATATTCCTTGGATTTATGTAAAGCTTCTAAACATTTCACAACCTCACAAAGAAACTGTGCTCACCTATAAAAACATAACAAAATGATAGTTGAAAGCCTTCAAAGTAAAATTGAAACAGCATCCAGAGTAATCGGTAAAACTTGGCCTTTATATTCTTTTGTGACTTCAAATCCATTATCAGGATATGAAAATCAACACTTTAAAAAAGCCGTGCAAAATGCAAAACATTTGCTTGGTACTAATGTTTTCCCTCAAGCCTCTGTATTCCGCCAAGCATGGCAACAAGATGAGATTGACAAAAAAGAGTTGAAGTCTCTATTTTCTGAGAATGGAATAGACTTATCCTTGGAAGATTCCCTTATCAAATTAGATTCCTTAAAAACCTTAAGAACAGAGAATTCAAATGGTGAGCTAGATAGGATTACAGTAAAGTGGCTTATGGTTTTTATGGATGAAGGCCTAGCTGAATGGGAAATGCCTAATAAAGGTGATGGGTTCTATAAAGCTTGGAGAAGTTTGGCGAAGTACGACAATACAATTACAACCAAATTTCATGATGAAATACCAAAAACTAGTAGCGAAGCATTAAAACAGCTTCTAAGCAATTATTCTGAAAAAGAACAAATAGAAATTATTGAATATCATCTGGCTGCATTACCAGGCTGGACAGGATACATTAAATACAGGGATGAAACTAACTCGCTCTGGCAGCAAAAATATAGTATAACCTTGGAAGATTATCTTGCGGTACGCCTTTGGATAGCTAAATGTTTAAAAACTGAAATTCTTCCAAAAGAAAATGAACAAAAAACTGAAAATGTCACAGCGAAACTGCAATATGCTTGGTTAAAGGCGTGGGAAAAGACTTGGCAAAAAAACCTGATTAAAAAATTAGATTGCCAATCTAAAAATTCCAACGATAACCAGAGTATTCCAGATGCCCAGATGGTTTTTTGTATAGATACCCGATCAGAATTGATACGAAGAAATGTGGAATCAAAAGGTAATTACGAAACCTTTGGTTATGCCGGATTCTTTGGAATTGCTATGGATTACAAGAATCTTGACGATAATATATCAAAAAAATCCTGTCCACCAATCGTTCCCTCCGCTTATCAGGTTTCAGAAATTTCACAAGAAAATAAAAGATATCAGTTCGCTAAGTATCATAAGAGAACCGAAAGACTAAAATTTGTCGATTATTTTTTGAAACGTATGAAAAACATGCTACCCTCCGCTTTTGGCTATGTGGAAGGCTCCGGAGTATTTTACGGATTATCACTATTGTCCCGAACTCTAATTCCGGAATACCTTTACAACCCTAAAAGAAAGAACAGACTTTCCTACGAGAATAATAGCACTCCAAAAATAAGCCAAACCAAAGTAGAAGAATCATTTTCAGATGACATATCATTGAAAGAAAAAACAAGTATTGTAAAATCTGCATTTGATCTTATGGGTTGGAGGAATTTTTCCCCAATTGTGCTTTTTGTAGGACACGGCAGCCATTCCGTCAACAACCCTTTTAGTTCAAGTCTAGATTGTGGTGCTTGCGCCGCCAGTCCCGGGAGGCATAATGCAAGGATGCTAGCAAAATTGGCGAATCTCCCGGAAGTTAGAAATGCACTTAAATATAATCACGACTTGATCATTCCGGAGGACACACAATTTATTGGTGCAGAACACAATACAGCTACAGATGAAATCGTATTGTTTGATTCTGAAATTCCCGATACTCATAAAAAGCAATTAGATCAGTTGAAAATAAACCTGCAAAAAGCACAGCAAACCGCAACCCAAGAACGCTTATACAAGGATAAAAAAAGTATTGTCGAAGCCTATAAAAAAACTAATAATTGGTCAGAAACAAGACCGGAATGGGGCTTAGCGAAAAATGCAGGCTTTATTATAGGGCCACGTTCTATTACCAAAAATATAAATTTGAATGGTCAGAGCTTTCTTCATTCTTATAACTGGGAACATGATCCCGAGGGTGAAGCGCTGGAAAAAATTATGCAGGGACCAATGGTGGTAACACAATGGATTAATAACCATTATTATTTTTCAACCGTAGATAATGAGAAATTCGGAGGAGGATCAAAAATAACTCATAACATCACAGGAAAGTTTGGTGTGGTTCAGGGTAATGGTGGCGATTTAAAAGCAGGGTTGCCGCTTCAATCGGTTAATGAAACCGATGATAAAATGTATCATAGTCCATTGCGACTCTCGGTCTTGATACAGGCACCTAAAGAAAACATAAAGGAGATCCTTTTGAAAAATGAAAACTTAAAAGCTCTTTTAGAAAACGAATGGATTTATCTTCTGGTAATGGATCCTAACAAACAAAACGCAATAGAACGTTATCAAGAAGGCTTTGATTGGATTCCCGTAGAAGCGCAGAGAGCTTTTGCTCAAAGTTTATAAAGGAAGAATAAAATCAAAAAAGCCCTGAACTTTCGTTCAAGGCTTTTTTTTGGTCGGGGTGGCAGAACTAACTTGCCACTTGACAATATTTTAATAACCAGACACTTAGTCTATTTCAATAAATCGAGGTAACCGAATAGGTAACCTTTGCACCGATTTTATCCGTGAGAACAAAGATATATGAA